>Ga0307507_10000247_pt1 | contig 105142 bp, 70 predicted proteins | sample 7_EM_MG_FD_207223 | JGI IMG/M metagenome (GOLD analysis project Ga0307507, IMG submission 207223) | Populus trichocarpa ectomycorrhiza microbial communities from riparian zone in the Pacific Northwest, United States - 7_EM | ecosystem: Host-associated > Plants > Roots > Unclassified | place... | reverse complement strand
CTAGTGGCTTATTGGCTAAAATATGCTAGACTAGTTCTGGGTTGCAAAGGAAATAGCAATAAAAGGCAAAGGGGCGAGTAATAGGCGCCCCCTAATAACTCTACAGGAGTAGAGTACAGTGTATAATACTAGCGCGTCTATAGGTTTGTTACGGCAGTAGTGGTTCCCAAGGAGGTTAAAAAGTAAGGTAGTAGAGCACCACTAGTGACTTATAGGCGACTTGTAAGCGAGCCCCAAAAGGCGGGGAGACGGATTACAGGGTTTTCTTAAATAGAGTTTTCTCCCCATATGTATATAAGGAGTAGTCCGCGTGGGCCCAACAGGGATCCAAATCGGACGTTAAGCAATGAATAATAATAATAACCCTAAATAATATCCTTTCTTTGCTAATTATATTAGAGCTCTTAATAGTACTTATCTACTAGTATCTATAAAAGGTGGGTATATAAGGTAAGCTCTATAGTATAGAAGGAAGGGAGGATTATTATAGAATATTTTTATAGCTATTAATTTCTAAATAAACTTCCTCTACATTTTAGCTAGTTAGGAGGGCTCTGCTTATAACTCTAGAGTTATTAATTTAGTAAGAGCTAAAGGATTTAAAGCCTTATCTAGTAGATACTATATCGCGGATACTAGGTACTTTAATACACCTATAACCCTAACTTCCTACTATAGCGTACGGTATTATCTTTATAAGTAAGAGTAGGTAAATATAAGGCTATAGAACGCGAAGGAGCTTTTTAATCTTTAGTATATAGCACTAAGGAATATAGTAGAGCGTATAATAGGAATCTTTAAGTATTATTTCTGGTACTTTAAGGCCAGTAGGCGTAGTCTTCCTTTAAGTATATAGGTGGATATAGTATACGCTTTAACTACGGTTTATAACTTTATAAATCTAAATAATCTAAATAATCTAGACTGGCCTCTAAAGGTAAAGAATAAGATTATAGATAAGGAAGATATAAGGCTTACAGAGGTAAAAAGTAATATAGTTATAAACTAAAGACATAATAAGATTGTGGAGCTTATATAGGAGAATTACTACCAGGTAATTAGTAGGCTAATTAATTAAGAATATATAGTAGATTTAGGTATATTTATGTCACGGAACCCGACCATAGGGGCCTCTATAGGAGAACCCCGTGCTCTCGCGTACACCTCGCGTACAGCTTATGTCAGCTACGCGAGGGTATATTACCTCCTTACGCCCTCGACCCTTACAATCAATCACGCAACGTCTTGTAGACTCCCCAAATACATACGCTTTATAGCCATTGCCCACATTCCATAACATTACGTTACGCCTTTTTCTTCACCAACACTTAGCCTATAACTAATTCTATGTCTCCATAATACCGCAGACGCTGCTAAAAGCAGCGTGTCTATAAGTTACCTCACTTTATACTCCTAGAGAATTAATAATAGTAAGACAAGATTCCTTACTAGCCACTATATTAAACTTAAAGAACAACCTAATGCCTATATTAAAACTATAACACTAATTAGTCCTAGGAGGATTTAATTTATTAACCCTAGTCTTAACCCCTAAGGGGAAGCCTAGTAGCTTAAAAAACTATAACAACTATAAAAGGGACATTAACAATGTCTTATTATTTATTAACTATATAACTATAGATAAACAAGCCAAAGGGCTACTACCTATTAAGATTGAGATATAAGACGCTAAGATGTTTATAAAAATGGTAGCATAAAAACCTAATAAATACTACTACCTCCTATAAAACTACCATCTAAAGCTTATATAAGCTAAAATGCATACTACCTAAGATTATAATATTATCCAAGACCTATAAGCTTATAAGGCGCTTATAAATAACACACGCTAAGAGATTAAAGACAACCTCTATGTGTTTAAACGCGACATCTAATAACTAAAGAAGGCCAAGATTATACTTATTACTATAGTTACTAAAAGAGAGGGTATAATCAAATACCTATAATCTTAGCTTAATAAGCATATTTATAATAATACTAGACACCTCTCTACTATATATAACGCTACCTAAGTCTCTACGCCCCCAACAACCTTACCTACTTAACACTTAATAGAAAGTTAGCGCTAAGCAGCTTTACCTAATAGGAACCCCTACTATAGCAGCAGCAACAACAAAAGCCATAACAGTTAAACCTAAACTACCACTATAGGGTCCAATATACGCTACCCTAATCCCCTAATCTTTAAGGGTAACTAAGAAATACAGCCACTAGAAGATATAAATCCGCAAGAAACTAACCTAGAGCGCCTGCCTTTTCCCCATAGAAGATACCAAGATTGGCTACATTATTAAACAAACAAAAGGCATCCCGTTTAATAGGCTTTTCGCTTAATAGGAAACTAGCAGTCCCTAAAAGTAGTAGTTCTACTAGGAAGTCCTTAATAACCTTAATTAAATATACCGCGACTATAACCTAGTGGCCACTAGTTAAGCTAAACTACGCGCCCTAAAGATAAATCCTGCTAAATTATTTAATAAATTCTATATTAAATTCTAGAAATACACTAGAGTCCTTACCTAAGATAACGCTAAAGACCAAGAAGACCTTCTTAAAAAAGTTACTTATTGCCTTAGTCACGCAGCCGCTAGCCATAATTATAATAACATTTACAATATGGTAGCAGCCCTATAGAAGATTAAACGACGGCTAAACTAGATTACTACTATAAACCCCTACCCAAAAACCTCCCTATAGAAGCCCTCTAGACCTACTAAACTACTAACGCCTACTACCCTAAGCAACACTACTGGTCCTAATATTAACCTCTCTATACTAGCTTTCCTAAAGAAGCTACTAGATAGAGAGCGCGAGCTACTCTAGAAGCTAAGGCGTTGCTATAAATACCGTTAAAAAGGCTGTTATAGCTATAGTCTAAACTACCCAATGGCTAGGTTTAGCAGCCGCTATTAAACACCTAACCCTACGCCCTAAATACCAAATATGTTGCTATATGCCACTACCGCATAAGATAAAGATATAGTAACAATAGTAGAATTAGACGCGGAAGCGGAAAACATAAAGTCCTAGCCCTAAGTCACAGGTTGGGACACTCTAATAATAGAGGGATCTATATATTAGCTTGCTTAATAGATAGCTTAGTAAGAATAGAAGAATAGAAGCAAATAGTCTTACCTATAGAGGGAACTACCGCCAAGAAACAATATAAAACCCATTCTATAATTAACTGCGGAGCTACTAATAAATTTATAGATACCTAATTTATGCGCACTTATAACCTACCTACTTTACCCCTCGCTAAAGCCCGTGCCCTATAACTCGCTGACGGTAGTTATACTACACAAAAGATTACCTATATAGTATAACTCTACCTAAATATAAATAGACACCAGGAGGAGCTCTAGGACTATATTATACCACTTATAAACTACCCTATTATCCTTAGAATAAACTAGCTTAAACAACACAACCCTGCCATTAACTAGCAAAAGAGAGAAGTAACCTTTAACTCTAAATACTGTAGAGAGACTTACCTAGGGCATGGCCTAGCCGCCTCTATCTACTCCCTAGGATATTAACTTAAGGAACCCTTTATTACCCCACCCATAACTAACTGCCACCATATAAGCGCTACGGCCTTCTACCGCATAGCATATAGAAAAGGCTGGACCGTTACCACAGCCTCCTAATTATAACTATATAAGCTTAATAAAGATTAGGACCACGTCCTCTATAGTAATAGAATAGATATAGTTAACCTCCTAGAAAACAATGCCCCTATAGAACTCTATAGACTTTCACCCTTAGACTTTAAGAAGTTTATAAAGCTTAAAAAAGGACTTACCAATAAAAAACTCCGTAAGCTTCTCCCTAAGAGATACTATGACTTTATTAATATATACTTACAAAAGAGCGCAGATATACTCCCTGTTACAGACAGCTTAAGTACAATGTTACAACTACTTAGGGAAGAGTCGGAAGAAGCTAGTTGGTTAATATAGGCACGGTCTAGAATGGAACCGGTGGAACTATATAACGAGGAGTGGTAACCAAGGTCACGTGGCATTGAACGTATTAACTATATTGAACGGAAGGGACGTTACGTTTAATACAGATAACACGCACCTTATATATAAGAGAGGATTTCTTAGGCGTACGGTTATGTATTTAAAGGACCTTAGTCCCTACCATAGATAGTTCTCTCCTTGTAGTAAATCTTAGAATACAATTAGAGTTAATCTGTTAGGCAACTACTCTACCAGTTATTATTATGTTGTTAACCTGTTTATATCTATATACCCGGCCCAATAATAGGACCCACCGTAGTTCTTGCTATAAGGTTCCGTTACACATTTACTACTAAGGTTACAGTATTAAATAAAGTCAAACAATATGCCACCCAAAGCACCAGTCGCGATGCCATCAACGGCAACAACTACCTTAGGATTAGGAGACACCAGTATAGCAGATATAGACTTATAAGTGGTTATAAGAGGTTAGTTACAGGAAATGGTTAATCGCTTATTAGATAATAATAGGATACTTAAGGAACGCATTAATAGAATTAGAGTAGTAAAGGTTAAGTTATTATTAATTAAATAATTCTTAGGAGAAAGGTTAAAACTTAAAGGATTCCTTACGCAAATACACTTTAAGGTTATATAGGAAGGAGCAAAGTTGGTAACACCTATAGATTAAGTGGCGTACGCAGGATTGTTCTTAATAGGAAGAGTACTAGAATAGTTTAAACCTTACCTTACAGAAATATAAGTTAGCGGTATAACAACTACTAACTAAGACGTATAATTTATGTTTACCAGTTAGAACGGGTTCGCGGAAAGGCTAATATAGATATTTAAAGATCTGGAAGCATTAACTATAGCAGAACAAAAGCTTTAAAACTTAGTACAACGTTCTTTAGCAATTAAGTATATAACACAGTTTTAGACACTTGCAACGTAGGTTAAGTGGAATAATAAGGTGCTTATGGCACAGTATAAACAGGGACTTAAGGCTAAAGTCTAAAACGTAATTATCCTAATAGAAGATGCGGAAAGTCTATAAGACTTAATAAATTAGTTAATAAAGATTAATAATAGGATCTATTAAAGGGAATAAGCTAAGAAAGGGCAAGATAGAGTTCTATAGTTGTATAAGGCGTAGAGTATATATTAGCAAACATAGAGCTAAAAACTATAGAATGGCGTAGAGCTAATAGACCTAAGTGGTACTAAAGAATTTAAAAGATAGATAAAGAAACTATAGAAACCCAGAGGTTAAGGATTAAGTAATTATAGGACTAGGGAATAGAGGCTAAACTAGGGATCTTAGCAAAAGAAGACGTTTAGGCGGACTCTATAATAAGAAAAATGGTTTAAAGATAGAGCTTATATAAATTATGGAAAATAGGGTTATTTTACTAGAGATTACAGAGGTGGTTAGAGTAACCACGCGGTAAAAGGCACTAGGTTATTAGAGTACAATAACGCGGATATAGGGATGTTACGCGGGACCAAGGAGTGTTTAATTAAACACTTCGCGTTTTGTTACAATAACATATACTAAATTTATAAAGACGCTAAGTATAGCGCAAGCTATTAGCCGCAAGAGCTAGAGTTAAGAGGGCTTAAAGAAACTAGAGAGTTAGATAAAGAATAAGATTAACTCTATAAGCTAGATTAAGATATTAAAGCAATATACGGATAAAAATTAGCAATAATAATAATGGGGTTAGAGTACTTATTAATTAATAGTAACAAGGAAGAAAATAAGGCTAACTAGAAGCACTTATACCTTAGTAACGCAATAAAAGTAGAGACTAAAACCACTATAGAACACGGATTAGTAACGGGTATTATAACACCATTAAATACGGTATTTATCACTTTATAAGACTAAAGGAGTAATATCTAAAGACAATTAAGCAAGTAGACGACTGCTAGTGCTAGCTTACCACTTATAAAAGGCAAAAGGCTATAGGTCTAAAATTCTTAAGAAGAGATAAGAAAAGCTCTAGACTTATAGGACATAATAAGGACAGCTTAAGAACCCACAACAAACAAAAACTAATAGGAAAGAGTAGCAACTTAGTTTAGTAATAAACAAATAAGTATAGGACGTAAGTTTAAGAACCACAAGTTTAGGGAATAAATAAGAACGTTATTAGGAAGCCAAGATTTTGAGAAATAAATAAGGACTATAGCAATTCCAGGTAAATATAGTGTTTAGCCTAAAGATTAAAAAATTAATACTAAGATTAAGAAGTAAGACGACTTTAAGGATCTAGCTACAAAACGTAGAAAATAGGAAATTATAGATAAGTTTAGATAAAGAATCATCGCATAGTAAGAGCAAAAGCTAGATAAGAGGTTAGCTATACCAGGTTATATAAGAGAAAGAGCACCTATATAAAGAGTTACTAATAGGCCTAGTACAGGGACACCTAGAGTAAAATAGTTAGATAAACTGGAATAAGAAGAGGATCTAGACATTCTAGTTAGGTTTAAAAAAAGATACACTAAAGAATGTTACGATGTAGCGATAACAAGGTACTTTCTTATAGATAAACTATATATACTAAACCAGTTGTATGGAAAGTAGTATAGGCAACGACATAATAATAAATGGGAAGACTTTTTTATATAACTAGACGAAAAAGTTGTCTAAGACTAACCTATTACGGAAAAACGCATAAGTTATATTAAAGAAGCGTTAATTATGATGTTAAGGAACCTAGAAGAAGGATCTAGAGACTAGAGAGGAGAACAACAAATCTTAATACCCGTAGTAGAAATACTAGTAGTTAGGTCAACTAGGTATAGGTTTAAACTTAAGAATAAAGATAAGCTAAGAGTTAACCTAAGTCACCCAGCGCATTATACATTATTGTAGATAGCTTATATGGATAACGTATATAATATATATAGGGCACCAAAAGATAAAAACCGGAAATACTTAGTAAGAATATATTGGGCACCAGAAGAAAAACGGTTTAAAGACGCTAAGTATATATATGGATGGCACCTAGTAGAAGTATAGAGTTAAGGGGACCTAATACTTTAACCTAGAAGATTCCTTACGGAAGAATGCCTAGACGGATAATAGTAGTGGGACTGCCTAGAGAGCACTTATCTATAGTATATAGAGGAAAAGAAATAAACTAAGTATTAGCTAAAAGTGGACTAAGTATAAGCAGGATCTAGTAGCTAACAGTTAGGAAAAGGGGAGGCCTACGGGACTAGAGGGAACTAGTAGTAGAGCCTTAGACCCTTAAAGGAGTACAAGGACAACCCCTAAACTTATAAGTTAAATAGTAAGATCAGCAGTTTAAAGCGTTAATAGACAGTAGAGTAATAAGAAACTATATATTACTAGCAGTAGTAGAAAGAATAGGGTTACTATATAGATAAAAGGAATACCTATATCCACTTATAACAATTTTAGGAGATTAGATAGCCTACGGAGGAGGTATTATTAATCTTAAAACAGGACCTATTCAGTTAACTATTAAAGGGAGACTAGTCAGAATGTCTTTTAATATCTTACCGTTGGGAAAAAACAAGGTGATACTAGGAATGCCTTAGTTACAGGAATATAATCTAAAGATTAATTAGGTTACAGGTCAGGTTAATATTAGAAATACTTAATAACGCAAAGTGCGGCAGTAAACTAAGTTGGTATAGTACCAAGTTAGAGCGATATATAAAGAGACTAAGCAAGGCTTAAGTTATGTACCAAAGAGATACTATAAGTATAGTAAAAAGTTATGGTTACCAGAAAGTAAAAAGCTGTTAGAGTATATAGTATAGGACTATAAGATAGAGTTAGAACTAGGAACTAGTCCAAGGTTCTTTTTAATCTATAAGCTTACTAAAACAGAGTTAGTGGCACTTAAGGAGTTTATCCAGGAGAACTTATAGAAGGGATATATTAAACTGTTATAGTTGTTAGTAGGATATCTGTAACAGTTCACCAGCACTACGCTGAGACACAAGATCGTCGCCTAAGAGGCTCCGAGACATGATCGACGCTACCCTTGTATGTCTCGGATATGGTCAATATTGAGTCATAGACTTCGGAGTTCGGGGTCTACTTTCATGTATTTAGTTCACTTGATTTCCATAGATTTACAATAAAGTCGCTCATTCAATTCCCACACTGCACTGTTACAATATCTAGTACTATTTATCCTAAAGAAAAACGGAAAACTTAGGATGTGTATAGACTATAGACAGTTAAACAGCATTACTAGAAAGGATAGGTATCCTTTACCCTTAATTAGCAAAATCTAAGACAGGATAGGCAACGTAAAGATCTTTATAAAGATAGATCTAAGGTAGGCGTACTATTAGATTAGGATTAAGGAAGGCAACAAATAGAAGGTAGCCTTTAGGTCAAAGAAAGAACTATATAAGCCGTTAGTTATATAGTTTGGGCTTATAAACGCGCCAGCAACGTTTTAGAAGCAAATTAATAGTATATTAGGAGAACACCTTAATAAATTTATTATAGCATACCTTGACGATATTATTATCTACTTAGAGAGTAAAAAAGAATATAAAGAATACGTTAAATAGGTCTTAAAGAGACTACAAGAAGAATAGATGCTAGTAGCTATTAAGAAATACGAGTTCTTTATAAGAAAGACTAATTTTATAGGATTTATTATTAAACTAGGAAGAATTAGTATAGACCTAAAAAAAGTTAAAGCTATAGTAAGTTAGCAAGAACTAGAGAATGTTATATAGTTAAGGTTATTCCTAGGGTTTTGCAACTACTATAGAAGGTTTATAGTATAATGGTTAAAAAGTATTAAGCTGTTTATAAGGCTAACAAAGAAGGAGGAATTGTGGGTATAGGGAAATAAGTAAAAGAAACTATTTAAGGAATTTAAGGAGTTGTTTACCCAGGAATTAATCCTTAAGGTCTATTAACTAAAGTTAGAAACAGTTATTAAGATAGATATATTAGACTTTACACTAGGAGCATATTTGCTATAAAAGCATTAGGACGCATGGCATCCAGTAGCGTATTATAGTAGAAAGATAACACCACTAGAACTAAACTATAACATCTATAATAAGGAGTTGTTAGGTATAGTTACAGCGTTAAAGAAATAGAGAGCATTTTTATAAGGTATAGAGAAACCATTTATAGTTAGAACGGACTATAAGAACCTTATAGGATTCCTAATAATAAAGGAACTCAACTAAAGACAGGTTAGATGGGTGGAAATGCTTACAGAATACCATTTTGAAATTTAGTATACTAAGGGTATAGATAATGCACGAGTAGATACTCTAAGCAGAAAAGCTAAACTATAGAATAATAAAAAGCCATTAGGGGCTTTATTGCGAAAGGATTAAGATAGATTAATTAGGTATAATTACCTAAAGATAGCAGTAACTAGAGAAAGTTAGATCTATAAATTACTAGAGAGTGATTAGATATAGAGGATCTAAGAAGTATAGGCAGAGGATTAGAACACGGAATAGTATAAGAATAGAGAAGTAACCTATATTCTAAGGTCTATTGCAAAAGAGTTTATTAAGTTATTCTATAAGGGACTAACTTAAGGACATAATAGAGCTATAGGCTTAGTATTAAGACTTTAAGAGGAGTATATTATTTAAGAAATCTGGGGACTAGCGAGATAAGTTATAAGAGAGTGTCTAGATTGCTAAAGAAACAAACTAACAAGGCATAAGCCATACGGAGGGCTATAACCTATTAAGACACCAGAAAGACTATAAGAAGTTATATTATAGGACTTTATTATTAAGTTACTAAAGTTAAAAGATCCTATTATAGGATAAGATTATAACACGATCTTAGTAATAGTAGACAAGCTTATAAAGTGGGGGTACTTTATAGCATATACAGAAGAAATATTAGTAGAAGATGTCGCTAGAATCTATATTAAGGAAGTATTTATAAGGCATAGAGTATTAAGCAAGGTTATATTAGATAGAGATCCGAGATTTATAGCAGTATTTTAGGAGGTATTCTTAGTGGAATAAGGAGTTCGCGTAGTAACCTTAATAGCGTATTATCCGCAGACAGATGGATAAATAGAAAGATTAAACTAGATACTAGAATAGTATCTAAGGCACTATATTAATTATGCATAGAATAATTAGGTATTATTATTACCAGTTATATAGTTTGCGTATAACGTAATACTATAAAAAGGAATAGGAACATTACTATTTAAGGCAAATTACGGATACGAGCCAAGATTGTTGTTATTGCTATATTAAGTAAAGAAAACTGTCGGTACCAATTTAATGGTATAAGTGAGTCGTGTCTAGGGGCACGAAATACGTATAGTATCGTATGCTCATTTAGACGGTGGTGACTGTCAGTTCTATTAAGGTGGGCTACGTGGTCTATATACTAACGCACCTCCCCCTTAACTAGCTAGTGTTTCAGGGGTGCACCAGACGCGTAAGCGAGTGGGTATACCAAACGTGTAAACGCGTACTTGGTGTATCAAACGCGTAAGCACATGGTTAGTACAACAGGTGCTGTAATTATACACTAGCGGTACTTGGAAAATGGAACCACTTGTGTATAGCCTCCGTAATTGCCTCAATAGAACCATAAAAGGGGTAAGAAAATACATAGGAAATCCCTCCCAAGGTGCCCTCTGGGCTGCCTTCCAAACGGTGCCCCAAGCTAGCCGTAAGCCTTGCTTTACAGTCCGTAAAATAAACTGTGCGGCCTTTTAACAGGCCGTAAATAAACTATACAGCCTTTTAACGGGCTGTAAATAAACCATGCGGCCTTCTAGCGGGCCGTAACTAAACTGTAAATGCTCCGTTAGTCTCACTCTACCCATTCTATAACTTTTAGGTTGAGTTTGTTTATATTAATTAGGGTCTTAAGAGCTTAACACAGCTTTGCCTTAGTTATGGCGTCTGCTGGGTTATCTCTGCTGGTGATCTATTTAACCTCTGTAATCTTACATCGTTTATAGGCCTGACGTAAGCACATTAGGTCGACTATAAGTCTCTTCTCCTATATCGTACCTAGCTTGACTAGGCAGTTATATAGAGACTTTAAATCAGTGCATAAAACTAGGGGTAGCTACTCCAATTATAGGATCTTCTAGATCGTTGATTTAATTACAGCTGCTATATCAAAGCCATAGGCTAGTGCATATAGTTCAGAAGCTAGTACACTGCAGGTTACTTGTTTGCATTTAATTAAAGACCAATACAGTATATTTGCGTCTTAGTTACAGTCCGTAAGTATAATTATAAAGCCGATTTGCGATAATAGGTCCCTATTATTAGCAAAGGAGGCGTCCGTAAATACCATTACGCTAATAGAATTTAGGTCTAGCGGTATAAAAGTAAGTCCTCTTATCGCATTATTAATTTGCCATTAGATGCGCTTATTAAGCTATTTAATATTTTCTTCTTGCGGATCTACTGCCTGGGCCGCAAAGGATAAGTCATAGGCAGATTCAGGTTAACAGACTGTGGCGATATAAGCACCTCTTGCACGCTATACAGCGTATTAGTCCTTCGTATTTACGGTCTTACGGGTCTCTCTACGGGAACTAGTAAGGTCCATAGGCTTTACCATAACAGGCTTTAGGTTTTAAGCTTAGCGTTCCTAAGTCAGCTAGATTAAGTTACCCTTTTATATAATTAAGCCTCCGTTAAACTTAATTGGAGTCCACTTAGTTAACTACTCTCACAGCTTTGCTAGAAACTTGGCTTCTTACAGTTTAGTCTCTTCCGCATCCGCAAAAGTTTAGTCCGCTAGAAAGAGGGTATCGTTTATTTAGAGTCCAACAATGCTAAGGCCGTTTGATAGGGTATATAGGAGGTAAGGGTCATAGGTTAACTACTCTATCTTAAGTTTACTAACGTGGTGCTAGTGGTACGTCTTAAACCAGTGGTTTCCAGCTTCTGGCACTCTATAAAGTGGTTTTACAACCCGTAAAATTGTTCCTGGTTGTAGATTAAGCTCAAGCAGTAGCCGTATAAAGATGTCCCTACTTAGGTAGATATTGGACTGCATATAGGCTTGCGAGATGTCCCATAAGTAGAGGGCTACGGGTTTGGTTTACTGTAGTCCTAGCATAAGCGCAAGTATAATCCGTTAACTAACCTGTTAAATTGTAGGCGATTGTATAAGGACAAGGTCCTTTCCCTGGTCGTTATAAGCTTATATAATAAGCCTTAACTTTTTAAAGGCTTTGTTAGTACTAGGGTGTTTAATTTCGTCAACAAAGCGCGAGTTAAATATACGGACGCCTTACAGAACGTCTCTCTCCGTTATAACCATAAAGACGCCCTTCTTAAGTAGTCCGTTAATCTCTTTGCGTTATAAGTCCGTAAAAGGGGTTTCCTATACTAGAACTAATATATCCACAGGCGGAGATTGCTTTGCGGATGTGCCTATAGAGGTTAGATAATTCTCCGTTACAGGGTTCTTACGGAGGCGTCCTTAGCCACGCTTTATAGCAGGTTCCACAGGTTTATTAGGTTTCTAGGGGACCTCTAGGGTAGGTAAGGATGCTTCTAGTTTATCTAATTTGGCGGGTGCTTCTGGTTCGTCTAGCTTGACGTTATAGATATTTTTAGACCGAAAATAGGGTTTTATGGATATGCTTCTAAAGCTTGTCGGTCCACTAGGGAGCTATACACAGTAGGTCTCGTCTTCTACAGCTAGTAGACAGTAAGGTCTAGTCCAATTACCGCTTTCACGCCACACAAGGACTTCAGAGTTAAGCGGGAGGTTGTGTACTAGGGTCGTATTAGGTCCATTACGGTAGTGCAGAGCGTTATTAACAGTTTATTTAGCCCGTAATTTAACTATTTCGGCCATTGCCTTCCATATTACAGCTGCTCAATCCATAACGGACGGGGCAGGAGGGTCCAGTTTACTCATCCTTAGGTAGGCTCCGTAGACTAAAAGGGTAGGTACCAGTCCATTAGGGCTAGTAGTATCATTAACGGCTTTTACAGCCATCTGTAAAGCCAGTTCTTTTTAGATATTCTTACACTCGTCCATAATAATCTGGTAAGCTCTCTATAAAGCTAGGTAAGCTCGCTTAACAAGTCCAATAGACTAATGCGCCTTAACTAGAACGGCTTTTGTTAAAATAGCCATGGCCGTAGCGTACTATTGGAATTCCTTACTAATAAAGTTCCTACCAGCGTTATAGGTGATATACTTAGGGGGTCTAAGGTATATATCAATCTAGTAGGTCCATAAAATGTCCTAAGTATATTTTGCGGATATATTTTGCAACTAACGGGCGGCTTAATAGCGGGTTGCCTTGTCAACTATATATAATACTAGACTGCCATTAATGTACATAATATCCACGTACACTAAGTGGTTGAAGTTAAAGTCCTTACAAAGGGTGAACTTAAATCTACCTAGGGAACGTCCGTATTTCTAGCAAAAAGAGCAGTATTTGGTTAGGTGGTCGATTGCCTTCCTATTAACATCATTATGTCCAGAGCGTTCAAGAACTCTATATAGCTTTTCAGCTAACAGGTAGCCGAAACGGCGGTGCAAACGGTGGATTTCAGTACTAATAAGGTAGCACGGGTTGTAGTCAAAAGATTCCTAAATGTAGGTCCGTAAAGTCTCTCCCTATATAAGGAACAGGTGTCCAAATCGTTGTATAATTAGTAGGGTAATATGCTTACTTCCTAGGGTAGTTACGGGGCTAGTTAAGGTGTCCATAATATTATTATAGTAGACCTGTAACCTGTCCATATCTGCAAGACAGAGTAGAAAAGGGGTGTCCACTTTTACTATATGGAAGTCAACTAGGCTAATTAGGGTCTTAACTACAACTAATCTAATTAATGCGGTTAAACTAATGCTAAATTGGACGTTTACGGCCCCAGCTTACATAGTGTTAATATCCGTATTATTATTTACGGTAGTCTTATATACAAGGTATTGTCCGTAACCTATAGTAGACTTCTTAGAGGCACCTATATCGATCATAACGCCATAGAATTCTTTGGGGGTATAGCGTTCTATAGTAATATATGCAAATGGGTCCTGTTCGCGGTCCGTAACGTCCGTAACAGGTCTAATAGGTGTACTTACGGGCCAGTTTTCAGGTGTAATTAAGTGTATAAAGGAGCGGTCGGCTAATACAGTCATAGTATTAAAGGCTTAACTGTCCGTAAAAGGTCTAAAAGTAGTTAGGAATATCTCTAAGGTCTCCTATTCCTAAGCATCTAAGTTAAAGTCAATTATAAGGGCTTCTATTAACTCGTTAGGGGGCTCCTCTACTTCCTCTCCTTTATATTTTAAAATAAACTAGTTGATCTGGTTATTAAGTCTCTTCCTAGACTTATTACGTTCTTCCTAGGTATACCTTATAGACCAACATCCTTCCTTATTATATATAAATCACTTCTAACTAGTTCGTCTACGGGGGTATACTTTCGTACGGGAGTTACTACGGAGGTTACGGGTAGAACCTAGTCAATGTGGATACTACTGGCGGTATCAGCGGTCCGTAAAGTAGGCATCTAAATTAGGTTGCGGATTTTACAGGTCCGTAATAAAAGCTTAAGTACTGCCTGGCGGGTTTAAGGCTTTATACGTTATAATAAAGGACCGTAAATTGTTAATAAGGCCAGCTACGGTGTCTACGGGCTTGTAATAGGCGTATTTGCAGGGTTCTATTTCCTAGCAGGCCGTAATCAGTTTATTGTGCAAGAAGTTGTCCATTTAAAGCTTAATATCAAGACCGTACTATAGGTGGCGGAGGTCTTTAATAAGGATTTATAGGCACTCTATAGTTGATTTTTCAGTATTCTTGTCCATTACAGTCCGTAACTTGGTCGCATTCCATTAGGTAAGGATATTACGCCTATATTCCAGTCCTTCAAAGTAGTTGCGTATAGCTTTGCATAGCTTATCAAAGGGAACACCAAGGGGGTTGCTCTTGAGGTTGGTATAGTAGTGGTCAAGTGCTAGGCCGCGCAGCATAGTAGAGTAGGCTTGGCTAAACTCCTGTTTAGGAATATCGGCCTTCTAACAGAGGTCCGTAAAGATGGTTAGTTTAAAGTTAAAGTTATTATTTTCACCGCTGTACTTGGATTCGTCGGTATAGAGCTTAGCTAGGTTAGCTAGCTCCTTACCATAGGTCTTTACTTAGATAGTTTACGGGTCTATAGCTTGCGGATTTGTGGGTTATGGATATATGGGTTACAGATCTATAGTTTGAACAACAGGAGGGGTTTAGTCCGTATTTTGGTTCGCGGGGGTATTATAGTCCGTAATTTGGGTTACGGGGGTATTATGGTCCGTAACATAAGTACTAGGTGTACTTTAGCCAGTAAGATTAATTCCAAAACTGCTTAGGTTTATAGGACGAATTTAGTTAAGAGGGTTAGGTATAAAGCCAGCGATCACATTAAGTTTGGAAAAAGTAAAGAGTTCCTTAGTAGTGTTGTACTCGTCTAGGATTTCTTCCTTAGTCTATTCCGTTCGGTCCTCCTTATATATTATATTGTATAAGGACCATGCAACAGTAACCCATTTATTCCTTTTAACCCATACGCCTTAGTTACGTAAAAGGGTCCGTAGGTTACGGATAGTAGTAGGGTTACATTCCTTAAAGATAGCTTCTATAAAGTCCGTAAAGTCTTCCTGGTATTACTCCCATAGGTCAACATTCATGAGCTTAAAGTATTTGTACTCAAGGATTTTAAATTTGATATAGTTGTTAACGTTATCTATAGACATAACGTTAACTCCTTATCTCCACTTCTTTTAACCTTTATTAACCTGCTTACTAATATCTACCATACTATATAGTGTAGTGTAGTGCGTAGCGGGTGGAAGAGGTCTTATAAGGGTCCGTAAAATCAGTTGACGGGCCCGTAACGGTTTATAGAAGGGTAAGGGGGTCTCCATAGGGTCTTAACAGGTCCATAGTGGTTCACAGGAGGGTAAGAGGTCTCTATAACGGTCCATAAAAGTAATTAACAGGTCCGTAATGGTTCATAAAAGGGTAAGGGGTCTCCGTAAGGGGTTAGAGAGGAGGCCGGGGTATTTTAGTAGGGTGTGGTGGTCGCGTTCTTAGTATAATTGTGTTCTTAACGTGGTCGCGTTAACTACTAGTACAGTAGTTAATATCTCTAATTAAGGTGGAGCGTAAACATCTTCCAAAACCAAGGTAGATTTAAGGTAATTCTAGGTAAGGTAGAGCGTCAGACATCTTCCAAATCTAAAGTACTTTAATTCTCTTCAACTGAAATAGGGGCTTGCAAGGTGGAGCGTTAGACGTCTTCCAAGCAAGTGCGTATCTCCTAATCTGTGCGCGCTTACTGATCAGTGTTGGTACCAATTTAATGGTATAAGTGAGTCGTGTCTAGGGGCACGAAATACGTATAGTATCGTATACTTATTTAGACGGTGGTAACTGTCGGTTCTATTAAGGTGGGCTATGTAGTTTATATACTAACGCACCTCCCCCCTAACTAGCTAGTGTTTCAGGGGTGCACCAAACGCGTAAGCGAGTGGGTATACCGAACGCGTAAACGCGTACTTGGTGTATCAAACGCGTAAGCACGTGGTTAGTACAACAGGTGCTATAATTATACAAAAACAAATAGCACAGCCAAGCAAAGAATAGAGACTTTAATAAATCTTTATATAGACCTTAAGGAAACAGCTAAACTAGTATAAGAGTAAATAAAAAGGTACTATAATACTAAGAGATCTAAGGGACCAGATCTTAAGGAGGGAGATAAAGTGTGGCTACTATACAAAAATTTTAAGAGTTAATAACTAAGTAAGAAGTTGGACTATGTTAGACTAGGACCTTTTAAAATTGTGTAAAGGGTTTTATTGGTTATATATAAGCTAAATATACCAGCCAAAATAAGAATTTACCCTATATAGTATATCGCAATGCTAAAACTAGTATATAGAAATATTAAACCACCAGTCTACGAGGCAGATATGTATAGAGGGTAAGAGGAAGATAAATAGCAAGTTTTAAAGATTATTAGTTATAAGGACGTAGATAACGAAATATAGTATAAAGTAAAGTAGATAGGCTATAGTAAGACTACTTAGGAACTACTAAGTAATCTAGAGAACGCTATAGGAAAGGTATAGGAGTATTAGAAGAAAGTAGGCTAGGTAGTATTAATAAAGAAAGATTGCCAAAGAACGAGTTACCTAAGGGGGACCTAAAAGGAGCAATTTCCGAGCTACTTAGAGTTATTTCCCTTATAGGAGGAGAGTCCGTTCTTTTATTACTTAGCTTAGACAGACCCTATTAAATAAGTTTCTACTCCTTAAAACAAACCTTCTTATAAACACGTTTAAGGTGTTAAAGATAAGTATAAGCCAGACGCTAAGCTTTAAGGACACGTGTGGATTCTTCTAAGGCACGTTAAACCTTAAGCAGCGCTAAGGCTAGCTTACCGTTAAGCTTTATAGCGGCAGATTAAATATAAGACCCTATAATAAGTTACTTAGGGAACTTAAAGACTGTTAAGAGTTATAGGACGCGTATACTTAGCGTTAGAGACAGAGCGAATATCGCAAGACGATTAAATGTTTACTTTGGTACACTTAGAATAAGAGGACGGTTGTTAAGATAAAGGACTTGTTAGCGCAACATAGACTAACCCCTCTTTCGCATAACGGGAGCAAGGAATCGCCATTACTTTACCTAGTAATAGTATTAAGTAAATAGTGCGTAGGCGACGCTTAACCTAAGACAGAGAAGAAGATGCTTTAGGTATAATAAGTAAAGATATTAACCAGATTAATTAAACGGACATTACACCTCTAGTGGACGACTTAGAGATATTAGGAATCTTTAAGGACGAAGATAAAGAGGAGGGAGATAGTATTATAGACAGCTTAAGTATAATATTACAACTACTTAGGGAAGAGTTAAAAGAAGCTAGTTAGTTAATATAGGCACGGTCCAGAATAGAACCGGTGGAACTATATAACAAGGAGTGGTAACTAAGGTCACGTGGCGTTAAACGTATTAACTGTATTAAACGGAAGGGATGTTATGTTTAATATAGACAATACGCACCTTACGTACAAGAGAGGATTTCTTAGGCGTATAGTTGTGTATTTAAAGGACCTTAATCCCTACTGTAGATAGTTCTCTCCTTATAGTAAATCTTAGAATATAATTGGAGTTAATCTATTAAGCAACTACGCTACCAGTTATTATTACGTTGTTAACCTGTTTATATCTATATACCTAGCCCAATAACAGGACCCACCGTAGTTCTTGCTACAAGGTTCCATTACACTCCCCCTATATTTGTAACGGGCTCGTATAAATGCTTCTAAACCAAAGCTTGTAGATTGCTACTATATAAGAATACTAAGCTAAGGAGAAGAAGAAGAAAAAGAAGAATCGTTTAGGGGCAGTAGGTAGACATATCGCGAGGGCCGCTAAGGCGCTAGTGGTAAGCGAGCCAATAGCGATTTTGCATACCGGGCATGGAAAATCCTAATTAGTTAAATAGGGCAGGTAACACACTCTAGCACCATCACATTACCCCCCCCTCCTAAAAAAGCCTGCCCTTAGGCTTTATCTAAGTTCTTTATTATTATCTAAATTATTATAGTTATCTAACCCCTCTTCCCAGCATTTAACCCAGCTATCTAACTTACGTGGTGGTCTAGGGAGGTCTAGATAGGCTAGGTGGAAATCTTATAGCTTATAGGGAGAGTACTTAAAATTAGATGCGGGGTACTATTCTAGATCTTCGTTATGACCTACCTAGCTTATACAGTATTTTAAGGTACTACGGTCCTTCTTTACTGCTAAGATCTCTTTAATTTCCTATTCTTTGTCCTCTACAATCTGAATTGGTGGTGGGGGGTCGTTATACTATCCAGGTAATAGGTCGTCCGTGGCCTTCCGCAGTTAGTCTAAAGAGAAGATAGGGTAGATCTTTATTAACTCTAGTAGCTTAACCTTAAAAGAGTGCCCTACCTTCTTAGGGATTTTATAGAGGCCAGCCATTTAGTGGTCTAGCTTGCGGCTCAGCCTCTAGGTTTTTTAGTTCTTTATTAACACCCATACCTTATCTCCTACGTAAAAGTCTGCCTTACGGCGGTATTAGTTTATATTAGCCTCTTTCTTCTCTTATACCCTTTTTATAATTGCTTGGGCAGTCTCCTAGGCCCTATATATTCTCTTAGCAAATATCTGGGCCTCCTTATAGCTAAGGCATTCGCGGGCCATTATAGGTCCTATAGGTCTATCCCAATTAAAGAATATTCGTGGCCTATATCTATAGAGTAACTTAAACGGCAACATTCCTATACTATTATAAGGGAGCGTAAGCTATGCGTAGTCTATTATAGGTAGTAGTTCTAACCAGTTATCCTAATAGTAGTTAACAAAGGGGCAAAGTTGCTAGTTAAGGTACTAGTTCATAATCTCGGTTTAGCCATTAGTCTAAGGGTAGAATACAGTAGAGAGCTTAATCTTAATCCCAAGGATGCGGCAGAATTTATTCTAGAAGTCTAATATAAACTAGGGTCTATAGTCAGAGACAATTAACTTAGAAGTGCCATGGATCCGCTAGATGTTATTAACGTATATATAGGCCATGTCCTTTGCGGTTATAGTCTTAAAACAAGGAAGGGAAATAGCTTACTTACTTAGTTAGTTAACTACTATAAAGGCTATGTTATAGCCGTATTTATCCTTTAGGAATAATTTAAAGTCTATTATAATATATTACTAAGGGCGTTCAGGGACTGGCAGTAGTTACAGCCATCCAGAAGTTTAGTCCCTGGGGGTATTTACGCGTTTATAAGCATAATAATTTCTAATAAATTATTCTATATCGGATAGGAGTCCTTGCTAATAGTAACAAGGTAATAGTAGTTAGTAGGTCTTATTTTAACTAAGATGCGCCATAGAGACTTAATAGTAGGCTTCACAGATTAGCTCTATTTATAGGTTATTAATATCTGGAACTATAAGCCGTTCTTAGTATAGAAGCAGTCCATCTTCCATTTCTAAATTAGGGTTACCCCCTATAGCTTAATTGCGGAGGGCTTTTAGGGATTCAGCTATACAGTTTACAGTTAGGATATAATTAATTAGTCCTATTAGTTTATTTAGGGTCTCTCCTTCTATAGGTACTACCTTATTCTATTTAGAGCTTAGTTCCTTAAGGATACGCGGGTTAAGCTGTTTGGTACAGAGGAGGGCGCGTATCTAGTGCTAAGCCTTTAACTTATCTTATAGCCCCATATCCTGTTCTCTCTAGGTTAGGGTATTAGCTTTAGCATTTTGCCTACTAGGGCGGTATATAATTATAAAGAAGAATTGGGAGAGTATTTTAGCCCACCAGGCCTATCAACCAGTAAGTTATTTTATTATTATAAAATACTTAAGGGCTTTATAATTGGTATAAACCTTAATCCAAGAGTCTATGCTTTCAAGCTCTACGCGCCACTAGGACAATAATTATATAATAGCCAACATTTCCTTATTATATACTTTATAGTTGCACTTAGCTAGGGCCATTATTTTTAAGAAGAACGCAACAGGGTACCATTTGCCATCTAGGTATAGCTATAAAAGGACTCCCACTACTACCCCATTAGAAGCATCTATTTCCAGTATTAATTTAAGGTCTATGTTATAGTAATAAAGGATTAGAGAGGAGATAAGTCGGTTCTTTAACTCCTTAAAGGCTTTTATATAGTTATTATTAAAGATAAAAGACATATCATTCTTAGTTAGTTATACAAGAGGCTTAGCTATAACTCTATAGTTATAAATAACCCAATAGTAGAAATTATAAAAGCCAAGAAAGGACTGGATTCCTTTTATAGTATAAGGGGGTTTCTAGTTACAAATTACCTCAACCTTCTCTAGGTTAACTTTAATTCCTTCTATACTAACAATAAACCCAAGGTACTTTATGTGTTTTACTCCAAATTCACATTTTTTAATATTAACTTATAGGCCTACATTCCGTAGTCTCTCTAGGATCTTCTTAATATAAACTTAGTGCTCTAGTTCATTATCTAAGTATATAAGAATATCATCTAGGTATACTGTATAGAATTCGTCAAGGTAATCAAAAAGAACATTATTTATATACCGTTAATAAGTGGCTAGCCCATTTATTAGTCCAAAAGGAAGGACTTTATATTTATAAGACCCGTAACAGGTGCGGAATATTATTAGGTCTTCCAATATAGGGTCCATCCTAATTTAGTAAAAAGCTTAGCGGATATCAAGCTTAGTAAAGATTTTAGCCCGGCTTAGATATATAAGGGTTTTATTAATTAAAGGGAGAGGGTATTAATCCTTCTAAGTAATAGCATTTAGCTTCTAATAGTCAATACAGAAACAAAGGCTTTTATTAGGTTTCTTTATAAATAAAACAGGGGAAGTAAAGGAAGCCTAGCTTAGCTTAATAAACCCTTTATAGAGGTTATTAATTAGGTACTACTTTATTGCCTTTAGTTCCTCTATAGTTTGCTAGTAAAGGGGGCTATAGCCTAGGAAGTTATTGGTCTCTAACTAAATCTTATAATTATAGGTTTAGTAGGGGGGCAGTATATCTATTAGCGACTCAGTCAATCGAGGCACGAGCATGGCAAGAGGGACGCGCAAGCCTATACAATTGGTAGTCTATAAACGAGGATCCAAAGCTAGAGAAAGGAAGGAGAAGAATAGCAGCGCCGCTTAATATTTTATGCGGTCCTTAAGTCACGTGACTCGCGTCTACCATAATCCACGTTTGCCAAGATCCACCGTTTTCTACTAGCGCCGTAACATTACCCCCCCCCCCCTAAAAAAGCCTGCCCTTAGGCTTTGTATGTCCATATTATGTCTATAGAGTATTCTTGTCTTTATGCTTAATAGGCAGCCTATTGTCTTCGCCATACTAGCACTTCATCTACTCGTTAAGGTACTTTGGGGGTCTGGGTTTGTTAGGGTATTAGTTATAGAATTCTTTAAGTCTCTAGGGGCAGCCTATAAAGTTCCAGGTAGGGTACCAGGTTGGGTCTAGATTATAGCTTTTCCATTAGACACGGTATTATAACGTTCCTTATACTAGTTTATAGGCTAGTATTTCGTTAACTTCCCATTTGTCGTTACCATTAACTTAAATTAGCAGGGGAGGCTCATTCTTTTATCTAGATAGTGGGTTATTTGCAGTCTTCCGTAGCTTATCCGGTAAAAAGATAGGATAGACTTTAATTAAGTCTAGGAGCTTAACCTTGTACAAGTTGCCTTCTTTATTAAGGATCTTATATGGTCCTGCTATCTTATAGTCTAGCTTACAGCTAGGCCGTTCTATTTTCTAGTTTTTTGTTATAACCCAGACCCTATTATCTACAGTAAAGTTAGGCTCGCGCCTATACTTATTTGCCTACTATTCTATTAATCTCTGGGCCTTTTCTAGATTTATATAGGCTACTGTCTAAGCTTCTTCTAAGCGTTTAGCATATTGCTAGGCTTTCTTATAAGATAGTTTTTCGCGTACGGTCTGTGGCCCCTTTAGTCTTTCCCAGTTAAAGCTTATATAGGGTAAGTATCCCATTTCTAGCTAAATAGGTGCAAATCCCGTAGAGTTATAGGGTAAGGTTGCCTGGGCGTAGTCTATTAGGGGTAGTAGTTTGCCCTAGTTGTCCTAGAAGTAGTTAATAAAGGGCTAGAGCCTCTAGTCTAAGTATTAATTTATAATCTCCGTCTAACCGTCTGTCTGGGGGTGGTATGCTATAGAAAGCTTTAGCTTAATGCTAAGGATCTAAGTAAACTTATTCTAGAAGGCTGATATAAACTACGGCCTATAATCGGATATAATAGTATCTAGTAGTCCGTAAATTTAGTAGATATAATAGATGTATAGTTGGGCTACCTCCTTGGCATTAATATCCTTATAATAGGGGATTAAGAACGGGCGCTTGCTAAAATGGTTAACTAGGATTATTACCATATTATATCTGTTATAGTCCGTAGGCAGCTCGTAAAAGTCTATAAAGATATACTACTAGGGGCGTTTTAGTATTAGGAGTAGCTTTAATAGTCTAGGGTTTTTGTCCCGTGGAATTATAGACCTACGGCAGTTATTACAGTTCTATATATAGCGGTTGATATCCATAACCATTCCGGGCTAGTAGTAACGGTTACTAATAATTTTACGGGTTTTATTTTTTCTGAGATAGGCCGTAGAGACCTAGGTATGTACTTTAGCAATAAGCTAGGTCCATAAATTCTATTCCTCTACTACTACCAGCCGTTCCCAGTGCTTAAGTAGTCCGTTTTTAAGGGACTATAGGCTAGTAGCATCCTTTACCTTTTTATGGTACTCCTATAGAGAAGGGGCCGTACGGTTTGCCTATAGTAGTTTATTAATAAGGTCAAGTTCCATGGAGTTAATGGGACATATTTTAGCATCTAAAGGGTCCGTATTTAGCTCTACCTATATCTAGGGGTTAAGGTGCTCTAGTTATAGTAGTGTCTAGGTTTGTAATAAGATCTTTACAGCTACCTAATTACTTAGGTCCTGTTTATGCCTTATAAGAGTATCCGCACGGTTTGTAGCGCCTGGTCTATATATAATTAAGAAGTTAAATTAAGATAGGATATCCGCCTAGCGTGCCTACTAGGCCGTAAGGGCCTTGGTTGTTATAAAGTATTCTAGGGCCTTATAATCTAAAACTACCTTAATAGGCTTAGGGGTCCCCTCTAGCTATATACGCTATTGCTAAAAGCTAGAGACAATAGCCAGCATTTTTTTATTATAGATGTAGTAGTTTAGCTTGGCATCTATTATAGTCTTTAAATAGTGTATAACAAGGTGCCATTTTCTATTTAGTTGCTTTTAGGAGAAAACGCTGGCTATTACACTGTCTAAGGTATTAGTTTCTAGCATTAAGGGCCATTCTAGGTTAAAGTGGGCAAGTAGGGGAGCTAATACTAGCCATTTTTTAAGCTTATTAAAGGCCTGCATATATATAGCGTTAAAGTAGAATGGCTGGTCTTTTCTAATAAGGCGGTTAAGAGGCCAGGCAATCCTACTATAGTTCTTAATAAAGTGTTAGTAGAAGTTACAGAAACCTAAAAATAATTACACCCCTTTTACGGTCCGTGGGGGTGTCCACTAGTTAATTACGGCCATTTTCTCTAGGTTGGCCTTAATTCTATCCATACTAATAATAAAACCTAGGTACTTTATACGCTTAATACTAAATTCCGATTTCCTAATATTGGCCTAGAGACCAGCCTTACGGAGCTATTATAGGACTTTGTGGATATGCTCCTTGTATTCTAACTTATTCTTAAAGTAGATTATAATATTATCTAGGTAGGCCGTATAGAAGTCGTTAAGGTAGTTAAAGAGTATATTATTTATATATCACTGGTACGTAGCCGGTCCATTAGTTGGTCCAAAAGGAAGTACTTTATATTTATATATTCCGTAACAGGTCTAAAATATAGTAAGATCTTCTGATTTAGGGTCCATCCTAATCTAGTAAAAGGCCTGACAGATATTAAGCTTAGTAAAGATCTTAGCTCTACTTATTTAGGTTAAAGTCTTATTAAGTAAGGGTAGTAGGTAGCGGTCCTTGCGGGTTATATTATTTAGTTTACGGTAGTTAATATAGAAATAAAGTCCTCTATTTAGCTTTTTGGCAAAGAGAATAGGCGAGTTAAAAGGGGCTTAACTAGGTTTAATAAAGCCCTTATTTAGGTTATTAATAAGGTACTGCTTTATAGCCTATAATTTGGCAGTAGACTGTTAATAAAGGGGGCTATAGCTAAGTGTGTCTTCCTTATCTAGCTTAATCTTAATCTTATAGTTGTATAGTTAGTGAGGCAGGAGTATATTTAATACTACCTTGGAGAACACGTCCTTAAATTTCTAGTATTAATGGGGTAGTTTCTATTCTACTAGCTCCTTGTCTATAAGCTCACCTTCCTATTTACTAAGCTTATTTTCCTTTTCCTTAATTATTTAATTAATTTCATATAAGCTGGTAGTAAAGGTAACGGTATTAGGTTAGACCAAGTTCTGGTAGAATCCTACGGCGCTAATACAGCAGATATTAACTAGTGGGAGGTCCGTAGGTTTCTTTATAGACTGTTATTAGGCCGTATTTTGTGGCCTAGGGTTTATAATCTTTCTTAGCTCCTATTCTATCTTTTATAAATTATCCCTCCGGTCTATACGTTTAGTATAGCGTCTAATACTCCTTGCTATTCTTTGTGGCTGTATAGGGCCTAAGTTCCTTATAGGGAGCTCCGCTAGCTTTTTACTAACTTTTTTAATCTCTAGTGCGGGTGGCATAATATAGGTAGTCTAGGGGCGGTGTAGTATATGGGTCCGTTACAGGTTAAGCTATATATTCTTTTTAAAAGCCTAGTCCCTACGCATAGTATTAGCCTGGTAAACGGTGTCTATCTATAGCTATATAAGGTTTTCTATTGTAATGCTAATTTCCTTTATAAAAGAGGGTGTTGGGGGTAGGGTTTTAGGCCAGATAAGCCGTCTACTCTGTATATTAAGCTGTAAGCCTAGATAGGCTAGCCATTTTCTTTTTAAAATTATGTCGTGGCTTCCTAGGTCCATAATGAGAAAGGGGACGTTATACTACCTTTATCCGTCTACACGGAGGTAAATCCGCAAGATTGTTATAATGGGTGGTCCTATTTGTCTGTTATACCCGCGAATAGGAATTGGTTTAGGCAGTTCTTTAAGGGGTGTATTTAAAAAGTTAGCCAGCCTTATAGTACACTAGGTGTCTATTAAGGTAAAGGTATTTGCTCTAGAGTTAGCTAAAGCAGAGGTTAAAACTTAATATCTATTACGGAATAAGGTATAAGGGATAGTGTAGCTTCTTTTACTAACTAGCCGACCTAGATTAATATGTGACATATTAATCCCTTTTAACCCTAGAGAGGAGTCTTCCTCTAGGGTTTCTCTTTTTCCGACTTTATACTATCCTCCTAAATTAATAGAACCTTACCCATTTTTGCCTTTGTCTGGTAATCCTTTATAAAGTAGTCTTTCTAGCCGTATAAGAAGCAAGCTTCTTAATTACTAAGGGCCTGTTTATAGGGGTTGTTATATATAGGCTAAGTATACGTCGGACCCGTAGTAAGACTAGCTATATGGCTAGCTGCTAAATTAACGGCGGGCTATATAGCTAGTGCTATAGGAGTTGTAAATCGTGCTAGGGTATTATAGGCTATTTATAAAGTGCTTGTAGTCTGGTTTAGAGAGTTTCTAGCTTTATACCGCTTAGATTATGCCTTAATTTAATAGAGGCCTTAGTTAATAGCTAGGCAGTAGTCTATAAGTACCTTTAGCGTCTATACAGTAGTAAAAATTGGCAGTATAGCGCGCTATAGGTCTAGGGTAAGCTTATTAAAGAGGTCTAGTATTAGGTCTTTATAGGGAATTTAGGCTTAGCTAGCTAGGTCTAGAAAGCGGGTCTAGAAGGCTAAAAAGGTCTCCATTGTCTTTATATTAAGAGCTTTGTAATTAAGGTGGGTGTTTTGTGTCTTAAAGGGGTCCTTATAAATAGAAGACAGGTAGTTAACCATCTCTTCTTTAGAGAGGAAGGGGTCTGCCAAGTCCTAGGCATATCGCGGACGTAGATGCGTCTGTGCGTCCCCACCAGTACGGCCGAAGACATAGGCCATTTTAGCTTAGGTAGTAGGGAAGTGGTCTGTATTAACTTTAAGCTTGTCTTATAGTTAAAGCTTTTAATTATTAAATATAGGGTTAGTTCCATCTATAAGTAATAGGGGGTCCACAACCTTCGCGGACCGCGACAATGCTGATGCTATATATTAGGCTAGGGTCTTAAGGACTATAGCAAGTCTTTAGGTGTCTAATAACTCCTTACTAAGTATAGAGGTGTCTCTAGTTTTAAGCAGCTCTTAAAGCCGTTTAATTTTAGTATTAGCTACTGTAAGCTCTTCTTAGGGGGTTAAGACAGCGACTGTTTTACTATTAGAGGTATTTGCGGGTCTTACAGCGGCTTTACCAGCTGCTGTATTTCTTGGCATAGTGGTAGGGGTATTAGGTAATTTCCGGTATTTGTTTATTTTCTAGGGGTTCTAGTCCATACGTGTCCTATTCTTAGGTTTTGCGTTCTATTTATATTCTTTTAGTTTTTAGGGGTCTGTCCTGTCCTTATAGTCCTAGTAATATCCTTGGGGTCCTATTCTGTGTCCTTTATAGATATATTTAAGTTCCTTCTCAGGAAGAAAGAGTAGTTAAGCTTTAGATAATGTTAGCGACTCAGTTAATTAAGGCACAAGTATGGCAAGAGGGACGCGCAAGCCTGTATAATTGGTAGTCTATAAACGAGGATCCAAAGCTAGAGAAAGGAAGGAGAAGAATAGCAGCGCCGCTCGATATTTTATGCGGTCCTCAAGTTACGTGACTCGCGTCTACTATAATCCACATCTGCCAAGATCCACTGTTTTCTATTAGCGCCGTAACAATATCTAAAGCTGCTTTTAAGAACGCGTCTCTATAGTTTAAGAGGTAAGTAGGGAGGAGGCGCTTAACTAGTTCCTTATTAGTTTCCTCTACTAGCCCTTCTTCCCTCTCGGCGATAATCTAGTTAATTTTATATAAACTAGTAGTAAAGACTTTATTGTCCTTCTAATATATATTAAAGTGGAAACCTATAGCACTAATTACCGCGATATCTACTATAGGGGTGTTATATAATAATAGGGTTATCCGTGGCCTTAGGGGCTTCTAGGGTATTAGCGTTGTCCTTACTCTTTTTAGCTCTCGTTGCATCTTCTAAAGGTTATCCTTTATATCCTATTAGTATATCCTCCTCCCCATTAGCCAGATCTCCGCAATTTAGAAGTCGTCTATATTAGTATCTATTCCACTTCCATAAGTAAAGTCCTCCTTAACTATAGTCCTTTAGGGGAGTATCCTTATCAGTACGGAGTTCCTGCCGGCCTCGCAGCGGGCATCTTTTTAGGTAAAGGCTAGGTCGCGGTTCCTAACATCCTACTAATAGGTAGGATCAGCCTTTGCGGCTAACGTCTTATAGTTAGTACAGATTTCCCTAACAAAGGAGGGTAACTTTGGTCTATTCTCTAGCTAAATAAACTATCTTTATTAGACGTTTAGCTAAATATTAAAGTAAGACATCTATTTTCGGCTAAGAATTATATCGTGTAACCCTAGGTCTAGGATACAGAAGGGGATACCAAACTGGCGTCGTCTATTAATAGCAATATATAGCTTTAAAACATAGGTAACCAGTATACCGGCTTAACCGTTATAGCCTTTTACTTAAATAGGCTTCTCTAGTTAGGTAGCATTTATATTTAAGAACTTAGTAACATTATTCGCATAAGTAGTATTTATAAAGGCAAAGCTATTTACTCCAGTGTTAACAAGGGCAGTTATATTAACTCTATATCTATTTTAAGATACTATACATAGAACTATAAAGTATTTTCCACCTATTAGCTAACTTAAATTAATCTCTTTAAAATCAATAGGATACCCTAGGGGGGAGTCTTTCCTTAGGGTTCTTCTTTTCCTAACTTATTAGACGTTTCTTCTTCCTATCTCCTTAATATTACCTATATCCTTTAGCTCTGGGCAGGACGTAGTAAAGTAACCATCCTTTCCGCAATTAAAGTATGTGACCATAGCAGGGTTAATTAGGGTATTGCGATAAGTATTAGTTAAAGGTATAGTACATAGCGGGTTAGGCAAGGTTTGTGGGTAGGCAGTTATAACCGCTTTTAGTATAAGGGCGGTCGTGGTTTATCTTCTAACGCCAGCTCCTATTAGTATAGCGGATAGGTTACGGTTACTATAGGGCCGCTTTAGTTAATTAGAATAAGTATTAATTTATTTTAGTTCTAAATCCAGCAACAAACATCAGGCTATAAGTCTTTAGTAGGTTAGTAGGTCGTCTAAGGCTACCACAATCTTCTCTTATAGTTAGACCATTAGCTTATTATATAGGTCCAAACAATAATTCTTAGGGGGAACCTAGCCTTTGCCTACTAGGTATAAGAATTAAGTCTAGAACTTAATAAAGGATTAGTTTAATTTTATTATTAGGCAATTATAGTCATAATAGGCATCCTATACTTTATTTAAATTAACATAGATAGCAGCCAGATACCATATTATCTTATTAATAGATATAAACCAAATAGGTAACTCGTCCTTAAACTTAGCCTAAAGGTATTACTAGGCGTCCCCAATAGTTTAACTAAAGAGGTAGAGCATTTTAGTTTCTTTAGAGGGGAAATAGTTGTGGTTAACACAAAGCTTTCCTTATACCTAGATTCTCCAGTTCTTAAAGGTCAGGTCTATGCCGTCTAATAATAGTAAAGGGTTAGGGAGCTTAACAGACTTTAATTACTTTATTATTGTGTCCATACTCTCTAGTATATCGCATTTAGTTAAGCGAATGGGTTAACTAAGGCTTTGTAAAGGGGAGGCTAGGCTATTTTATAAGGCAGTAAGGCTTTCTAGGATCTCCTTTAGAGTCTCTTATATGCTTTAGGCTTAAAGACAATTAACCTTCTAATTAGCAGCAAGGGCACGAATCTGCTCGTGTATACCTATAACGTTGTTATTATCTTTAATTTCTAATCCTAACTGGATCTCATGTTCCTCTTAGGTAGAGGTAGGTCTTTTAGATAAGCTCGCTTTAGGTGCCATTATTAGCTTCCTAAAGTTTATTAGAATTATAGAATTTGGTTTTAATTCCGGGGTTCTTTTAGGGGTATAGGTTAAGTACAGTCTAGCCTATAAAGTGGGATATTATTAGGGCCTTCTTAGACGTGGTAGTGTGGGTTTTTTAATATCTAAGTATAACGCGTTAACGCGTTGTTACAGACGAAGGTCTTCTTTTAGGGTAGGATATTATTAAGGCCTTCCTAGGCAATGTAGGGAGAGCTTAGTATAATATAATGGGCTTGTACAAATGCTTCTAAACCGAAGCTTATAGATTGCTACTATATAAGAATACTAAGCTAAGGAGAAGAAGAAGAAGAAGAATTGTTTAGGGGCAGTAGGTAGACATGTCACGAGGGCCGCCAAGGCGCTAGTGGTAAGCGAGTCAATAGCGATTTTACATGCCGGGTATGGAAAATCCTAATTGGTTGAATATGGCAGGTGACGCGCTCCAGCACCGTCACAATATTAACCTAACAACTATGCCATTAATATTAAATAAGGAAAAACGCCGCCCTATAAGAGACCCTACCTAATATTAAAAGACAAACTCCTAGTTGTTAAAAGGTAATAAATAGAAAACCGCATTCGCATCGCGCTTTGGCCAATTTAAATATACCATTATGCTTTTTAGCATATGCAACGGCCCAGGCAGCTTCTAAAGCTATATTAATAACGCCTTATAGAACTACCTTAATAACTTCTGCTCCGTATACCTAGACAATATACTTATTTACAGCGACGACCCTTTTAAGCATACTAAGCACGTTTAAAAAGTCCTACAGCGCCTTAAAGATATAGGACTTTATATTAACTTAAAGAAGTGCAAATTTTCAGTTATAGACGTAAAATACCTTAAACTAATTATCACTACTAAGGGTGTCCATATAGACCCTAAAAAAAGTATATATAATCCCCAGATAGCAAATCCCTACCTGTATTAAGGATGTATAAGCCTTTCTTAGTTTCACTAACTTCTATTAGAAATTTATATATAACTTCTTAGGTATTATAGCACTACTTATAGTAATAATGCAAACAAAGGGCCTTTTTGTGAAAGGAAGAAAAACATATTTATATTTTATCTAGACGCCTAAATATAAAAAGGTATTCTAAGACCTAAAAGATGCGTTTACTAAAGCACCTATCCTAGCTTACTTTATACCAGGACAATAACTCTATCTTAAAACTAACTCCTTAGACCACATTAACACAGGCGTCCTCTCCTAAATAGGTGACGATAGTCTCCTCCACCTAATTGCATTCTACTCGTCTAAGCTTACACTATAAGAATGTAACTACGAGATCTATAATAAGGAACTTCTCGCAATTGTATAAGCGTTTAAAGAATTCTAACCAGAACTCTCCTTAGCAGAACCTAACTAGCCAACTAAAGTCCTTACAAATGATTGTAACCTTAAGTACTTTATAACCATAAAGTAACTAAATTAACACTAAGCACGCTAGAACAAATTCCTCTCTAGTTTTAACTTTAAAATCGTATATAGACTAGGAGTATAAGGTACTAAGCCTAATAGCCTAACATGCTATTCGCAAGACCTTCCTTAGTTAAAAGATAACCCTTATAATTAATTCCAACAATAAACAATCCTAAAAGCATAAAACTTAGCCCTAGGCATACTACCTAAGACAGAACCAACTACCCCTTAGCTTTATACTACAGAACTAGAGTTATCCCCTAAAATTAACAAGCTTATTACCGCAGTATATAACACCTCTATTAACCCATTACTGCATTAACTAATTGCCGCAAATATTGCCGGCACCTATATGCTGCCTACTAACCTTAGAAGCTTAGGCCAGATTAATATAACAGCCTTAGAAGTAAAAAAGAATAGGCTCTATTATAGAGGCCATCTATTTATCCCTAACTTAGAAGACCTATAACGGCAACTAATCTAAATGGCCTACAACCTCTAATTAAGCGGCTACCTAGGCAAAGGAGGAACCTATAAGCTCCTTAGCCAATACTACTTCTGGCCTAAAATAATAAACTTAGTTAAACACTTTATAAGCGCCTATTATAGCTATAAATATGCTAAAGCATTTCATATAAAGTATTAAGGACTACTATACCCTCTACTAGTACCTATACGCCGATAGGCAGATATTGCTATAGATTTCATTATTAACCTACCGCCTTATAAATAACATAGCCAAACCTATAAGAACATCCTTATAATAATATACCAACTTATAAAAGAATGCCACTATGTCCTAATTAAAGGCGTAGCTATAAGCAATATTACTAATACCTTCCTCCGCAAAGTCTACTAACTATATAGGTTACCCAACTCTATTACATCTAACTAAGGCATATAATTTAACTCTAATATATAGAGGCGGATCTGCCAATACCTTAGTATCTCCGTTAAGATATCTATATCCTTTTACTATAAAACTGCAGGATAACTAGAAAACGCTAACGCTAGTATAAAGGCGTACTTATAATAGGTAGTCGCCTATAGTTAGGATAACTAGGTAGACCACCTTTTATTAAGTAAATTTACAGCAAATAACCACATCTTAGCCACTTATAAGGGCGCGAAGAGGCTTCAAGGAAGATTCGAAGGAACAATATAAATTCTATCTAAATCTAAGGGTATATAGCTCTTGCAGAGAACAAGACGTTGCGTAAAGAAGAGAAAGGAATATAGGAAACTTGTAGCTAAATATTTGTGGTCTTAGCAGCAGACGCGTAGGCACAAGCCCACGCGGATTTTAATAGGTTTTAACCAAATTCCATTATATTAGTAGAATTTAGTGGAGACTGGTGGAAATTAATCGAGTTAGCGGAATTTGGCAGAATTTAATTAACTTAGCAGAATTTGATTAAAGCGTTAGAATTTATCTATTAAGTGTTTTACCAAGACATTCCTACTATAACTGGGCTAGTCCCGTTATAGTACCCCCCCATTTAGCCAAAGGTTCAAAACAATTCGATTTAGTTAAGAATTCATAACTTATTGCCTTATAAGCGTTGTAATGTGGTTTAAGTTCTTTTTAATTTCAAGTTTCCTACTATCGTGTTTCGTGTCTTCGTGTTAGGTAGTAGTTGTTTGCCTTTATATTATATCTATCCAGCCAGAGCAGGCCGCGAAGGATGGTCTTTATAGAATTCTTTTACCAGGGAAGGCGCGTCGGCCTTAACCTATTTATAGGTTTCCTAAGTTTGTGTTTTATATCCTTCCCACTTAATAAGAAGTTTAAATTGTTTAGATTATATTTTCCATCGTATATTATTAATTAAGTCAATAAAGTAAGAACCGTTACCATTGTTAATAATTACGGGAGGTGGTGGCGGCACTTTACGGGTTATAGGTTCGTCTTTTAAGGGTTACAGCAAGCTTACGTAAAATATTAAATGTATTTTTATCTTAGTTAGTAGTTTAAGCTTATAAGTATACAGGCTTAATTTCTTCTTAATTTAGTATAGGCCCGCAAATTTCTAATTAAGTTTCTTTAAGGGCCGTTAAGTCTTTAGGTTTTGTGTATTTAGGTAAACCATATTATCTTCCTTAAAGTCCCATGCGGGAGCTCGTCCTTTGTTTGTATGCCATTCCTATACCGTTTAAGCGTATATTAATTTACTTTGTAATAGTTCTGTTAACTGCTTCATTTAATCAGCAAAGTTATATGCGTTAATTAACTGAATTTGTTTAATTATGGGTCCTATTGTGTTAATTTTGGGTTATGGTTCGAATCTAAGTTAGGGGTCTTATCCATAGGTTGCATAGAACGGCGTTACACCTATTAATACATTTATTATATTATTCGCAGTAAACTTAGCTAAAGGCAGCCATTTTTCCTAGTTATCTTGCAGGTAGGAGTAGTATATTTATAGGTATTATTCTATAATCGCGTTTATAATTTCGGTTTAACTATCTATCTCCAGATAAAATACAGTTAAGAGTTATATTTAAATGCTTAATTGTTTATATAGAGCTTACTAAAAGTCTAAAACAAACTGGCTTCTATAGTTGGATATTATTAAGTTAGGAAGTCTGTATAGCTTAAAGACATGCTTAACAAAACATTCGGCTACTAATATCGCATTAATTAAGTCCATAGGGATTATATATCGCATTTTTATAAGACAGTCAACAACTACTATAACATTTGTAAACCTATTACTATTAGGCAAGTCAATTATAAAGTTAATTAAGATATCGCGCTATCTTTATATCGGAATTGGTAGCGGTTGAAGTACTCCTTGTTTCTTTACATAAGAGGTCTTTCCACGCACGCACATCCTATATGCTCGAACGTATTTTCGTACATAGTCGTACATTATAGGCTAGTAGTATGCTCATTAAACAATCTTATAAGTCTTCGCACGGCCAGGATGCCCTACTATAGGGGAGTTGTATACAAATCCGAGTATCTTAAATTGTAAAGGCTTAGAATTTAGAACTACCATCTTCTATTAATAGTACAATTAATCGTTTTGAATTTCATATTTAGCGAGTGTAATATCCTTATACTATCATTTTCCTGTTTAAATTACTTTTATTATATCTATTATCTATATATTGTTCTTGTATTTGTATTCTATTAGCTTATTAATTTCTATTTCCTATTTATTAACTTCTAATTTGTTTCTATTGAGTTCCATATTTAGGAATATAGGACATAGTTTTTTAAAATATTTAGGGGGTAATAAGATCCGTAATTAATTTATTATTTATTTATCTAAAGCATTTACAGGTAGATCTTATAATTATTATATTAATGCGTTAGGCTTCTAATTAAGTTTACCTAGTCAGTACATAATCTTAAAGTTAAATTATAAGAGGTATTCGGCCCAACAAATTTGGCGCTATATTAATTGCTTTATAGTTATAAAGTACTGCAGGTTCTTATAGTCCGTTAATATACATATTAGGAACAACAATCCTTTTAGCTTAGGACGCCATTGTTTAAAGCATTTAACAATTGCAAGTAGTTCCTTATCGTATATCTCGTAGTTTAATTTAGCAGGGGCGAGTTTCCAAGAAAGAAAGGCTACCGGACATAGCTTGCCGTTCTTATTGTATTGTGACAACACTCCCCCTAGCGCATGATTAGACGAGTCCGTTTTAACAATATATTTAAGGTTAGGGTTAAAGTGGGCAAGAATTAGAGCAGTTATAAAGTAATATTTTAAGTTATTAAAAGCTTGTTCGCATTTAGTGGACCATTTAAATTTTATATTTTTCTTTATTAGGTTTACTAATGGCTAGGCAATTTCTAAAAAGTGGTTAATAAATTAACAATAAAAGTTTACAAATTCTAGAAATCCTTAAATGTCTTATACATTACTAGGGCTTCCCTAATTTATAATTGCAGCGATTTTCTTAGGGTCCATTTTGATTCCATCGCGGGATATAATTAGGCCTAGGTACGTAACTTCGGACATATAGAACTTGTATTTCTTAATATCGCATTATAAACCCGCGTCTCGTAGGCGTTTAAGGACCATTTGGATGTGCTTTTAGTGTTTAGAAAGCAAAGACGAGTAGATTAAGATATTGTTAATATACATAATAACAAATACGTTAAGGAATTCACAAAGCGTATTATTAATATATTGTTAAAACGTACTAGGACTATTCTTTACACTAAATGGCATTACTAGGTATTTAAAGAGTCCCTATTATATATAAAAAGCTATGTACTTCTCGTCTCCTTCATAGACACGGATTCGGTTAAAGGCAGCAACCATATTAAGCTTCGTAAAGTACCGTGCCCTTAATAAGCGGTCGAGCGTTTCTTAAATTAGGGGAATAGGATATCGGTTTTAAATCGTAATTACGTTTAGAGTTTGATAATTAACACAAAATCTTAAGCCTCCTCCTAGCTTTTTAACGAATAGTATGGGTAATATAAATGGAGATTAACTAGGGCAAATAAATCCTTTTTCTAGATGCTTATTAAGGTATTATTATATCATAAGCAGTTCTTCTTATGATATACTATATAGTGGACCGAACTTTAGTGTTATATTAGGTTTAAGTTCTATCTTAAAATCATATACATCCTAATACGGGGGTAGTTGGTCTGCAAATCTTTTCTTAAACTTATCAATTAGATTGTGGTACTCTTTAGGCATAAGAGGTTAAAGGTTAATATATTACTTTAGTTCTAGTGCTTTCTTAATATCTTCCATAGTAATAGCAAAGATTTCGTGGTCTTGTTTTCATGCTAACAAAATAAAAGGTGTGGCTTGTATTATACGAATTTTAAGAGGTTTTGGCGTAACGTCTTTGCATTCTTTACTACAATCGGCAGTTATAGCTTTATTGTTTTTGTTGGGAATGAGGCAAGTGGTCGTCACGTGTTGTTACGTGCCGCCGCGGCACTAGCGCGGGGAGGAGCCTTACGCTCCTCGCCCTCCCTTATTCCAATGAATAAGCTTTATCAACCAACATCACTGTAACCTACTCGAGTAGTTGTTATTGGTGAGTCACCCTGTGTGACCAACAGTTTTAATTCAGGGTCTATAGTAGGGGCAGTTTATATTATATTAAATTTAAATAATCTTGTGCATGTTTATAGGGCAGGTGGTATTTTAAGCAATAGCTTTAGCAGTAGGTTATATAGAACTTTAGTGTTTCTTTAACCCAGCTAATTAAAGGGTTATGTTGTTTTAGCTATCTATGTCCAAGTATTATCTTATATTGCTTTAGGGGTGTTATAAATAGGGAAACGTATTTAAGGTATTTACCCATCCGCATTTTCATAAGAGCGTAGTGCGTTAATTCGCTATATATCAAGGGTTTGCCGTTAAAGCCTTATAGGCCTTAGGGCTTATCAAGTTTCTTTAAATTTAGGCGTTAGGTTTTCGCGTAGTTTGTATTAATAAAGCCTATATTAGTGGCTCCACTATCTATAAGGATTTATATCTCCTTCTATTTTCTAAGTATTTGAATTTCGCTAAGTATATTAAGGGAGTTATATTGTGTATTAGCGCTAGAAGAGCCTAGACACTTATACTCTTCTACTTCTTATCCTAAGGCGCAATTTAGCCCTAGGACGATTTGTTTTCTAAGTTAATTAAGGGTAATATGCTTCGTGACAACTAGGTATAATTTATAGGATAAGTATAAGTTAAGGAGTAAGTACGGCTTGAAGAGCGAGTGCGATTTAAGGAATAGGAGGAACTATAGCGGACTTTTTTAAAAGGGTAAGTTTGGCAATTCCTTTAGATATGTCCTTTTCTACTACATCCAAAGCATTCTCTATTTGCGGCTTAAGTTCTTCGTTCGTCGGTTCCTAAGGGTGCGTAGGATTGAGTGGCGTTGAGGTCCATAGGGTCATGCGTAGGTTTTAGAGAAGGGTCGCGTTTTAGGGTATATATTGGTTTCATAAAGTCTTAAACATAAGGTATAGTTGGCTTCAGGGAACAAGTCTATTTATTATATTAAAGGTCCTTATTAATTCGTTAACATATTATAACAAATTTAGGTAGGTCCTTTGGCAGTTCCCTACCTACTAACTATGCTCTAATTTCATCTAAAATAGCTTATTGAAGAGCAGCAACTTTAGCGGCTTCATTCCAATCTATTTCGCTAATAAGGCCTAAAAATTCCGAAAAGAAGCTAGTAAATTCTCGGTTCCGTTATTGTAGGTTTTTAAGTTTAGTAGCAGTGGTGTGTTCGCGGCTGGTGTTATTATACGTTCGTTCTAATAGAGAGACAAAGGTTTCAAAATTAACAAAGGTACTATTATGGAAGAATGGGTCTATAGTTCATATAGCATCTTTATTTAAACGAGATATTCTATAGCTAATCTTACTAGCTTTGGTAGGGTATTAGTTATAGTTCATTAAAAGTTTAAGACGGAGCTTAGTTATAAAGGGGCGTAGGTTATTTTAATTTCTATTAAATATTAAAGGGTTAGGAAGCTTTTCTGATTTTATAGTAAGTACTAGGTTTATTATAGGTATGGGTTAAGCTACTATTACTAGTTTAGGGTTCGTATTTAACGGGCTAGGTTTATATACAGTTATCTTAATCTTATTTACAGGTGTTGCTATTAGGGTTTCCAACGCAAGTACTTTAGCGTTGTAGAGTTCTTTATATATTGCTTCAATTAATTGCTAATACTGGGCTTCTAGTATAGCTCGTTACTGGGCCAAGGCATCCGTAAAGGACTGTTGCATTATAGTTATTTGTTCCCTAACTAGGGCCATAATAGTTAACATGGCGGATTTAAGTTCATTTGCCATTTCGAGGGTAGTGGTATAGACGCAACATAATATAAGGGCGCGAAGAGGCTTTAAGGAAGATTTAAAGGAACAATATAAATTCTATCTAAATTTAAGGGTATATAGCTCTTGCAGAGAACAAGACGTTGCGTAAAGAAGAGAAAGGAATATAGGAAACTTATAGCTAAATATTCGTGGTCTTAGCAGCAGACGCGTAGGCACAAGCCCATGCGGATTTTAACAGGTTTCGACCAAATTCTATTATATTAGTGGAATTTGGTGGAGACTAGTGGAAATTAATTAAGTTAGCGGAATTTAGCAGAATTTAATTAACTTGGCAGAATTTAATTAAAGCGTTGGAATTTATCTGTTGAGTGTTTCACCGAGACATTCCTACTGTAATTGGGCTAGTCCCGTTACATCACTATAGGACTTACCCCGTTTTTCACAAATAAAAAATACCACCTATAATCCAGTATAGAGCCACTAGAGCCTATTAATAAGAAACTGCTATATAGAAAACACCTTAAGATGCTACTTACTAATTAATATATAGACTATATAAAAGACCTACTTAACTACTGTAAAGGAGAGATGGCCTAGGCCTAAGCAAAACAAGCTTACTTTGCTAACTATTACAAAACACCACCACCTAAGATATATATTAGCGACTGGGTATAGTTAGATATATATAATATCTCTATACAGAGACCTATAAAGTCACTTAATTATAAGAACCTTAGCCCCTACTAGATTAAACAAGTTATTAATAGAGGAGCTGTATATAAACTAGAGCTCCTACCTACCTTAGCCACCCATGGGATATAGCCTATATTTTACCTATAGCTACTACACCTTTACCAACCTAACCCTTTACTAGGACAAATACAGCCTAAACCCTTACTAGTACTAATCTAAGATAAGAACAAAGACAAGAACTATAAGGAGTGGACTATTAAATAAATTATTAACTCTAAATACTTTAGTAAAGGCAGAGGACAGCAGCTCTACTATAAAGCTACCTACATAGGATTTAATATAGATTAGCCAAAATGGCAACCATAGGAAGATTTTAAAAACGTAAAAAATCTAATTAGCAGTTTCCACTATATAAACCTATAGAAACCAGGCCTAAGCAGAGATTTTATACCTAATCCCCTATAGGAGCCATTACAGCTAAATTATTATATATTACCATTACGTGACTACTCTAATAAGATATTAAGGAACTTTAACCGCTGGTTAAAGTTGTCTAATTAGTTAGATTCTAGACGCTAAAAAAAAGCCAGCCAATTAGGATTTTCTATCCCCAGAATAGAAAATCACTATTAGCTTACTTGCTACTAGCGCCTTAGCAATACCCTTACACCTTACCAAGTCCCTAATAGCCTCCCTCCCCTCTATAGCCCAGACCTTTGCATAGTAGCAATCCACAAGCTTTAAGTTAGAAGCACCTATACAAGCCCGTTACACCTATAACAATATTTCTTCTTCTAGATACCCTAAGCATTTCCCCTATATATATATAGTAACCACAGCGTCACTAGAGCTCCGCCTCAATAGAAGGGGGGGTAGTGTCACGGAACCTAACCATAGGGGCCTCCATAGGAGAACCCCATGCTCTTATATACACCTCGCGTACAGCTTATATCAGCTACGCGAGGGTATATCACCTCCTTACGCCCTCGACCCTTACAATCGATCGCGTAACGTCTTGTAGACTCCCCAAATACATACGCTTTATAGCCATTGCCCACGTTCCGTGACAATTTACTATAGAAATCTATATAGTTTCCCTTTATATATTACTCACTAATTGCCTATATAAAAAAGCTCTAAAGAGTAACTTAAATCTTACCTACGCTTCTTCTTCTATATGCCCTCCTTTCTGCTAGCTAAGATATTATTAATTAAGCTTTACTAAAGCTCTATAGCTTTAGCCGTTATAAGAAATAATCTAGCAGTAGACTCTATTTTAAAGGCTTATAAAATAGCTAGTTGCTCTATAGGACCTAGGTTACTAAACTTATAGATAAACTCTACAAAGGCCTTCTCTTAAGGAAACTTCTGGGTAAGTAGCTCTCTTATAGCCCTTATCTCTCTTGTTACTTTCTCTACTATCTTCTCTAGAGCCTTTATAACTTGCCCTTTTCCTCCTTACTAGCGTTTTATAATAGATTTAGTGGCTCTAGCAGCTTACTTAACAGCCTACTTTTATATAGCTAGTAAAGAAGGTCAACTTGGCGTTAAGGAGGAAGATTTAGAAGGACTAGGGCGCTTAGCTAAAGGTAAGGGTAATTAACTGCTTTTAATAGAGCTATAAGCTAACTCTAACTTAGAGGCCTTATCTATTTTCTCTTTATCCTTATCCTTAGCTTCCTTATCTACTAAATCTGCTTATAAGGCTACTGCTAAGAGAAGTATAGGGTCTATACAGTTCTTAATTGTTTTATTAATTAACCTTATATAATCGCCTATTGCAAGAATTCCCTTAAATAACTCCTCTAGTAGATTTAGAAAAGCAGGTGGTGTATTACAAAACCTTTTAGCTTTAGGATTGGCTTTAAAGTAGGTCTCTATAACTTCCTTACTGGCTATAGGCACGCCTTTAGTTTTATCCTACCCCTAGCCAGAGAGGCTATAGAGCTCCCTCTATACCTTCTAATCCTTCTTATGGTTGTTATGCTTGCTCTTAATTTGCTTAAGAGTAATAGGTTACTGGGCAATTATAACTATATAATTAAGAGCAATCTTCTAGCTATTAGCTTTATAAGAGCTATCCACGCAATATCCTTTCTAAATGGCCTTAATAAGGCCTTCTAGCATCGCCTCCTCTATCTTACTTATCTATCTTAAACGTGCCTTCCTCTGCCCTATAGGCGTCGCGGGCGTCACGGGCGTTACGGTAACTCTACTGCGGCTCGTACAGGAGGTTGCCGCACACCCCCTAATTACTACGCGCACACCCCCCACTAAACAGGCTTAGATTCTTCCTCTTCAGGTTAGACATCACGTGTGTTTGACTTGTATGCATCTGCATCGCGAAAATTAAAATTTTAAAATGCAACTTTTATGACCATACCACCAGAATCAAGTCTTGATTTTAACTATAGCATAACTTATAGAGTTTAAATTAAAGCTGATGCACTAAAGGACCCCTCAGCAAAGTCGCGCTAAAAGGGTAGGGCCCCACGACCGCTGTAAGCCTGTGAAATATTACTGCTAATAATTGGCAGGCCGTCTGCAGAGGCATCTTAACTTCCACTACCATTCTTTAACACTGTATAGCACTGCCCTTTGGCAAACTTGTTGATATTATTAAGGGCAAAGTTTTGCGTAATCGCACAGCTTCAACGGAGGTGGGTTAAGAGCCATAGTAGATGTGGGGAAAAGTATACAAATGTAAGGTGCTGATTTGGGTATAGGCGCGTGTTGTTTTCGCGATTTGGGTGTAAACAAGTTAAACACACGTGATGTTTTAACCTAAAGAGGAAGAATCTAAGCCTATTTAGTGGGGGGTGTGCGCGTAGTAATTAGGGGGTGTGCGCGCAGTAATTAGGGGGTGTGCAACTATCACTGCCCCTAATTAAAGCTCGAGGCTATTAATTGGAGAAAGCCATTTTACGAGGCTGTCGGCTAAGCTCCATCCAACTGCACACCATTAATTGGGCAAAATTCGTCCAAGAGCGGCACCCTAACCCACATGCGGAAAGCTTCTAAGCGTTAGCCTCTTCACCTTAGTTTTCTGAGCGTTGCGAAGCCATCTGCTACCTGCGCTGCCAAGACGTCGTATCTGGTGGCCAGTGTATCCCTTAGGTTTGGGATGAAGCTGAAAAGGACTCTCGAACGATGTCTGTACCGGACTATCGACTGAATACAGTCGTCGCCGCTGTGAGTGCAAGCCCTCCAACATTTGAAAACCCACTTCTTATCTGTCAGAATCCAAGGTATTCAATTAGTGGAAAGTGATTATTGGGTGGCCTAGTCCAAGATTGCCGTTACGTCTGGTCTCTTGCTATCCTCTGCTCATCTCTGGCAGAGCCCTTTCTTCAGATCTGTTGTTTTCCGACCCGCAAACATCCATGGCTCAACTACGGGAATACAATAGATGATCCTGACCTTGAAAATTAGTCTCTGATAGCTAGGCAGGTTCGGCGAGCAAAGAACGGATGCGAGTTGCTGAAAGATAATTACAATAGCATTTTCGAGAAAGGTTCTTAGTTCTGTGGAAGCTCTGCCATTGCGACCATCAACTTTCTATTAGATGCTTTTATCGCCTTCGCCGCTGAAGTGGTAGTGGGAGCGTTCTCGGAGAACATGGCTACTAATAAAACCGCCATTTTATCGTGATCTTGAAGAATTTGAGCTAGTGCCGCACGATTTAAATCTTCCTTATTGAAAGGTGGACTTTCCGAGCAGAAGACGTTGTAGCATTGGCTATTTTCTGGTCGTTGCAGCTCTTCGGTAGCTCCTGCTGCTATACGATGTTATCTAGATCCACCTGGGCTGTCCCCTGTAGCTTAAACCTCCCCTTATCCTATCATATAAAAAGCTCTTCACCACAACCTCCACTCTCCTTCGCAGCTCCTTTAATTCGGTTACGTGCGCCTGCACCCGTCCGGATTAGAGAGGGTCTGATTAAAATGTGGGGATGTAATATGCGCGACAACTAGCACCACGCGCAGCTTCTTTAGATTCCCTAGCTTCGGCAGTATCCCTTCTTCCCCTGGCGACGTCCTACGAGAGTTAGACCGTGCGCGAACACCAGAATCAAAAGCACGCGTATGGTCAGAGCCTTGATCCTATTGATTCTTGGCCAGTCCTTATCGATAACAGTAGGACGAAATGCACCAGGGGAAGGGATATTGTATACCTGGGCCCATGGCGCGGTACTGGGGCTGGTGGCAATAAAGAGGGTGAGGCATGTGATGGCATGCAGCCTGGGCAGGGGATGGAGTAGGAGAAGTGGACAAAGCCGATGGCGTTGTTGAAGTTTCTAATCTGAAGGCGATTTGCAACCGAACGGCACCTAAGTTAACGGCTAAGCATCACATCCGCAAAGTTATCGGATAATCGGATTATTTAGTATTTAGTATAACTTTACCGTCGGCCCAGAATATTCAACAAAAACCCCCATGTCGCTATTTCTTCCTACAATAGGCCGTAGAACGCAAAACAATAGGCCGTTGAATAAAACGCAATATCTTATTAGTTAGCTCCTCACATCTGTCCTGTGTAACATTCTATTCTGTCTTATCATCAACGAACGAGTGTGAGACATTAGGTAATGACATCAGTCATCCAGCGCCGGCGGCGGCAAGCGCATGTCGACATCGTTATCATCCAGCGGTTCGTCCAAAAAAGCGTCCGGCACCTTTTCTGAGAGATTTATTGCAACAAAAGATTTGGGCAATTTGACACTGCAGTACAAAGTCAGCATATACTTTCACAGAGGGCGAAGATACCGACGTATGAAACTTCGCGCGCAGAGTCTCTAGCACTTCTTTCCAGTCGTGGTGTGCTGTTAGGCTTCGGCGAGGCGAAAACCCAATCATGTGCTTTGAATCGAGTTGCCTGGTAGAGTTAGAAAATGATGGTTCGCAGGAAAAAGGATAAAGGTATTTAGGACTTACACGTCTAATGGGGCGAAGGTGTGGCAACCCGGCGAGAGCGTGATGCGAATACTGTAATTGAAGGAATTTGGCTCGTCCTCTTGTGTCGTATTCTGTGATTCATACAGCTCAAAGCCTATCTGTGAGAGATAGTCAAGTTCGGGGATAGCATTGCGCTCAATCTTTGTCTTGACGCCACCTTCGAGAATGCAATTTAGTAGAGTATAGATATGCGACTCTTTCGTGAAATAGAAGAAGCATTTGGCACCGTCTGATGCTTGAAGCTCTTCCAAGTCTTCGACAATTTCTCGGAGCAAAGGGAGAGATGTCAGAAGTCCAATCTCCAACTTCTCGTTGTTATCAATCCCATACTCTTGCGGGCCGATGTAGTCAAAGAGGACCTTAGAAAGTCGATACAACTCACGCAACTTCATAAGCCGGGCGTCCACCTTAGCCTTTGATGCTGCATTCCCAACGCCAGTGTAGAGCGCGAAATATGATTTGTGGGGGTAGACAGGGGGAGTGGTCTTAATAGGAGCGGGTGCAATCTCTGATCGACGCCGAAAGCCCATCCGTTGTGCTATGTTGGACTTCTCTGCCGGTTTTTCTGCGTCTCCCTGATCTTTCTGGTCTGCCTTGGCCTTTAAATTAGGAGAGCTTGGATGATTCTTGATTTTGGTATCAACCGGAGACGAGTTTGAGGGACCGTCTGCGATGGAATTTTCTTCTAGAAAGCTTGCATCCGGTGTGAAAACCCATTGGAGGAATTGTCGATTATGTAGTGCGTCGAATTTCATGGTATCATAAAGCTCAGAGATCTTGCTTGGATCAACTTTGTCAGCATCGCTGAATTCTTTGAAAAGTTTTTCCCAGCGCTCTTTAAACAGTTCCGAACCTTCTCCGCAACACCAGCGAGCCTGAATCGAAGACACTGCTGTGATTTGGGAGAGAGCGCCAGCTGTTGGTACATTGCCTGTTGGACTTTCTTGAGGACTCGCTATTGCTGCCAAAGATGACACAGCTCCGGACTCAATTTTCTTGTAGTTGTGGTTCATGACTTTCTGGTGAAACTTCATCAGATCAACTACTTGTCTAACGATAAGAAAGGGCTCTGGCATATCCCCCTTCGGCCAAGCGAACTGAAGAGGTGCTTTGTTCCCCTCACGCAGAAGTGACTTCAGCTTTTTCTTAACTTTGTCCATCTCATCCTTGGCTGCGTTTGAATCATCGAGAAGGTCTTTCCGGATCTTGATACGATCAGCTGGGAACTCCTTTTGATTGAGAAATGCAGCGGCAAATATCTGAGCGCTTGTTGTCACTCGTCTTTCGGAGCTGCTAAATATGGACACATCGTCTAGAGCCTCTCGATTAAGAAGGAGAAGATCGTTTCTGAAATTTGTTCCCAGATCTTGGGCCTGATACCGAGCTGAGTGCGTTGGCTCCCCTCCCCATTTGATGATTAGCTGCAATTTGTCTAGAATTAGATTTTTTTCGACTGCAGCAATCCGTGATAATGTCACACCGGACATAGAATCACTTCTCTTCTGGATCCAATTGGCTGGCAATTCTGTTTCACTCAAAGGAGTGGGTGCGTTCGTTGAGGCCGATGTTTTGATCTCTTCCTTCTCCATCTCTGGAGAAGACTCAACAGCCATACCCGGGGAAAGTTCATCCTTTTTTCTCTTACGAAACATAGGCTTGATTTGCACCTTTGTTCCGGGCCACCCTCCTTTCTTATTCAGGTAGATCCTCAACTCTCGTAACTTTCTAGGATCCTCAATCCCTTCATCGATAGCCACCCTAACTGCCTCACTAACACTGTGTAAAGCGGCTTCACCAATCAGAAGGACCTCTTCCTGATGACCTTTCAATAAATCAACAAACGGTTTTGTGTGGAATGTGAATTTATGCTTTTGCTTCGGTGTTCGATCTGCGTGTCTAATAACGGATACCATTCCTTTTAATTTCCATTGTGCTTTAGATGCAGGCGGTGGCACGGCTACGATCTGATCGTCTGAGTGCGAGGCGCGTGTGCCAAGTTCGAGATCCTTGTCAGGCATAGCAGGTGGAGGGAGTAGATCAGGTTGTGATATCGGTGCGCTTGTCAATGGAGCTGTGTAAGGCTTTTCGAAACTTGGAGAAGACGTTATGGGAGTAGAGCTAAGAGAAGCTTCCGGTGACGAGGATATGTGACCTTGACCATGACTTCGACCGGGTAAATGGGGGTGATGCGCAGCTAATCTTGACATGCTTGGGGATTTGAAAATCCCTTTCAATGTGGATCGGTGGCTGGAGGCGGTACTTTTACGAGGAGGGGGTGTGGCCCGGTTGTTGTCTGCGCTCTGCTCTTCGGCTTCAGACGATGGAGCCTTGCCTTCTCTCCGTTCCTTCCGTTCCTTCCGCTGAATCTCTTTGTTGAACATTTCCTTCAAGGTATTTGCGGCTGTATCATAATAACTCTCGTTGTCCTTCACGAAGCTCCATCCGTTGACATCAATAACATAGCTCTTTTCGCCGGTACGGAGGAGATCGAATCCACACACTCTTTGACCAAATCCTTCTGAAATCTTTGATGCCATTATGGATTCTTCTTCGGTTAGTCGCGTGACATATCGAACTTCCTTGCCACTCGGATTGCGTTTGACAAGCCCATCAACCACTGGGGACTTCCTTGTCTCAGCATGACAAAATTTAGGTCCGACGGTGTATGCTTTCACGTCTTCAGCATTTTCCACATGCAGAAACTGTTCATAAATGTAACTACTGTTAGGCTCTGTAATGGATCTGGGAACATCTAGCAAGTCATCTTTTTCCGAGCTCTTATTGTTAACTTTTCTGAAAAGTCTTCTGCCGCCACCACCATGTTTCTTAGGGAAGTAGATGTTGATGTTATGGTCCTCGCCACTGACTGGTTTCTCAACGAAGGGTTTCGTCAACTGAACACCATCGACACTTATGGTATCACCATTATCAAGTAGTTCGACCTTCCGCGGAGGCGGTATTCCGCCTCCAGTCCCATCTTCGGGTCCTGGAAGTCTCACTCGGGTCCTCTCGTACAGTGACCTGGCAAATTCAGCTGATTGTAGGGTTGGACCGCCATCTCGATTGACCTCAACTCGCTTAGGAGTAGGAACATGAAGCTTATCGAGAATTCTGAGGCAGAGACGGCGATCCCAGAGCACTTGTTGCATTGGCAAATCATTGACGCAAAAAGGTTTTCGTAATCGAGCATAAGCAATAGCTTTGTCTAGCGGAAATCCGTCTGAAAAGAAGGAAATGAGGAAGTCACAAACAGGCCAATTCTCCACGTCTTCATCAAGGATAATCTTGTCACCAAAGATGTTGACTTCAAATTCGTCGATAAGCTTCCCGAAGATATTCCTGGCAGGTTTACTTCGTGCTTTAGACTCCAAGGCACAGACACCAATTACACCCTTATACATTTTTTTGGGTCTTAAATCCCTCGCTTCCCTGCTCCCTGGACTGCTACTCGCCCCAGTGCTCCAGCTAATTCTTCTCTGGGTAGTCGTCCTGCTTCTCGATCTTCGGTGTTGCAGCGTCCTACTCGGCTGCCCAGGTTGTGATGCGGTGGAAATTTGCGGAGCACCGAGATTGGGCGTAGGAGGTAGCCCACCATGACTTTGCTGGTCTTTTGGGAACAAGAACTGGGTGGGTGAAAGCCCCAAGCTCCCATTCTGACTTGAGGTTGTGATAGACAAAGAGGATGTGGCAGTCGTAGTGCTGGGGTTGGGTACTTCTATTCTAACTGAAATCTTTGTCAGAATTACAACGGCTGAGCTTGTTCGGGAGCTGGCATACCTTCAGGTTCCGATTCTGCAACTGAGCTGGGGCCACTCTTGCCTCTTGTGCCGTTGTATATAGCAGAGCCGAGAGAATATAATGAAGAAAACGACATGCGATTCGATTCGGTGTCTCCCTCAGACTTTGCCTGACGGAAAGCAGTATCGGGTAACATCAGAGTGTGAGTAGAGGATACGCTCTTGCTGTGCGAACCCTCTAACGTCGGTGTTGTATCGGTTTCGTCGACAGCAGATCCATTTCGCGAGGTGTCAGCTCCGAGATTCTCTTGAAGCACTCCAGCGCTTACAATGCTACTGTCAGACGTCTTGGAAAGCCTTCGAGAAGGGAATTGGCGCGCAGCCGACTTAGAAACCGGCGGCGGGATGGAAATGCTGGCTCGTTCGACATTACGGCTGGTTGTGTTGGGTTCGGATGATCGATCTTTCCTGCTCAAGACCGGAGAAGGGCCTGGAGGTAGAAGATGCGAAGTCCTCCATGACCTTGCGCTCTCGCCGCTAGAGGTCCGAACAAGCTGCTCCATAACGTCAAAATCCCACGCCGTGAGGCTTGTGCATACGAAGCATGGGGGGACTGCTTGCTTTTTTTAGTGGGTTGTAAAAACCAGCTTCCATAAATGACGTTAGCTTTGAACTTTGTTTTGTGATTATCTAATCGATCTGATCTGATCTGAGCCTGGGTTTTTTTGCGAAAAGCTCTATCACGAAGTTGCAGTTGCAGCTCAGCGAAAATCCGAGATCTTCGGTTGCGTTCTCGCAAAACCTCTAGAATCAATTGGAGATTGGATATGCCGTCCGCCGTACAACCAGAGAGAGCTTCAGATCGGCCTGTAGTAAAGCGGCAGAAGCTCAATGTCGCCTTTGCGAATGACTCTCAGCGGGGAGTCCATAAACCAAAGATATTCGCACCGTTTAGAGTAAGCTTTGGCTCATGCCAGAATGCGCCTAATTGAACTTTCAACTAATTTTTGTAGACTGTAGGCCTAGTTTCTCCAACTGACGTTCCTTTTACGACCTTGCCGCTGGGGAAGACTACCTATCAAATTACGACTTCCGTCGGCAGATGCCTTCAAACCTACGACTTGAAAAAGGGCTTGAATCTGGTTTTCATAACGAGGCCCCAAACTCCAGCATCTATCACAGCATCGGCGGCATGGAAAAGTCAGATACTGGCGGCATGGGGTGGGGATAATTCACAGGCTGCAAGAGGCGTATGGCTTTTCAAGAGAGGAAAGAAAGTAAATGAATTAGAACAACCTTCATGGGGCATGAAAGAGAATGTCAACCAACTACTGGTATTTGGCGCGTGGATAGTGGGTTGCTGCTCTTCTACAATCGAGGTGTGGAAATCATCAACCCTCGAACATTACACTTCTCTTACCGGCTCACCGACAAATGTATTTTCAGGGGGACTTTGTAACATGCCCACTTACTTGAATAAGATATTTGCAGGCAGACAAGATGGTACTGTTGAAATATGGAACCTGAGCACGGGCAAGCTGGTCTACTCCATCCTACCGGATGCGTCCAACTATGGGGCGGTTACTGCTCTTCAACCAACACCTGCCCTTTCTCTTCTCGCTATTGCATACGCCTCTGGGCCAATTGTTATTAATGACATACTCATGGACAAGCAAATATTACGGCTCAATACTGGTGCCTCAACTAAATCGCCTATTACATCGATCTCATTTAGGACAGACGGCTTAGGTGCCGGAGAAGATGGTCGTAAGGACGGCGTAATGGCAACAGCATGCAACAAGGATGGAGATGTTACGTTTTGGGATCTCAATGGCGGTGGTCGGAAGATGGGAGTCCTACGCGGGGCTCATAATCCGCCTTCCTCAGCAGACGGTGGCATTGGAGGCGGAATTAGCAAAGTAGAGTTTTTGGCCGGCCAGTCAGTACTTGTGACAAGTGGATTGGACAATTCTTTAAAAACGTGGGTATTTGACGAAACGCCTTTCTCACCAATCCCAAGAATACTGCACTCTCGCAGTGGTCACGCTGCGCCTATTTCAACTTTACAATTCTTACCTTCTGACGCTGATGGCGCCGATGCTGGCGGGAAATGGTTACTCAGTGGAAGCCGAGATCGCAGCTTATGGGGGTGGAGCTTGCGCCGAGATGGGCAAAGTACTGAGCTTAGCCAAGGTAGCATTCGCAAAAAGGCTAAGAAGATGGGAATCCTGAGTAATAGCCTTGCATCTTTAGACCCCAGTAGCAGTCTTGAGGACCTGAAAGCCACCCGAATAACTTGCATGGCGTGCTCACTCAATCGTGATGGAGGCATAGGAGCAGTACCGGGGGCCGCTGGGATTTGGAACAATTCTAAAAAAGGGAAGGGAAGTTCCCAAACAACAGAAAGCAGTTTAACTGGCTGGGAAAGCGTAGTTACTGGTCATGAGGGCGACAAAATGGCTAGAACGTGGCTTTGGGGGAGAAAACGGGCTGGACGGTGGGCTTTCGAGACAGGAGATGGCACGGAGGTCAAGGTGAGTTACCATGATATTTCTAAGGCTAGAAGAGAGCCAATCTGACATATTATCGTAGAGTGTTGCTATCTCACCATGTGGTACATTTGCTCTCGTCGGCTCTGCAGGTGGTGGTATTGATATGTTCAACCTCCAATCTGGTATCCATAGACAGAGGTTTCCTGCTCGACTGACACCAAATCAAGCGAAAAGGCTCAAGATCCAACAAAAAGAAGCTGAAGACATGATTCCTGATGCAGTTCCGGGTGCACCCAAAAAGTGCGCCAAAGGACAAGGAAACCACACCAAAGCCGTTACCGGAATCGTGGTAGACAGCCTCAACAAGACAGTCATCAGCAGTGGGGCAGATGGAAAAGTAAAGGTCAGCACTATCTACCTTTTTATAACTTCCTAATTCTAATATATACGCAGTTCTGGGAGTTTTCAACCGGCCTCCTCCTCCACGAAATCGACTGGTATCCCATGACCTCCATTACAGGTATGCGATATCATCGGGCAAGCGACCTCATCGCCCTCAGCTGTGATGATTCCTCCATTCGGGTTGTCGATATTGAAACAAAAAAACTCATCCGCGAGCTCTGGAACTCTTCTACTCATTCACAAATCCAGACCATCGACTTCACTTTCTCCAATGACGGTCGTTGGATTATCTCCGCATCGTCTGATTCTATTATACGAGTCTGGGATCTCCCAACTGGCCACTTCATCGATGCCATGAAACTGCGCAGCCCCTGCACAGCTCTTGCCTTCTCTAACACGGGCGAGTATCTCGCCACAGCACAGGAAGACAGCGTCGGCGTGCACATCTGGACGAACCGGACACTATTCGCACATGCCCCTACACGCCATATCACTGACAAAGAAATCTCGGAGATCGACGCCCCTTCTGCCTCCGGCGAGGGTGGAGAAGGCCTCATCGAAGCCGCTGGAGAAGTCGACGAAGTAGAAGCACAAGAGGACGACGAGACCGTAGTCCCATCAATAGACCAACTGAGCGACCGCATCACAACGCTCAGCCTGGTCCCCAAGTCGCGCTGGCAGAACCTCCTCCACCTGGATGTCATCCGCGCGCGCAACAAACCCAAAGAAGCGCCCAAACCCCCCGAAAAAGCGCCCTTCTTCCTCCCATCCCTCCAACAAAACCCCTCAACCGTCATCACCCCATCAAACTCCACAGAATTCACCCAATCAGCCACCGAACCCGCTTCCCGAATCACCAAGATCACGTCCCTCGCCTCCCGCTCCTCCACTACCTCCGAATTCACCGCCCTCTTGCACGCCGCCTCCCAAACTAAATCCTACACCCCACTGCTGGCCCACCTCTCCACCCTCCCGCCCTCCGCCGCTGACATCGCCATCCGCACGCTCGACGACACGGCGCCCTACACCGAGCTGCTCACCTTCGTGCACGCGCTGATAGCCCGGCTGCAGGAGCGCCGCGACTACGAGCTCGTGCAGGCGTGGATGGCCGTCTTCCTACGGCTGCACGGGCGCACTGTGATCCGCGACGAGAAGCTCGTTGGCGCGGTGAGAGAGTGGCAGGCGGAGGCGAGGCGGGAAAGGGAGCGGGTGGGCGGGCTGGTGGGGTATGCGGTTGGTGTCGTGGGGTGGGTGCGGAGCGCGCGGTCATGAGGCCGGGTTGGTTATCTCTCTAATTATGTAGGTAGGACGGGTGGGGAAAGGAGGTTGGGCGTTGGGCTTAGTATTGGTTGGAGACGGCTTGGAGCCTTGTGGAATGACATTGGTCTGAGGTGCCTGCGAATAAAATTCTGTGTCAATATCAGATTATTTTCCCTGGTTGAAGTCCTAGAGTACTTCGCTGTGAATGAGGGCCAATTTTTTCAACATTTTGGTTAACTCCCAAGGAAATGTGCATGTCAGCTGGATGAGATGAATGGATTTCTTGAAGTACAGTGCGCCTGTTTGTGATATTGCCCTTGCAAAAAAATAGTGTTCAACCGCATGAAATTCAATAGTGCGATGAGAAGTCGACAATTTATCCTCATAGCAATCAAAAAGGCAACGATTTCTCATAGTCGCATAGCAAAAGATATTAGAGAATTGATTTTAACCCTTTTTCCTGAACTTTTCGAAAGATATTGCCTAGCTGACTATAGAGGTCTAGCTAGCGGCCCCGATTCCTGAATCCATCCATTTAATGTTACATGTATGCAAAAGAACCAAAGCCAAAACCACGCTCAAAATCACATGATCATTAAGAGAATCAGGGAAAGAGAGAAACAGAATCATAGAGAAAACAACCATGACACGATACCCATTCTGCCCCGACAAGTGCAAGTTGGAAGATAGGGAGAAGGAACGGAGATGGACGACAGAGGCCAACCCGACAAGACTAAACTCCAACACTAACGGAGAAGTACGCAGCCCCCAGCCCACCTTCCCGCTGGGAAAGGACAACCTATTGAGCAGGGTTGCTGCTCAAGGAAGGTCATCCTCCCAAGCGGTGGGGACTGCTGGAGGCTGCGACTTGATTCCGCAGTGATGTAGAAGAGAGATGCGGACGATGAAGGTTAGAAAGAGGCGGGTAAAGGTGACAAAACTGTCGGATCTAAAACAGAATCGTGCCAGAGAAGCAGATGGGTGTGAGAGAAGCTAACAGGACTGTGCAGAGGCGCAGTATTACAAGCCAGAGCCATAAACAAAATAACTAGTGCAATGCTAAAGCCAAGCACAGAGCGGAACGCAGCAGACCAAATTTAGAATGGCAAGCGCCGTCATAATGCAACAAATGTGGGAGCTCGCCAGCTAGATGAAGATCGCAAGATAGTAGTGGTAAAGTAAGCACAGCCAGGTGTTCAGAAAAAGGCGCAAGTAATTTGTGTGGGGAAAAACGCGCCGTCAATCAACCCCACACGCCCACACCCACATACAGATCCTTAGAACCGTTTATTGGGGATTGGAGGCGTTATGAGCCTCGCCACCTTCAGCCAATGCGGTGAGGATGGAATACTGTCCACCGGCACCAGCCCAGTTCAGCTTCTTGCATCTAACAGCAGTGTTGTCGATCAAAGTAGCAACTTCGACGTCCTCATCAGTTCCCAGTCCGGTCTGGTAATTGGCGCTAAAGCCCCATGAATACGCTTGACCTTGCTCGGTGACCGCAATAGCGTGGTCAGTGCCACAGGTGGCCCAAGCAACCTGGCTGAGACCTAAGGTATTGTCAGCGGATGACCGCTTTATAGACCAGAAATGCAAGCTTACCAGGAATTACCGCCGGAACAGTAAGAATCTTTGGGTTCCCATTCTTGTCCTTAATCACATCATCATCGCACAAGTCTTGGACCTTAATACCCATTTGGTAACCGTCAACACGACCCCACACAAGGCATTCGCCATTTTCAGTGACAGCAACTGAGTGATGGGCGCCACCCTTAATGCACTTGACGTTCTTTCCGTCTAGCGACGTGACAATTTGGGGAGTCACCAGACTCGCGTTATCGGTACCAGCATTGTCTGGAATACCAGTTTCGCCATAATTGTTTGAACCAAAGGCCCAAACATGGTTGTCAGAACCAATCGCGAAGGTGTGATAGTCACCGCAGGAGATATGGGTGATCTTCTTACTCGCCTTCCTGTCGCTTGAGTCATTGAAGATGACCTTGCTGGGTACGAGGGCGGTCTTCATTGTGCGCTCGGTGAGGCGGCGTCCAAGTTGGTTCTGTTGGCCGCTACCCCAAGCATAGACATTGTGCGCATTGTCGATAACGAGCACATGATTGGCACCACAAGCGATGTGGGTGATTTTGCTCAGCTTGGGGATGAGCTTGGGTCGGGTCTGGACCTCTATATCAGTGGAGAAGCCTAGGATACCTTCGTTCTTCTATAAAACAATTAGCACACAATTCTGCTGAGGGAATATAATTATTGAACTTACGCGGAAGGTTCCCCAACCGTAGACAAGACCGTCATCGGTCAGTGCAAAGGAGATGCTATCACCGGCAGCAACATCGACGAAAGTGGTCCCTGCAGGGAACTCCTCTTGAGGGATGGCAGTTGGTGTGGCTTCACGTGGATTCATTCCCGAGTCATCGTCGTCATCCGAATCCGAATCCGAGCCGTTGTCATCTGCATCCTTCATCTTCGCATCGTCCCATGTTGTGTCGCGTCCGAGCGCACCTTGGTCGTTCACACCCCAGGTGTAGATTTGGTTATCGTGGGACAGGGCGACGCAATGCATGCCCCCAGTTGCAATTTTGACAATTCCGACTTTGTCAGCAAGTAGGTTGGGGTTCAGACGCGGACGCTTGACATCAATCGCGTTCTTTGCAGAACCGAGACCAAGTTCACCATTGCTTCCTTCGCCAAAAACGTAGACATTCACCTTTTCGGTGTAGTGAGGCTGGTTCACAATAACTTTGAGCTTTGGCAAGCGAGGCTTAGGAGTGGCCTTCGGCTTAACGACTTTGGCGACCTTCTCAGCTTTCTCCACTTTAGGTTTCTTCGTAGTAGGGCCGACATCTTCTTGGTCTGGAGTTTTGCGCTTCTTGGTGGTCTTCGCTGGTTGCTTGGTGGGCTTCGCTTCGTCTTTCGCTGGGCGGCCACGCTTGGTCGAGGCATCTATCGCAATTATCAACATCATATTCATTAAATGGAGCAAGATATACAATGAGGAATGTTAAAGGTAAAGGTGGAGGGTTGAATGAAGACGTAACTTACCAGTAACGTCCTTACTAGCTTTGGCCTTGGCAGCGGCTGCTTTGGTCTCAGTAGTAGTGCGTTTCGCACCTGTATTTGCCTTTGGGGCAGTTAATGAAGCAGGCTTCTTTGTATTCCTCTTTGCCGGCTTCGCGGCGCTAGCTTGATTCACCTTGGACGCGTCCGCGGCAGCCTTGACTTGTTTTGCGGCATCCGCAGTCGCGACTCTACTCGACTTGCGGCCTGTTGGCGCGGGAGCCATCGCAAGAACTTGTAACTTGAGTGGAGTAGTTCAAGTGTTGATGGAGGCAAAGAGGAAGTTGGGTGGGCGGCGGATTCGGGGGTTAACGGTGAACGTCAGCCGAGTGACGTGTAGCTCTAAGGGGAGTCGCAGTAATAAGGAAAGCGGATTGATGTGATTATGAAACCGATCGTGTGCGTGAGATCGCAAGAAACGCCGGTGACTTTCACTGCAGATTCGTGTTGTTAATAGGGGAAGTAGGAGTGGTTTATAAGTGATGTTGTGGTTGTGAGAAAAAGTGACAAGGAATGCGATTCGGGTCGTTTAACGTTGTTAGCGTCTTGGCAGCTGCCTAACATGTGACCAGAAAGCTCCACCCTTCGTCGCGAGTGTCCCTGGTGTGGCTTTTCTACCCAAGACACCCGCAGAGCCTCTCTCTTGTACTACACAGGGTGCAGTTGATGTAGCTAACATGATCGAACGGTTCCTTACTATTTCTGCACTCTTTGCAGGCGTTTTATGCTCGCAACCGTCTGCTCCATCTCCCATTGCTGCGCCTTTGCGGGAACTACCTTGGGGGCAGCTCAACTTCCTGCACACAACCGATGTACACGGCTGGCTGGGCGGCCACTTGCAGGAGTAAATAGTCCAGTGCCCAGATCGAGTCTCACATCAAAATCTAACGCTTATCAGGCCATTATACTCCGCCGACTGGGGCGACTACGTCTCTTTCGCCAAACACTTGCATGATAAAGCTGACGCTGACGGCTCCGACCTACTTCTCATCGATACCGGTGACCGGATAGAAGGCAATGCACTCTATGATGCCTCAGAGCCCAAGGGGGAATACACTAATGATATCATCAAACAGCAGCATATCGACCTAATCTGCTCTGGAAACCATGAGTTGTACAAGAAGAACTCCTCGGATAACGAGTTCCATAAAACTGTTTCCAATTTCAAAGGCAACTACCTAGCTTCGAACTTAGACATATATAATCCGGATACCGGAGAACTTGTGCCTCTTGCCGCACGTTTCAAAAAATTCAAGACAAAGAATCAGGGCATTCGCATACTTGCATTTGGATTCATCTTCGATTTTAAAAACAACGCAAACAACACTGTTGTCCGAACTGTGGCAAATACAGTGCAGATGAAATGGTTCCAAGAGGTTATTCGAGATAGGGATATTGACCTTGTCATTGTCTTCGGTCATGTTGCCATCCGCTCAGAAGAATATAGCCTAATTTATAAAACGATACGGTCTGTGCAGTGGGACACCCCGATTCAGTTCTTCGGCGGGCACACTCATATTCGCGACTATAAGATCTATGACGGGAAAACAGTTGCTCTGGAGAGTGGCCGGTATATGGAGACAATTGGATTCATGTCCATTAGTGGCTTAAGCGCTGGGGGGAGTGACAAGCGTTATCCGGTCTCCCACGCTGCCGGCCTGTCGTTCTCGCGCCGTTACATCGATAACAACCTCTATTCTCTATATCACCATAGTGGCAAGGATAGCGATACTTTTCATACTGAGCATGGGCGCAACGTCTCTCGGCAGATTAGCTCCGCCAGAAAGTCTTTAAATCTCGACAAACGCTATGGGTGCGCCCCGCACGATCTTTGGGTCAACCGAGTACCATATCCACACGAGCTTAGTATCTTTACCTGGCTAGAAAAGCAAGTCCTCCCAGATCAATTTCGACAAGCTGCACGCGCAGAAGCAGGCAACAAAGCACTCGTGATTACAAACACTGGGGCTTTGCGCTTTGACATCTTTCAAGGGCCCTTCACTAAAGATACCACTTTCCTGGTCTCACCATTCATTAGTGAATTTAGATTTGTTAAGGATGTCCCGTTCAAAGCCGCTAAAGAGGTCATGAAATTACTCAACAACGAAGGGCCTATATTGGATGCTATCTCGGCGCAAAGGTGGATGTTGACTCCACCAGAGCAAACCGCAGGGCATGCAGAATATATTGCCCCTGAAGTGCACCACTGGACAACGCCTGCCTTTGGTCAGCAGGTCCACCTGGAAGATGGAGATAGCCTCACCCCTGGTTATACCACAAAAGATGATGCGGGTGAGGATGGAGATGATACACTACATGCACCTATATCCTTCTACAATGTGCCAAATTGCATACAGGCAGGAGTAGGTTTTGAGATGTCCCATGACAACTCATCTGAGACTATGATCCTAGGCGATGAAGAGCCAGAGACTGTAGACCTCGTGTATAATGAGTTCATTGAATCATGGGTGCTCTTGGCGCTCCAGTATTTGGGTCAGAAATATAAAGACTCGGACACATCTACGTACATGGAAGGCAAGACCCTTACCACTATTATAACGGACTGGGTTAAAAAAAACTGGGACGTTAAGGGCGATAGTTGTCCTTGATGATATGCTGAATGGTGACGTCGAGAATTAAGTGGCACTGTCTCAAATAAAGTACAGCAAGAATGGCGTTGGGTCTTGGGTTCTCAGAAATCAAGACTATCTATACGGCCGTTGTGGCAATATGTACTCTGGTTATTATTTCACTTTGGCTTTAGAAGAGTTGGTATAGACCTCCTTCGGAGTTAGGTAAATGGCTTCGACATAGACTATTGCATTTCGTGCTCTATCTTTTCAAATACCTTTACAACCATCTACATGATGAGATCCCTCAATATTCAGACATGTTATTAAGAGCATAGTTTTGGTAATGCTAAGTAAACTGATGATGCTCTCTATCAACAATCACACCCTTTTTTATCAAACGTACAATTGTGATAACACGTTTTCTAAAGTGACCTTCGAGAAACTAACTTCATGACGGTTTGCCTTCTGTCACTGAAAAGACTTCAGCGGAGAAAGTATGTTAGAGTTTAGTCACTCAAGTCACGGGTCTACGTTTATACTCTGCAAGAATTTGTTATTTTTTTCGCGCCATCGCCTTATATTTAGGCGTACCGTTCAAAATCTCTAATTCAAATCCTATCAGCTTTCTATCTTCAAAGAACCTCCGAACCACTGCTCTAAAGCGGTAGCACTGGTCTTCACCTGGATGAACTCCATGGTGTCTCACATTCCAAACCGCGAAGCTTCGTGCGAGCCACCATGTTACTCTCAATATACTAGTGTAGGGGCTACTTCTGTCACAGATGTAGTCTCAACGACGACCCATAAACGAAAGCACATTAGTACATCCAAATCACTGCGGTCGACCAAAAGTAAGCGTCCTGAAAGTCAACAAAGTAGCTCAAACTCACTACAGCATCGGCATAGGAAGATCTCTTTAGACACTCTCCCCCACGAATTGCAGTTGATGATATGCCGCAATCTCTTTCCCCACAAGGAACGAATTGAAATAGTACCGAGTCAGTTCCTCGTCTTCTACCATAATAGGTACTACATCACCAGGGAACCGGAGCTGACAGGTGGCTGTACCGCTATTCTTTGCACAAACAAGGCCATTTACAGCTTAGCTTCGGAAATTCCCTTCGTCTTTAAGCCGCTGGGTAAAATCAGAGGCCGATATTTTCAACAGAGTTTCCGCCCTCTCAAGAACTCATGTCGCCTTTTCGAGTTCGACCGAATTACAAATTGCGCTCTAGAATCCCGTGTTACCATGACGAACGATCCATGCTCCTACAAACCCATTCGGGCTTGGGTGCAGGAGTGTGTACGGGATATAGGCCCTAAGAATCGATTGTAACAGCCCCGTATACATATCGAAACACCTGAGGGATTTGATTTGTCGTTTTCCGACCGTTTTGTGTTAAAAGATCATCCTGCTTACTCGCTTTTAAAGGCGAGCCAGTGGTGGTTCGAGTTTCATCATCGTGGTGCTATTGCTAATGCGCAGAGAATCTGGCGCGCGAAGGGTGGGCAAATTTATATATCAAATCCGAGTTATCAGCACGCACTCGAGCTGCTTGCGGATCTCTTTAGCATCGAGGGGGTTCTTGTTACTGGAGCTGTGACCGACAAATTTGCGAATCAGCTACAGACTGCTATAGTGGCAAAGGGTCCTGGCATTTCTCGATTGCCTGCAATGGTTGAGTATCCAGTCAAGCGTATTTTTAGGGGGTAGGCAAGGGAGAACCTCGTACTTAATGGGCACACAAAGGTGGTATGACCCAGATTTCCAATGGGATACCCGAATCTTTCACGTTCACTTCTTTGGAATTGCAATTGATTGGGACTTGAATATGCCGAAAGGCCCTTCACAATAAACAGGCTTGATAGTAGTATTCCCGAGTCTAACCAAGCATTCTGCTTACCAATGGGAGCCCATCTTGTTATATCTCTTGTACTCGCTCCGAATAAAACATGAGTGAGCACTGGCTGTAGTCCATCTGCATTTAATGCGTGAGATCAGGGAGCCAAAAGCTAGTCTTCAGGGAACTTTACAATAGGTCCGTAGCCTTAAACAGAGTTTCATTGTATAGAAACCAGACCTGAGCCTCTCAAACGCCATCCCTAATGTTTTACCGAATATCAAGTAGTATGATGCTGCCATTCCTAAAACGCCAAGTCGATGATATTTGTCACACCTGTCGTCTCCGGATTTCTCTAACAGTCTCTCTCTCCGCCGAATTGTATCTGCGTTCTGTAAGCCCCCGGTCACAAAAGCTATGGCAACATAAGAGTCGTACTTTAGGAGTTTCTCAATTAGGTCAACATGTGTCATGACCATGCGCCGGCAGCAGTATCTTCGCAGTTCTAGCTGGTCCATCGCATCACTAGCACTTATATTAGATGGCACCCGAGAATATGTGAAAGATCCCATTACCCGTCGCTTATGCCGTCATCGATCAGCTTCAGGTAACGTTCCCATAGATCTCCAATCACCTAAACCAAATTTGTTAGCACAAGGCAAAATAGTTTTGGCGGGGGGCAAGTATGGGGAGCTTGAGATTTACTCACCTTGCCACAGGAAAAACACCGAATGGGGATAATCATCCTGTCGAGGGCGCGAAGTAATTGCGTGCGAGAACTTAAGTTCTAGGGGAGCAAGTGTATGTGGGTGGAGGAGGGTTCGCGATTGTTGAAGACACTCTTTGTCGCGAAATCTCAATCTTGGCAGCGACACGGCCCGTTTGTTTCTCCGGTTGGCTAGTGGTATTGAAAAATATTTTGGACTTTCACGAACATGATCTTGAAAATAGTGTGCAAGCCTCAGGAAAACTTCAGAGCAGGTTTTACGGTCAATTTACCTGACGGCGAAGCCGTATAATATATCTACCGTCGCTATGTCAGCTGAGCAAGTTTCCTCTCCCCGAAAGCGGAAACGTGCTTCCAAAGGACAAGCTCATGAGCACCAAAGAAAGCGGAGTAAGAAAGTTGAAGAGGAGGGAGAGGCCGGAGAAGAGCAGGCAGACATTCCAACTCCGGAGGAGACTCTGGCCCCACAATCTCGTCCGAACAATGATACACACAAACTCGAAAAAGATATTGCAGTTATGAACGGAACTCCCAGAATATCAAAGACAGCAAAGCGGAACAAGCAACGTGAAAAGGCGAAAAGAAGGGCTGAGCTAGCTACTTGGTCTCTATCAGAACCAAGTGGCGGATGGTTTTTACCCCAAGATCCGGTTTTCTCACAGGACGAAAGGTTGGCTACACAGCCTTTGTTGAAAAACACTTGCTTACGCAAATAATGCAGATACTTGATCCTAGCGAATAGTAGAGCAATGCATATTTACTCAACCGCAACGTCCTTACTCGCACGAACGCTCCCTATCGGATCCGCTACCATATCATCATACACTTTATCAAGATCAGACCCAAACAGAGTTTATGTCGCAACATCAGCTGGCCTGATAATTCTTTGGGATTGGGATAAGGACAGAAAGATTTCGCGATGGGATCTCGGCTCATCAATACGCGGGATTACCGCGGTCGTACCGGAAGGATCCCCTCACGATGTCATTTACACTCAAGAAACCGGAGATCGCTATATGATCATGGCTCATAGCCTTCAGAGCGGTGCCGAAGCCTCACAAACCAAGGTCAAACAGATTTTGAAATCCAAAGAACCGATCCAATCCTTCCAGGTCCTCTCCAAAGGAACGCTTGTTGTAGTAGTATTGAATACATCTATCATGATTGGCAAGGCGACGAAATCTGTATCTCCCTCTTTAGAAGACCTCAATTACACTTGGCGGGAATTCAAAGTTCGCCAGCCCATTACCTGTTTCAACGCATGCGTCCGATCAAGAGGGCATGCCGCGACTGCGAAAGCGCACAAAAGCCCGTCTCAAGTGGTAGCGGAGTCACTTGACCTGGCTATCGGGTGCGTTGAAGGCGAGATTTTTGTCTTTGAAGATATTTTGGGTAAGCTTATGAAGGCCGAGAAGCCCCGAAAGGCGTCAGAACAGTCAAGAGACTTAACGCCGATGCGTCTCCATTGGCATAGGGAGGCAGTAGGATCAGTGAAATGGTCATTGGATGGTATGGAACAGCTGTATACAACTTACGACAACTTCAGACTAACTTGCTATAGGCAACTACGTAATCTCAGGTGGAAAGGAAACCGTTCTCTTGATGTGGCAACTCGGAACTGGGAAACAACAAACACTGCCTCATCTTACGTCTGCGATAGACAGTCTCACAGTGTCTCCGTCAGGCGCTTCTTATGCCATTCGTCTTGCAGATAATTCGATAATGGTGCTTTCAACCACCGAACTCAAACCGAAAACGAATGTTGCCGGGATTCAATCTTGGAGAGCTATATCCGATAATCAACCATTGCCGCAAATTAAGGCCGTTACTTCTGTGGTCGAAAAACCTGTCAATCCACTCGACAAGTTTCGTAAAATCCCAATGGCTATGAACCCTGTTAACCCAAGTCAAATTATACTGTCGGTACCTTCCTCTCAGCCTCGAACTGAATCAAACAAAACCCACATACCTGCACCATACCTTCAAACCTTTGACTTATCCGCCTCCCATCACATATCTCGTCAGGCACTCACCCGCAACAATGCTACGGATTTCAACAAGGCCCCCGGTGGTGCAAAAATACGAGAGCCAGACATCAGATTCTTGCGACTTAGCCACGACGGAATATGGCTTGCAACCATTGAAGAATGGCAGCCATCTAAGACCGATGTAGATTACCTTGCGGAAGACTTGTCAGCGGCAGAAGAAGAACAGTCGCTACGTCGAGAGATATACCTCAAGTTTTGGCTTTGGGATAAGCAGAGAGAGCTCTGGACGTTGGAAACGAGAATCGACGCCCCTCACAAATATCCAGACGGAATTGCGCCCTGCCGAGTCTTCGACATGATTTCGGACCCTTGCGAGGCAGGATTCTCCACTATCGGTGAAGATGGTTTCGTACGCGTGTGGAAGCCGAAGACTAGACTGCGGGACGGCTCTGTTGTGCGAGGCAGTGATGCAGAAGGCCTGGTTACTTGGTCGAACCGCCACTCAGTTGAGCTGGGAAGCATGGTAGAGACTCTCGACGCGGACTTCGATCCCAAGCTCTCATCCCTGCTCAGCAATGCATGCTTGGCATTCTCAGCAGACGGCTCGATTCTGGCTGCCGGCCAGTCATGGACATCGAGAGCGGATCCTGAACTTGTTCACATCATCGACACAGAGACAGGTATTGTTCAGCGCTCAATGTCCGGTCTCTACACTACAGAGATTGCTGCATTAGGCTTCGTTGAACGATATCTGGTTGTCATCTCTGACTCTGTCACCGTATGGGACCTGGTCGACGACGAGCTCATCTACAGCCTCCCCTTCGTTCTGAGCAACATCAAGTCTTTCCAAAAAGCCTCGATGATTCACCTAGCGACGAACAGTAGCGAACGCACCTTCGCAGTAGCCTTCCCATTTATCGAGGCGGATGGGTCCGGCAGCGAGATGCGTTTGAAAAAGACAATGTCTAAGCTTATGGTGTTTGATCCGTCGCACCCCGAGCCGCTCTGGTCAGCCACCGTTCCAAACCTCGTCATGGCCCTGCTGCCAGCCCAGAACTCGAAAGGCTATGTCGCCCTGGATGCGGCAGCTGAGGTTCGGATCGTTAGTCCTAAGGCTGGATTGTCGATCCCACTGATCGGGCCGGTTGCTACAGCTGACCAGTCCCTGGCCGTCTTTAGGGACGAGGAACCAGAGAATATTAAAGTTGATGAAGAGGACGAGGATAGGGATGAGGAGGAAGAGGAAGAGGTAGACGTGAAGCTGGGACAAATGAAGGTAGCGGAGCAAGTGGATGAGTCCGTCGAAGACACGGAGAACGACAAGCCAGTCGTGAGGCCAGAGCAGCTAGCACAGATCTTTGATGTTGGGCCGTCTTTTGCCTTGCCTCCTGTTAAAGATCTCTTCAGCGCTGTAGTTGGCCTCTATGCTCGGAAACCAAGGGGACGACCTATACAGGATACGACGACCGAAGCATAGTGTAGTTAAAATAGTTGTAAAGTCTACCATGGATAAAACCTTCTTCTAATTCATTACTTGCACATGATATATGATAACTTCACTTAAATATGTTGGCTGTAGAGACCAAGTCGAGAATGTTCTCGACCCATTTTATCACTCAGGACACCTGCGATATCACGCACAACCATTATCGTTTAGACTCAAAAAGAGAGGAAGTTTACATTCCTCGTTTTCCAATCTAATTTTCATATCGACGCTGGTAGAGTGTCGAATGCAAAGCGACTATTAAGATATTATCTAGCCACTAAATCACTCTCATATCCTTCTGACGGTGGTGTCCTACGAGATTTGGACCGTGCGCGAACACTAGAATTAAAAGTACGTGTATGGTCACGAAGCCTTTCCTATTGATTCTATTGGCTAGCTCTTATCGATAACCGTAGGACGAATTCTACCGTTTTAAAGGGATGGGGTATGTATTCTTTGCAAGACAGTGATCTGTCTCGCTATCAAAGCAACTTGGCTTTGCAAGAGGGATGCCCGCCTGGTTGTTCTTGGCAGTGTGAGGATCCTTCAGCACGCTAGGATTGCAGGAGCAATTCCAAAGTTACGTGGGACCGACGTGTCTGCTTGATTAATTTCTTAGTCATTGCCATATCGAGATCGTACTCTTGCACCGAGACAGGGGTTATGTAACGCTAGCAGGGCTTTTATAAAGCTATACTATTTAGGTACTAGGGAATTTACTGTCTCGGTTGTCGTCTAAGTCGCTTACTAAGATAATATCTCACTTGCGTACAGCTCTGTGCAAGCTAGCCGTGCAATGCACAGTACCATAATCTCATCCATTTATTTCTAGTTACGATGTCCTAGATATTCTTATTTCTTGTCGAGTTGAAGAGTGTTGCACAACTTTGTAAAATCTTCTGCATACTCCTTCACTTGTGTACACGAGCCGTTATACGCTAGCACTTATTACTATTTCCGTGCACCTTTGCGAACCTGTCTGAGCCAAAAAGATATCTTTTAAAACATATATCATTTTTATTTAAAAAAAACCGACTTAAGTGAATTGCTAATATCTCTAAAATCTGAAGTGATCAGAGATTTGCTGTTGGAGGATTTCCTAGACCTGGAGGGGCTGTGTGAAAACAAGGCTAATACCTTTCCCAACAAAGGGCTCTACCAGCACATCTTGTCCACCATCTTCTCTCGAAATCGACAGAGTATTTCTCTCCACCTTTCAAGACTATTCAACGCGGTCATCAACGAAGATTTTGTCTTCGATTTTAAGAGTCGCACCCTACCAGCCAATTTCCCTCGAAATGAACTCAAATTTTTCGCGCAAAAGATTGAGCCTGCCATCCTAACAATCCCAACGATTTTGCGCATCAGCGCTTCGCACCTTCTTATCTCGATGCCCCCAAACACACCATTCACCTACAACATAGGCTTTATTATATTGCGACCTAGAATATTGTTTCCTTACATCAGCTTGTCGCAATCTAGAATCACCCTCTCCAGCCCGACCCAGTCGCATGTTTTCGCTCCGAACAAACGGCGAACATCTTCATCCAACTTCTCATTGGACTAATGATATCGTTCGGGCCTAAAACTTCTTATTCGATTAAATTCGTCGCGATAGTCCTCTTGCTGTCTATGGGTCGATATTCCACGCTCCAATAACACTTAAACGACCGCTATTACCCTCAGTGCCCGCCGGAAGGAATGTAGGTGAAACATCCAACTATGCTTTTGACCTGGCACTCAATCGGTTTTCTGGTTTGCTTCCTATTCAGGTGCCTAGCGCTGTCTCTTGGTCGAAGCCTAGGCTTCTTGTTCCCTCGGGGTCTCTAACGCAGGCGTGTCAAGCATGATAGGAGCCTATTTGTGGCAATTTTGATTCCTCCGTTTTTGAAGATTGGTGCAACCGAGATGTTCAACAATATACAAATTCTTTACTGCTTTACAAGATTAAAGCCTGATCCTTTCGAATAGCTGAGGAAATGAGCTCGAGTGGCTCAAAATCTTTTATATTACGAGCATACCTGACGGTATTAGTGAGAATCCGGTCTCGGCCATGCCCGGGGAGAATCCCGAGAACAATATAGAGGGTATCTGAGCACAGTACTAGCAAATCCACCAGAATTTTCCCTGGAGCGCGGCTGAGTGATTGGTGCCTGAAGGACTTAATTCCTGGCGTGCAGCCTGAGGAGAAGCGTGTGGGCCGGTTTCCAGCCCCTTTTTTTAGGTAGTGCGTCAGTGACATGCTACGAGTCAGGCCCATTCAGAGACAGGACATCCGGATAGCGACTGGTGGTTAAGATCGTCCCTGGAGGAGATTTTACTGCCAGGACCAGCTTGCTGACTTGCTTACTTATTATCAACTGCATTCATTTCTGGGTCCGCTTAGGATAATAGGAAACACATCATACTATATTTTCTGTATAATTCCATTCATGTTCTCTACTATTCTCACCTTCCACCGTTCCATGGGAATCGCGCTCCCTGATCACAGACAGCTCTAACCAACTGTCTCGCTCGGCCTGTGACAATTCTTCAGGTGTTATAAATGGGTCAAGACCGAAGCGGATATGGTTCTGCGCTGCATGAACGTCATCTACTAATAGTCAGGGACTTATTCGAGTTTCAACTTAAAGCTAGGGTGGTGCATATGTCCCTCATTACCCCATCTTTTAGGTAAACGTATATCCCAAGAATGTATTAACCAGGCCCTAACACAAGAACATCAAATATAAAATAAACATACCACTGCGGAAGAGGCCTACAACGATCCTCCACGCTTCCCATAATATGCCGGCCCTATACGCGTATCCAAAGCAAGGAACGAGTACCATCAATAACAGTGCCACTAACGCTATTATAGCTTCTTTCGACCACGAGGGAGGAGGGGTGGGAAGAGCTGCTTGGGGATTGACGGGAGCAGTATCTAAAGATAACAAGTTTTATTAGCGTATTCAACTGCTTGGCTAAGGTAAAACTTACTATTCAGTAACATAATTAATCTTTCCAGCTAAGGAATCAGGCCTATAGCAAATAGGATCGCCGGTGGATAACGATTGCGTTGGCTCTACTTTTTATTCTCTGCCGCGTTAGCTTTTCCCCGAGTTCGCTTCCAATGGATACTCACGACCGAGGCGCTTTTGTGAATAATTAGACACGACTCTTTTATGGTCCTCGTGTCTCCAGTGTGTGACAACAAACAGAGCTGAAATTAGGGGCTGCGCTGGATTTCGTGCATATACTGTAGATATATTTAATTCTCCTATGTTTAATATCCGAGCATGGGATGGAGGATGGCCGGGTTTTAGTTGCCGCGACGCAACAGGGCTAGTCAATCACCATTTGACACTGGCAAGCATGACACTGACAAGCACGGCCCTGATTCTTTTTCTTCACCCACCGCTGCTGAGATCAGGCATCGGAGCGAGCACGGCCCTGATTCTTTTTCTTCATCCACCGCTGCTGGGATCAGGCACCGTGAGCGAGCACGGCCCTGATTCTTTTTCTTCATCCACCGCTGCTGAGATCAGGCATCGTGAGCGAGCACGGCACTTAGGCCCTGCCGGCTGCCTTGCGCAGATTCATGAGCCCAGCCGGCCCACCCCCTCCCATCACCGGATTTACCACATAGCTTGTCGTTTTGGTCGCTCCAAAGCATTCCTGGTCCAACGCGTTACGGCCAGCGCCTTCTGGTGCACGGCTTGGCCTCATCTGTCCTCTACCACCTCCATTCCACTCCACTCTTGGCTCTACCCGGTGTGGGGCAACTAGCCTCAGTGTGCCGTGGGGGTTTCGAACAAGCTAGGGAAGAAGCCGTTTGATGTTGTCTACTGAAATAATAACGAAGAATTAAATATTTATCAAGAGTGAAATAGTAGCGAAAAATATAAATAACTTCGGGAGCAGAGAACTATTCCATACATGTTTTGTGTTGAAAGTCCAGGGCCGGGATGATAACGGAAGATCGGTTTTTTAGGCGCGTTCATTGACTGGCGAGGAGTGCATTTCAGATGGAGCATCAGGTCAGGCTCAAAGCGCCTCCCTGCAAGTACGTGCGAAATAACCGGTTCTGCTGTCTGGTTGGGGACTCGCTTATTCCGTCGCATAACTAGCAGGAGCCCTGATCTTACCCTTGTAGTTAGCCCGGTCTCGCGATCGCCAGCGCAACGCCACAGCGCCCACAGCGCCGTTGTCACAACTCTTATTAGCTACTTTAGTATACCTGCACTAGGAAAACGTCTCACTTGCAGCAAGTTCACGAAGGTGCAACTTCGATATCCCTTGCACCGTTGAACGCGTCCAATAACCTGTGCCCCGAGCTCGACCAATCAATTAACTGCATTAGCCGGCGGCCAGTCGTTCTGCCGCACTCGAAATCAGGCAGTGGTGAGGGCTCGAGGGTAATTTTCTTGCAACCCCACGCGGTAGTTTAGGATATTGGGTAGGCCGAACAAAGTCTTCGTCATTGATTTCACGATATCGAACCATTGTGACAGTTAATTCAATAATTGAAGCTTGGTATTGCTGCTGATGTTCACGAAATCGATGTTCCTAAGCGCCACAAACGCTTGGACGCCAGCGGTGCAAGGGATACGTCTTTTATTTGTCCAAGAGTGCCAGCCCAGAGTGCTGTGAGGTTCACTTGGAAACCTACAACGCTTTGATCATCACTCAGCTTTGCTTATAATTTAGCGAACATGCCAAGAAGGCCTTGGCGAGGCAGATTCACAGGGCCTCTCTCTCGGCTTTCGGCTCGAGGTGTGACGTGGAGGCGGACAAAGCTTAAGAAACGGAGTGCTTTTCGTTGCGGGCATGCACTACAGGGTCACGGCTCCCGCCTTCCGCGCATGGCTGTCTTAGTGAAGCGTCATTAGGCTGGAATTGCACCAAGCTTACGGGCACCACCCCAGTGTTCACCAGCAGCCGCGGCACTAGTGGCAAGTGAAGATATCCGGGCTAGGTACGAAAAGGGGCCAGAAGAGCCTGTCCTGCCGTTATCGATAAGAACTAACCAATTAAACAAGCTGAATTCGACGATATTTTGACGTTCGCGCACGGACCACTTTATTATCCTAACCGCACTGGAGGCGATAACCCCGTGATACGTAGATTCTCTCAATATGAGTCTCATCCACAATCCCTTACAACCTTAAGAAACTCTACACCGAACCCACACAAAGGTTCCGACCCCTGCCAAATTAGTTTGTGAATTTAAAATATCTGAAGTTTCCCCGACCTCAGCCGCAACGCCCTAATCCCCCAATCTCACTCTCTTCAAACCTAAGTACAAGCAGTGCACTCCTGGCACAAGAACGACGTCATAGAATTACCCGCATCAATCATATTCCCATTCACATCCGTGTAGCTATACAAATCCGTAACGCCAGGGTACTGCACAAACGCGTCTCCATGAGGCGTGCAAGAGTCCGCAGTACTACTACCCGTCAGCATCTCTCGACCCAGCACAAAGAACGGAGAAGGGCAGGGGACGAGGAGGAGAGAAGGGAGCAAACTCACTAGGTGATCCGGCACAGCGCACCCGCATCCGGGGCGAAGGTGCCGACGCTCTTGAAGTAGGGCGCTTGTAGGATGTTGCACTGGTTGAAGGAGACGACCTTGTAAGTGCAGTCGCCGGAGTAGTTGGCGCCGGTGCAGATGGTTACCTGGTGTTGGGTCAGTTCAAGGGCTTTTCGTTTGGTTGGAGGCATGGCTCACTCCACCGGGAGTCCGCTTTTCGACGGGGTTGGCGGTGGAGGGGGCGGCGAGGGAGAGGAGGGCCGTGGCGGCGGTAGCGAAGTACTTCATTTTGGTAACGAGTGAGGTTTTGTTAGGAATTTTGGTGGGTGGGATGGGTAAACGAATGGAAGGTTGATGGCGTTGGGATTGGTGTTGGGGCTGTGGATTGATGCTGGATGCTGGATACTGGAGCATAAGGTGGGCAGAGATGCGGTTTATATACGTCGAGATGGGTGGCCTAGTCGTGGGGTACGCCTGAAATAGACCTAAGGTATCGTTCTCTGCAAACGCCGATACAACCGTCCACACGAGGGAGACGTGGAGCCTGTCCCAGTAAACTGTGTCGATATGGCCGTGAATACGAAAGGGTAGCCTTAGCGTGACCAGCCTTAGTGATTACAGAATATATGGCAATCCATGGTGAGGTAGGATCGACAGAGATGCTCTACCGCATTGAGCGTTGCGGCGATGTGAGAGTAGCATGGCAACCCAAAGGATCTTGGAAGCCAAGACTAGAATAGCCGTTTCTGGTTTATAAAAGCCAATGCTGTGAAACATATGGCATCATTAGCATAGCTAACACGATCGATCAACACATGGTGGTAATATTAATCGGAAGCCGAGCATACCGACAAGGCCCGATGCTGCGAAAAGAGGAGAAGACCACGAAAGGCGAAGTTGGCCACGAACAGGCCTGTTGCTGGCTGGGTTTTAATCAGCAACGCACATGCGCACATAGTTCTGATCTCAGCCTCAAGATTTCCATTGATGACGGTGGGTCGTATCAAATGGCAGCTGCTCCGTAGTGCATGCTAGCCTTACGATGAGAATCGCAGACTAAAACTGCTATCCCATGCGCGGTCGAGGCTCTCGCAGGATTGTGGTCCGTGCGCGAACATCAAAACATAAGTAATATCTCCACCATGGAATCTATATACCTTCCTAGCTTAATTATATACCACAATGGGTCGTAAACGTACTTCTAGCAGTAGACACCAAAATACAACATTTTTGAACTTTATTATCACGATTTGAGATGGCAATTGTGACTTTGAATTCTTAGCTTTATGTTGCCAAGACTCTATTTGATCTAGGGCTTCTAATTGGTTCGCTGGTGCGAGAGCCTTTATCGACCGCGCATGGGATATTTACTTTGCCCCACACGACGCCAGACAGATGTTGCATCGCCACTGCCGAACGCATGTCAGCCTCAGCGGGGCTAGGGCATCATTCTGCGGATTGGTAACCCGTTAGAGCAAGCTTTGGAAGGGATTGTAAGCGGTGTCACACGAGCTATAGCATTTTCCGCGTCCGATTAAGAGCAGACTTTTCATATTTTTTAATTGAACTAAGTCTAAAGCAGATGGCGATACTTTAAACCAGCTAAGCGTGGTAACCAAGCTCTTTCAATGGGCATAGGAAAAGACACTGTTTCGCCGCAAATTGCCACTTCTTCGCCTGTTTGGATATATTGGAATTGTGAAGCTTAGGGAAACAGCTGAAAACCATGAATACAAGCCATGATCCCAAGCTGGTCCGTCGGTTCTTCGACTACCAGAGACCCCCGCACCAAATTCGAAAACCGATTCCAGAGGAAAAGCATTCTGAACACTGAAGCCAACGAGACACCTCCCCGCCATTCCTCAACCTAGGAGAAGACATTCCAGCCCAAGAGAGTCAGAAAAAGCCAGCCAGACATCCATCACGACGCTAGGTATCCGCCCGTCTCTCCCCTCTTCAGAAATCACCACCCCAGCCCACCTGCGCACTGCTTCCAAAGACGTTCCCACGGTGGACATCACTCGCGACCCTCAACCCCGTCTGCAGGAACCCCACCGCTGCATCCACGCCCTGATTCCCCGTCCTGATCTGGCCGGGCATCGGCGGGTCCTCCGGGCGCGCGATCACACCCGCCAAGTGCTCGTCGCTCGCATCGCCCTGGTAGCGATCTAGCACGAGTCTGCGGATGCCGACGCGCCAACGCTCGAACCACTGCTCCTCGCTGAGGGTGGTGTACGTCTTCCTCCCCGCCGCGTCGGCGCGCGAGAAGGGCCACTCGGCGCGCACGACGGCGTAGCGCTTGGTGGCGAAGAAGAGGTACGGCCACGCGAAGAGCCAGAGGAAGGTCAGGTAGAAGAGCCAGCGGACCCACGTCTTGAGCCGCCATTCGTTGATGCGCGTCGAGGTGTAGATGTCCACGGCGCGGTTCTCGACCGGGAACGTGATGCTGATGTGGCCGCGGTAGTTGGTGCTGCGGATCAGGCCCTCGATGCGGTTTTTGAGCAGCGTTTGGTCGAGCCCGGTCACGGTGCGGTCGAGACGGAAGCTGGATTGCAGAAAAAGGAAAAGTTAGGCTGGATGCTGGGAATAGGAGACGGGGATTGGGTTGTTTTTGAGGGATGTTTTGCTTACATTCGCAACTTGGAGGGAGACGCGCAGTATCGATGGCACCATTCCTTTAATTCGGGCTTTGGAATGCCGACTTCGAGATCCTGCTTGAAGCCAGGCGCGCGGCTCTTCATGAAGCCTCCTCTGTACGCCTTCTCGCTGTTCTCAACGGTTCGCAAGTCCATCCACGTTGTGTCGTCCGTGTCATAGTTGTTCCGCAGATACTGTTCTAGATTCAGGAGGATCTTGAAATCGGTGATGTGATTTTTCTCCTTCTTGTCCCCCCTCCTGACGGTCTCGGTGTGGGATCCCATGATCAGAATCATGGGAGTTGGCGCAATGTTTGCGAACTCGCGGATGCCTTCTTCGAGGTATACGGGGTCTGTATCATATCGCGAATCACCCACTAGAATCTGGACTCCCTTGACCACATTGACGGGCTTCCCCAGAACCAGCTGAGTGGTGTCAGTATTTCTAGGGGGAGCTGTTGGCGGCATGTGTCTTGGTAGACGTCTAGGCGCAGCTGTGGCATCATCTGTATATGCTGGTGGCATTCCAGAGATTTCCGGGGCATCATCGTAGTCGAATTCCGGCAGAGAGACGGCATCAGGGTCATCACGATAGGCCTCGGTGGGGCGGGTAGGTCTGCCCATGGTTACAGATTGTTTACAAGAGAGAACACAGGATGAGAGAAAGCGAAGGTAGTTGGTAGTGGCGGCAGCGACGCGCCTTTTGTTTGCAAGAGAGCGTGATAAGGGGTGAAGGATTCAACGGAGTAGTGCGGCACGAATATTAGACCGCAGACGTTTGGGAGCTAGATGCTAGGCAGCTGCTTACCTAGCCCAGGCCGAGGAAGAGCCAGGATACGAAGTCAGTACAAAAATAGCCCGTTTAGTCAATACATTGATACCTCAGCAAACTTGATAGTCTGCAGGTTATTGAATCCGCAATTGTCCGAGGTTGTTTTACCACCCAGGGATTTCTCCGTAAAGAGGAGTGGCCATGGCCATTCAATGGGTAAATAGGGGGGCCATCTTGAGCCATGCGAAGCCCTGACGCTAAAGCATTTAAGCTTCTTTCGCCAAGAATACGCTAAAAATAATTTCACGATGCAAACCTCAACTCCAAGACCATCGAGTACGCTCTATGAATCGTCGCCTTTTTCATTCATCGACTCTTTACAGCTTCGGAAGATTTGCTTGAACGAGCCACAACACTGGCAGCATTGCTTCCCCTCCTTCGGCCCTTGTGTGCGCAGCTAGCCCGGCCCACTGCTGTGGATAGATCATGGACTATCGGTAGTTCCGTCCGTTGTTTCTTGAAAAAACGCCCTACAATGGCATCAGATGTCCCCAAAGAGCCTCTGCAGTCTGCAGAGCAGACAGTTAAGACCATAAAAGACCCGCCACGCGCCGGACAGGATGTGACTCACAACGGAACACCATATACTACGATCAAGGAAGGGTTAGCATACATACTTGTTCCTCATGGAATGCCCACCTCGACTGATCCCAAGGAGCCGAAGGAGGGTGTAGAGAAACAGTCTGTATTTTATAATCCAATCCAACAATTCAACCGCGACCTCAGCGTGCTGTCTATAAAAGCGTTTGGGGAGGATCTGCTTGCAGCGAAGAAGCTGAAAGCGGAAAGACAGAAGAATAATGCTAGCCACAGAGAGAAGCAGCAGCAGAAGAGGAATACGAAGCGCGGATTACAAGAGAGTGAAGATGTTCAACAGCGAGGCAATGGTGTCGATGCGGAGAGTGTCAATACTAGGAAGAGAAGGAGGGGGGAAGATGGTGAAACCAATAATGGCCTTGCCACATCGGATCCCAAGACCTCTGTTGATTCACATTTAGCCTCAACAGAAGCACCGGAGGCTCTAGAAGGCGGAGTAGCGTTGCCTGGGACAGATCTGTGGCCTGGATTGCAAAAGCCCACAAATGAGAGCATTTCTATTACCGAGCAAATTGTATCTCATGAAAATAAACCTAATTCATGGGGAACAGTAGAGAAAGCTGGTGAAGCACAGGGCACATCAACTAACAGCAAGCCATCATCTTCAGCACGGAAACTAGAGTTCAAGATTTTAGACGCACTTTCCGCAACAGGGCTGCGAGCCCTGCGTTACGCTCAAGAGATTCCATTTACAACTTCTGTAATCGCTAATGATATGTCACGCAAGGCAACGCAGTCAATTGCTCTCAATATCAAGCACAATCGTCTGGAAGACAAGATCACTGCAAATACCGGCAATGCAATTGCACACATGTACAGTTTTGTGGGCATAAAAGGTTACGACGTTATTGATCTTGACCCCTACGGCACTGCTGCTCCATTCCTTGATGCTGCTGTACAGGCACTCAATGATGGTGGTTTGCTCTGCGTAACCTGTACCGATGCCGGCGTGTTTGCATCGGTAGGATATCCCGAGAAAACCTACTCTCAGTATGGAGGTCTGCCTATCAAAGGGCCGCATTCACATGAGGGAGGCTTGCGGTTAATACTGCATGCCGTAGCTTCTTCCGCTGCGCGATATGGTGTCGCGATCGAACCTCTACTGTCTCTTTCCATTGATTACTATGCGCGCGTTTTTGTTCGCGTGCGCAAGTCGCCTGCAGAAGTCAAATTCCTAGCTGGTAAGACGATGCTAGTATACAACTGCGATGCTGGATGCGGAGCTTGGCAGACACAATTCATTGCACGCAACCAGGCAAGAGAAGGCAAGGACGGAACCATGTTTTACAAACACTCAATGGCACAGGCACCAACCGCCGCTCCGCTCTGCGAGCATTGTGGAAGGAAGACTCACGTATGTAATTTTGTCTCCGCAGTCGGGACGATTACCGTGCTAACAAGACGCGTAGCTATCTGGACCAATGTACGGCGGGCCTCTTCACAATCCAGCGTTCATTGAAAAGATTTTGAACTACCTGCCTGATATCGATAGAGAGACGTATCCAACCATGGACCGAATCGAAGGCATGCTTCAGACGGCATACGAAGAAACTCTCATTAACGACAAACCGAAACGAAACAATGCCAATGGAAAAGATAAAGCTATAGCTCAGGCGTCAGAGGCGTTCATACCTCAAACCGACCCCGTGGAAATTGATCATCACCCATTCTTTTTGACTCCGAGTGCACTCTCGAAGGTAATCCATTGTCAGGCGCCGTCTGATTCCATGATTAGAGGGGCATTGCGCAATGCAGGTTTTAGGGTGTCACGAAGCCATTGCAAACCTGGGACGATTAAGACCGACGCTTCTTGGGCAGACATCTGGTACATTATGCGCGAATGGGCCCGACAGAAGGCACCTATCAAAGAAGGCGCCATTTCTGAAGGCACTGCGGGATGGACTATCATGCAAAAGACGCTCTTCAACGAAGAAGATAATGATTCTGACTATGCTGCAGTCGAAGGCGGGGTTAAAGTGGCTGAGGGAAGCAGTTCTGAGATTGGTGGGAAGGGCGGAACCGCGGGGGCTACAGATGCAGCTAATGGCGCCGATCAAGGTGATGGCACAACGCCAACAACAGCTAGAGACCGGAAGTACAAAGTCGTGTTCGACGACACACTGGGAAAAGAAAAGGATGCCAAAAAGCTTGTGAGATATCAACTTAATCCTCGCAAAGACTGGGGTCCACTTAGAAGAGCAAGATAGGAAATGCATTCTGTAAAGTAGGACGAATCTGTCAGTCAGGCATAGCCTCTAACAGTTGTTGCTGTCAGATAAGGTTTTCGCCTTAGCGTGTTCACCTGGAATATTTCTCAGCGGTAAATGACTAGGTTCAAAATAAGAGAACCACTAGGTAGGTGTCGTGATTCTTTGATCTGTGGAAATGCTAGGACTGCTAAACGCGCACCCAACCAGTCGGACAGAAATTGAGAAACAAGTCAGTGATTAAGTAGTTTGAATGAGCCAATGATTAGTAAGACCGACATACCAGTATATGCAGAGTAGGAAATCTGATGTTGATTTTCCATGTGTTTGGTGCTTGGTTGGGCACAATAGGTCGAACTCGCACCATCGTGCTCTTTCTACATCATAGTGATGGCGATTTCGGAAGCACAAGCACGGTCTCCCGTACGCTACCATCCCGGTATGCTGCTCTCCTTTAAGCTGGTGTCCCTAGCTCCTGTATGGGGCCGCGTACCCTTCTCTTCTATTCTTGTCATCTCATGAAGTCACTCCTGCGTCTGTCCATGCAGTCTCTAGAGCTTTCCGTTAGCCAATGTCATGCACCTATGACATCCACAGTCAATTACAGTCAATTGCTCTTAGCTACGTCTTCAGCTATGTTGTCTCTCTGGGACATGTATAAGGGCTGGTCCGCCCCAAGTCGGAGTACCCTCACGCGCCACTTTCTTGAGCATCGGGAGCACTCTCAAGATGCTCAGCAAGACCATTCTTACCTCGGTCTGCCTAACTGCCTTGGCTGCTGCTGCACCAGCACCTCAAGTCAATGGCTACACCAATGCTGATGCACCTTATGCCTCAGAGACTCCTTCACCGATAGGCCCTCCCGCCACTTCTTTTGGCGACAACTCCCAGGTGCCGGCTCTTCCGACGAGTGATACGTCAGCATATCCACGTGTAAGCAGTGATGTGACTGGGTAAGAACACCATTTGTCAACTGTTCTCCTCTTATCGCACTTACATTTTCTAGACCAACGAGCCACGGTCCTTATTCTGGAACCCCGACAACAACAGGAGTTGTTCAAGCTCCGTCTACTATTGCTGCTACCATCCCTGCTCTTCCTCCAAACCCAACTGCGACATATTACAACCCCAACGGGAAGCTGTTAAACCCTGAGCCTGCTCCATACGCCCCAGCAGGTAAGAGATATGAGGTTGGCCGGTGTTTTTCGAGTGCTCTAACATTATCAAAGGCGGCTTGGGTACAAATGGTACACAACCTCGCTACATGGTCGAGAGTGATTTCGACTACGAGTCAATTGCTCTTGGATTGTATCAAGAATGGATTGAGTTAGATCTTTTCAACAATGGCCTAGCAACCTTTTCCGAAGAGGACTTCATCGCAGCTGGTCTCACTGCCGAGGACCGCTCATATATTCAATTTATGGCTGTTCAAGAATCCGGGCACGCTACTCTCTTAACCAACATGCTTGGCGAATCGGCTCCTGTTCAATGCACATACGACTACCCGTACACCACGGTTCGGGAGTTCATCGATTTCAACCAGAAATTGACTCGGTGGGGCGAATCTGGCGTTTGGGGTTTCATCAACCACCTCGATTCTCGCGAAGTTGGTCAGCTTCTTTCCCAGTCAATTGCCACGGAAGCTCGCCAGCAGATTTCCTTCCGTCAAATGCTCGGTCTCTTCCCCATGCCGGTGTGGTTTGAGACAGGTATTCCTCAGTCTTGGGCCTGGACATATCTCGCTCCTTACATTAGTTCCTGCCCTGAGAACTGCACTCGTCTTGCATGGCAGAACTTTCCAGCTTTGCACATTGTCAACCAACCAAATCCAAATCGTTGGTCAGCCAATGATACAAAGCCATATGAAGTTGTTGGCAACCGTATTGCCGACCCCAGTGACTCCAATATCCCTTCGGAGGAAAGTTGCGTAAACCTCAACGTCACAGGCTATGGCTGCGGCCCAGCCATTTCCCGCAACCGATCCGAGCCTCTCTCTTTCCCCAGAAAGATGGTCAACCTTACATGGGACGATCCTGGCATGACTGTTGGTCCTAATAACAGTTATATTACGTCCACTCAGGCTGGAACTCCTCAGTTTGTTGCATGGGTTTCGCAGCTCAACCTAACGTACACTCCTCTGACTTTAACCGGTCAGAACAGTGGCTACACCTACCAGCCAGCTTCCGAGGTGTACCAAGGTGACCCAGCTGCGAATGACACCATGTGTATCGCAATTACTGATACGGATCTTTTCCTGACACCATTCAATTTGTCCATGATCAACCCACATGTCCGGGCTCTTGGTTTCTACCAAACTGGTTAAGCTGTAGAGCAACAAACCCCAGTTTGTTAATTCCGTATGATGGGAATCCAAATGGTAATGTTAGAGGGGAGGCACAATGTACGAATAAACGGGATGGCCGCCCGGAGGATAATGAATGTATCATAATGATATTTGCATATGAAAAGTTTCCTTGACCGATTGATTCTGAAACGTGCTTATATAAACCCCAAATGTGTTCTGAACCCTGTGAACGGGTAGAGTTGCAGTAGAGAGTTTATATTAGGGCTACATCTTTTGCGTAGCGTCTCGTCCAAGGAGAACAGCACGTTCGCCGCTCGGTAGTGGTTTCTCCAGGTCCGGGATTTCCTCGGGAGCAACCAACCCAAAAGCAACCTCATTTAAAAGAGCGCCTATTCCCTCTCACTCCTCATCCGAAACACGGCACACTCCCTATCTCACCAGTCCGCACCAACCGACCAACCTCCCCAACTACCCATCAGCGATGACCAGCACCGCCATCAGCAATGCCGCGGCCAGCACCAGCATCACCAGCGGCAGCCATCGGGCGCCGCAGATGCAGCCCTACGCAGCATTCCCCACCGATCCCTCCATAACGGGCGAGCAGCAGCCCTACCACCAGACCCACAACAACCACCACCACCATCACCACCACTCCAACACCACCGTCGGTTCCCCCCCCAGCTCCGCACCCAACCCAAACGTCGATCCAGCCCTCGACAGCCCCGCTGCCGCCGCCTCTCCGCCGTCCCACCCGCTCTCCGCAGACTTCGACATGGCCCCCCCCCCACCCTCCACCCACCCCTCCTTCACCGCCCTCCACGCCTTCGCCCAATCGCACGCCGCGCAGCATGGCTACGCCCTCTCGATCAACACAACCGCCAAAAACCGCTCCCGGATCAAGCTCGCCTGCGTGTGCTACGGGCAGGCGAAGAACACGCACAAGCTGACGCCGGAGACGCGGGTGCGCAAGAACCGGCAGAGCTGCAAGACGGGCTGCCGCATGTGGGTCGAGGGCAAGCGGCGCGACGACGGCAGCTGGGTGCTGCGGGTGGGCGAGCCGGCGCACAACCACGAGGGCCGCGGCATCGAGGGCTGGGCGGTGCAGCGGAAGCGCACGTGGGGCGTAAATCTGGGGCGGATTGGGGTCGGGGGCGTCACGGCGCGCGAGGAGAGGGCTGAGGAGGAGGCGAAGCGCGCCATGGCGGCTGCGATGGCGCAGGGGCAGGGGCGGGCGCGCAGCGGAGGGGCGGAGGGAGCGCGGCAGATGGAGGGCGCTGAGGAGGATGACGACGACGATGATGACGATGACGACGAGGGCCAGGAGGGCGGGGTGCGGGAGCCGCAGATGCAGCAGGAGGCGCCGACGCAGCCGCAGACGCAGACGCACAGTCATGAGAGCGGCGGGCTGGTGTGGCAGATTGTGGAGCAGGAGATGGCGCGCAAGGGCGGGCCGGGCCAAGGCCGTGACCGCGGCGTGGGGCGCACCGTCAAGGTGCTGCAGGAGCGCCTGCCGGGGATCCGCATCTTCAAGCGCGATGTCTACAACATCCGCGCCCAGATCAAGCGTGCGCGCAAGCAGGCCGGCGAGGAAGTCGGCGACGGCGTCCTCGACGGCGGCCTCGACGGCGGCGACATCAACAACAACAGCAACAACAACAACGACAACTCGCACTTGCTCGAGCACCCCGCTGCCGGCGGCGCCCAGGACCAGAGCAATAACGCCGCTAATCGGTTTCCGGAAATCGATCCGCTGCTAGTGGCCCAGTGTAATGATGCGCTGCGGCATGTGGGCGCTGGTGCGGCGGGCCAGGAGGCGGAGGCGGAGCGGCTGCGGCGCGAGAATGAGGAGTTGAAGGTGGAATTGGCGAAGCGGATCAAGGATGCCGAGGAGAAGGCGATCGAGAACCAGAGGCTCAAGGTCGAGTTGGAGATGGTGAAGCTCGAGGCTATGTACAATCGGCAGGGAACAACTTGATGAGCTCAGGTCTGGGTTACGGTAACTTGTTTTAATTTTGCGTTTGATACCTTAGCGTTGGCGTTGGAAAGTGTATGGGTACGGAAACAGCATCATTTGATTTGGGCGGGCAAATTTGTTAGGTGGTGGACTTCTCAAACTCCGGGAGATCGAGCACAAGTGTGGTTTATCTATATTACAGGTTACTCGGTTTCTCGAAATGTCTTAATGAGGCGGCATTCTTGAGTCCGAATAGCCCCTCCACATTATAGGAATCATGTGAGCATAATAACTATCGTACGCTAAAAATCTAATCCATCGACGCGAAGACCTGCTCGGAAAAAATGATCGGGAACCAAATGTAGTCTTGTCCATAAGAGACCGACAACGCAATGCGCCCGGACACCTTCTCTTTTCTGAGTTGAATAACTTGCAAATGCCTTTTGCTCCTCGCCCAGACGACGACAACATTGTGTCTCGCCGGTTCCGCACCGAAACGTACTTGCACTGACGCCTCGTGCGCTATGGTGTCCTCGCCGCGGTCTATCATCACCTTCATCTCGGCCAGGTACTGCAGAATACTGTGCCCCAGGCCTGCGTCTGGGGACTTATCGGTTTCGAGTTTGTCAGAGAGGAAAGCGAACTCGCCGCTGATCCAGTTCAAAAATCCAGAATGCCCTCGGGAGACATCCCGTTCATGCTCTCGCGCTGCTCCGTCGCTGTTATCCTGATCGACATGTTCGCGGATCCAGTAGTCGAATTCAGGATGGATGTGGCACTTTGTAGGCTGGCACAATTCTTCGGGAGCTTCTTCCCAGGCTTCCACGGCTTGCCATTCGATATATCTCGCCAGGCTCTCCAGAAGGTAGTCGAGCAAGTAGGCGTAAGCCAGTTTGGACTTCGTTATCTCTACCACGAAAGCTTGCATTCGCGGGACTCTAAAGTCGGCCTGAGGGTCGCTTGGGTCGTCAGCATTTGGGTAAAAATAGACAAATAGTAGATGTTACAAAACGTACCGGCGAGAGCGTTCCCATAGCCCCACCCGCCAATACCACAACGCTTCATAGACCTTTTCCCAGATTAACTGCCACGCATAGACGCATGACGCGCATTGGCAGAAGTGTTGAGGATACTCGAGCTTCGAGACCGGGTATGGGAGCGAGAGACGACGGCTTCGTGTCCAATAAATTGAAGCCCTTGTCTTCATAGCTTCGTGTACCTCGGGGTCAATGCTGCTACGCTCTTGTGGCAGCGGCACCTTCATCACTAGGAAGCTGTATCGATAGGTTATGATAGCTTGCACAATGTAGTTTTCATGTTCTGCGAGCAACACTCGTAATTTTTTGCAGGATGCGCGCAGATTGACTATATCGCGGGGGCGTAGAAGCGAAGCGATGGCGCAGTGGAGTTCCGGTGGAAGATAGGCGAGATGGGCCATTGCGTGGTGGTTTGAATTTGGCTATAGAGAGTTGCTTGATAGAGACAATTTCGAAGTGTTGGTGTGGAGGCAGGAAGGGATGAGAGAAAGTTGGAGCTGTCAAAAAAGAATATCAAGAATGAGAACTCTGTCCCATTGAGAGCGACTGATCTATACCCAATATAGGAAAGCTAAACCGACATGGTCAGATGTTTTGAAAGAATGACGTTGATCTTCGAGAAGAGATGAGTCAAAGCAGAACTGATTCACTTACTTATTGAAGATATTTCAATGAATAATATATACAAGTCCGTGAAATCATGTATACCGCCCCATTCTCTTTCCTTAACATGTTGAAAATCAGATCATAGGACGAACCTAGAGGAACTACTTTCCCTGACGCTGCGAAGATTCATCCTTTCTCGGCCGCACATCGGGCATGGTGTAGCATGTCCTCACAAAGTCTAATATATGCGAGGCCCGTTGTTTGACTGCTCTAATTACGCTTCCTTTTTCGCTTTCGCATACTCGTACCCCATTGTTGCCCAAAATCTTGCCTGTTTAAATGAGTATTGGAGCGTGATTTGGCCGTAGTCCCAGAAAAAATCCTTCACAGGCGTTTGGGAAAACCCAGGAAGCAGGCGAATGGATCCTGGAGGTCTGTCGTAGCTAGGTAAATGCTACAAGTCCTACCTACCAATAATCAGCAAGTTCAATCAGGCCAATATCTTCTAGACCTAACTTCTCTATTTCGGCAAATCTGGCCTCATCATCTTGGTCGCGGCGGCAAATAGCTTCATTAGTCTCCAAGCTTGCGGTTGAAATATCATCTTTGCATATCTGGTGTGTGGTAAATGGGATCAGCCTCTTGAACAACTCAGCAAATGCAAGCAATCCCGGCTAACCGGCGGAAGGATGTAGGAATAAGCTGAAGTTGCATGGTCATCAATTCATGTGCAGTCCATATTTCTCCAAATTTGGGTTTAGGACTAGTATTATATTTAGCACCATGTTGATGAATATTTACTTGCCGAGTGATCACTTATAGTTGCTGCAGAGACATTTCGCCTCTCAAGCTCTTCCCCTCATCATATATGACACAGGCCCTCTTGATGACCATTTGCCATCGGCGAGAAAAAATCATAAAAGGACAAATCTCCGGCTAATCCTTTTCGAAATTGGGATCATGTGCACCATGACACATCGTCTTTACAGTGTTTGCTAGATGCGGATCAACAGTACGGTACCAGATCGGACTCAATCTTGAGTCAAAGAAGCTATAGCGGAGCTTAATGATGCCACGGGCAATGTACATCTCATTTGTGTTGATCAAGTCCCGCATAACCGACACGTTGCCCTGAGATTCGGGACATGGCTTGGTCGCATCATGACAACCTGGCAGAGGAGTTCATTTGGTAGGTCGAGAAAGATGACCATCTTATCGCCTGCCTCATCTAAGAGCACAAGGAAGGAGATGAGTTGAGGGTGTTGTTGATAGAAGACGTAGCAAGAGATGCCGGTGAGGTTGAAGAAGAGAAGCAGAAAACGGAAGGCGCTTTACCTCTGGAGTAGGCAGGTCAGCAGTGAACGGCGCGATGACGCGAGAACATCTGCATCGCCAAAGCCATTCCTCGCAGAATGGATTCGTTCGCTCCTAGAGCTATCACGATTAGTCTAACCTCTCAAACCCAAACCCATATATTTCAACATCGGAAGAAGCTGCATAGGAGATGAAATCCCTTTGTAGTCCACTACACACTCAGTAGTCACACATACATCAGCACTAAAAGCCATCTAGTAGAAAAGAGAAAGGGAGTTAACACCAGAGAAAGTCCAAAAGTAAGGGTGAGACGGGGACCAGTGATTAGGCTTGGCCCATATACAAATGCAAGAGATATCGAAACAGACTCCTAATTTCAAGAACACCGAGTGGAAACCTTAGTAATACCAGCAACCATGAGCTTTGCAAAAGAACCAAATGAATATGAAAGAAACCCTCCCCCTTCTGCAAAACAAGCAGAAAGGCCCCACCATGTTTCACACCGATACAGACGCTCTCCCCATTCCCCCTCTACTGCTCCCCTATCCCTCAACGAACATCTAATCAGCAGCACTTCCCGCCCATCCCACCACCCATGCCTCCGCTCTGATCGCCAATCGGGACGTTCTGCGACTGTGTCTGATCTGTCCTCGCGGTATCGATCAGCCTCTTCTTGATATCTGCGGCTAAGCTATAGAAAGCCTTATCGACATTGATGTTGCTCTTCGCCGAGACTTCTAGGAAGGGGATGCCGAGCTCGTCGGCGAGCGCCTGACCGCGCTCCGTCGAGACGGCGCGCTTCTCCTCCCAGTCGCACTTGTTGCCGATGAGGATCTTGTTGACGCCTTCCGTCGCATGCTGCTCCACGTTCGAAAACCACGTCCGGATGTCTGCCGCCGCGGAAGCCGCAAAGTCAGCCAAACTTGCTCAGTGATAATTTCCCTTTTGCCTCTCTCCCTTGTTCCCAACACCCAAACGTCCCAACATTAGGTATCAACCGATCTGGCTGCGGACTAGGGACCTACTGTTAAAAGACCGCTCATCTGTGACATCGTAAACCAGTAGTATGCCCATGGCGCCCCTGTAGTACGCTGTCGTGATGGTCCGGAACCGTTCCTGGCCTGCCGTGTCCCATATCTGCAGCTTCACGCGCTTGCCGTCGAGCTCGATGGTCCGGATTTTGAAGTCGATGCCAATCGTCGTTATGAAGGATGGCGTGAACGAGTCTTCGCTGAAGCGCAGCAGGCAGCACGACTTGCCTACTCCCGAGTCGCCAATAAGGAGCAGCTTGATCTAGAAGGTTTAAGTATTGGCAAGAAGCTCGAAGCTCGGCAGAACTTGGATGCCTGATATCCGGCGCTGTGGAGGTGCTTACAAGAAAGTCATAGTTTCGTGTGCCGGCCATTGTTTGAGAGAGTGTTGCAGGGTTGCAAGAGATGGAAATGTGTTGCGGATAGCACCCGCCTAGTTCGGGCCTTGGTGATGGATCGGAGCGAAACGCTGATTAGCAAAGCTACTCTGTCCGTTTGTGGGGGTGTCCTGGCAAACAGTTGAAAGATGTGGGGTAGTATTTTTGCTCTCGGCGAAAGTTGAGGGGTCGTTCCTTCACAAGACAGTGTTGGCCCCGTTGCGGTATGGGGTAGTGAGATTTGAGGTCGTCTCTTTATGCTAAGCGAGGAAGCAAGCGAGAGGCGTTTGCGATCCTGGTTGCATCTTCACCTGCGTCCGATGATGATGAGGCGCTGGCAACGAATCTGCATCGCCACGTTCTCGAATCACAAAGGCTCGTCGTCACCGTCCACGGGTGCAATCTCGGCGTCAGGCACCGGCATCTTACTTGCGGATATTATTTCTTTTAAAGGCCCAGTTTCGCAGAACATCCTACTAGTTGCACAGAAGTTGGAATACATATTGCGATCCGCCCCATTCGCAGAAGATACTACATAAATAACCAGTATCACCTTTTTCCCCACTTAAATTCTAGGATAACTCCAACTTCTTATGTATGGCATATAGAAGCTACCAGTGTATTTTCAGATACGCCCGTAATGCAAGCTTTTTGGGATGCTATGTAAACCACTTAGAGTAAGCCCACCTCATCCTTTCAACTACCTTCAGCTGCCTCGTGAGCCCGGCGCGAATGTCCACGAGGTCATCGATCTCTTCCAGGAAATCGCGGAAGATACGTTTAGGAAGCATGCCGCTCGCAGTTTGGCGCAGCAGGTGCACTTCACACAAGAGCAAGCCGTGATCCTTGTACGACATTTCCCCAAACTCCGTTGGCGTAGCTCCAACAAGAATACGATCGATATTGCTAAAAGAACGATTATCACGGCGTGTCAACGTAGTAGGTATGTTTGAAGGAGATTTACCGAAGTATTATCAACATTTGGCCCTGCCTCGTCCCGATCTTCATGCCCTTACGAGTGCTGAAGAAGCTGCTGAGCCATCTCCAGACTCCGATCGTCACCAATACGCCAGGAGTAAGTCCGATAAAGCTACATTAATTAGAATAGCCCTCCGGATAAGTTGTTAGAGAGCATACCCAAATAGCAGCTCTTGACTTTTCAGAATCGAGTCTATTCCGCTCATGGCGACTTCAACGTCTACCTTTGTCTTCTGAACTTGAATCAAGAGAGCTCGAATAAGATTTCCTCGTATTGTACCAAGGAATGGCTTCTGCATGTCTTTTTCGTAGGCCTTGAGCACCAGCGTCAAATCACCTTCTTTGACCTTAGCTCGTATTTCCGCAATCTCAACATCATTCAACTGAGGACCGTCGGGGTTGTCTACTGCGAAGTCTACCACCATACGCTCTAGACTCGTACGGTCGCCTTCAAGACTCCTTTTACTAAGGATTGAGACTTCGCTTTCTTCGTCGTGCCGAATTGTGCCAATTATCTTCTTTGTAGGCTCCACGACCCAGTTTGACCAAAAGTCAATTATCGTTGCGCCAAATTCACGAATCCATGTGATGATCTCCGCTTTGCGATTTACTGCGAAGCGAAAAATGGTCCCGGAAGATACCTTTAGAACGTTAGTCCATACATTCTAGGATCATCATATGAAGTTGTACAGATGATTAAAGACATACCACGAGCATTGAGGCTGGCAGCCAATAACGAATGAGACGAGAGGGCCGACCATTTTCTTTAACGCTGCGATTAAAAACAGCAGTATATCCAGGCAATTCTTTCGTTAGCAAACCATTCAACCGCTCAGCTACGGCTGATGGCTTAAAAGTTGTTGCAGTTCTTTCCCCAGAAGCTTCATGAATTTCGTAATAATGATCATCTTGCGTCATGGCTGCCACAGACCCGTCGAATTTATCTGCTGTCAGCTCAACATCGTTGACATTCTGTAAGACAGCATCCATAAGGGCAATGCTTTTCGCAATGGTGCTTTTCCATTTGTGGCGGTTATCTTGAGATGTATAATCATCTGGAGTCCTGAGGCCTTCGTCGTGTATACTAAAACAGTATGAGCGATAAAACGTTAAAATGTTCGAGGTTGCTTACCTTTCATTGCTCAGGCCTTCGCCCAACAACACTCCCAGTGCATTCGCGTTGATCTGTCGTATCCGTTTCAATGCCGCTTGTTTCCGTCTGGCTTCGTTGCGCACCAATGCGAGAGGTGACACAACCCGTCGTTGAATATCCGCAACTGACCGCTCATGCACAACATCCCTGACAAGCCCGTAGAACTCTCCCCATCCATCTGCCAGCCCTCCTCCTCTTTCACGAACATCGTGATAGACGTTCTTCGTCCAGCCCCACAACCGAAGCGGCGACGTCTGCAAGGAATACAGTCCCGCAAATCTATACGACCCTAGTATATCGTCCCAATACCATATGTCATTGCTTAGAGGTATCGTTTGTTCTAGGATAGTATTTAGCACCTGACCATACGCCTGGGTCGTCGCCTTGCTAAGCAGCAGCCATTCCAACTCATGCTCATAAGTCGAATCCGTAGGGTCAACAACCTCCGCCTCTTCTTCCTGCCCAAAGTATTGTGCGCAGGTGGTGCAGCTCGTGGAGAACTCAGCCTGCTCTAGTATCGATCGAATTCGGTTCACAGGAAGCAGTGGCGTTTTTACCGAGGAAGTCGTCGAGAGGCTCTTGATGAGGGCCTGCAGTTGATTAATGCGCGACGTCTTCGCCGGATCGTATGCTTCTTCGGCCGTCAAGCCAAGGATCTGCCATGGCTCCGTGGTTGATTGCAGGCCGGACAGCTGTAGCCGGTCTAGCTGGCTGTCGATCCGGCGGATCTGGCTTTTGACAGTTAGTTACATGTGAGAATTGTTTCTAACGATACTGTGAGTTTTTACTTACTCAACCACGAACGACATGCTGGTGGTGCATCAGAAGAATCCCTGGATGTGGGGATCAACAAACAGCTGGGGTAAAGAAAAGTCGCGAGACTTCACGCGGAATTAGCGATGACGTCGGTTGGCGGTCAGTTTTGTGAAACCGACAACGAGCTGAGCAATTACGAAATGGACGGTCTTAAGACATTTAATAATAGCTCAGCACACCTCTTATAATTCACAACTCGGACGCAAGCATCAGATTTGTAATTCAGGTAATTTTCGTTTATGTTCAAATCTTTCGATTTATTCTCACAATGTACACGCTCAACCTCCCTTCCCCATTACTCTAATGGTCTTAAGGAGAGTCATGAATTCAAATTCGACTCTCATAAAGCAAACGCCCTGCAGTGCTTTGGCCGAGTATACATTATTTTCCCAAACCCGCTATCACCGCAGAAAATGCAAAAACCTCCGTATCCCCACCCTCATAAACATGTGTACAATACTCTTTCATCTACAATACAAAAAGTCCAAGGACAGCACCAATTAAGACAGTAACAAGAGAGCTGGCGCCAACAGTCGATGCGGCACCAGTGAAGACAGGAATTGATGGGCTAGTGGCAGTGCCGTTGGTGGGGTTTGGTGAGATTACAGTGCCGAAGGAAGTCGCATAGGCACCAGTCATAGTGGCAGAGACAGGCACAGGCGTTCCGGGTGCAAGGTTCACAGTCTGAGTCACAGTAGCTCCGGACGCAGTGACGGCGCCGGTGATGAAAGCGACTTGAGGAACGGTGACTGCGGTGGAAATGACTGAAATTGTGCTCGATCCCACAATTGTGCTGCCAGCGGTAACGCAAGGAACTGTCACCGTGGTCTCATATGTAATTGTGGTGACTGGGATAGTATAGCCAGCAGCTGAGGAGACTGCTGCAACAGTAGTAGCTGCAACAGAGCTTCCTGCGACATAGGAAGTAATCGCACCAACAGAGGAAGCAGGCGGAGATCCTGCGGGAGCAGAGTAGCCAGCAGCCGAAGAGACAGGAGCCGAGTTGCCAGCAGCTGAAGAAACGGGTGCAGAGTAACCAGCGGCTGAAGAAACAACAGCTGAGGAAGCAGCAATCGATGTGGGTGGGGAGGTAGCTCCGAGAGTGATAGTGCTTGGGCAGTTGGTAATGATACCAGGGTTCTGGGGAACAAACTGGGCGCAGATACCAGCGAGGTAAGAGAGTGCCGATTGGACCTCAGTTGAGTCAGCACCCCAGGCAGTCACGCAGTTGATGACATTGGTGGTGAAGTCGACAACCTTGCAGTAACAGCCGAAATCGCTGTTGTCTTTGCATCCCGACTTGGACATCCAGGTGTTCATGCACTTGGGAAGAACATCAGGGCAGCCAGCCGAAGGAGCCGCTGGGGAAGAAGAAACCGCACTGGAAACCGGCACGACAGCGGAGCTAGATTCAACACCTGCAGGAGTTGAATATGGAGCCGGAGTGGAGCCGGGAGCAGAAGAGACAGGAACCTCAGATGTTGTAGGAGCAACAATGGAGGATGGAGCAGAGGTAGGAACCTCGCCTGCAGTCACAGGGCAGACAGTGGTGCTAACAGCAATGACAGAAGTGACAATAATGATTGATGCGGATTCCGCAGGGCAGTTGGTAATTGCTGGAGCGCAGCTCGTGACGGTTGAAGTAAAAGTGCTGAAAATGGTGCTCGTCGTAAGAGAAACCTCAGAAGTTGGCAGAACTGCAGAAGACGAATACACTGCAGGGGTACTAACACCAGGAGTGCTGGCCCCAGGGATGCTTTCTGCAGGAGTGCTCGCCTCAGGAGTGCTGACTCCAGGTGTGCTTGTGTATGCAATTTGTGTACTAACCTCTGGAGTGCTTGTATATACAGCAGAAACACTGGAAACACTGGAAACATTGGGGGCGCTGGTATACACAGCGGGAGTGCTAGGCAGCTCCGGGGTGCTTGAGGGCACGGAAACGATGCTCGAAACAACAGTAGCAGATGACTCAGGTGTGCTAGGAGTACTGATAGATTCGACGGTGCTGGAGGCTGCTCCAGGCATGCTGGATGACCCAGGAACGCTAGAGTAGACCGCGGGGGTGCTAGATGATCCAGGGGTGCTAATAGATTCGACGGTGCTGGAGGCTGCGCCAGGTGTGCTAGATGACTCGGGAACGCTAGAATAGATCACGGGGGTGCTGGATGATCCAGGAGTGCTGATAGATTCGACGGTGCTGGAGGCTGCGCCGGGCGTGCTGGATGACTCGGGAACGCTAGAGTAGACCACGAGAGTGCTGGATGATCCAGGAGTGCTGACTGCCGAGGTGCTTGTGCTCTCTGCAGGAACCGAGGACGCTGGCGTGCTACCGACGTACGGAGTGGGTGTTGAAACTGGAACAGTGCTGGAAGCGGAGTTGCAGTCGAACCCAATGCTGTGAAGTCCAATTTCGCAGCTGCCTTTACCATTGTCTCCGAGATAGACGTTTACTGACTTAGCACCACCACATTGAGTGTTCTGGACGACAGTGCCCTCCTTCTTGCAGGAGGCGACCTGCTTGCAAGTGGAGCCATCTGCCATACCGTAATGGAACTCGAGATCGCAGTCAAATGCTACGGAAACTTGCATTTCTGACAATGAGAATTCCGATTGAGAGCATGAGAACGAAGCTGGCTGGTTGTTGGACACAGTAGCCTTGGCACACTTGCTCTGGAACGCCCTCTTGGTGATAGAATTACGCCTGGAGAAGCTGTTGGAGCAGGTAAAGCCAGAGAAGGAAAAGCCCCCGTACTGGGAGAAGCTACCCACAGCAAGGCCGCTCCAATCGAAGCCGCCCTTCTGCTCATCCGAGCATTGATTGTTGGTGTTAGAGGGGCAATTGAAGCTTGGAGCGTGAATGTCCCAACCTGCAGCGACTTGTTGGGCAGCCAGGCCGGAAAGGAAGATGGTAGAGGAGAGCCTCATGGTGGAAAATATCAACGAATGATAATGTATAACGAAAGAGGAAAGCTAATGCTTAACGATCGTAGATAGGAAACGAAAGAAACTGGAAGACAAGAGCAAAGAAGCGAATGACTTTGGCCCTTGAGAAGCTTTTGAATCGAGGAAAGGAGCTGAGCCTGCCTTGATGGTGCTTGCTACGTGGAGGACACGTCCAAAGATATACGGAGGACAGGTCTCTCGTGAAACACTGGGGCTCGAAACATCGTCAGTCGACCACTCGGTTAGTCCGACAACGAGGCAGAAGAAACCGTGTCTATGCCCTTGTCACGCGCGATACAGTTCCATTGTTAGCTACAGCCTCCACGGGAAGACGGACATGGCTGGTGGAGTGTCACAAGTGGATCAGCACCCTATCAGCTGAGGCCCGTTTTGAAACGGGCCAAGGCCGCATGCTGGCCAGTCATTCCGCCAAAGCTAATGCAGGTACGGCGTCTCGCAGGCGCTCTCTGGGCGGCTTTGGGGCATTTGCACCCGAGCTCTCCTGTTTAGCGCGTCTGGGCCGCTCGCTTTGGGGATCAGTCCTTTCCGGACGATGCACGCGAGGGTCAAGCAATTGCCAAACGTTCATCCCGTCCCGTAGGTCGGGGGCCAAGAACGGCCGCGTAAGTGGCCATGCGCCCCTGGTGTTTCATGCGCGCGCTATCGGTTATACCAGTAGTCATGGTTGAATCAACCGGAGGCTCCCCTAGAGATATAGTTGGAGGAGCGAAAGAACGGTCTTGCTTAGAAGAGGCAAAAAGAAGGTGTCCCGCATAAAAATAATGGATACTAGGGGCATTATGGCTTTTCTCGACCAAAGGGAATGATTACCGACATCATTGAAGAGAGGCAAGATGCAAGGTGTAGCCCATCGGATTCAGCGGACTGCTGTTCTTCCTGACTCCTTGGCTCGTGCTTGACATTCTATCACGCATACTGCAGGTGATGGTGATCTGCAGCATCGCTAGGGCCGACTTGCGGGCCCCCTAGAAAAAAGAATCTAGGTAAGCCTATGGAGGAGGACTTCCGTGGCCACCCGCGTCGATGAAGCAATGGTTGCATATGTAACCGGAAAACGACGCAACCACAATCAACAACATAGCTTACACCAGCCCGTTGAGGGGGTGGCAGTGCCATAGCAAAGTGATTGAAGTGCTCAATGTCATGCACTCAGGAGAGAGATCTGCTTGGGGATAGTAGTCCGAATACAAGCTTGAAGAATCTAATATTTATTATGCAAGCTGAAACTCTCCGACCCACATGCCATCCCTGCCCATCTCGCGCATGAGTGTCTGGGGCGATCCGAGTATGACTATCACAAACGCACGGAATTTCTTCTTGCTTGTAATCTCCTCCTGCACCGTAGAGCCCGTAATGTAAGATCGAAGCTGCTCACGGACTTTTCCATAATCCTTATGCACGCGACCATCTCCATCAAACCAATCATAGATAGTGCCCGAACGGCATCGATCGTTTTTAAATCTTAGCTGAAGAATCTCCTTTAGCGTCATATCCTCAATCTGCCTCGCTTTCTCCTTAGTGCTCTTACCCGTGAGTTCTAAGTAGCGGATTTTAACATTCTTAAACTCCAGAACAGTGTAAAGGCCCTTCTTATCTTCAATAAGTAGATCGATATAACCTTTTCTGCTAGACCACTATAGAGGTTAGCCCCATTTTAGCTACTGCAGCATATTAAAAGTAATCTTACCTTCCTAACTTAGTATTTAGCATTTGCGGCAAGGGCAGGATTCTCCAGAATTGTATACCAGATGCTGTCTCGGTGGTCCTCTTCAGTCTTCCCATACGCAAAGTTGCCAACATCACACTATTGCATTAGGCGACAGTACCCGGTAAGCACGTCTTCTATGTTCCCGTTTTCCGTAGGAAAACGTAGAGCATTGGTTATAGAATTATACAACCCAATTCGGGAGAGGAGCGCATATCCGAACCTCCGTGCAGCGACAAGGTTGGGTATCTTTAACAAGTTAGATGGATCATGCGAATCAAAGATTAGGCCTCCCATGTAGACCATCATAGATTGTTATGCAGATATGTCGCCTTCGCCAGAAGCTTGGGTGCTCTAGGTGTACAAGAATATAAGAAATAAACTTAGGGTAGAATCTTTCCTATCAACGAGCATAACTTACCAATTCAGACAGTTTAAAGCCTCTGAGCACTTTCTCGTATCGAATCTTTTGGAAGCCGCCATGTTTATCCTTTTGAAGAGCAAACTGCATATCTTGCACGGCCGCAGGCGTCCCCGCACAGATCCGTAAGAATGGCTCGGAGACTTCTGAGTTTTGAGGATCCTCAATTTGGGACCTTTTTTGTAGTTTAACTGCCTATATATCTAATAATAAGTACTAGGATTATACAATAATTCTGCTTACTTACTCGAAGGTATAAAAGAGCAGAGTGTGTATTAAAAACCGGTTCTACAATCCGTTCGTCACAGAAGTGGTAACCATTGGCGTAGAATTCTAATTCCCTAAGGCGCTTTTAGACGATTGTATGGGCAATTGATCGATTGATTGTATGGGCAATTGATCGATTGATTGTATGGGCGTTCGTACGGGCGTTCGTGCGGGCGATTGTAGAACCTTCCTAGTATATTAGTGCTGCGTGTTAGCAGAGCTTTGGAGCTCTATATAGGGCTTCGAGTAGAGCTTCAAGCAGAGCTTCGAGTAGAGCTTTTACAGAGCTTCGAGTAGAGCTTCGTGCAGAGCTTCGTGCAGAGATTCGTGCAGAGATTCGTGCAGAACTTTTGCAGAGCTTTAGTAGAGCTCCGTGCAGGGCTCCGTGCAGGTCTCCCCCTAAGCTTCGTTCCGCAGAGCTCTCGCAAGGCTCCACAGGTCTACGTAGACGCAGAGCTTACAACTCTTAGGGCCTACACCATAACCTATAAAGGGCTACAAAGTAAATAAGTTAAATAGGTATATAGCAGATAGAATACCCACTGGTTGCAAAGAGGGCTAGCGGCGTAGGCGTAAGCGTTTAGCGTAGAATTATGGCCTCTGCCGCGACGACTTCCTCTTAACATCGCGCGTGCATAAGGAGTTGAGGATCTCATAACTTATAGAGTAGGCTTTTCCCTATAATTTGGTGTAATTTTTATGTCGACAGGTATTGTGGGAGGGTAGATCAATTTCGTCAAAGTTGATGAGGTCTTCTCATATAAACGATGTTCAGGTTTTCTACAAATCTCGCCAAAGCGCCTCAGACCAAGAAAACGATTGACGTCCTAAATCAGCTTAGCGGACGTCTCGGATATTCCTATATCTGCAATCGATTTCTTGGTCTGAGCTTCTGAGGTAACATTTTCATCTGAGCGCGCTTTGACCCTGATGTGAGCGATTCGTAGAGCGAATGTTGCGTGTGCGTGGCATGAAGTTGAAGTGTAAGGCTGCAAAACGGCTTACAGGGCCACCCATGAAAGGATGACGCAGGCGAAGAAAGCGGTCCCAAGCGCAGATCCAAACAGAACCCAGAGCTCACCCCCTCCATCACACTCGAGATATGCCATCGATCGTCATGGGGCGTCTAAACCAACCTGATATTTTACTAACCACATCTCCACTTCAAACTCATCAGACTGATATTAATCCAACATAACTCGACAGCTAGAAGCATTTCACTTTTGCCCAACCTTCCTACAGATCCCCACCAATGCCAAGCTCCTAAAAGCAAGCAAGTAATCATCGAACAACCTAAACTCTCCCGTCTTCTCATAACCTCCCGCACCCGCTGCGACCATGGTGCTCGAATACTTTAACATCAAGAATATTAGGAAAAATAAGGGGGGCAATAGCGACGAAGCTGTTAAGACTCCAATACTGAACGACGAGGAAGAGAAATTTCTCCATCACATCACTTCAGAGGGTCCTGAAGGCACACCACCCCCACTTCCTGAGCGACCTGTCATTATCTTGGATAGCAGCAAAGAAGTTAAAGGCAAAGATGCGCAGATCGCTTTGATGGATGGTGCGGATAAGATTCCTCTCCCCTCATCGCCACCTGTTGACAGTGAAGGGAAAGAAATCATCGGCGAGGAAATAGACAAGACAAAGGGAGGAGAAGAAAAGAAAAAGCGGAATTTGATGTCATACCTCCCAGTGATCCCTGGGCGTTCGTCGAAAGTACGTTAGTCCTAATCTTTACTTCGGCATTAAATACATTAACTGTTATTCATTAGAGCAAAGACAAGGCGCAGGCCGCTTCCGATCTCCAAGCCGCCGCCGAAGCTCTCAAATTAGGGGAAAATCAAGAAACCCAGAAGAAAGAACAAGAAGACCTGACTGCTATACTGGACCAGCTCAACCTCTCTGCCGTAAATAATCGCGTTTTTAGCTTCTCCAAGGAATCCCAAGAGCTTTTAGAGAAGTTTAAGCTAGTGCTAAAAGACCTCGTCAATGGAGTACCCACAGCCTACGATGATCTAGAGAAGCTTTTGACGCATTCGGAAGGCCAACTGACGAAGATGTATGGATCTCTGCCACCTTTCCTGCAGACGTTGGTCAAGAGTTTGCCAGCCAAGATGACTGCTTCGCTGGCTCCTGAGCTTTTGGCGGCTAGTTCAGAGAAACTACAGGTGCATGCAGCAGGGCTAGAGGTGCCAGAATCAGGCAAAAGCGGAGGAAAGAAGAGATCGAAGAAATCAAGAATACCATCACTGAAAACCTTGATCTCACAACAAGGCGCTGTGGCGACTATGCTTAGAACAATTCTTAACTTTCTGAAGCTACGCTTCCCAGCCTTCGTTACTGGTTCAAATGTGTTGATGAGTCTGGCTCTCTTTCGTGAGTACCGTTACGTATACGCAACATTTCGAGATCTTGTTGACTGACGATATCTAGTTCTCCTCTTCGTCTTCTGGTACTGCCATAAGCGTGGTAAGGAGACAAGGCTTGAGAAGGAGCGTCTTGCTACCGAAAGTGCGGAGTCAGACATGGAGAGGAGCATTTCCGATTTGGAAGATAGTGCTGTTCTGGAGAAGCCCGTCGAAAGTGCCCAGACCGTTTTAAGGGATGCTCCGCGTGAATCCGAAGAAAATGTTACGCCTCCGCTCATTATCCATCCCGACTCTAGCGCCCCGGACAAGCCTAGCGCAACTGTAACTGATTTACCTTCTGCGTTTGACCTACCCGAGCCTGCTTCAGTGCGGTTACCAGATGCTAAGCTTTAGGGAGATGAAGCTCTGAAGGAGGCGCCGACGGAGGCTCGTAAGTAGTAAAGGAGGGAGCTTTCACTTTGGTTACAAAATGATATCCTTGAGCGTTTACCTATTCAATGCTATAATGATAATTTTGTTACCCACCGCATTTCCCTTCACAAACTTACAGCTAGATCCACCACAACCACTCCTTCAGATCTATCATCACTCCAGATCCGCCACCACCACACGTCTCATCTTGACCCAAGTTCTTTATACACCTGCAAAGCAGTCTACCACTTCTCTACACACCACCGCAATCACAATGTCCACCTCCGAACGCAACCCCGTCGACATCATCGCCTCGCACCCAAGCCACGATCTTCGCCCTGATGGAGCCCACCATCGCCAACATCCGCGAGCCGCTCACAGAAGCCGAGCTGACCACCTACCAGCGCTTCGTGCGCAAGCTGAACGAGAGCGCGCAGGCGACGCAGGAGGCCTGCATGGCGTACGGGGCCCTCGTCGCCAGCAAGACTCTCAAGAAGCCGCCCACCGCCCACACCGACTCCAAGATGGCTGCGCTCTTCAAGAAGAATTGGGCGGCGTTCCGGGCGGCGGCGGGAGGGGTTACGCAGGCGTGGGCCTCGCCCGATAGTATTGTCGATATGCATCAGAGGGGGGCGAAGAGGGTGGATGGGTTGAAGGAGGAGTGGAAGGAGGAGTATGAGAGGGCGGGGTTGTGGATAAGATGGTGAGTTCTTAACCCTTATTTTCGGTAAGATCTGTTTATGTGGGCTTGGCGGCTAATTCATCAACTTTAGAAGATGAAGGGGGATGTGGTTCTTACTGAAATTTGGTGCTGTGTGCTTTCATGCACCAGATCAGGTTCACTAATCTTTAAGGAATATTGGTGACAGGGTTGGATAGCCTTGAACAATGTTCACTGGGATACTGGGTTATAGTCACCGAACTCTGCTTAGGTTTTATGCGACACTGTAAATCCCCTGAAATCACAAATACATAGGAAGACGCTCTTAAAATCACCCAAGAAATCTGAATCACTTCGATTACCAGCACCAAGAAGCCCTCAAGACTATCTGCAAAACTACCCAATTAACCTTCCCATGCACACAATATCAATACCCCCAATCGCCACTATCCAACAAGCTCTGGCTCGCCACAAAGCTAAATCCTCCAAATTGGTCCTGCTCACCATCCATTGGCTCAAAGCCATCAATCAGTGGATTGCTCTCCCTGCTCGCCACAGGGCTGAGGGCCAGGTCCGTGAACTCGTTCGAGAAATTCTCGGCAAGTTCTGGGTCCGTGATGAGTGGTTGAATAGGCGGGGCCATTTCCCTCGACTCCAGCTTCTTCCAATTGATCTTGCGGAAGAAGCGATGATTCTTGATAGTCTGCAAGTCCTTAGGCATGTTGGTGCCAAGACGCTTCTTGGGTTCTTTGCGCAAGAGCCGCGTGAGCAGGTCTTTGGCGTCCGGGCTAAGGAAGTAAGGTAGGGCGAGCTTTTGCTTGAGGATTTTTTCTTGGATCTTGGCGTGGTTGTTGCCAGTGAAGGGAGGTGAACCGGTGAGTAGATCAAAGCCCAGAGCACCGAGGGACCACCAGTCCACGGCCATCCCGTACTCGGACCGCGCGATGACTTCTGGAGCCATGTATTCGACAGTGCCAAGGAAGGAGCGGCAGGTGTCCTCTTCATCGACGGCGACTTTGCTAAGTCCAAAGTCGGTGAGGAGGAGGTGGCCTTCAGAGTCTAGGAGGCAATTCTCAGGCTTGAGGTCGCGGTAAACCACACCGACAGTACGGTGCAGATGATCGAGCGCAAGCACCATTTCAGCCATATAGAAGGCGGCAGTATCTTCTGGGAACATACGCTCCACTGCCAGGTGATGAAAGAGCTCACCACCTTGGGCGTATTCGAGAATTAGGTATAGCTTCTCACGGTCTTGGAAAGCGTAGTAAAGCTTCACCACAAAGGCGTGACGGTTGACGCTCTCCAGGATCGCCCTCTCGGTCTTCGTTTGCTCCACCAACTTTTTATGAACAGTCAATGAAGCTTTGCGGAACTGCTTCTGTGCATAGAGGCGGCCGGTGGCCTTCTGCTTGACTAGTAGGACGGTTCCATAACTGCCCTTTCCAAGGCAGGTGATCGGCTCAAAGTCGTCTGCGGTCATCTTTCGCATGTTAGAGTCTCTACGCAGGCCACCTTCTTCAGCGGCGACAAGTAAGGCCTTGGAGGGCACATCCGGACTGATGAAATCATTCTCCAGATTAACTTCGTAGCTCTCCATTTCAGTTTTGTCACTGTCGCTTTCAAAGCCAGAAACGCTGCCGTTACTCGATATGTCCGACCTCAATGCACCGGCTAAAGATGACTTCATTGGTGTATCAGCTCTGGATCCAATGCTGAGCGCTTCTAGTTTTTGCTTCAGCGCACTGATGCCACCAGCGGATGATGTCGGTCGCAGCGCCGGACTGCTGGTGACACTTGGGTAGCCAGATATCATGGGGCCTAGCCTTGGCGTGCTGGTCGCAGAGAAATCGGACTCCTCTCCACCAGAAGTGACGGGAGTTTGAAATCCTCTGATAGTTGTCATGGCGGGAGCACCTGGCTTCATCCCTCGCCTCTTCTTTTTCTTCTTCTGCGCCTTGCTTAAAACCATATCAAAGTCCAGTTTTTCGGTTACAGTTGCGGTCTTCAGCCCGTTAACCGAGCACACTGGACCCACCGGGGCCGGAGCCGTAATATTGATTGGCGGAGTACCAGCGTGGTTTCTGGGAGCAATGGATGGCCGGTCAATATCTATCTTTCCTGTGCTTCCTACAAAGACGTCTTCGTCCTCTCCCTCAGCCCCTGGCCTGCCTTGCGGTAATTCCCTAAGCGGGGCTTGACCGATAGGACGGGGTGGCAGGTGTCGGTCGGCGCTGTCAAAAGCGAACATAGCCATAGTGTTGGAAAAGTAATTTGTTTAGAAAAGTATTTAATCTCCCGGAAGGAAACCAAGTCGTGCTATACTGTAGAGTGGGTGTCAGCACATGTGATGATGTGAATTCTGCCTGAAGGCAACCGACTTCCAAACTGCAAATGACACCCCAAAGTTTACCGTCCGCCCAGTCAAGGCGGACCCCTCGCCAGTAGCCAAACCAAAGAAGCGAAGCTTGCGTCCGTCCTCGAAATGCCAGAAGTCAGGGTTGGGTTTGGGATTGCGGTTGCAACCGAGGCGCGGTCGCGGTAGAGTGAGTGGATGGTCTTTGAGTCAGAAATGGAGCCCATAGATGGTGGTATCTGTGATTCGGATAGTCTATTGGGAGATGCCAGGCTGAACGGTCCGGCAAACGCGTCGTGATTGTAGTTGTTTTGGTGATACCTCTCGAAGGAAGCTGTTCGGGAGAGGCCACAGGGTTGGAAGTTGGAGCAATTATTTTAGCGCGCTTGTTTGCGGTTAGATTTGCTCCAATTTTCGGATACAGCTTGGCAGGAGTTAAGAACACGGACTCCGAAAGCCAACACCGAGTACACATCACCATCCGAACACTCAAATTGCCAGCACACTGTCGGGATGGGACATGGCCAACATTGATGCTTTCCATTTATTGTGCTGTCATTATCCTCGACCTCCCGCTTCTCGGCCGTGCAACAGGTCTACTAGTTATATAAGTCCAGGACGAACGGATTAGTCTCCCCAGAATGCGTGTCAGATTTCTTTGGGACCTGTAATAATACCTTAGGAATGAACTCGGTGTTCTGAAGTTGTGGACTTTATAGCGCAACATATATTTGTATGTCTGAGTAGAATTAAGGGAGAGACCCACACGCCCATTACCAGAGCACCGGATTCAACTTCATTTAGATTTCTGAAGTTTTTATCATAGTTTTAATCTATCTAGGTTACTCTAATTATGCTTCTCTCATTTGAGATCAGCTCGGCTTAATGTGGTCAGCGTACAAAATAGACTAAATACTCATTCAATGCTCTCCTAGGCAGCCATGACACTTGGGCCCCAAGAAAAATACGACCTGCTGCGTCTATCTCATTCCATATTTCAAGAGGCGTATGACAATGAAGGGAGAAACGGGGCATTTCCCACCCTTATTACGCATCATCCAAGCGTGAGTCGACTGTAGGGCGACAAGAGAATCGTAAATTGTGGCTCAAGAGTCCTGGATTTGATAGGTCAACTACACGATTGAATTTTCTTTGAAGTGTGCTCGGATTCTTCAGCTAGAATGGAAAAAACGAAACCATTTCTTGAAATGTCCTCCAATTTTGAATTCCAAGCAGCAAAGAACTTGAGAGCAAAAAAGGTTATCCTGAAACAGTAAGCTGACTGAACGCGCATATTTTAGGATGCCAAACGTCCCGGTACCTCCCGTCTGAATAAGCTTTGAGAACCTACGAGGCGTAGAAAGGAGGAATGGCGAAGCAATATACACGCGCTGAAGATCAGAATAGATAATACCTGCTCCCGGGCCTTTGCCAGCAACCATTAGCATGCCGTAAAACTGTAAACCTTCGCATAGGAACCACACATTCGGGTCGAAGATCTCTCCTGGCTCGCCCAGTAACCACTGTGGCGGGCAGCCACTATGGCTGATGTGGGTACCATGAGGCAAGCTGAATGTTGGGTTTTGGTGGGGTCTTTATGAAAGGCTGAAAGTGATCTTTGCTGATAGGGCCTATGGCAGTGGCAAGGGGCACGGGCCACATTGTAGATACCTACCCGCTTCTTCGCTCTGCCTTCTCCGTAACCTGACAGCACTTCATTTCTCTTCTCCTTCTCATATACTGAAACTAAGTATTTTATTATCGACCAGGTGAGTTGTTGGGTTATCCAATCTTTCATCTGCATACTAAAGTCATGAAAAGAGCAGCTGGTACAGAGAAACAGACCTCAGCGCGCACACTGTAAACTTCAGCCTCATCCAGCCGTCCTCCAAGATCCTAAGACTTGAAGTCGTGGACGATCCAGTGCACGCTTCCCTTGGAATATGAGCACAAACTCCCTGCCGTTGGACAAGTCTGTTAGAAAGACCACAACAGCTGTGCTTGAGCTGGAATTAGGAGGACACCCGGAGAGTACAATGACATTGGATTGATAACAACGGGCCCTTTGCGGTTAATTGTATGGCTCTACAGTCGAAAAAGCGGGAAGAATCGTACTACGCCTTTCTCAAGTATTACATTTTGTACGATCCTGAAGCCTCGCCTCCTTGGCATCCGGATGACTTCTTCCTCCTGCTCATGAGCGACCAATTACTGGACCTGGGCGTGGATTTGCACAATGAGATGAATCGTCGAAAATATGAGCAGATACTCGAACCACCGTCTTTGCCAGACATTGGAGCATTCGAGAGAAACCCGATACCCTATGTTCGACTGGTACGCAGGCTCACGGAAGATCAGATTCGCCAGCTACTTCGTCGTTTCTCACACAAATTTGTGCACGAAAATTGCCATGGAATGACTAGAGACGTGCTCATGAAAATCTATTCAGAGTCATCAGGGTCCCAGTCCGAAGAAGACACGATCCAATTGCCAGATCCTTATGTAGGACCTCTCGAAAATGTTAATGATCGGGCACGTCTAACTACGCCCGACGTCAAAATTCAAGCTTCTGGTGAAGAAGAGGCAAACGAGGCGGTTGGTCTCCCCGAGATCATAGGTGAGGAGCTGAATACATTGCATGTCGGCCCTGATGGAAATGGTATTGTTGAGATTATCCAGCCAAACCATGACGTCAACCAAAGAAGGAAAATTCTTCAGAGTCTCTTTTCAATGCGAACAAAACGATCCAGTGCCAGCACATTTGTGACGGCCACATCTGCCAGAACCAGCGAAAGTTTTTACACTGCGTCCGCAAGAACAAGCTTGTTAAGTTCGAAACGCCTTAGTATGCTTACAACGTAAGTAACGCAAGGTGTCAACATGGAATTGGGATCTTACTAAGGATAAATTTAGAAAGGGTGACTATGCCGCTTTCCTCCAGTCTTTTGGTCTATTTCCTTTAGACCCGCTCAGAGAGAAGGACTGGTCAGGACGCGGCCAACACGTGGAATTCCAACTGCACCAAAAGGCGGAGCTACGACGTATTCTCCAGCTTGAAGACCTTCTCGGTAGCACCTCAAATGCTGTAGTTGAAAGCGTTAAACGCAAGAGAATTCTTTTAGCGCGAAAGACCGTCCGGTGTAGCCGTCGCTTTACAAAGGAAATGACCATACAGGAAGTTAAACACCTTGAGGAGCTCCAGCACTCTCATATGATTCAACTTATCGGTACCTATATAATGGGTACAGATTTAGCAATCCTCTTGTACCCTGTGGCTGAGTTTAACCTTGACACGTTTATGCAATCTCTTCTGGATCTACCTATTAGGGATTGCATTGGTGAAATGTATATTTCCCTGACTACTGCCGACAAAGAGGAAACTCGACTGAGATCAAAGGCATTAGTAGGCTCATTCAGATGCCTCGCCAATGCGGTGAAATATATCCACAGTAAAATTATAAAGCATATGGACATCAAGCCACAGAATATACTCGTACGAGATGTTAGATGGAGTAATTTTCCGCATACTTCTGCGTACAAGGTATACATCGCCGATTTTGGTATCGCACGATCTTACAAATCAGTAGAAAGATCTGAAACCGCAGGCCCTACGTTATTCACAAGGAAATATGCCGCTCCTGAAGTCGTCGACCGTGACAAACGTGGACTACCTGCCGACATCTTTTCACTAGGCTGCGTATTCGCTGAAATGCTTTCAGTGCTGGCCCCGTGGGATCCGGAAGATCAAAGACAGCGCCTCGACTCCATCCGTGCGGCCAACAGGTACGACGATTCATCCTATCAAGCCAACATTGCAGCCGTCCAGGCGTGGCTCGGAGGTCTTTCCGCCGATGAATCTCTCTATTTTCCCGTCGAGTTATTGTGCCCAGTGATCTCTACGATGATCAATTCAAATCCTTCTGACCGCCCGTCAGCAGAAAACCTTGCGGCGTTGTTTGGAGCTTCTGAACGGTGCTGTACCGACACAACCGATCCCGAGCCTCTGGAGGCCCACAAAGAAATTGATGGGATTCCTACGCCAGCCACAGGTCCTCGAGCAGCTTTTCGGCGGGTTCTCGATAAGATTAAATAATAACACAAGCTAACGTTATCTAATCTCAAGCCGTTGGGACGCGGAGAAAGTCGATAATAGCGGAGGAGCTCCCAGCCTACCTAAACTAGGACTGATTTGGTGGTCTATTGAGGACTGTTGGATCTCAGGTACGTCCGTTTGGCGAATATGTAGTGCGAGCAGGAGATCACTCCGCGCTACATAGAGCAAATATGCCCCTAAAGATTTGCACCCTTACATTAGGTGTCACGTGCTATTTACTCCGGACGTCGGTTTCTAGCCATTTCCGCATAGGCGCAGCTGAAACCGCCTGGACTAGTATGAATAAAGGTTGGAAGGATACAAAAACTTTCCTTGAAACTTTCCAAAGCTGTTGCTGGGAGTTGCTACTAGGCTTTCCCAGGTGTAGTGTGGAGAAGTTGACGTTCCAAAGATGTTGAGCGGGGCTAGCCCGACGAGAGCGCCTCAGGCACTAAAACTAGAGCTGAAAAAAAAACACCTTTGTCTTACTGCCTTGCCTAGACACGTGGCGCGCACAGATGTATGGCTTGTACAGTTCTTGCAGTTAACTAGTGCTAGGTTGTGCGCAGGGTCGCTAAACTTGGAGGGGTAACGCACCTAGACAGGGGCTGACGATATGCAAAAAAGATACTCCGGCCCAGTGAAAGCAAAAGTTCATGTTGTCATTACCTCAGCAAGTTCATTACCTCAGCAGGCTCAGACGTGATTCTGTTGGTGCGGATTTTCAATCGGTCCGCAAGCTAACTAACTACATTTGTGCGAAACCACCAGAATCACGTCTGAGCCACATTTCCAACGTTTCTTAGTTTTTTAGCAATATCCGCGTTACGGAGGTTGCGGATATTAAAATAACTTAACACTAGTATTTTATATCCTTCCCTAAAGTTAATCAATTATATAATAGAATGTAGGCTTTTAGAATATATCATTTTTATTACTTAGGTATTTTCAGGTCTTATAATTATTTTTATTAAAAAAAAAAACGCGTTATTAGCAATTCTGCGACTATATATAACTTTATTAAACGCTAGCTAATATATATAAAACCTATATAGATCTATAATAGCCACTTTAAAGAACCTATTATAGCCTAGCGGATATATAGCGTCCGCGTTATAGTATATAACACCTACTAAAACCTTATTATATACTAACTATTAAGTTACGGATATCCAAGCAAATCTACTATATACCGGCACCAAAACCCACTAGGCGGAGAGGGAGGAAGTTAAATAAGGTGCTAGAGCAGCCGCGGCCGCATTAGGTATTAGATAATTGGACTTAAAGAAGTTATAGAATAGACTAGGAGTAACGGCTATAGGACCTTCAAGATTAGCTTTTTACGCTTTGCGGAGAGAGCAAGGCCTAGCAGCTAAGCAAGGTTGATAAGGCTATTGCTTTTTTATATCTATATTACGGACGTGCGGAGCAGCTTAAAGCCCTTAGGTAGCTACTATTTAAAAAAAAAGATATAATACTTATTATAAAAACCTTATTTAGCAAGAGCATAATAATACAAGCAATGCTATATCTTATTCGGGCCTTAGTAGTAATTATTATCTTACCACTTAATGCGATTAGTGTGGAGTAGAAGGTAAAGATTAAGGAGCTTCCTAAAATAAGGCTAGTTTATATATACGCCAAAATAATATCTATATGTCTTTTACGGGAAATCCGTATTAGAGTATACACCCATATTTTAATATCGCCAGAGCTGTTAGTTAGCGAAAGTATAACAAAACCTTGTAGTAGGTGTAATGGAACCTTATAGTAGGAACTACGGTGGGTTCTGTTATTAGGCTAGGTATATAGGTAAAAACAAAACAACAACATAATAATAACTGGTGGAGTGGTTACCTAACAGATTAACTCTAATTATATTCTAAGATTCACTATAAGGAGAGAACTATCTACGGTAGGGACTAAGGTCCTTTAAATATATAACTGTACGCCTAAGAAATCCTCTCTTGTATATAAGGTATGTATTATCTATATTAAACGTAACGTCCCTCTTGTTTAACGTAGTTAATATATTTAATACCACGTGACCTTGGTTACTATTCCTTGTTATATAGTTCTACTAGATCTATCCTAGACTATACCTATATTAACTAACTAGCTTCCTACAACTCCTCTCTAAGTAGTTGTAATATCGTACTTAAAGCGTCCATAATACTATCTCCCTCCTCTTTATCTTTGTCCTTAAAGATTCCTAACATCTCCAAGTTGTCCACTAGAGGTATAATGTCCGTTTAATTAGTCTGGTTAATATCTTTACTTATTATACCTAAAGCTTCTTCTTCTCTTTCCTAGGTTAAGCGTTGCCTTTATATAATCTCCTCCATACTATCGCTTGGTGAAGTAATGGCGATTCCTTACTCGAGGTGTATAAAAGAGGGGTTGGTCTGTATTATGTTGGCAAGTCCTTTATCTTAACAACCCTCCTCTTGCTCTAAGTGTACTAAAGTAAACGTTTAATTGTCCTATAATGTTTGCTCTATTTCTAACGCTAAGTATACGCGTCCTATAACTCTTAATAGTCTTTAAGTTCCCTAAGTAACCTATTATAGGGTCTCATGTTTAATCTACCACTATAAAGCTTAATAGTAAGCTGGCCTCTGCGCTACTTAAGGTTTAACATACCTTAGAAGAGTCCGTATACGTCCTTAAAGCTTAACATTTAGCTTATACTTATCTTTAACGTCTTAAATATATTTATAAGAAGGTCTATTCTAAGGAGTAGAAACTGGTTTAATAGGGTTTATCTAAGCTAGGTAATAAAAGGACTAGCTTTCCTCCTATAAGGGAAACAACTCTAAGTAGCTTAGTAATTGCTCCTCTTGGTCCCCCTTAGGTAACTTATTCTTTAGTAATCCTTCTTTGTTAATATTACCTAACCTGCTTTCTTTTAATACTTCTATACCTTTCCTATAGCATTTTTTAGGTTGCTTAGTGGTTTCTAGGTAGTCTTACTATAGCCTATCTACTTTACTTTATACTATGTTTTGTTATCTACATCCTTATAACTAATAACCTTTAAAACTTACTATTTATCTTCCTCTTGTCCTCTGTATATGTCTGCCTTATAGACTAGTAGCTTAATATTCCTATATGCTGGCTCTAGCATTGTAACATGTTGTATAGGGTAGATTTTCATTTTGGCTAATAGGTTTAACTTATATATAACTGATAAAATTCTTTGCTTAACTTTAAAAGGTCCTAGTCTAATATAGTCTAACTTCTTACTTGGTTGTTAACTCTTGAAATTTTTGTATAGTAGCTATACTTTATCCCCCTCCTTAAGATCTGGTCCCTTAGATCTCTTAGTATTATAGTACCTTTTTATTTGTTCTTGTACTAGTTTAGCTGTTTCTTTAAGGTCTATATAAAGATTTATTAAT
>Ga0307507_10000246_pt1 | contig 105488 bp, 54 predicted proteins | sample 7_EM_MG_FD_207223 | JGI IMG/M metagenome (GOLD analysis project Ga0307507, IMG submission 207223) | Populus trichocarpa ectomycorrhiza microbial communities from riparian zone in the Pacific Northwest, United States - 7_EM | ecosystem: Host-associated > Plants > Roots > Unclassified | place... | reverse complement strand
GATACATAATTATTTTATATATAAACTATATAACTAATAATAACGATACCTAATTATTTTATATATAAACTATATAACTAATAATAACGATACCTAATTATTTTATTTATAATTAATATAATATCTTAAATACTGTTCTAATGTTTAGTTTAGTCTCTCTATTTAACCGTCCGTTTATAGGTAATATACTATTAATATTGCTACGTAAGCCCCTTGTTCCGCTAAGAATACTTCCTAAAATGCTACTATAAATCTTAGGTCTCTATCCGATATAATTTTTATTAGTGCCCTATGCCTTATAAATATTTCCTTAATATAGATTCTAGCTATATCTTCTACTAAGATTTCTTCTATATATACTATAAAGTAGCCCTACTTAGTTAGTTTATCTACTATTATAAGGATCGCATTATGCTCCTATCCGGTAAAAGGGTCTTTTAATTTTAGTAACTTTATAATAAAGTCCTATAATATAACCTCCTATAGTCTCTCTGGTATTTTAATAGATTATAGCCCTTTATATAGCCTATGTCTTATTAGTTTATTCCTTTAGCAATCTAGATATTTCTTTATAATTTATCTTGCTAGTCCCTAAATTTCTTAAATAATATACTCCTTTTAGAGTCTTAATAATAGGCCATAGCTCCGTTATATCCTTAGGTTATTCCCTTATTAAATTCTTTTATAAATTCTTCTATAATGGATCTTGGAATATATATTGTTTCTTTATTAATATAGTCCTTATAATTTAGATATTCTAGCTATGCTTCTAAGATTCTTTATACTTAAAAGCTCTCTAGTGCCTTATAGACTTACTCTAGCTTATCTTTAATTGTTACTGCTAGCTTTAGATAATTATATTTAATTAATTTATCTTCGTTTTTTTTGTAATAAGGTTCCTAATAGCTTTTCTTTATTTTAAAATTTTGCCTTCTTACTAAGTGCGTCTACTCTTATATTTTTAGTGCCCTTAGTATACTAGATTTCGAAATAGTATTCTATAAGCATTTTCGCCTATTTAACTTGTCTCTAATTAAGTTCTTTTATAGTTAGGAACCTTATTAGGTTCTTATAATCTATTTTAACCATAAATAGTTTTCTATACCTTATAAAAAATACTTTCTATTCCTTAAGTACTATACCTATACCTAATAGCTTCTTATTATAGATATTATAGTTTAGTTCCGGTGGTATTATCCTCCAACTATAGTATGCTACTAGGTGCTATATGTCCTGGTGCTTTTATAATAAGTATACCCTTAGTACGATGTCTAATATATCCATTTTAACCACTGTCTTTACTGCTAGTTAGTAGATCTTACAGATTAGATTATAGGTAAATAACTCCTTAAGTCTCTAAAATAGCTTTTTCTACTTACTACCCTATATTTATAGTTCCTCTTTCTTTATTAAGTAAACGGCTTAATATTTTTTAACTACTACGCTATAAACCTCTTGTAGTAGTTACAAACCCCTAAAAATAATATTAACTACGTAATATTCTCTAGCTTTTATTAACTTACTATAGCTTCTACTTTCTTTGGGCCTATGCTAATTTTACCTAGTTTAATAATAAATTTAACAAAATTGGTCTTCCTAGTAAAGAACTTGTATTTCTTAATTTCTACTAGCATCTTGTCTTCTTATAGCCTCTTTAAGACCTATTTAATATATTCTCCGTATTTTTTCTTACTTATTAAGTAGATAATAATATTATCGAGACATACCATAATAAATTTATTAAGGTGTTCTCCTAATATATTATCAATTTCCTTCTAGAACATTACTAGTGCATTTATAAGCCTAAATTATATAACTAATAGTTTATATAGTCCTTTCTTTAACCTAAGGGCTACTTTCTATTTATTGCCTTTCTTAATTCTAATCTAGTAGTAAACCTATCTTAAATCTATCTTTATAAAGATTTATATATTTTTAATCCTATCTTAGATTTCGCTAATTAAAGGTAAAGAATATCTATCCTTTCTAGTAATGCTGTTTAACTATCTATAGTTAATATATAGTCTAAGTTTTCCGTTCTTCTTTAGTATAAATAGTACTAGATATCCCGCTAATAACTATAATAGTTAGATATATCCCTTTTATAGGTTTTCCTAGATAAATTTTTAAAGCACTCTTAACTCTTTTTTAGTTAGCTTATAGATTAAAAAGAACTTTAGACTTATTTCTGGTTCTAACTCTATTTTATAGTTTTACGCTATATACTTTAACAGCTTTTTACTTTCTAGGCTCTATAGTTTTTTTACCATATAACTTATGCCTTACTTAGTCTCCTCATATTGTGGGAGGGTACGGTGTCTCTCAGATAGGAAAGTCACGATGTGGTCTGTCTGTCTATCTGTCTATCTATCTATCTGTCCGTCTGTCTATATGTCTGTCTGTCTGTCTGTCTGTCTGTCTGTCTGTCTGTCTGTCTGTCTGTCTATCTGTCTGTCTGTCTATCTGTCTGTCTGTTTATTGGTCGGTCGATTAGTCGGTCGGTCGTAATCAGTCAGAAGTAATTAGTAGAAAGCAGTTAGTAAGAAAGAAAGAAAAGAATGTATTTCCGGTAACTAGTAGGGTCGTGATATATAAGAGGTAGGGAAGCCGAAGGCTCTATAAATATAAGAAAATGCTAGACAGTAGGCGACGTCCAATCTACACCACCACAGTATATCGCTCTAACTTAGTACTATGCCATTTTAGTTATTTATCACATTTTACGTCATTAAGTATCTTTAATATTAATCTAACCTATAACATAATTAATTCTTAGATTATATTTCTATAACTAAGATATCCCTAATACTGCCTTATCCCATCCTAATAATAGAATATTAAAAACCATTATAATTGGTTTCCCTTTAATGGTTATCTAAATAGGTCCTATTTTAAGATTAATAATGCCTTCTTTATAGGCTATTAGATCTCCTAAATTTGTTATTAGCGGGTATAAGTACTCCTTCTGTCTATAAGGTAATTCTATTCTTTTAACTGCTATTAGTAATATATAGTTCCTTATTACTCTATTATGTATTAGTACTTTAAACTTTTAACCTTACTAATCTACTTATAGATTTAAATATCGTCCTTAAATTCCTTTAAGAGTTTAAGGCTTTACTACTAGCTCCCTCTAGTCCCATAGGCCTCCCCTTTTTCTAACTTTTAGCTTAATCTTACTTATATTTAGTCTACTTTTAGCTAATACCTTATTCGCTTCTTTTCCTTAATATATTATAGACACGTATTTTCCGGGCATTCCTACTACTATTATCCGTCTAGGTATTCTTCCATAAGGAATCTTTTTAGTTAAAGTATTAAGTTATCTAACTCCTAAACTTCTACTAAATGCTAGCTATATATATACTTAGCATTCCTATATTTTCTTTTATTTAGTGCCCACTATATTCTGGTTAGGTACTTCCTATTTTTTACCTTTACCGTTTTATATATCTTATATAGATTATCTATATATATAATCTATAACAGTATATAATATACTAGGTGCTTTAGGTTAACTCTTAGCTTATTGCCCTCTTTAAGTTTAAACCTTTATTTAAGTAATTTAGGCATTACTACGCTTCTAGCTAGTATTAAGATTTATAATATACTTCTCTAGTCCTCCGTTTGCCTTTCTAGATCCTTTAATATTATAATTAATTTTCCCTTAATATGGCTTATTAATTTTTCCAAGATCGCCTAATTTAGTATAACCTTTTTGTTTAACTATATATAGAAGTCTTCCTATTAATTGTTTTTTATTATCTATACTACTTTTAATATAGCTCCCTTAATGTATACGATCTGTCTATAAGGAAGAATTTTTTATTACTATATCGTAATAGCCTTTAGTGTATTATTCTTTAAATCTAGTAAGGATCCCTAGATCTTTTTCTTATTCTAGTTTATCTAGCCACTTAGCTCTTAGTATACATACCCTTAGCCTATTAGTACCCTTTTATATAGGTACTTTGCCCTTTAAGTAACCTAATATACTTAGTCTTTAGTACTCCTTTTAATTCTTACTATATATTAACTCGTCTCTTAAGTATCGCCCAGTTTTCTCCTAGCTTATATTAGTAAAGTAAATTCTTAAGGTTTTTATTCTTCTTAATCTCTATATTAACTTTTTAACCTTTAGGCTAAACACTGTATTTACCTAGAATTATTATAGACCTTATTTATTCTTTAAAATCTTAGCCCCCTAAAAATCTTTATTTCTGGCTTATTAATTTATTTTAAAATTAAGCTTTAGCTTTTAAACTATTCTTAGGCTATCTTTCCTATACTTTTAGCTCCCTTAGCTGTTATTATCCCATCTTTAGGATTTTAGATTCTTCTTATTTTATTTTAAGAATCTTAAACTTATAGCCTTTTACCTTTATTAAGTAGTAAGTTAGTACTAGTAGTTATCTGCCTACTTAGACCTTCTTAGTCTTATCTCCTTCTATCTTATAAAGCAATAGACGCCATATCTAATAGAGTGTCACGGAGCGAGTACAAGCGACGATAATATATAGCAAAGTAGATATTATTAAGCTACGTATATAAACTATATAATGAAGTCAAGACGTTGCGTAAGGAGGGAAGGTAAGGAAACGGGAAGAAAGGGTATATATTATTAGTTTAGTTGCTTAGTTAACACGTACACGGAGCAGAATAGGATTTAAGGGGCGGCCCTGGCAGAACTTGGCAGAATTTAGTAGGCTTTGGCGGAATATAGCAGAATTCGGTGGATTCTGGCGGAATATGGCGGAATATGGTGGATTCTGGCGGAATATAACAGATTGCCGTCTCGCGGTCGGTCTCTTCTTACTGCGTTAGTGGAAACAGGTGGACGTGTATAAGGTGTCACAGAGGTGTCCCATAACAGTACCCCCCCTTTAAACTCAAGCTTCTGCAAGATGGGGCTGTGGTAGTTCTAGGTAGAGTTTATAGAAGTCTTCTACGGCTTGTATAAGTCCTATAGAGTTAACGGGTTCCTATGTGGGCTTATTAAAACCTCTCCATTTCATAAGATATATATATTGGCGTTTTTGTTTATTGTACTTAATGTTATTAATTCTTTTAATAAAGTACTTATTCTTACTATCCACCTTAACTAGTGGGGGAGGGTCCTGGATCTGTCTAGGCAGGGCATCTAATACAGGGGCAGTAGGGCAGAGGACTGACGTATAGAATATAGAATGGATTTTAACTATATTAGGGAGCTTTAGTTGGTAGGTATAAGGAGAAACAACTTTCTTAACTTTATAAGGGCCGGCGTTCTTCTAATTAAATTTCTTAATAGGTTGTTTTGTGTTTAGATTTCTTATATCTAACTAGATAAAGTCACCAATTTAGTAGGCTAGTACTAGGGTTCGGTTCTTATTTGCTACAGCTTTATAGATAGATTAGGCCCATGTTATTTCGTTAATAAGGAACTCTTATAGTTCTTCTATTTTCTTTACAAATTCATTTGCTTCTGCAACCTGTAAGGCTTAATAGGCTGGGCAAGGAATATTACTAAAGGTTCAAAACCCATTTACGGATGCTAGCCGTAGTTGGCTAGGAATAGGGAGACCTTTATGGTTTCCAAGACGGAGTTATTTATAGTAAACTCAGCAAATATAAGCCAGTCTATTTAGTCGTCCTATAAATATGACGTATATATCTGGATATACTGTTCCATAATAGCATTTATATATTCTATTTAACCGTCTGTTTCTAGGTGGTATGCTATAGACAATAGTGCTTTAATATAGAGTTGGGTAGTTAGTTCTTTCTAGAATATAGAGATAAACTGTCTACCTTTATTAAAGATAATTGTTTTGGGAAGTCTGTGGAGTTTCTATATATAGTCCAGGAACAGTTAGGCAATGGTAGGTACTAATATATTAGGGTAGGCAATTAAGTGTTTTATCTTAGATAGTTAGTTTATAACTACTATAATATTTATGCAGCCTTTACTTTTGGGGAGATTAACAATAAAGTTAATTAAAATATCTTTCCATCTTTAGTCTGGAACAGGTAGTGGCTTTAGAAAGCCGTTGTACATCTTATACAAAGCTTTAGCTTGTTAGTAGGTATGGCAGCTAGCAATATATCTTTGTATTGTATTATATATGTTTAGCTAGTAGTACTCTTATTAGAGCAGTTCTAGGGTTTTTCCTTAGCCTGGGTGACCGGCTACTAGCAAATTATATACATGTTTAAGGAGCTTAAGCTTAAGCTCGTTATAGTTAGGTATAACTAGACGGTTCTGGTAGTATAAGCGGCCTCTATGGGCTTCGCATTTACTTAGAGAAATCCTTTTAGAGCGTCTAACGCCGTCTTAAATTAGCTTAAGCGTCTCTTAGATAAACTCATTGTTTGGGTATTTAATAGCTATAATTTGTTTAATGGTTTAATTGGTTATTTCAAGGACATATACTAAGAGATCTTTAGTAGGGGGTTTAAATAGTTTAGGGCGGAGTAGAGTCTAATTGCGGTAGGAGCGCACTTCTTCTTAAGCTGGTGCATTTTATAAATATTAGGTTAGGGTATTAGGTTTCTAGCCTTAAACGCCTAGGCAATATATAATAGAGAATCAGAAATAGGATAGATATTCTAACTAGTGGGCCTGTTAGTAGCTTAGCTGTTTTATAGTTATAAAGTATTGTAGGTTCTTATAGTTGCTAAGAACCTTAATTAGGAATCTGGAGCCTTCTAGTTTGGGTTGCTATTATTTAAAACATTTAATAATAGCTAATAGTTCCTTATCATAGATCTTGTAATTACATTCGGCTAAACTTAGTCGTTTTGAAAAGTATGCTATAGGGTGCAATACTCCTTCCTTGTTATATTAAGACAGGATGCCTCCAGTGACGTAGTTAGATGAGTTAGCTTCTATAATACTCATTTGGTTTGGGTTAAAGTGTTAGAGTATAGATGCGGTAGTAAATATAACTTTTAGGTAAGTAAAAGCTTTCTTGCATTTCTTGTTGAAGATAAAGGCTTTATCCTTTTATATTAAAGCCATAAGGGGTGAAACCAAGGTGGAGAAGTTATTAATAAACTGTTGGTAGAAATTAGCAAATCCTATAAAGGCCCTTATGTTCTTAACATTCTTAGGTTCTTACTAGTTCACAATCACTTTAACTTTCTTAGGGTCCATTTATATGCTGTCTATGGAAATAATAAGTCTAAGGTATAGAACTTCTGTTTTATAGAACTTGTATTTGTCTATATCTAACTATAGGCCAGCTCCGCGCAAGGCTTGTAGGACCAGTTTAACGTGTTTTTAGTATTTGGCCAGATTATTGCTGTATATTAAGATGTTGTTGATATAAGCAGTACAAAAGACGTCTAGGTATGGGTGCAGGGTGTTATTTATAAAGTGTTAAAAAGAACTTAGGGCGTTTGCGAGGCCAAATGGCATTACTAAGTACTTGAATAATCCGTATTAAGTACGAAATGCAGTGAGCTATTCGTCTCCTTTTGCGATATAGACTTTCTTTCTTAGGGATTAGATTATCTCGTAATATTAAATTTCTTATCGGGTAAGAGCGTCCGTAAAAGCCTCTTAGAGACTTCTTATTTGTTTGGTAAATAGGGTGTATAGGTTATTTATAGATAAAGGGGTTTCTAGGTTGTTCTGTATATTAGTTAAGGTAGGACAGAGTATATTGTTTAATATAATATAGTGTTACGGAGCGAGTATAAGCGACGATAATATATAGTAAAGTAGATATTATTAAGCTACGTACATAAACTGTATAATAAAGTCAAGACGTTGCGTGAGGAGAGAAGGTAAGGAAATAGGAAGAAAGGGTATATATCGTTAGTTTAGTTACTTAGTTAATATATGCATGGAGCAGAATAGGATTCAAGGGGCGGTCCTGGTAGAACTTGGCAGAATTTGGTGGGCTTTGGCGGAATATAGCAGAATTTAGTGGATTCTGGCGGAATATGACAGATTGCCGTCTCGCGGTCGGTCTCTTCTTACTGCGTCGGTGGAAACAGGTGGACGTGTGTAAGGTGTCACGGAGGTGTCCCATGACATAGAGTTTTGATCCCCGTTTCTAAACCTTACTCTATAGCGGTTTTAGTCTCTATCTCTAACATAACTATTCTAAGGTCTATATACTCCTAGTAAGTCGCCTTTGTTACCTTATTATTAGTAAATATTTTACCTAGCTTAAATTTATGGTCTTTATATAACGAGCGCTTTTGAAAGGTATATATTAGATAAGACAGATAAAGGTTTTACTAATGTCCCACTAATGTCCTAGAGGAGACATAGTTAGACAAATAAGGGGCAAAGGGTTTTACTAGTGTCTTAGAAGGATTATATAGGGAGCTAGTTCTCCTCTAGAGAAGAACTAGCAATTAGTCTCTAAATAGAAGAGGTTAGAAAGTATTTATCCTTTATATATAAAGCTCGTTCTATCTTTAACTTACCTTTTACTTACCTATAACTCTTATTCTATACTGTTAATTAGATAATTATATGTTCTAGTTAGACTGGTCTCTTACAATTCTAATTGCTTATAATCCTTTATGGAAGGAACGTATGGCTATTAATTGGCGATAATGGGCTATACCTCCTTACCCCCTAAAACGACGCCTTTACTATAAGAGGCTGACAGAGTCTTCCTAGAGGAGCGCATTCCCTCTACTTATAAAGGAGTAGACTAGGAAGCTATGGCTAGTCTATCTAACCTTATAAGACCCTTAGGAATAATTACCGCTAGGGAGTTATTAGAGCGGTTACTATATAAGACCCTATAAAAAACAAAGGAGTTGGAGATACAATTAAGACAAGTATATTAAGACTACTAGGGATAATTATAAAGACAACTAGGAGAAGTATAGACACCCTAGATACGAAGCGGACTTAAAGGGGCAACGCTATACTATGCTATAACGTTAGAAAAACCTAAATTCCGTATAAAGCAACCTAATAAGTATAATAGTAATAGTCTCTGGGACTATAATTGTTTTATCCGTTAATGTAAAACCAAGTTTTAGCTGGATCCGAAATATTACTCTAATGAGTATAATTAGACACTAATTGCTTCTACCTTCCTACGTGGCACTATTAAGAGTTTATGGACATACTATAAGAAGAAACTTACTATACCCCTTAAACTTAGCGAACTTAAGTCCTGGTTAGTTAATTAAGTCTAAGACCCTACTAATTAAGGGATGGATTATAACTAGCAATACTATAATACTAAATAGCGAGAAGGCCAGAGCGTAGTCTAGTTTATAACCTATTTAGAAGAGCTAGAAGATAATATACCCTACTTAGACCTATAGGATGACACTATATAACTTCACTAGCTACTTGCTAAGTTATAATTTAAGATTTGATAGGCTATATAGGAGAAGTGTAACGGAACCTTGTAGTAATAACTACGGTGGGTCCTATTATTGGGCTAGGTATATAGGTGAGAACAATTTAACAATATAATAACAACTAGTGGAGTAGTTGCCTAACAGATTAACTCTAATTGTATTCTAAGATTTACTACAAAGAGAGAACTATCTAGGTAGGGACTGTAGTCCTTTAAATACACAACCATACGCCTAAGAAATCCCTTCGCTCTGTAAGGTACGTATGCTCTATCTACTCTGTCATAAATTACACAGATTATACAGATCACACAGATTACACTACGTAACCTTAGCTACTATTCCTCGTTATATGGTTCCACCGGATCCATTCTAGACCATACCTATATTAACCAACTAGCTTCCTCCGACTCTTCTCTAAGTAGTCATAACATCGTACTTAAAGCGTCTGTAACACTATCTCCCTCCTCTTTATCTTTGTCCTTAAAGATTCCTAATATCTCCAAGTCATCTACTAGAGGTGTAATGTCCGTTTAATTAGTCTGGTTAATATTCTTACTTATTATACCTAAAGCTTCTTCTTCTTCTTCTACAGCTCGCCAGTCTTACACTATTACTGCAATCTTGTCTCTAGGTGAGATAATGCCGTCTTTATATTCTTGTTGTGTAAAAGAGGGGCTAGTCTATATCGCGTTAGCGAGCCCTTCGTCTTAACAACCTTCCTTTTATTTGGAGTGCACTAAAGCAAACATTTAATCGTCCTACGACGTTCGCTCTATCTCTAATACTAAGTATGCGCGTCCTATAACTCTTAACAGTCTTCTAGTTCCCTAAGTAACCTATTATAGGGTCTTGTATTCAATCTACCACTAAGAAACTTAACGGTAAACTAGCCTCCGCACTACTCAAGGTTTAACGCGTCTTAGAAGAGTCTATACATGTCCTTAAAGCTTAATGTCTGGCTTATACTTGTCTCTAACGTCTTAAACGTATACGCGAGAAGGTTCGTTCTAAGAAGTGGAAACTTATTTAATAGGGTCTATCTAAGCTAGGTAATAAAAGAACTGGCTCTCCTTCTGTAAGGGAAACAACTCTAAGTAGCTCGGCAATTGCTCCTCTTAGGTCCCCCTTAGGCAACTCATTCTTTGGCAATCCTTTTTTATTAATACTGCCTAACCTACTTTCTTCTAATACCCCTGTACCTTTCCTATAGCGTTTTTTAGGTTGCTTAGTGGTTCCTAGGTAGTCTCACTATAGCCTATCTACTTTACTTTATACTACGTTTTGTTATCTACGTCCTTATAACTAATGATCTTTAAAACTTGCTATTTGTCTTCTTTCTGTCCTCTATACGTGTCTGCCTTATAGACTGGTAGCTTAACATTCCCATATACTAGCTCTAGCATTGCAACATGTTATATAGGGTAGATTTTTATTTTAGCTGGTAGGTTTAACTTATACGTAACCAATAAAATCCTTTATTTAATTTCAAAAGGTCCTAGTCTAACATAGTCTAATTTCTTGCTTGGTCGTTAACTCTTAAAATTTTTGTATAGTAGCCACACTTTATCTCCCTCCTTAAGATCTGGTCCCTTAGATCTCTTAGCATTATAGTACCTTTTTATTCATTCTTATATTAGTTTAGCTGTTTTCTTAAGGTTTATATAAAGATTTATTAACGTCTCCACTCTTTGCTTAGCTATACTACTCGTCTTCTTTACTTAATGTGGCAATAACGATATTCTTGGCTTGTACCCGTAATTCGCCTTAAATAGTAATATCCCTATTCCTTCTTATGGTGTTGCATTATATATAAACTATATAACTAGTAATAACAATACCTAATTATTCTATGCGTGGTTAATATAATGTTTTAGATACTATTCTAGTGTCTAGTTTAGTCTTTCTATTTATCCATCCATCTGTAGATAATACGCCGTAGAGGTTACTACGCGAACTCCTTATTCTACTAGAAATACTTCCTAAAATACTACTATAAATCTTGGATCTCTGTCCAATATAATTTTATCTAGTGCTCTATATCTTGTAAATACTTCCTTTATATAGATTCTAGCAACATCTTTTACTAATATCTCTTCTATGCACACTATAAAGTATCCCTACTTTATTAGCTTATCCACTATTACTAAAATCGCGTTATAATCTTATCCCATAATAGGATCTTTTAACTTTAGTAACTTAATAATAAAGTCCTATAATATAACCTCCTATAGTCTTTCTAGTATTTTAATAGGTTGTAGCCCTCTATACGGCTTATACCTTATTGGTTTATTCCTTTAGCAATCTAGATATTTTTTTATAACTTATCTTACTAGTCCCCAGATTCCTTAAATAATATACTCCTCTTAAAGTCTTAACACTAGTCCTATAGACCCATTATATCCTTATATTATTCCCTTATAGAATTCCTTAATAAATTCTTCTATAATAGACTTAGGCATATATATTGCTTCTTTATTTTCGTATTGCTCTAAGTCTAGATCCTCTACTTATACTTCTTAAATCTTCTATGTCTAATCACTCTCTAGTAATTTATAGATCTGACTTTCCTTAGTTACTGCTACCTTTGGATAATTGTACCTAATCACTCCATCTATGTCTTTTCGCAATAATGCTCCTAACGGTTTATCGTTGTTCTGTAGTTTAGCTTTTCTGCTTAGAGCGTCTGCTCGTGCATTGTCTGTACCTTTGGTACACTGAATTTTGAAATGGTATTCTATAAGCATTTCCGCCTATCTAACCTGTCTTTAGTTGAGTTCCTTTATTATTAGAAATCCTATAAGGTTCTTATAGTCTATCTTAACCATAAACGGTTTCTCTATACCTTATAAGAATGCTCTCTATTTTTTAAGTGCTGTAACTATGCCTAATAACTCCTTATTATAGATGTCGTAGTTTAACTCTAGTAGTGTTATTTTCTAACTATAGTATGCTATTGGATGCTATGCGTTCTAGTGCTTCTATAGTAAATATGCTCCTAGCGCGAAGTCTAATATATCTGTCTTAACAACCGTATCTAACCTTAGTTAATAGATTTTAAGGACTGGTTCCTAGGTAAACATCTCCTTAAGTTCTTAGAATAGCTTCCTCTACTTACTACCCTAAACCTACAGTTCCTCTTTCTTTGTTAACCTTATAAACGGCTTAATGTTCTTTAACCACTATATAATAAACCTCCTATAGTAGTTGCAAAACCCTAAAGATAATCTTAACTGTGTAACATTCTCTAGTTTTTACTAACTTACTATAGTTTTAACTTTCTTTAGGTCCATACTAATCTTTCCTAGTTTAATAATAAATTCTATAAAATCGGTCTTCCTAGTAAAAAACTCGCATTTTTTAATTACTACTGGCATCTTTTCTTTCTATAGTCTCTTTAAGACCCATTTAACATATTCTCTATATTCTCCCTCACTTATTAAGTAGATGATAATATTATTAAAATATACTATAACAAACTTATCTAGGTATTCTCCTAATATACTATTAATTCGCTTCTAGAATGTTGCTAGTGCGTTTATAAGCCCAAATTGTATAACTAATAGCTTATATAGTCCTTTTTTTAACCTAAAAGCTGCCTTCTACTTATTGCCTTCTTTAATCCTAATCTAATGGTACGCCCACCTTAGATCTATCTTTATGAAGATTTACGCGTTACCTATCTAGTCTTAGATTTCACTAATTAAGGGTAAAAAATACCTATCCTTTCTAGTAATACTGTTTAACTGTCTATAATCTATATACATCCTAAGTTTTCCGTTTTTCTTTAGGATGAACAATACTGGATATCCTACTAATAACTGTAATGGTCTAATATATCCCTTTTATAAGTTCTCCTAGATAAACTCCTTAAGTGCCATTGACTTAGTTTCAGTAAGCTTATAGATTAGAAAGAACTTTAGACTTATGCCCTCTTTTAACTCTATTTTATAGTCCCACGCTATATATTTTAATAGCTTTTTACTTTCTAGCGACCACAACTTTTTGCCATACTTGTGGTATCTTTTTGGTATATAACTTAAGCCTCGCTCGGTTTCTTTGTACATTGCTCTAACTTAGTACTATACCAACTTGGTTTACTGTCGCATCTTGCATTATTAAGTATCTCTAATATTAACCTAATCTATAACCCAATTGATCTTTAGATTATATTCCTATAACTAAGGCATTCCTAGTATTGCCTTATCCTGTCCCAACGGTAGGATATTAAAAGACATTCTAACTGGTCTCCCTTTAATAGTTAACTAAATAGGTCCTATTTTAAGATTAATAATGCCTCCTCTATAGGCTATCTAATCTCCTAAAATCATTATAAGTAGATATAGGTATTCCTTTTATCTATATAGTAACCCCATCCTTTTTACTATTACTAGTAATATATAGTTCCTTATTACTCCACTATCTATTAACGCTTTAAACTACTAATCTTGCCATTTAACTCCTAAATTTAGGTATTATCCTTAAATTCCTTTAAGGGTTTAAGGCTCTAACACTAGTTCCCTCTAGTTCTATACACCTCCCCTTTTCCTAACTATTAGCTACTAGATTCTGCTTATACTTAGTCTAACTTTAGCTAATACTTAGTTCGTTTCTTTTCCTCTATATACCATAGATAAGTGTTCTCTAGGCACTCCCACTACTGTTGTCCGTCTAGGCATTCTTCTATAAGGAATCTTCCTAGTTAAAGTATTAAGTCCCCTTAACTTTATACTTCTACTAGGTGCCATCTATATATATACTTAGCGTCTCTAAACCGCTTCTCTTTTAGTGCCTAATATATCCTTACTAGGTACTTCTGGTTCTTATCTTTTGGTGCTCTATATATATTACACGTATTATCCATACAAGCTATCCACAATAGGGTATAATACGCTAAGTGACTTAGGTCTACTCTTGGCTTATCTTTACTTTTAAGTTTAAACCTCTATCTAGCTAATCTAACTGTTGGTCTTTCTTCTGCGGGTACTAAAATTTATTATTTACTTTTTTAGTCCCTAGATCCTTCTTCTAGGTTCCTTAACATTATAATTAATACTTCTTTAATATAACTCATACGTTTTTCCGTAATAGGTTAGTCTTAGACAACTTTTTTATTTAGCTATATATAGAAATCTGCCTATTTGTTATTACTTTATTGCCTATACCACTTTCCATACAACTGGTTTAGTGTGTATAGTTTATCTATTAGAAAGTACCTTATTATTACTGCATTATAACATCCTTTAGTATATCTTTCTTTAAACCTAGTTGGAATCCCTAGATCCTCTTTTTATTCTAGTTTATTTAACCACTTTACTCTAGGCGTCCCTGCCTTAGGCCTATTAGTAATTCTTTATACAGGTGCTCTGTCCTTTATATGTCCTAATATAGCCAACCTCTTATTTAGCTTTTACTCTTATTATACAATAATTCTTTATTTAAACTTATCCATAGTTTCTTATACTCTATATCTTGCAGCTAGATCCTTAAAGTCGTCTTACTTCTTAATTATAGTATTAATTTTCCGATCTTTAGGCTAAACACTATATTCCCCTAGAATTGCTATAGTCCTTATTTATTTCTCAAAATCTTGGCTACCTAATAATGTTCTTATTTATTCCCCAAACTCTTAGTTCTTAAACTTGCGTCCTATACTTATTTATTTGTTACTAAACTAAGTTGCTGCTCTTTCCCATCAGTTTTTATCCGTTGTGGGCTCTTAAGCTGTCCTTGTTGTACCTTGTAAGTCTAAAGCCTTTTTTATCTTGTTATAAGAATCTTGGACCTATAGCCTTTTACCTTTATTAAGTAATAAGCTAGTACTAGCAGTTGTTTACTTACTTAGTTTCTTCTAAACATTACTCCTTTTATCTTATAAAGCGATAGAAATCATATCTAACGGTATTGTAATACCCGCTACTAAACCCTGTTCTATAACGGTCTTAATCTCTACTTCTATTTTAACTTCTCCAAAGTCTGCGTGCTCCTAGTAAGCTACCTTTATTACCTTATTATTAGTAAATACTTCGCCTATATTAAACTCATCGTCTTTAATATCCAATCTATAAGCTGGTTTATTAGTTCCTCTAAACTTAGATAACAATAGCTCCTATAGCCAATAGCTTGCGCCATACTTAGCGTCCTTATAAATTTAGTATACGTTGTTATAACAAAACACAAAACTGTTAATTAAACACTCTTTTATTCCTCGCAGTGCACCATCATCCTTTAATACGTACACGCCGTCTACTAATCTTGTTCCCTTTACTGCGTAATTACTTTAACCACCTCTATAGTCTCTAGCGAAATAACCCTGTTTTCCGCAATTTATATAAGCCCCATCTTTAAACCATCTTTCTTATTATAGAGTCCGCCTAAACATCTTCTACTACTAAGATCCCTGGTTTAGCCTCTACTCCTAGGTTCTTTAATTACTAGATCCTTAACCTTTAGGTTTCCATAGTTTCTTTATCTATCTCTTGGATTCTTTGGTACCGCTTAGGTCCATTAGCTCTACGCCATTCTATAGTTTTTAACTCTATGTCGGTCATTACGTACTCTACGCCTTATATAACTATAGAACTCTATCTTGCCCTTTTTTAGCTTGTTCCCTTTAATAGATCCTATTATTAATCTTTATTAACTAGTCTATTAACTCTCTTAGAGTATCCGCATCTTCTATTAGGATAATTGCGTCCTAGACTTTAGCCTTAAGTCCTTGTTTATACTATATTATAAGCGCCCTATTATTCTACTCAACCTATATAGCTAGTATTTAAAACTGCGTTGTATACTTAATTACTAAAGTACGTTGTACTAAGTTCTGAAGTTTTCATTCCGCCATCATAGTTGCTTTAAGGTCTTTAAATATTTACGTTAACCGTTCTGCGAATCCGTTCCAACTTATAAACACATACCGTATATCTAGGTTAGTAGTCGTCACACCGTTTACTTATATCTCTATAAGGTAAGGCTTAAACCACTCTAGAGCTCTTCCTATTAAGAACAGTCCTGCGTACGCTACCTAATCTATAGGTATTACTAACTTCGCTCCTTTCTACATAACCTTAAAATACATCTACGTAAGAAACCCTTTAAGCTTTAACTGCTCTCCTAAGAACCGTTTAATTAAAGGTAACTTAACCTTTACTACTCTGATTCCACTAATACGTTCTTTAAATAGCCTGCTATTATCTTATAAGTAATTAACCATTTCTTATAACTAACCTTGCGTAACCACTTAAGAATCTATATCTGCTATACCGGTGTCTCCTAACCCTAAGGTCGTGGCTACCGTCAATGTTGTTATAACTAGTGCTTTAGGTAGCATATTATTTAACCTTATTTAATACCATAACCTTAGTAGTAAATATATAACGGAACCTTATAGCAGTAACTACGGTAGGTCCTATTATTAGGCTGGGTATATAGGTAAGAACAATTTAACAACGTAATAATAACTAGTAGAGTAGTTGCCTAACAGATTAACTCTAATTATATTCTAAGATTTACTACAAAGAGAGAACTATCTGGGTAGGGACTGTGGTCCTTTAAATACACAACCATATGCCTAAGAAATCCCTTCGCTCCGTAAGGTACGTATGCTCTATCTACTCTATTACAGATCACACAGATTACACAGATCACACAAATCACACTACGTGACCTCGGCTACCATTTCTCGTTACATGGTTCCACCAGATCCATTCTAGACCGTGCCTGTATCAACTAACTAGCTTCCTCCGACTCTTCTCCAAGTAGTCGTAACATTGTACTTAAAGCGTCCGTAACAAGAAGGGTAAAATTCCTACCTCTTAAAAAAAGCTTATCTTTAAAGCTACTTAGATTAAGAACGCTAAAAGAGACTATTTAGGCAAGTGAAAGGAACGAGACGCTAATAATAAAGAGCGTAGAACTAGACCTAGCTTTAATAAGAGGGGCAGATTCCGACCTAACCACTCTATAGAAGGATAACGTGAGTAGGCTTTACAACCCTAGAGCAACGCTAGTTAACCCTAGAATGATAATAGGCAGAAACTGTAAAACTAATAATTATGTAGCTATTATAACTGTGGTAGGAAAGGCTATATATAGCGCTTCTGCTGGCAGAAGAAGTAAGAGTTGGTTTAATTAGGAAAAGAGGAAGCCTAGTAGACCTTTACTCCCTTACACTAGGCCAGTAAGAGAAGGAGAGAGTAAGCTGCCGTATGGTTATTCCTGTCTCCCTATAAGTTAATAATAAATGGGTAATATAAGACTACCTTGTGGACAGCGGCGTAACTATAGGGTTTATTTCTTAATTACTAGTAAAAGAACTGGATTTGGACCTTAGCGGCTCATAAGTACGCACCGTTTAAAGTATTAGAGGCTACTAGATCCTGTACTATAGGGAATAAACTTTTTCTATAGCCAGCTAGGACTATAATGGTCTATAGGATATATAAGAGATGCGCTTTTACGTCGTAGAAATTAAGGGGTATAACCTTATTTTGGGATACCTATGGCTTTAATAAGTTAATTTAGATATTGATTGGCCTTTAGCCTTGTATTAACACTAGAAGTCTTAACTATATATTATAGTTAAAGATTAAAAGACTTTCTTAAACCATGTGCAAGAAGAAGGGTAGGTATATGCTATATATACTACTCTAGACACCAAGAATAGGGACATAGGGTATTTATTTTTGGATGTCTAACTATGCGCAGTTAAGGAACTAGAGATTCTATAGGAATATATAGACTTAGAGGATGTTTCTAATAAAGAGGCTGTACAAACCTTATTTAATTCTATATTAGTTAAGCATAAGATAGATATAGGGGACAAGCAACCTCCTTTTAGACCACTATATAACCTATTAGAAAATAAGTTGGTGGTATTATGTTAATATATAGTGGAAAACCTTTAAAAAGGATGGATTTGGCCTTCTATAAGCCCGGTAGGGGCATTAATTATATTTATACCTAAAAAGGATAGAACCCTATGCCTCTATGTTAACTATTAGGCGCTTAATAGAATTACTATAAAAAATTGCTATCCGCTACCCTTAATAGGAGAGCTTATTAATAGACTATTAGGCATAAAGATATTTATATAATTAGATCTAAAGGATATATACTATTAAATCTGGATTAAAGCCGGTGATAAGTAGAAAATAGCGTTCTAAATATAGTACGGCCACTTTAAGTACCTAGTAATACCATTTGGGCTTACTAACGCACTAGCAATATTTTAGGCCTATATTAATAAGGCATTATTAGGCCTCTTAGATATAATATATATAGTCTACCTTAATAACATTATAGTCTACTCTAATAACTATAAAGTATATATATACTACATGCGAATAGTACTAGAAAGACTGCGGGAATATAAACTCTATATAAACCAAAAAAAAAAATTATACTACTAGCATTAATTTTCTAGGCTTTATTATTAGCGTTAATGGAGTATTAATAGAGAAAAGCTAGGTGGATGTTATTAGGGAATGGCCCTACCCTATAACATTTAGAGAAGTATAGGTTTTCTTAGGCATGGCGAACTTCTATTAAATGTTTATTGTTTACTGTCACGGCACTGACCTGACGCGTTGTTATGGCTACGCGTATGCATGAGCACGGACCTGACCCCTGAGCAACACGTATATATACCTGCCTTGTCTCCTGTATATAGATCCTCACACGACATCGTTTGTCAATGTTATACAGTCACCTCGTACCTTGACCCTCTGCACGTACTGTGACATTTACTATACGCGAGTGGTATTCCTAATTACTGATTTACTAAAGGGATCTAAGAACGGTAAAAAGCTAGGACCCTTTATATTTAGGGAAGCTGCTAAGCAGGCTATAGACTAGTTAAAATATTTGTTTATAATGGCGCTAATCCTAATATACTTCTGTTAGGAGCGATGTATATACCTTAAAATAGACATATCCGGCTTTTCCCTAGGGGCAATTATATCTTAATTAAAAGACGGAAAATGGCATCCCGTGGTATTTTAGTTAAGGAAAATAACCCCTATAAAATAGCGTTATATAACGCATAACTAGAAGCTGCTTGCGATAGTTGCAGCAATAAAGCACTAGCGATATTATTATATAGGAAGTAATTATCCTATTAAAGTCCTTATAGACTATAATAACCTACAATACTTTATAACTATAAAGGTATTAAGTAGTTAATAAGCTAGATGGACAGAGGCACTATTATAGTATGACTTTAAAATTATATACTACCTAGGAAAGATAAATCCTGCTAATAGGTTATTAAGATGTCTAGATTATAAGACTAGGAGAATCTAGGATAGTATAGGGGAAATAATTTCTATATTATAAAATTTGCTTAGGAAGAAAGAAGAATCTTTTCTTAGAACTATAGAATTTTGCGGTAGGGCAGAGGTCCTAGTAATATAGCTATAAAGCACTATAATAATGGAGCTGTAGGATATAGTTATGGACTAGGTTATAGACTAAGTGGATATTACAAAGTTAGCGTACCCCAGAATTAGCGAGAATTCTATGGAATGTGCTAGAGGTATTACGGCACCTTTAATTTAACAGCGTATTAGCTGCAAGTTTCTAAATTTAGAGGGGATAGGCGAGATGTCTATCCGTAGTATAGTATACTATATAACGGTAAGAAAATCTGCTAGCACTAATGGTTCGAAACGTCTCGTACTACGCCTTAAGTCTGTAATGGTAATAGCGGCGGGTAAAATGGAAGTAAGCGACCTATATAAAACCTTTTTGGATCTTCTTCTTTAAGTATAACAGAGGGACGCCTTTGTTGCTAGGGAGAGGTAGAAAGATATAGTGGAGACTAGCTTGGCTAGAGTTACTAAGAAGCTGTAGTAGCAGGACTAAAAAGGTCTGTTACACTTTAAAAGTGCTATATATATCCTAAAGGACTAAACGGTTTAAGACAAATTTTTAAAGGGTTTCTATAACGACCCTTTTAGGGGTTACTATGGTGCTAATAGGACCCTTAAGGCCGTTTAAAGGAAATGCTTTTAGGATGGAATGTCTAAAGAAGTTAAGGACTATGTATTAAGATATAATACGTGCTAAAGGGTATAGATATCTAGGCATTGCCTATATAGTAAGTTATTGGTGCTTCCTATTCCATAGGGACCTATATTAGAATTAATAATAGATTTTATAATAGGCTTACCCCCTACTAAAATAAGAACTAGAGAGGTTGCTAATGCTATTCTAGTAATTGTTAATAGATATATAAAGTTTTTAGGGTACTTTGCTGTTAGAATAATAATTATAGCAGCAGAACTAGTAGACCTATTTTTAGAATAGTGGCTTTTATTTAGCACGCTAAGGGGAATTATATCTAATAGATGTACCGCATTTAACAGTATATTTTGGTCTTTATTCTATCTCTTATTAAAAATATAGTAAAAGATAAGTACTGCTTTCTATCTATAAATAGATGGGCTAACAGAGCGTCTAAATGCGTTATTAGAATACTACCTCCGCTGCTATATTAATTATTATTATTATTTATTACTTAACGTCCGATTCGGATCCCTATTGGGCCTACGCGGACTACTCCTTATATATATATGGGGAGAAAACTCTTTTAAGAAAACCCCGTAATCCGTCTCCCTGCCTTTTAGGACTCGCCTATAAGGCGCCTGCGAGTTACCTATAGTGCTCTACTACCTTACTTTTTGACCTCCTTAGGAACCACTACTGCTATAACAAGCCTACAGACGCGCTAGTATCGCAAACTTTGCTCTACTACTGTAGAGTCATTAGGGGGCGCCTATTACTCGCCCCTTTGCCTTCTATTACCATTTCCTTTGCAACCTAAAACTGGTTTAGTATATTTTAGCTAATAAGCCACCGGGTAACCGCCTTAAGACCTTTTTATATTAAGAGTAGTATGTTATAGTTCTTTATACTAGCTACTAAGAGCATAGCTTCTTAGTTGGTGCGTAGGGGGCATAATAGTATTACGTATTTTAGTATCTATCTTAGCTAGCTATATTTGCATCTTGGGCTGCCTACTAAGATACCTACCCAGTAGAGCCAATCTTTTAGTCCTATTATCCCTATTCTTAAGAGTGTTACTATTATATTTTCTGCCTTTATTAGGCCTTTTTAGAGCTCTTAAGTGTTTACCCCCTATAGCGTTAACCATGCCACGGCTTGGGTTTCTCTTGCCTAAATTAGCCTCTATACCTTTAACTCCTATACGCCTCTTTAGCGTTGGTCTAACCAGTATTATATTATAGAAGATGGTTTCCTAGCATTCTTTTATGCTCTACTTTAGCTCCTTTCTCTTTCTTGCTGTTATCTTTGCTAGCCTCTTACGCGCCTTCCTTCCTCCTCTATATAGGCCTAGGCCCTAACGCAGTACTATTTTTCTTCTGCTTTCTTTACCTGTTTCTCCAATATCTCTTCCCTACTTTAGGGTTGTTGGTTTATTCTCCTATAAGGCGCCCTAGGGTCCCTCTATAGTTTATTTAGGCGTGTCTTAATATACTTTATAATATTAAAGTTGCGTTTACTTTACGCCCTTTATATTGCAGCGGCTTTAATATATAGTTATAGGGGGGGAATATTAGCTTCCTTCTTAAGCAGTGCTGTGGCCATTTGCTTATACCCGCCTATTATACTCTAAAGGCAGGCTATTTGGACCTTTTGGAGTAGTTTAAAAAGTAATTTAGGGGGGCCCTTTTTAGTTTCTCTAATGGCCCAAACACTAGATCTATATGTTATAGTTAGCCGGATAACTGCTGTATATAGTAGGCGTGACCTCTAGAAGTATGGACCCTATATAGAATTAATAATCCTAGATAATGTAATATACTATACTTAGCCCTTACGGGCCGCTTATACCGCATATGCGCTTTACCGGAGCTTGCTATCTACCTATACTCCTAATACCCTTAGGCCCTAAACTAGTTAACCCCTAAAGCCTTAGATATAGATTATATACTAAAGATCTATAGATTAGTTGCGTTTTCTTATAAAATAGATTAGCTGGTATTTCTCTGGTAAGAATTAAACTTTATGTTGTCTTGCCTATTCTATATAGGTGTTATAGGCTTTCTCTAGTGTTCTGCAGTTCTCTACGGCTGTTGGCCCGTATATAATTAGGTTTATGTTATCAATAAAGCCTATCCCCTAGGTCGCCCCTTCCTTAAAGGTGTTAAGTAAGTTGCTTATAAAGAAAAGGAAGAGTATAGGCAAAAGAGGTAATCCTTATAGTATACCTGTTATAACTGCAATAGGGGGGCTCTGATATCCGCTAAAGACTAGTAATATCTCTTTCTGGCCTATAAACCCTTAAATAAATTATATAATCTATTCTAGGAAGCCCTTTGCCCTAAGGATATATAGGAGGCGCTTATAGGGTATATTATTATAGGCGCTACTAATATCTAGGCTAAGCATTAATACTATAAAGTCCTTACGTATAGCCCATATAGTTTTAATGGTAGCAGTAAGTAGTATAAGTACTAATAGTATTAAGCAATTCTTTCTTGCCCCTATTTGGCTTTATAGTAGTAAGGCGTGTTCCTCTACCGTATCTGCTATATAGTCCGCTATAACCTTTTCTAAGATCTTGCTTAGGGTGTTTTTTAAGGCAATAGGGCGGTAGCTTCCTAGGATTAAGTAGTCTACTTTACCTTCTTTTTATAAGATAACCATTGTTATAGATCTTCCAAGTCATGGGTAGTAGCCTATTATAAAGCATGCTCTGGCTATATCTGCAAGCTAAGGTGCTATAAGTGGACCATAGGTCTTTAAGGCTTTGTTTAGGATCCTATCTAGTCCTAGTGCTGTATTATTTAAGAGGCGACTAATAGTTCTAGCCATTTCTTTAGTTGTTATATTGCTGTTAACCCTTAGGCGAGTTACTAGTGTTTTACTAGTAATATTACTAAGGTCTACTAGAGCCAGTTAAGGGAAAAATCTTTCTATAAGGATTTTCGCCTTCTTATTATTATTACTTGTGGCCTATAGTTCGCCTGCTCTTTATAGGGGTAGTAGGTATAAGTCTTCTACTAGGCGTCCCGCCTTTTTCTTTACCTATCTTGCTATGGTCCAAAGGCCCTTATTATAGGGGATGCTTAAGTTAGTAGTGTGTTCGTTTATAAACCGTCTCCAGTTGTTTTTTACTTCTTTGTTTAGGGTATTCTTTAGCTAGTTTCTTATGTCTTTATATTATCTCTTATCTTTAGGGTTATGGCTACTTATATATTTCCTTCTTACTTATTATTAGCTAGCTATAAGAACCGCGCATTGTGCGGACCATGCGTATTACGTATAGGGGCCCGGTTTTAAGACCGGGCAATACTCTTCTAGCCCATTTTTAATTACTACCTAAATCCTTTCTAGTCTTTGGTTAATTTCCTTAGGGGTGGCTAATAAGCCTTACTTATTTGGTATTGGGTGGATTTCTTTTAGGTCTTAAAGTTATTATTTAACTATATTAAGGAAACTATCTGTCTTAAGCTTCCTTATTGCGTATCTTTTACTATTTAGTTGCGCCTTAATATCCAAATCTAGCTGTATCTAGATGGGGATATAGTCTAAGGTAAGTGCCTATTCTTCTTTAGAGATGCACCTTTCGAGTCTCTAGTATAGGCTATCGTCTATAAATATAAGGTCAATTGTACTTCTAGCGGTACCTTATTGCCACGTAATTGCTCCTAGGGGAGTAGCTAGCTTAAGGCCCCAGATATCTATAGCTCTTAGTAGGCACTCTGCCTGTCATTTAGCAGCGATATAGATACCTCCCTACCGTAGGTAGTGGAGGTTTATGTCTTCTAATAGGATAAACTCTATGCCTTTAGTTTCTAGTAAGCTTATTACTAATATAATATTCTCTATTTGTAGGACCCCTTTAACCCTAGGGTTATACACATTAATAATTTATACCGGTCCCCTATATGTCTAGATTATTATAACTGCTATATCTAGATTAACTACTTGCTATAACTATAAGGATAGGCTAACAGCCTTGCTAATTATAAAGCACACATATATGGCTGCTTTTGGTTTATATAGAAGCTAAAATCCTTGGGGGCAGTATATTAATTATATATAGGTATTATAATACGGCTCTTATATAGCAAGGATATAGTGTTTCTCTAGGTCTAGACTGTCTAGTAGGGGCCTTACAAGGCGGTGGTTTGTATTGCCGCAGTTATACTATATAATGGATAGGTGGCGGACCCCTAGTAAGGGTTATTTAACTCTCCTTTATTCTTCGCTTCCTCTGTTTCCACTTTCTTTAGGATTTTTAGAACTTCTATCTCTTATATCTACACCCTAGTTGCTACTTATTTTGTGTAGGGCTTTCCATTCCCATGTCTTATATTCCTACTAGCGCTTCTATATCCAAATCTATTATTATCTTTAGTTCTTCCCCTAGTCTTACTAGTTGGCTTTATACCCTTTATAGGTTAGCTGTAAATGTTAAATTTGCCGTGTTTAGTCTAATTCTTAATTATTCTAGTCTTAAGCTTGCTATAGCTATCTATAGGGGTCTTTCTATAGGGCGTTTTCTCCCTTATATCCCCTGTGACCCTTATGTCCCTATTCGGTCTAGTAATATCGCGCGGCATCGCTTCTAGCCCGTTAAGGCTTGGGATGGCTAGCCTAGCCCCTTAGTATTAAAGGTAGGAAACGCTAGGAAGGCACCTATGTCCCCCTAGTTTATCGCCTATTGTTTCCATTTATATAACCTAGCGTATAGTTATTCCCGTAGCTATTAAGCCCTTGCCTTCCGTCTCCTATATTTAATATAGTCTACTCTCTCCTACGCCTTATATATGCTTTGGTAACAGTTTACGCATTTTGTTTAGTCTTAATTTAAGTAGTGTCTTATATTATAGTGGCCTACATAGTAGCCGCAGCACACCTATACTGCGTATGTGGATTAGGTATGTCCCTATTATATATAGCAATAGCATTATTCTAGGCGTAGTTTGTGGTTATAGAGCCTTATGTTATATATAAGGCCATTTATAATTATTTCTTTTTGGATAAGGAGTTTTTGCATTTCTAGTATATATATGCTAATAATAAGAGAGCTATGCGTTTAACTAGTATCTCCCTAGCAAGTCTCTAGCAAATCTTATATCCTCTTATTATTTTTATTATATGCTTAAATTGCATTTTCCTATTAAAGCCATTAGATTTAGGTAATCTTAAATCCCGGTATAAGGCGTTTTATATATTTTACTATCTCCTATATAGTTGCTATATTATTCGCTTAGCGTCCCTTTTCTACCCTAAGGCTTATAGGAACCGCTAGGACTTTAACTAAGTAGTCTTTATAGAGTACTTTTATGCTAATACGTTCTCCTAGCCTATCCTCTACCCTTATAGCTTGTTCCTTTGCCTGTTAGTTCTTTAGAGTGACTCTAATATCTCCACTCCTTAGGTGTTGGACTGTAATAGTATTATAGACTTCCTTACAAATCTCTATAAGGACTTTTGTTTCTAATTATCCCCTAAGCCCCTCTACTTTTTCTATATTTGGTTATATTATAATTATATACCCGGTTGTTATCTTAAGGGGGTTAGGTTCCCTATACTATAAAAGCATAGCTATGGCGGCCTAGGTACGGTTTGCCAGTAAGAAGGGATTTTGTTTATTTTTAATTTTACTTAGCTATTAGAGGATTTAATTAAGGGATTACTAGAGGGGCGCCTAAGGGACGCTGGACTGGCGGAGCCATTCTACTAGCTGTATTAGTTTATTATAGCTAACAGTTACTCCCCCGTAATTGCGGATACTAGACGCGTCTAATAGGCTTTATATTTTGTTAGATGCCTTCTTAATAGAGGTATTTCCGCTTTATGGTATAGTATTCGCCCGTTCTTATTATGGAGGGCCATTGCTGGGCGTGGTTCTGGCGGTTGCGCGCGAGTGCAAACCACCGTCGTTTAACGTATGCCTCCCCTACGATGCAGGCATCTTAGGGGGATTCTCTAGGTGTTTTTCGGGGTTCTTTTTAGTTGGTTTTGGTCTTTTTAGGCCAGGTGCAGCAAGAGCTAAGATTAGTTATCTACTATAGATAATAGAAATAGCTAAAATTAAGCGTATGTATTTAAGGAGTTTACAAGACGTTATCCTATATTAATTATTAATAGGATAATTAGATATTATAGTTAGCTTTAGCGCAATATATATATAATATAAGCATCTATAGCAGTATAAAAACAACCCCTTATAAAGCACTGTTTGGGGTAAAAGTAAATAACCCCTAGAATGTTAAGGATATTATTCCTAAAAGAGAGGCACTAGTGGCGTCTAAAAGAATTAAGTAAATAAGAATTCGCAGAGAAGAACTTAAAAAGCACTTACTAGACGCCCAAGCCACATAAAAAATATACGCCTAAAGAATTTAAAATAGGAGATGAAATCTTGCTATTTATAAAAAATATCTAGATAAAACGTATTAAGAAGAAGCTGGACTACTAGTAGCTTGGACCCTTTAAAATAGTTAGGAAAATAAAAGGAAATTAAGCCTATAAATTAGAATTACTAAAATTATATCTAATATATTATATATTTTATGTTTCCTTATTAAAGTTATACTAGAGAAGAGATAGTATAAAACTACCCCTACCTAGCAAAATTAATAGGGAACTAGAATGGAACATAGAAGATATCTTAGACTAAAGATGGCGTTAGAGGAAATGCGAATTTTTGGTTTATTAGGAAGGATACTCCTAGGCGCATAACAGTTGGGAACCTAAGAAGTACCTTTAGCTAGGATATAACACAGCAATTAAAACTTTCCTAAAGACTATAAATTAGAATTTAGTAACGGTTCTGGATATGCTATAGGCGAGATAATAAGGAAGACCCCGTAAATTAAAACTATAAGGTTAAGTATAGGCATTAAAAACGGGAACGTTTTGCTATTATAACAGGGATCCTAGAATTCTATAAGAGAAAGCTATAGGAATCTATATAAGAACTATTAGGGATACTATCTAAAGAAGACGCTGTTTAAAAATAAGTAGTAGTATTAGGAAAAGGGGCCCTAGGGATTTAGAAGGGTTCCCTAGGGATAAAAGGAGAGTATCTAGTCTGGTATTAGAGATATATAGTAGAGTTAATAGTATAAAGAGGGCCAAAAAGACACGGAGTAAAGATTTAGAAATTTTAAAAAATTGTAAAGTACTTATAAGAGCACTACCCATTTATTATATATAGAGATTATAGTAGTATACTGCTTTTATACAGACTGTTACTAAAAATAAGAATAAAGGCATTTCTAAAGTATAAAGTTAATTCCTAGTACTAAGGCATCCTAGAGGTACTAGAGAGACACTATATAAAGCTATCTTATAAAAAGAAAGAAAGAATAAGATAATAACTTAAATACTAAAAGTAGTAATAGGAGCCTCCTCCTCCATCTTAACGTCATTATTGGTAGTATTATTAGTACTCCTATCCCTAGAAGCATTAGCATTCTTATTAATATTCTTCTTAGAGTGGTAGGAACTAAATAGACTACTATAGCCAGGGGACTAGTAGGGAGAACGTTTATCTTTATTACTATCCTTAGTGTTATCCCTAGGTTTTAAATTAGCATCTAAGCAGGGATGTTAGGTAAAACCTGAGTAGATAGTTATATAGCCGTAAGGTACAGGCGACCCTGGGGCAACTTAGGGGTGACTCGCCTGTAAGGTACGTGCAGGGCACGTACCTAGGGAAAACCCTTCCTACCTTATATATAGACTCCTCCTTTTCCCTTAAGGATTCGTCTGTATATACAATATACCCTATTATTCCATCATTAAGCTCCCTATCCACATCCTTACCTTACATTTAAATCCTTACCAATCCCCTTAGGAGGATAGCCGGTTTAATTTTTCTACAATACCTCCAAAAAGAAAACTAATGCCTGCACCTAATGGTAATACGCTAACAATACAACCACCAAACACCTTAGGATCTAATGCAGACAAAACTACTAGAAATACACTAGTAGAATCTAAGCCACCTTCCAAACCTTAAAACAATTAGCTACCTGTAAACACTAGAGACCAGTTTAACTTATATACCTAGGCTTAACAGGAGCTTAGCAAAATTACTAGTGTTCTACTAAATACTACTAACATAAAGGAGCTAGATAAGCTAGCTAAGAAAATAGCCAACTTATGGAGTATTATTAATTTAATAAAGCCCTCCTATTACCTCTCTAGTAAAGAGCATAAGTTATATAACAAACGTATATGCCGAACAAATCTCAACACCCTGGTTAAGAAGTCACCACCTAATATTGGCGGTACTACTCAATAGCATTTTAACCGCTAGATCGCCGCAGTTAAAACCCGATTTAAGGTTAATAACGCTAACTATAACTATAAGCGACGCACGCGCTAGGCTATTAAAGGTTTTACAAAAGAGAAGACAATCGCCCAACTAGTTTATTGCTGGCTAGGCACTAAAGACAAAGGTCCTTTACTATAGAATAAGTTTAAGACTATAGTTTAAGACTAGATTAAGAACCCTACAGTAAAACGCTTTAATAACGCTACTATATACTATACAGCTATTATAAAAGAGAACTAGAGGTTTGACGTCTTCCTAGCCCGTATATATAGCTTAGAGGACCTCTTCTTATATACCCCTTTTATTAATCCTAAACAACAGGTAGACTTTTAGTTCTTATATCTCCTAGCCTACCTATAAGTAGAGCTCTTCCGCCAGAACTTCGCCTAATGGGTAAGAACCACTAAGGACCTCTTTAATAAAATCCGCTGTGTAGAGCAATTACTTAATACCATAAAGCTCGCAGAAGACCGCATAAGCGGCAGCGGCAAATTATTATGTATAAAGCGCGGTCGCAGTACAGGCTCTATAGAGTTAGGTTTAGGGAACAGAACCCAAAAAGGGCAACGCTTTAAGCAAACGTCTAGGGAGAACACCTAAAAGCTAGAGGGCTTAGGGGACCCCCTAGACGTCAGTGCTATGCATACGAGTTAAAAGAGACCCGTAGGTAACTACTGTAAAGAACACTAGAAGCAAGCTAGTAAAGACAAGTTAGGCCAGCTTTTAGAAAACCTAAAGCCCTAGTAGCATATCTCTCTTAACTATAACTAGGGCCTAACATAGAGGGAGAGAAAAAACACATTATAGTATATATTGCAATAGATACGCCCCAGGGTAAAGTCCGCCTATATTGCTTATATAATAATAAGTGCTAAATTAACCTTATTAACCAAGACGTCGTCTGTAGGTTTAACCTGCCTATAAGCTACGCGCTATATTTATATAAACCTATTACACGTTTCCTTAATAGTAACTAGATAATAATCTAGGATGCTTATAATCTAACAGTTACCACTAGCGACTCCTAGGGTACCCCTCGCACCATTAGCCCCCAGACCTTTTAGGGTAGCTTATTTAATAGTTATAATATGGTTCTTAGATAGGATTAGCTTACAGAAGCAGATCTATTAATTAGCTTTTAATCTAGATAATTTGTCTAGGGTACTTTAGACCCTAAACACCTTTAAATAGTTACCCTTAATACGCTCCTAGCAGACATTAAGGCTAGCAAAATAGTTTATTTGCTATAGCTAGAAGATTCCCTCTTTACCCCAGTTACGAACATAATAGAGAACCTATTGTCACTGGCAGCAAGTACCCGTGCAGACCCTTTAGATATAGAAATACCGGTTGTAAACACAATAGAGGACCTATTATTACTGGCAGCGAGTACCTGTAGAGACTCTCTAGTGCTAGCGCAGATTACCTTAACTTAGGGGGGAGGTGATTGAAACCCTAAAACTATTAAGTATACTGCAGCAGAGCTGTATACACTTTTAATATAAGCACACCTGCGAAACATATATTAGCTATACCCTTCTTTTTACTAGCTCCTGGAAGCACACTACTACGCAATAGTTGCCTTAACCTCTATAGACCCCAGCCTACTAGATATATACAAAGAGGAGATTAATGTCTTCTCTAATAAGCTAGCAAGTATACTACCTTAGAACTCTAAGTATAACCATATAATTAACTTAGAAGAAGGTAAGACACCACTGTAGATACCTATCTACAACCTCTTATAGAAAGAGTTGCAGATCTTATAGGAGTACCTAGAGAGTGCTCTTAAGAAGGGCTAGATTAGGCCCAGTAAATCGCCTACTAGAGCGCCCATCCTCTTTATACCGAAAGTAGAAGGTATAATGCGGCTATATATTAACTACAGACGCCTAAACAAGATCACAATTAAAAACCGGTACCCCCTACTACTAGTCGGCGAACTCTTTAATAGGCTTAGCCATATGAAGATATTTATAAAGCTAGATCTTTATAATATATACTATAGGATTTGCATTAAAAAGGGAGACAAATAGAAGACTGTATTTAAGACACGCTATAGTTACTTTAAGTACCTAGTAATGCCCTTTAGTCTTGCCAACGCCCCTACAACTTTCTAGAGCTATATTTAAAAGGCTCTAGGGACCCTAGTAGATACCATCTACGTGGTTTACCTAGATAATATTCTTATCTACTTAAATAACAAGGATAAGCACGTTAAGCACGTCAAGTAAATACTGCAACAGCTCCGCGCTTAGGGCCTATACACCAAACTATTAAAATACATCTTTTACACTAAGAACGTTAAGTTCCTAGGCTTTATCGTTATACCTAATGGTATTATAATAGATCCTACCCACGTAAAAGCTATTAAGGAATGGCCTAAACCTAAGTCCTATAGGGATATCCAGGTCTTCCTTGGCTTCGCCAACTTCTATAGGCGATTTATCTGGAACTACTTGTATACTATATACCCCCTACACATACATCTTGCACAGGTATATTGCGACCTAACATTAAATAGGGAGAAGAAGAAGCAGAAGCGTAAGAAAGGGTCTACTAAATAGTATTAACCCTGGTCCTGGCCTAATAACGCTTAGTAGGCATTTTGTAAGCTACGCGCTGCGTTTATACAGGCTCTTCTACTTTACTACTTTAACCCTAATCTACCCCTAATAGTAATTACTAACGCTTCTAATTACGCCTATAGCGGTATACTTCTATAGCCTTTTAGGCAGGGAGATTAACTCCACTAGTACCTAATTACTTATTATAGTCAGAAGCTTACTAGCCTAGAAGTGTGGTATAATACGCATAATAAGGAACTACTCGCTATAGTGCAATGCTTTAAGACGTGGCGCCACTACCTTAAGCACGCCGCATATATAACGCGCGTGCTCTATAATTATAACAATTTTAGGTACTTTATAACCACAAAGAGCTTATCTACTTACTAGGCCTAATACGTCAAGGAACTGGCTAAGTTTAATTTTAAGATTAAATATAAGCTAGGTAAAGCAAATCCCGCTAATACACTATCCCAGCGCCCAGATTATACTAAAGGCTTTAAAAATAGCAGCAAGAGGACAGTCCTTAATGCTATGCTACCTATATTGCAGCAAAAGTTGCGGGTTATGGGCCTTATAGGCGGCCCTAGTACTACTATACTAAACTAGTAAGTAGCATGCGTGCAGTATATAAGTAACCCTTATAAATATGGCGCTGGTAGACTAGGGTGTCCTACTATTCTCTCTAAGACCTCCTTAGCTGGCCTAATAGCGTTTAACCCTAGGGAAAATCCCTTGGCCTAGGCAACGGTCCCCTATAATAACCTAGCAAGTCACCTGCGTATTACACATTACTTTACTAGCACTAACTTTACGTAAAGTCTTATGCTACGGCAAGAGGTAGTAGTAGCTACCTTAGCCGAAACGGCGTTCACAGAATACCCCCCTAAGTCACTAGTTAATTTTATTTATAGAGTATAAGAAAGGGACGCCTTTACACGCTCTATATATAATTAGTTAACCTAGGGATAGGTTCCTACTAGTAACAAGGACTACACCCTTAATAATTAAGGACTCCTAAGGCAAAACAACAAGGTCTAGGTATTAAATTGCATACTATTATAATAGGAAATCCTTAAGCGGAATTATAATGATCCTATAGGTGGCCACTATGGATTTAACTATACCTACAAGGTAATCGCGCAGAAGTATACTTGGGACGGCCTTACTAAAGATCTCCGTAAATACCTAGATAATTATAATACCTACTAACACTATAAATCGCGCCATTATAAACCCTATAGTGAGCTACAGCCTCTTTAGGTCCCCACCCGAGCCTGGTAACATTACTTACTTAACTTTATTACAGATCTCCCTAAGTCTAAGACTTCTAATAGCGTAGAGTATAACTCTATTCTTATTCTTATAGACCGTTTTATAAAGCTAGTGCGCTACTATCCAGTGCATAAGATAATTAATGCTACGCAACTTACAGAACTCTTATTTAGAGTCTTTGTGTAAATAGGGCCTCTAGATAATATTATCTCTAATGGGGGTAACGTGTTTATAAGTAAATACTAGAGCACTATATGCTACCATCTACGCGTTTAATATAAGCTTAGCACTGTATTCCACCCGCAGATAGATAGTTAGACAGAATATTAAAACTAGGAGCTTAAGGCATACCTGCGTATATTTATAAACTAGGAATAGTCTAATTAGGCCTCCCTACTTAATAAAGCAGCCTTTACCTACAACTCTAAGGTCTATACTATAATAAAGCGTTCCCCTATTAAGCTTACCTATAGCCAGCTGCTAAACATCCTGGATGGAGTCCTAAACGGCGTCTAAGATACCTAGCAAGGTAGAGAGGGGTCCAAGTCAATAAATGTTGAACTTGTAGAGACGCACCTATAGCGCCTATACCTTACACGTAAGGCAGCAGTAGTGTCAATAATGCATGCCTAATAGCTTTAGGCAAAATACTACAATTATCACCATCTGGCCAAGCATTTCGCCGTTAGTAAATAAGTCCTGCTCTCTTCTAAGAATATCCACACAAAACGTCCCTATAAGAAGCTTAACAGCAAGTTTATAGAACTATTCCAGATCCTAAAGCGCGTAGGGTAGTAAGTATATAAGCTAGAGCTCCTACCTACTATAGCACGGCTCCACCCAGTCTTTTATATCTCCTTACTAGAGCCTTATAAGTTACGCCTTAGGTTTCAACCCCTAGTAGTAGAAGAGCTTAAGGAAGGCAGCTAGGAAGTAGAAGCAATTATTACTTACTAGGATCGTGCTAGACAACTACAGTACCTTATTAAATGGCTAGGATGGCTAAATAAGTACAATAAATAGAAATACAAAACAGAACTTAAGAATTATTAATAACTGCTAGATAAGTACCGTAAGTAGAACACCCTAGTCTTGCAGCTAAAGCGCAGGCGAAAAGTAAGTGCCGCTGCTAAGATATAACCTATATAAAAGCGGAGCAGAGGACGTCCTAAGGGATTAAAGAACAAGCTAACGCTTATAGTAAAAACTGCGGTATATATATAGGGTAAAACGTAATTTATTAAGATCCTATATAAGCCACACTCTAATGCAACCTAGCTATACCGGCAACTTATAGGTAAGGCTATAGCGTACGCCAATAACAAAGCTTAATTTAGAAAGCACCCTTTATAGACCTAGTCCGTTACTCCATACTAGCTTAGCAGATTGTTATGTTAGAGAACAGGTCCACTTAACCAGGGTTTAAGACCTACTAGTAACCTGCTGGCAGTAACCTATACCAATAACTTATACACTATTCTATATATATACTATGCAGATAATATACAAGGCTAAAGCATAGATTAGCAGCGGATTTAACAGGCATATAGCCTTACCGTCCATAAATCTGGCTATATATAAGTAACCTATAACCTACCCGCGAAGTATATACGGCGCTATACTAGTATAGCGTAAGGCTAAAGTAGGGTTAGCGGCGGATTTAACAGGCATATAGCCTTACCATCTATAAATCTGGCTGTATGTGAATAACCTGCAACCTACCCGCAAGGTACTAGCAACCTGCCTATATAAGCAAGCTTTGGAATATTTCTAGTCTACCAAATTTAGGTAATAGTATTAAGCTTTATAGGCTCTACCCGTTAAATAGACCAATTAGGATTTTCTATACCGGGCATGTAAAATTACTACTAGCTTAGTTAAATACGGGGGAGTCTTAGCAAGGCAAATCTAACTAATTAGATAACTTTAACCGCTAGTTAAAGTTCCTTAACATCTTCGCGCCATGTATATATACTACCTGTCCCTCTATACGCAAAATTAAGACGCTCTTTCCCCTCTAAATTTTTTCCTTATTAAGGTTTTTTATGGGGTTTTATTAAGGCTTAAGCATATAAAGGATCAGGGACAATCCTTTTAAAGGGGGGGGCATTGTTAGGTGAAACCTAAGTAGATAGTTATATAGCCGCAAGGTACAGGCGACCCTGGGGCGACTTAGGGGTGACTTGCCTGTAAGGCACGTGCAGGGCATGTGCCTAGGGAAAACCCTTCCTACCTCGCACACAGACTCCTCCTTTTCCCTTAAGGATTCGTCTATATATACAATATACCCTATTGTTCCATTATTAAGCTCCTTATCCACATCCTCACCTCACAAGGGATTAGAAAGTTGGCGGCTAAAGAGTTAGTATAGTTCCTAAATGTGTTACTAAAAAGACTTACTTAGCTAGAAAGGCCCGTGTAAAAGTGTAAATGTTATTATTTATAAGAGTAAGCTGCTTATATATGCGCTCCTAAACACTATATGTCTGAGATTACTACGTCTCTATAGTAGTAGAAACCCTTATTAAATTAAAGAGGCTGTAAGTAATAGAAGATACCTTCTATCCCTATCTTTTACTATTCCAATATAGACGGAAATCCTTAATAGCGCGTTAAAGCTGGCAAGCCTTATATGCGTAAACAGCGGGGATCTAATATAGTTAGTAAAGTCTAAAATAAAATGGAATGGGAAATACTGGAATATAGGTCTTTTTCTAGCTATAATAGTGGGAATACTTAGATCTGTTCTTACTAGAGCGTGGTATCTTATAGGCGTAGGACAGATCCAATATAAGCGCGTAAACGTAATAACGGCAGCACTTTAGAGAAACCACTATAGGAGTAACAGAAGTGGTCTATAGTGCTAATAGAGCAGGGATAACACCACCGCTAGTTTAGGGACGTGCAGCACGGTTATAAGCTATTGCAAGAGAACACTATAAGAAGTTAGTATTATTAAAGAGATAAAATGGGGATTTTATTACTTATAGACGTATTATAAAAAGAGAATAGAGTAGTAGTAGAAAAAATAGCTAGAGATGCGGAAGCTAAAAGCTAAGATATAATAAAAAATAGTCTGCTAAAAGGCGAGATAAATAGTATTATTAATAGAAAGACGCGTAAGAGACAACAGCTTATAAACTGGAAGAAATTAATATTAAGAAGTTATTATTAGGACCTATTTTAGGTAAATAGGGATAGTAGCTAGTTAAAGCGTTATATAGGACAACCTCTGGATTAGCTTATAATAAATTCTTATAATAAGGAAGGTAAATCCCATCTAATTTTCATTATTATTATCAAAGTTCTATTATAAAGGCACTGTAAAGAGCTATAGTGGAAGAAGAGCAGAGGAATAGAAGATAAAGTAAGGTTCTACGCTAGTAAAGAACTGGCGATAAGCCGCATTATAGAGTACCTTTCTACTAAAGAACTTCCCAAGTGGTCTTGGTTGGAACTCTATAAGAGTTTATTAAGAGGTAAAGTCTTAGAGGACTAAGACCCTTAAAAGGGAGGCAATTATAATGGGCGCTCCTAAAAGGTATATATTAGATAAAATAGATAAAGGTTTTACTAATGTCCTACTGATGTCCTAGAGGAGATATAGTTAGATAGATAAGGGGTAAAGGGTTTTACTAGTGTCTTAGAAGGATTATATAGGGAGCTAGTTCTCCTCTAGAGAAGAATTAGCAATTAGTCCCTAAATAGAAGAGGTTAGAAAGTATTTGTCCTTTATACATAAAGCTCGTTCTATCTTTAACTTACCTTCTACTTACCTATAACTCTTATTCTACACTATTGATTAGATAATTATATGTTCTGGTTAAACTGGTCTCTTACACTTTAATATCTAACTAGTATAATAGTTTGTTAGTTTCTTTAAATCCTTATAACTCTAGCTCTTATAGCTAATAGCTTACGCTATACTTAGCGTCCTTATAAATTTAGTATGCGTTATTATAATAAAACACAAAATACTTAATTAAATATTCCCTGGTCGTGTGTAAAATACTTATATCTACTTTATTATACTTTAATAATCTAGTGCCCTTTATTACATAGTTACTTTAACTACCTTTATAGTTTCTAGTGAAATAACCTTATTTTCTGTAATTTATATAAGCTTCTTCTTTAAACCATTTATCTTATTATAGAGTCCGCCTAAGTATCTTCTGCTATTAAGATCCCTAATTCGGCCTTTACTCCTTAGTCCTATAATTACTTAATCCTTAACCTTTAGGTTTCTATAGTTTCTTATTTTACTTCTTAGATTCTTTAGTATCGCTTAGGTCTAGTAGCTCTGGTCCACTATACTATAATTTTAATACTTACTATAACGCTTAATTCGCCTATACCGGTCTTATCGTGCTCTTACTACCTCTCTTAGCCTAGTAGAGTTATTATTAATTTTATTCGCTTAGTTAATTAGCTCCCTTATAAATATTGCATCTTTTATAGGTATTATTATTGTTTAAACCCTTACTTTTAGTCCCTTTTAGTACTATACTATTAACGCCTCTTTATTCTATCTGGTCTATACTACTAATATTTAGAATTACGCTATATAGTCTATTGCTAACGATCTTTATATAAATTTAAATAACTTCCTTTTTATGGTTGTTGTTAATTCTAGGTCTTTATATATCTATATAAGTCTATCCGCGAATCTGTCCTATATTAAGAATATATACCAAACTTCTATATTGCTAATTCCGCTAACCCCATTTACTTATACCTTTATAAGGTAGGGTTTAAACCATTCCAATACCTAACCCGTTAAGAATAGTTCTATATACGCGACTTGGTCCATTAGTAAGGTAACTTAGCCCCTTTATATTATATTTTAAGCTTCATTTGCGTAAGGAATCCTTTAAGCTATAACTTTTCTCCTAAAAATTATTCAATTAATGGCATTTTAATCTTTATTATGCCGAAATTGTTAAGCTTTGCCTTAAAGCCTGCTTGGTTAATATTAATACAATCTATTACTTCCCTAAGTCTTTTTATTGTAACTATTTATAAGTTATCGGTTTCCGCTATGCTTATATCTCCCTAATACCTAAATATTAATCCTTCTAGCGTTATTATAGGTGCTATCTTAGGTGGCATATTATTTGACTTTATTAATACTATAACTAGGTAGTAAATATATAATAAAGCCTTATAGTAGACACTACGGTGGACTTATTAATGGGCTAGGTATATAGGTAAATAAGAAGTTAATAACGTAAATATAACTAGTAGAGTGATTGCCTAACAGATTAACTCTAATTATATTTCAAGATTTACTATAAAGAGAAAAACTATCTAGGTAGGGACTGTGGTTCTTTAAATACATAATTTAACTCCTAAGAAATATACTAAGAACGTTAGTATGTTAGTACGTTAGTATATCCCGCGTTTCTACGTTTCCACGTTCCTATATTCTAAACTAGTATCATAACTAGCCATATAACTTAGCTACCCCTTATTTTATAGCTCGATTAGTTCTAGCGCCTCCCGTATTATCTTAACTAACCCTTTTATATCTTCTCTTAGTAGTCGTACTACTACCGATATAAGGTCCGTAACACTATATATTAAAAACGTTAAATATATTAAATATGTCAACCACGTTAATTGCAGCTAATTGGCCTAGTTGGTAGTATTTAATTTCACTTAATAGGTAGTTTAAATTTTAGTATATAAATTTTTTCCTAATATAACTCTATTACTTAATAGATTGGCTAATAGCTACAGAAAACTATAAAGTATTAAAAAAAGTCTATAATACCTATATAGAATAGGCAAAATAATATAAGACTTAATTTTATATTAGAGAAATACTAACTAATCTATAGATCTCTAATATATAATCTATATTTAAGTCTTTAGGGAATAACTAGTTTAAGACTTAAGAGTACTTAGTATATAGGTAGATAATAAGCTTTAGTAGAGCGTATATATAAAGTAGGCGGCCTATAGAGATTAGGTATAGTTTAATATAATATTTAGGATTATTAACTTAATATAAGATCTATACTTCTATAGGTTATACCTACTATATATAGCGGTTATCCGGCTATTAAAGAAACTAAAAATAGCTTCCCTAAATTACTCCTTAAGCTACTCTAAAAGGTCTAAGTAGCTTACCTTTAGAGAATAATTAGTAGGTATAAGTTAACGGCTATAGTACTACTTAAGAAAGAAGTAAATATACCCCCTATAGCTATATATTAAGGCAGCCGCTATATAAAGAGTACTAAAGGAGCGTAACTATAGTACTATAAGGTATATTAAGATATACTTAGGTAGGATATAGAAGGGCCTTAGGGCCTCCTAAAGAAGGACTTTTTAGTAATCCTAGAGTAAAAAGGACGTATTAGTAAAGTAGAAGAGAAATAGCGCTATGCTAAGGCCTAAGCCTATATATAGAAATAAAGAAGATATATAAGAGCTTAATAAAGATAAGAAAGAGAAAGGAACTAAAGTAGAATATATTTTTAAAAAAAACCGAACTACTATTATACAAAAATAGATAGACTAATATTAGAGAGATATATAGAAAATAATTATAAGAGGATAGTAAGCTATAGTATAGTTAACGCTATAAAGAGTAAATGCTTAAGATCTACTAAGGGCTAATAAAGGTTAAAAAAAATTAATAGTACCGATTTTAAGGATAGAGGTAATAGAACTAAAAGACTAACTCTATAGAGTAAAGGTTTTAGTAGATAACCCTAGGTATAAGTTATTACGGCACTATTATAGACACTAATTAGGGGCTTAGATAGGGACTTAGCGCTATATATATAAATATATCCTTTTCTTTACCTCCTTCTAGTCCTTAGCTTGGAATTCTAGTTACTTAGCTACTAATAAGGTTTATTAAAGAAAAGCCAAAAAGCTTTAATAATATTACTATTAAACTTATTATTTAGTTTATTAAAATATTAGTTGAGAGCTAAAAGAGAGCTAAAAGAGGTATTAGATAAAGAGTTTTATAAATTATTAAATAAAAGTATATATATTTTATTATTAATATCTATTATTTCTTACCTAAATAGAGGAAGTAAATAGCTTTTAATTAGATCTAATTATAAGGGTTTTAGAGTTAGTTTAAAGTATAACATAGTGTTATAATAAAAGAGTTATTATTTAATAAGATACTTTAAATTTATATATAAACAGCGCCTATTTACTCTTAGACCCTTAAGGAGAAATTCCTTTTAGTATAATCTAATTAGGTTAGGAGTTTATAGGAGTCTATAGGACTAAAGTAAGGTAATCTAATTGGCTTAAGAGTTTATAGGTGTTTACGAGCGTGGCGCTAGCCTTTAGCGCCACACCGTGGCAGGATTTCTCCCCGAGGGTCTGATTTATTAGATAAATTCTACTATGGAACGTCTGATTTATAAGATAACCGCTAACCGGATCTCTGCATCCTGATGAGCTTATTTCTGCTGTAACACGCACACTCCCAATGGTATTTCCCCCATCAACCCATCCCGATTGCAGCGATCGTAGGCAGGGCTCGTCAGCTGTCAGCGGAGCTCTGCATCTTGCTGCACATCTCGCGAGGACCCTTTGACAAGCTGCCTCATACCTACCTAGATAAGGATTGATAGGCATGCATGAAAGGCAATTCCTTCCGCAGAGACAGTTTGCTACTCCTGGACAACTCCTGGACAATACAACTCCTGGACAGTACAACTCTTGGACAGTACAACCCTTGGACAGTACAACTCTTGGGCAATGCAGGTTGTTGGTATCGAGGTATTTTCTCTTCCCCGAGGCGGTATTTTTTTAAAGTCTCACAGGCGTCTTACATGTCACATTTTCATGTACATTCTCTTGTTCATTTTTAACTTTCATGCATGTCACAAGTCGGAATTTTGGCATTTCAGATATACTTGGCCTACATCGTCCACAGGCGCTCATCAAGACTTGATGGAGAAGTTGGAGGCGCTTGTTTTCAACCGTTCTTCCATCCCGGGCGCACGTCCCTCTCCAACCTTCCCTAACCACATCACCCATTGGCCTTCCCTCCCCCCCCTTGACGCTTGTCCGCCGTCTGCATCCATGGTTGGAAACTTGAATGTGGGGTATCGTGGACGCCTCTTTACTTCCCCCGGCATCACCCAGGTGCTATATTTTAGTTCCCTCATGCACTTACATCATGGGACGTTAGATGAGGTATTAATATTTTGTAGGAACCGCAGCTTGGGCTTGCGCGAGGAGAAATTCGGAGTGGACACTCTTCGCCGTTTCATGATAGTGGAGGCCGGGGGGCATTATGGCAGGGATGGACATCTGGAGTGCCTTTGCCTTAAATAAAGAGCGGAGGAGCTCGATCTTTTGAGGGTCAGAGTGGTACCTCATGGTCCTCTTTGGAAAATTAGGTGTCTTCCCGCCAGCTCTACCACCCTCCACCGCAGTAATTGACTCGCAATAATGGGGAAATTTGCTCTCAAGAAGCCTGCCGATGTCCCAGGCAAAGCTTGGTGGGTGCTTCGCTCGATCTGGGATTTCATTCAAACTAATTGGCTCAGGCCTGCTATCTGTATTGGTCTGTTTGTAGCTTTCGGAGGTGTGCTCTTCGGGTCAGAATCCACAACCTTCCAACGACACTTTCAAACTAACACGGCTTCTAAGATATGATACTGGAACCATCTCCGGCATCCTGGCCATGCCCTACTGGCTCCAAAAATTCACCACTCCTGGCAATGATGGTAAACTTACTGCCTCTCAAAACTCGCTCATCGTTTCGATTCTGTCCGCCGGTACCTTCTTCGGGGCCCTTTCGGCTGCTCCGCTTGCAGACAGGGTGGGCCGTCGGCTTGGTCTTATGATCGCTGCTGGAATTGTCTTCAACCTTGGTGTAATTAGTCAAACAGCTGCCACATCCCAGCCTTTGTTCATTTCCGGGCGGTTTTCTGCTGGTCTTGGCGTTGGTCTGATTTCTGCTATCAGTAAGTTGGTGCAAGCTCGAGTGTGCTTCGGGCCCCCGGCTAGGGAATCCGCCAGAACAAGAGTCCGCTAACTTCTATAATAGTTCCAATGTATCAGTCTGAGACTTCTCCGAAATGGATTCGAGGAACAGTTGTTGGGGCCTACCAACTTGCCATTACTATCGGCTTGTTACTTGCCGCGATTGTCAACAATTCCACGAAGAATCGCAATGATACCGGATCTTATCGAATTCCAATCGCTCTTCAGTTCTTATGGTCTCTAATTCTCGTTTTCGGGTAAATAGAACTCTAGAGACACCGTTAGCACATCTGATTTGTGGCCAGTCTTCTGCTCCTCCCAGAGACACCTCGCTACCTTATTAAGCAAGACAACTATGACAAGGTACCTCCTTTTTCACTAAAAACCCCAGGCTGAGTTCTGACAAGACATTTCAGGCTGCAGTTTCGCTCGGTAAACTTCGTCGTCTCCCGCCTAACCATCCGGCCGTCCTTGAGGAACTCAACGAAGTGCAAGCGAATCATCATTACGAAATGAGCATTGGACAAGCTTCGTATCTAGAATGCATCAGAGGTACCATGGGCAAGCGCCTACTTACTGGCTGTCTTTTACAAGCTCTACAGCAGCTGACTGGTGTAAACTTTATATGTGCGCATTCTATCTCCCCTCATGCATAATGCCTTTTCCGACGTATTCCGCATATCACGAATAGCCGCTAACCAGTGTCTGTAACTCACAGTCTACTATGGTACCCAGTACTTCAAGAATGCCGGATTCCAAAACCCCTTCATTATTCAAGTTATTACCAATACAATCAACGTAGCATCAACCCTTCCTGGCCTCTACGCTGTTGAGAAGCTTGGTCGCCGCAACCTCCTACTCATTGGAGCCATGGGCATGTGCGTCTGCCAGTTTATTGTTGGAATTACGGGGACCGCATCGGGCACCACCGAGTTGCCCGCCCAACGCGCGGCCATCGCTTTTGTGTGCATTTACATCTTCTTCTTCGCAAGCAGTTGGGGCCCAGTCGCATGGGTTGTGACTGGTGAGCTGTTCCCGTTGAAGGTCAGGGCTAAGTGCTTGAGTATGACAACCGCAAGTAACTGGTTGTTGAACTGGGTGAGTAGACTTACCTTTCTTTTCTCCCGCCCCTTTTCCCGATTCCCTCGAGTGATCCGCAAATTACTCAAACCAGAACATTCGATATGTGCATTCTCTAATAAGCCTACCAGGCCATCGCTTACTGCACGCCCTACATGGTTGACCCCGCGCATGCCAACCTGCAATCCAAAGTCTTCTTCGTCTGGGGCTCCTTCTGCTTCGTCTGCATTGCATTCATTTACTTCATGATCTATGAAACTAAAGGCCTTTCTCTCGAGCAAGTCGATGAGCTCTACGGTACGGTATCCCAGGCGTGGAAGAGCAAGGAGTTTAGGCCCGCACTTTCGTTTGCGGAAATGGAGCAGATGGGCGAAGGTGGTCGCCATATGAGTATTGTTGAGATGGTAGCCGTGCAAGAGAGGAAGAGGAGTATTGTGCAAATGGACAATCTAGAGTATAGGGGAAGTGGGTTAATCGAGAAGATTTAGGAATGGATATTTGAGCTTATCTAGAAAGGGATTGGAGGATTGGATGGGGAACATGGCAGATGTATCTGTAACACTCGTTTTGAAATTGAATAAGATAGGCTGTTTAGCGGAGAATAGTAGCTAGGCGAACTCCAGGAAACTATGTATTGACGTTTGAGAAGCTAAGACTTGCTAAGAGGCTAAGCTTCCACTTCTGCATTCGCTAACAGCATCCGTTAGCGTTAGGGTCCGTAGACGAAGTGGCCCGTGCGCGAACACCAGAATCAAAAGTACGCGTATGGTCACGAAGCCTTGATCTTATTGATTCTATTGGTTAGCTCCTATCGATAACATACGGACCCGAATCAACGTGCTAAGGGGTAACCCAGAATGTCGGAATGGTCGGTGTCACTCTAATGAAATGTCAAGGTAAGAACGAGTCAACGGAGATATAAAAGACTAGATCACATAGGGTAAAATATAGAGCAACTCGTGCACCTGCGGAGATTAGAAAACGCCACAGCCGTTGCTCGAAAAGTTTAAATAACTAAGGGCAAATTGAGGTGTTTCAAAGTGCTAAAAGTTTTAGTGAAGACTGACACACAAGCTAAGTAAAGAGACTTGATCACTAAACGCGACCTGGGGGCGAGAAAGAGCCGATGATAAAGTAAGGCATGGCCCTAGATGTGGGCACTTTCTCCCGCGTCGCCAAGATCGCCTGGCGCGAGTCACCTGCATGCGCTCACTAGCTCTGTTTTGGCCCCCAACTTCATCCCGAACCTGGGTTCATCAAACCCCCTTAAGGGGTGCAAAATAATTATCTCACTACCAGACAGCCATCACATGTAGAAAAATTAAGTAAATAACTTACCTCTATATTGCTCCCTAGCTTCTTAATAAAATTATCTTTTAAGAATATTTATAAGTTGTAGTTATTGCCTAATTTAGGCTCTAGCATTGTTGTATCCAAACGGGAGACTAGGCCACCTACAGTGAAATTGATCAAGAGTAGTAAGCGTTGTATCAAACGACCGGGAAGGTCTGGAACCGAGATAACAAAATAAATAGCCACGTTAGCCCTAGTCAGTTCCGGGTTACTTTTCCCGCTCGAATCCTTACTTAGGAGAATAGTGCCCATGTCATCAGACACATCTGCCTTGAGCCCGAAGCTTATTAGGATTATTTTAAAAACGCCACCAACATGGGCATTCTCACTGTTGCCCCTAATAAATATAGCATTTGCCCAAGCACGGTACCCACTCATATATTAACTAGACTGCACGTCTCCAACCCGCAAAATTTGCGGCTCTTCATTTCTCTATCCCTCTTCATATCTTCTTGAAATTATATATACATGCAGCCGTCATATCCCTGACGTTCTCCATTCCTCTCATACTAGTTACCTATCGTCACTACAATGCGCCAGTATATCATCATCTTTTTCATTTCTTTGCTGTTTAAAACTGCTTATGCGCGAGACGCACCCTCCGTCACAACGGATTACGTTTCGGAATGGACCGCAGCAGATCCATACTGGCTAGCCGAATTTGGTTTGTTTGGACTTGGTACAGGAGGAGATCTTGAGCCACAATGCGCGTGGGCCATCAACGAAACCATGCAAGTCACGCCACAATATGTCCAGATGGCGATGGCAATGTCAACGACTTTGATGACGCTTTTGCCGACGCTGCTCACGATCGGAAATCTATACGCTGCCAGCTCGTCCGAGGTCTTCTCCACAAGCCTTTTCGTGGGCTTGTCGGCATCTGCATTGAGCTTCGGGCTGCCGGTGAAGACGAAGAGCGGCATACATCCCCGCCAGAAAATGAACCTCTCCAAGCTCCCTAGCCGATCCCTTAACCGCCTAAAAGAACTAGGTCAAGATCGGATTTCGAAGCAAGAGAATTCCACGTGGATAAACCGCATCCTCCTCTTCGTGGGGCTCCGCCAACCCATCAACGCCTTCGGCGCCGACGACGCCTTCCACGCTGTCCCCTACGCCGAGTTGAACGCCTGGAACAGCGGCGCGCACGATTCGGACAACGTTGAGTTCCAGCGGCTGCGCCGCGCCATCGAGGAGTTCCGCAACCGCAAGTCGCACTGGGGGATCCCGCGCAACTTGTGGTGGCTCTTCTCCTATTTCATCTTCTTCATCCACGTCGGTCTGCTCCTGGCCATCTCGCTCCCAAACCTCTACTACATCATCTCGGGCTGGCCCATCTATGACTGCACGACCCAGGGCCAGACGTGGTGGGTGCTCGCCGCCAGTTGCATCAGCATGGCCTTCAAGTTCCTGTCGTGGGAGCTGGGCCACCACGAGCTCGTGCGCATCCACCTGCTGCACGGCACGACCGCCATCCGACACGTCTCGCACATCCAAACGGTGCAGAACGTGGTGAACGGGCTCCCGCCCTTGCGGCCCCACAACCTCAACCCGTTCAAGATCGCGACGCAGTTCCTGCGCGCCTTCCTCGCCCACCTGCAGTTCCTGTACCACAACCGCCGCGACATCCGCTCGTGGTCGCCCGCGCGCCGCAAGCCCTTCACCATCCTCATCCACCTGACCACCGAGGCCCGCTCGCCGTTCCCGACCATGTTCGCCGGCTTCCTCGAGGGCCTCATCCTGCTGTCGCTCACCTTCTTCTTCGGCACCTTCTGGGGCGGCAATCTGTACTACACGATGATCTACCTGGTGACGACGCTCGTGGCCGTCAGCATCGGGCGCGCGCTGGGCATCGTGTACGTGAAGTGGAGCGAGGCGACGAACGGGTTCTCGGTCATCGAGTGCGCCGAGGTGGCCGAGGTGCGCGGCGTGCTGAGGATTCTGGCGTCGCTGAACGAGGAGGTCATGGTCGAGGTCAACCAGGCGTACTACGTGCAAGGGAGGCGGATCGACCGGCACCCGGACTTCAAGAAGTGGCTGGAGGACTGCGAGCGTGGCGACTATGATGTTGTGAAGGCGGCGCAGGACATGGCGAGGGAGGAGCAAGGGAAGATGGACGCGGATGGAGGATCGGACGCGGCGACGTCACTGCTGGCGCGAGAGGGCGATGGAGAGTCCGTGCAGTTGACCGATTGGAGGTCCAGCACGCAGACTCAGCTTGATGAGGCGGTGGAGAGGCTCGCGAGCGGCGTGGACAGGGAGGAAGAACAGGGTACGGAAGCCATGGAGCGACCGACGTATCATCGCATTTCCACTATACAACATGCGGAAGAGCCACATTCGCCTCTGGACCGCTGATGTGATCGAACTGGAGCTATACCGACATAAATTTTCTCCACACTGAAATGCACCACTCAATTCCCTGCTATATGCGGACAGGCCTCCAAACCTCGCATGTCTGGTCGACTTTCAAGACCGATCACGGGTGCAGAAGAAGCGGTGCGGACATCAGCCACTTGTAGAGCATGCCAGGCTACTTGTAATCTACGCCGAGTACTCTCTTGAAAGCTATGCTTGAAGGAAAAGAGAAGTTCCAAGGACAAAGCAATGCCACAAATGGCAATGCATGCAAGTTAAGCTTGCAGCGGCGTTATGATTTCGATTCGCAGAAAGATCGTGTCGCGCCATCTGATTGACCTAAGACGCTCCTACCCAAATTCAAAGACCACCTTCCCTAAATTAATCCAAGTATAACCTACAATGGAAATAGAATCCAATCTATTCAGGCTCCATATTTTAGTGTTTCTTATGCCGCTCCAGCTGCCGTGTGATAACCATTTCAAGCTCTTCAGCCATCTTCTTGCCGTTTTTCGCGCCGAGCATGAGATGAGTTATTATCAACCCATCAGCGGAATACCATATATATGGCCTATACCTCTCATACCACCTCCTGATGAGATTGGTGTTGAAATCGACAAAATTTAAGCGTGGCAACGACTGCAATGCCCTAAGAATATGGGTGTAAGAGCCTTCTTCTATTCTTGACTTATGAAGATGGAACCTTTCCAGGGTACTGGCATGATTGATGAGCAAGTCAATGAGATGGCTTGGGGAAAAGATGATATTGGAGAACCAGAGAACACGAATTTTTGGAAATGGTTGGAACTGAGAGATACGGCTGATAAACTGGGCACTGCCATGCGGGGCGGTGAGATGGAAAACCTCTAGGTCGGGACATAGACTTAAGAAACGTGTGATCCACATCAGTTTCCCTGAATTATTCTTCCAGCTTGCCGCAGTGAGGTGCAATGCTTTAAGCTGGCTGAAAGCAGGCTTGAGGAGTCCAATGTGGGCTTCTGAGAGGGTCTGCCTTGGGGTGAACGAGCGGCTTCTGCCATTCGGAGTCGCTGGCAACCTGGACGGCAGAGCAACAGGAGGCCTAATATAGAGTTCTCGGAGCTTGACACCACTTGTCGCGATGGCGGATAGCACTGTAGCAAAGACGTGGGTGTTCATTTTATCAACCGTTCCAGTAGTCCACCAATGCCGCATCTGCTGCAGGTCAGGAGCCGATGGTGGATATATTCCAGTCATCTTGCGAATCTGTTTGACGCCCCAAACGCGTGAGACATCAAAATTTCCGTAAACCGTAATGACCTTGAGATTCGGAAGATTTCGCATAGCCTCTACAAGCATGCTGACATCGATGCTCCGTTTTCGAAGTCTGTTTTGGTCGTGCGAAAGTCTATTGTATGCTCGCCTTCCACTCCTTTTGACCGCATCTCTTTCTTCATTCCATTCAATCAATTCGTCCTTGCTGAGCGCGGAGATAGAAACAGTGTGGATTCCCAGCTCTCGGATACAAGGGCCGAACTTCTTATGCTTTGAAAAATAAATCAGATGTTGGAGACTGTTGCGAGTGATCATAAATTCCATTTGTTGGAAGGAGCTTGTTGCCCATGCATGATAGGATTTGTCTCTGATGTTGGTACAAGTAAGTCGAAAGCGGCCGACATCTTCGGCGGCAAGGAATTGACAAATATTGTCTATTAACTCCTCTGGAATATCCGTCAAATGAGAGACCATGGTGAGGATTGAGTTGGGGAACGGGGGTGGAAAATCTAAAGAGCGTACAAGCACGTTGAAGAGGTTGATTCTTGAAAGGCTATGTGGTAGCAGAAGTGAAGGTACTGCTGCTCGATGTTGACTCAAGCTTCCGAGCCAATAGCCTACTTGCGGCCCAAAGAGGACATATTAACGGAGCCACACTGTCAATGAGGTTGCCTAATGTAAATTGCCTAAGCGAGGCCCGATTTATTTTCTCCGAACCTGTTGAAATATCGGCCATCGATCAATCAGCTGATACGCGGACTGTATAAAGGTCCAACATTGAACACAGAGCATGTGTCGCTTCGCAGAAACATGGTCAGAATAAGAAATTGTAAAATCATGATTGAAGTGGACATTTCAGAGGGGCATTACTTCATATCCTTTCACTACGCTAACTCATCCTTAATTGCCAGCAAACTCCTTTTCCCCCAGTCAAGCTTCCACACGCAACCCTCTAAAACCCCAGTGCCTCTGCTAATCTTACACAACTCATTCACCGCTCCCGTAGGAAAGCATCATAGTAGTAATACTTATTATGGTGGCCATAACCGTTACGATCGTCAACCCATTCACCTGTCTCCTCTATCGTAGCTTCCTTCAGAAACCACTCTGACCACTGAATTTCGAATTGGAAAACCGCATCTCGACGCCATAGGGTACACATAATACTCCCCACACAAAACGTGCGCCTCGCATCCTCAGCCAGTTCGTCACGTAGCTCGCGCGTCAGCTCCACGGCAGATCGCTCTCCTTTAGCCAAGGTCTAGCGCTCGCGAAGAAGCTTAACGAGGCGCTCGTAGGCAACCTGCCGCTCCGGGCCCACGGGCGGGAGTTTAGGATCGAAGAGAGCAGGTACTACGTTCAATTAGTGTAGGCACGGAAGGATTGGGCAGGTCTCGCCACTTTTAGAGAGAAGATCGGCTTCCTCAGTGCCTTGCTTTGGCGGACCTGGAGAATCGACCATCTCGCTCTTATTCGAAGGAGTCTCGTTCGGCGATTGCGCTGGTGAGTATACTGGGGCGTTGAACATATCCATGTCTAAAAGAGATTATATTAATATCTGGGTTGAACCATGGTTCGCAGAACACAATACCCGATTCCCCCGATTCCTCATCCGTCATGTCCCTGAGAAATTTTTCGCGCCCCGCCCGACCGACGGTTGCTGGAGTCTATGGTGGCATCATCTAGCGTTTGGCTTTGGAAGTCGTGTTCTGCCATGTTGGAATGAGTGCTATTGAGTCCACGTAAGCCCCCGCATGGAGTGATGAGATTCTGGCAGATCTTTGCGGTTTTGTTGAGAGGATGGAGAAGGCGCGAGCAGGAATTGAGCTAATTTAAAGTTAAAAGTGGAAAGAGGTCAGGCGGCAGTCACACAAACGCAAACGCATTGACGCTGTTACTCTTCGCTGACAAGACTTCACGATGTTTTCCTTTCTTTCCCTTTGGCACCACCTAGGTAAGTAAATCACACAGTGCAATCACACAAACCATACTTTGCACATTTTGCAGCTTCCGACGTGTCCAATGCAATCATACATACCCAATCACCTCTTCCAATACTCCTTTACGAGATATTACAAAATCTTACAGATCCAGTCAGTGCCACAGCACTGATCATCAGCCCACATTTGCATCTGTGAATACAGACTCCAAGAGGTCTTTAGAAAACCTTCAACTGCTCGTTAACGCCAGAATCACCCTTTGGGTTCAAGTTCTTCGTGATCATAGTCTGCCTGGCGCTTCTGACGCTGTTTCTCTTTGGCCTCCATTTGTTTGAGCTGGCGGTTCCACTCATTCATCTTCTCCTTCCGCGCAGCCACCTCCGCTTTCCTCTCGGCCTCTCTGCGGTTCGACTCTAGCGCATCTCTGATCTGCCGTTCCTTCTCCCTCAGTAGTCCTGCATCCACCTCAGCAGCCCACCTCTCCATCCTCGCTCCAACATCCTCTTCGGCACTTTCGCTTTCAGCGAGCTCCGCCTCTGCTTCCTCGTCCTCGTCATTGTCATCGTCATCGTCATCGTCCAATTCACCCTCTTGGCGCGTCTTCCAACCCAACTCTCCAGCCTGAGGTCCTCTAGCCGCCAACATCTCCCTCAGTCCATCCTCTCTCAACTTCCTGTTCTCCCCTTCCCGCTGCTCAGCCCACTCCACAAACCTGACAGCCCACGCAGCCTCGTATCCATAAGGGGGAATTCTAGTCTCCTCAATCCTCCTCCTAATCTTCTCCCTAGCATCCTTCTCATACCGACCCATCATCCTTTTATACGCCGCAGCATCAACCACGTTACCATCAATACCGACAATGCCACGCTTGCCAGCGAGAGCATAGTCCTCGAGCCTCCGCTCAGCCTCCCTCGCATCAACGAGGCTCTTCTCAAACGAAACAACGGCATCAGGGACCAGATCCGGCGCATTGAACGTCCCCGCAGCCGGCGAGCCAAACGTTGCATTGACCTCCAGCAGAACACCGCGCGCGATGCGCAGGGCGCGGACGGATGGCTCTTCCCTCGCTGGTGGCGCCCACACCCTCCTACCCTTGTCTCTGGCGCCGCCTGCTGCGGCAACGGACGGTGACCGCGATGGCTGGCCGCTCGCGCTCGCGCTGGCGCTGCGCAAGGTACTGAAAGCGCTTCTGACACTGGGGCTGCGCAGGCTGCCCTTTAGGCTCGCGGATGAGGAAATCGGTCCGTCAGGTCGAGGGCTCCTCGGTGTGCTGCCGCTCCAGTTGCCTACACCGCCACAACCGGTCGGGTGGTTAGCGGACCGAACTGAGTTTCTAGTTGGGGTTGGTGGCTGCATACCATGCAAGCGTGAGGAGTCGGAAGATTGGGGCGTGAGCGCCAGTGTGCTGTTGCTCGGCTCGAACCAGCGCCCGAGGAGCATGGTGCGGACTTTCTCGTATGCGGCAAACTTCTCATAGTTGTCTTCGCTAACGATGAAGCTTGGGAACGGCTGCTTCTTCTTGTCGAACCGTACGGCGGGGCTGTGGTCGGGGAGGACGAGACTCGGTTTCTGCTCGGGGGATGCTCTGGGAGTTAGAGTCTGCAGCGTCTCGTCTGAGTCGGCCGATGCGGTGGATGCTCGATTGGTGCTAAGTAAGGAATCTACATTCCTAATTTGAACATTTCTCATGCTATAAAGTAAATTGGGAAGGGGTTGGGGTCGGTGCTTTTTCTGACCTTGTGAAACAGATCTGGTTGACTGGAAGCCTGGACAGCAATCTGAAAGGTGTTGTTCGAGGGTTGGTCTACGAAAGCGAGAGCTTGATAGCCCGCATTCATGAGTGCGACTGCTTGGGTTCGAAGGTGGAGGGACACAGAAGAGATTCCTAGTTGGTGTTAATTCCTGATCTTCATACTCATCATCATCGTACTCAAGATCTGAATACTCTTTGGTATACTCATCCAACACATCGGCTTGGGTTGAGTAGTCATCGTCGCTGTGAGTGTGCTGGTCGTCAGAGTGAGTATATCCATGCGCCTGGGGTGGCGTGCTAGAGTTTCCACGCTCCACGAATGGGTCTAAACTGGCGTTGAATGGCGGGAAGTAGGAGCCCAACCCAAAACTGACCCTTGATTGTGGGTGTTCTAGGCCGTTTGCTAGTCCTTGATGCCCCATCAGCCCCTGTCAAGTGCCTGTACCTGAACATAGACATACCGTATTCCATGGTTGGCTTTGCATAGCCCTGATCATCGTCCGTGATAGAACCATCCCTCTCAGAATGTCGGCCAAGACTACTACTTGATTCATCACGTTCCGGTGGACTAATGCATTGTTCAGTTCCATCCTCGTCAAGGTAACTGCTCTGTTCATTTTCTTGCATTCGACCAGTCCCGCTGGCCTCGTGTTCGCTCTCAAATCCAAGCTCCTCTTCTTCTGCTTGCATCTCTCCAAAACGGGCCTCAGCCATCTTTATTATGACCTTCTCTTTAAATTGACCGCCAAACATTTGCGCCCTTATTTTAGCTCTGATCTCATCTTCTTCCTGCTGACTCAAGAGAGTTTCGGGCTCATTGATCCTCGGAATATTGCCAGCGGCCCTGCCATTCGCATCTGTATCACTCGAAATAAGCATATTTCTTCTAGGGTTTGGTGGAATAGACATACTGCGCCTCACATCGGCGCGTGATTTACTGTTCTTTTTGTCGAAAAGACCCATTGTGGTTGCTACTGTAGAGTTCTTTGTTCGATATTGAGACACTGTGCGGGTACATGACTTGTTTAGGAGAGTGTTTATAAATAGAGTAGTTTAAGGATGCAGAAGCAAGATGGAGAAGAGATTGACGCGTGCATGTTGATGATTTAAACAGGATATCATATCAGTAAGTGAATAAAGTATGTAAACGAAATTACTAGATTTCACAATGTCTTTGGCTGCACTTTTGCCCAAGAGGGATTCGGTAAGGTAGTGTTCGGGTTCAAGATTCTTAATGAAGTTTGAGAATATCCTCAGTAAATGCATTACCCACCCAAGCTGCGAGATTCTGCCCTCCAACATACTATATAAATTCGGAGGTATTTTACCTTATGCAGTTGGAAATGAGCTTTGTTTTGTCACCATCTACCAAAACACCGCTACATGCAACACGCTCATTCTAAGAATGTGAAAAGATTCGTATGCACAATATTGAGAGCACGATCAGCTTCGCACTCTTCGATAACACATGAAATATTGATTTCGCTCGCACCTGTGACGTATAGCGTTAGATTATCTCTCACCACTGAAGCTTCTAACTCGACACAGGAGCAGGTTGAAAAATGACTGCGAGAGGGAGAAGGGCTTGAAACTTACCTTGCGAGATCATTTCAATGTTTATATTATTCTCTCCGAGCACGGAGAAGAACTTTCCACTAATACCGACCATGTTCTTCAACTGCCTTCCCACAAGACTCACAATCGCCATATCTGGGACGAGATCAATCGTTCCGTATTTGCTCAGGTCAGTGATAGCCCCGCGCAGATCCTCATCTTGGATCATGTATTCGTCTTCGCCTCCGCCACTCGGCATGGCCGACTCCGAATGCAAAGCCATAGACACATGCACTTCAGACGACGAAATCAAGTCGACAGAAAGATGCCACTTGTCGAGTACGGAGAAGATGTTCATCAAGAAACCGTGAGCTCGGGTACGCTTGTTACTGTGCACGTTGAGAACCATGATTTTATGCTTGATCGTAACAGCCGTAGGCCGTTTAGGGCGCTGCAACTGCGAAATACCGCTAGAAGAGCGGGTGCGGAAGAGGCGTGGGTCATGGAGGGGAGCACGAGGGTTGATTTCCTCGATAGCATCCGGGAAGATGATGGTACCGCTATTACGCGGGTTCATGACATTTTTGATGCGGATGGGGATGCGGGCACGGATAACCTGCTCCATAGTGAAAGGGTGAATGACCTCTGAGCCGTAGAACGTCAATTCTGCAGCCTCTGAAGGTGTAACAGAAGGTAATAGACGCGCTGTGGGCACTTTGCGAGGATCCGCGGTAAAGATGCCGTCGACTTCTTTCCAGACTTGGAGTTCGGATGCTTTGGTACCAATAGCAACAACAGCAGCGCAGAGGTCTGTGTAGCCTCGCCCAATGGAGTTTAGTATTCCGCCAGGAACACTGCCAAAGTATCCAGTGATAACAGGAATTTTATCTCCACATGCATGCACCTCATGGCCAATTGCCTCGGCCAAATCCAAATAGAATTGTTCATTCAACCCTTTGTCCGTGACCGGGAACTTGATCACATCCGAAAGGTCCACGTATTGGGCGTTAACGCCACGGCCTTGCAAGACCGCAGTCATATAGCGACAGCTCAACTTCTCGCCCTTGCTGACAATCTTGTCCTCTGCACGGTAGGTGACTTCTTCCAAATGCTGCGCTGACTCCAGTATCTTCGTAAGACTATCACATTCGGCATTAACATTCTCAGTGTATGCTGCAAGGACCTCTTCCGACTTGATGGCGTCTTTGCCGGCCTTCAAGTGGTCAAGTCGAATAGCCTCAACAATGTCGTCATAATGTCTTGATCCAGCACTTTCAGCCGCTCTCGCGGCGCGCAGAAGTCTAGATTCCCATACGAAGCCTCACGTCAGCCAGGCGTCCCTTCAACCCTCCTCCAGATATCATAATGAGGTGTGACTCACCGGTTAGTGGTGCCCTCGGGCTTCGTACTACTACTCCTCGCCGAACACACAACAGCGGCACGATTACCTTTCAGACCTGTCCTAGTTGTATTCAGCATCCGCTGTCATCTAGCGCCGGCATTGGTGGGCGGGCTGTTGGTGACTTACTGCACAATCGCCGCTATATTCTCCGCAAACTTGCCCACACTTGTTCCACCAAATTTGAGCACGACCCAACCACCAGGTAGGTTCTTCTCTTCCTGGTGAGCTATCCGCTCGGAGCGAGGGGTGTATCCGTTGGTGAGTGGGGAAGACATTTTGGTTGTTGGTTGGCAACTGCGCTCAAAGCGTTTCTTGTGACTGTGTTGTTTAGCGGGGGAAATTTTGGAGGGGAGTGGCAGAATTATTAAGGTCCGCAATCGGTGGGCTATTTAACAAGGCCAAATGCCTGCACGCCTGCAAGGGTCCGTCACGCCATGCCGCCGCCTTCAAGATGTTCACATGCCAGGACCGGAGATATTATCACCAACAAAAAGAAAAAACTGTTGGACGCCTTCCATGCCTTCCATGCCAGCCACGCCGGACGACAGCCGTCACTTGATTCCCAATACCGCTACATCACATCAGGCAATTCTTATTTATTCAAACTACGCTATCTGAAGCATTGATTGCTCCAAAGAAAACGGACAGATTAGGGTATTCCACGAGTCTGTCTTTAGAAAAACACCAACTAAAATAGCTCTCAAGCGCCTGTAAATCGAGAAACCCGCTCTTACCGCTGATTCGCGCCTCAAAATGCTTTGTAAAGACTAGTTCCACCGTTGACTCCATCTTGATCCCAGATTACATGCCTGAACGCCTTGCATGGCGTTGACCGATCCCAGCCAGCCCCGACCATTTTCCAGGATGCTGCCCAATACGCCATTACTTCGTATTTCCATGCACGAGTGAGCAATACGACTATTCTCACCGTCTGTACAAGTCGCGCTCGCGCTCTCGTTCCCGTTCGCGCGCCCTATCCCGATGGTCAGGACTCCGCGTCCGGCTTCTAGTGCTCCTTCGATCCCGACCGAAGTCGCGCCGATCGGCTGCTCTGTAATCTCTTCCACGGCCGTCTCTCGAAGGTGGTCTTCGCTCTTTGGAATGGCCTTCTCGGGAATGACCAGAGTCTCGTGAGCCGCGTCGGCCCTCTCGTGGAGGACGCTCATCGCTTTCTCTTGAACGCCGGTCATCTCGTGCTCTCGCTGCGTTGTTATCTGAATAACTAGGAATGTAGGTATCGATCCTGTTTACGCCACCGGCACCGCCGCCTCCACTGCGATAAGATGGAGGTTCAACAACCCCGCCCCGATACTGTGGAGGGGGGTGCGGAAGCTGATGTCTGCCTTCTGGAGGTGGAGGCGGTAAGCTGTGTCGGGCGGGACCCGGGGGTCCTTCACCGTACGGTAGCCCACCGGGTCTTGGTTGATGTCGAGGCGGGGGAGGCGGAGGTGGCCGATGATCGTACGGCCCTCGTCCGCCGTAACCACCTCGGGCACCCGGCGGGCCTACTCCAGGGGGTCCTCGGTCTTGTGGCCAGCCGCCTCGAGGCGGTCTATCGCCATTCATCCACGGACCGCCATTTGGAGGAGGTCCTGAGCCAGTCCATTCTCCGTTTGGACCCATTCCTACGGTGCCACCAGCAGGGGCCGGAGGTAAGGCTGCTTTCTGGCCTCGTGCGTTTCGGCGATCTAGCTCGTGGGAGTCCTGGAAAGTAGGGATATCTTCTTCCCTCATGGGCTTCGGATCAAGTTTGAAGTAAGAATGCTCAATGGCATCGATTGCATTGATTCGTTTTCGCCAGTCAAGCTTCAGAAGTTCGCTGAGTAGAGAAATGGCAGCGGAGCCTTGCTCCCTGAAAACCTGTGGAAGATTTCCAACTCGGTGTGGAAATGCCTTCACTCCATCGCACCCAGGAAGCTGGCTCCAGCCGGGCATATTGTCATCGTTTGGAGACCCGACCAGGTCGAAGATAATCTGAGCTTGATTAAGGTCACTTTGGCCTGCGAGGATTGGCTTCCTTTTAAACATTTCTCCAAAGACACATCCAGCGCCCCACATATCGATTGCCGTTGTATAGCGCCTGAGCTGTAGAAGCAACTCTGGAGGGCGATACCACCTCGTTACAACCAATGTAGTGTAGTCCCGCTTTGCCTCTCCGCCTCCTTTTCCTCGCTGTGGTACCGGCTCATCGTAATGTCGGGCTAGACCGAAGTCCGCAATCTGAAGCCGGCCTCCGTTGTTGATGAGAAGGTTTGCGGCTTTCATATCTCGATGCAGGATATGATTGTCATGTAGATATCTAAGGCCTTTCAACAACTGTAACATATAGCACTTAATTTGCGGTTCCGAGAAGTGGACATCTGGATTGTCGAGTAAACCAGAGAGATCGTGATCCATGTATGGAGTAACCATGTAGAGAATTGCTCGTTTCCTGCCTTCACCCTTGACTCTCTCGACAGCCATCTCTTCCAGCTTCAACACATTGTCGTGACAGAGCATCTTGAGGAGCTTGATTTCGCGGAGAGCTGTGATAGGAAACCCATCTTTTTCATTATGCATTAGAATCTTCTTCAGCGCAACGATTGCGCCTGTCCGTATCTGTCGAGCTTTGTGGACCTCTCCAAATGTACCTTCACCAAGCTTGCCCATTATCTCATATTCGCTGATTTTCGAGCATCCATGGAATTTGCGCGTGATCCCCTTCACCGGAGCCGCCGCTGGAGATTGTGCCATCTTGTTTGATAGGTATATCGAGTGTTGCGACGAAGTTAGAAGCCGAAAAGCGCCCGCGTCTTAAGGCTTTGATGATTTAGTCGCAGAATGGCCGTTGAGGAGGCTATGCTGGAACATACGGGAAGGCTGAGGAGGAGTAGGTATAGGAGGATGGAGGAGACTGGGCGCTGCCATAAGTAGAAGGGCTTTACAATAGTGCTGGGATGTTCATGGTGCGGCAAACATACGTTCACTTCCGCCCTAGGAGCGCGATTGAGCCGGATAGTCTGGTTCGCCAAGATGTCGCTAAGCTCTTTTAGGCTTGACCCTTGCGATCTGACCGAACGACGAGCGAGCAGTTTCATCGAAACACACTGCCCTGGAGCAATCGGCCTGTACAAACAGTCAGTAGAGATGATATCCCAATTAGGATTATTACATAGCCTTACTGACAACTTGCAGAGCTCGAATCCCAAGACACCATGGCTGGCAACAGCAAACATCCAATCCACATCCACCCTGTTCGTCCTCTCTACCGGTTTGCTGCCACAGGCCTAGGCGCAAGCATGTGGTTCTTCGTACGTTGCGGACCTTGAGTAGAAATAGGACTACCGTTGACGATATCTTCAGTTGATGTACCGCGCGAAGAAAGACGGGCCAGCGCTTTTCGGTTGGAAACATCCTTGGGATCATTGAGAATTGGGGAGAGCGGAGAGTGTATAATGGAGGAATATACGAACGGGTCTAAGAAGAGGGCATTGTAAATATTCAAGGAACGGCTCTGAGAACGCAATTGTCAGGTTAGGGATCCTGCTCTAATGACGGGATGTGGTAGGTAGCCATTGTCGAGCAATTTGTCGAGGTAGCCGCCATTCTGCGAGAATATAAGCATGAGCAACGCCCTTTAAGAAAATTCATTACCGTAGGCAGAGCTCATTTTAAGAAAACGTTATGATATCGAGTTCAAGGAGTGATTGAAGGTACCCGGTAGAGGCATACATAGATACGACGAAACCGCTCCACCAAAAGCACATCGTGCCATTAGAGTTTCAGAAAATTCCCCATCCCGTATAGGCCCCATTCAGAAGCATCCATCTTTGAAAGGCTCTGGGAATATCCCAAGAGGTCCAGAGAATGCCTTAATTATGATTTACCCATAAAATATCTTTTTACAACGCTCACGTCCTCTCTGAATTATCACTGCTGGATTTCCGAAAAGCACCAATTCTTCCAGTCAAACAAGGTGTTCCAGTTGTAGAAATTCTTGACCATTCCACTGGGAAACCTTCAACCACTTGATAGCGCGCTAGACAGTTCGGATTCGGAACTGAACCTATTGGAAACGATCAAGGCAGGGCCCGACTTCCTACTAACCATGAAAGCAGCTTCGACCTTTGTGTTCAATTCCGCATAGGGTTCCTTCAAATCTTCCTCGACGCTCTTTTGGACGCACAAAAGTTGTAGAACACGTTATAAGAGTTATCTTCTCATAAAATCCAGCATTAAATCTTCCAGACTAATTTGTGCGGTTCCATTCGAGTCGAATCATCCGGAGCAAATTCATCAAGAGGTGCTCATAAACTACCGGTACCTTCCCGTCGAGCAGATCATATCGACGATCTAGTTGGCTTACTGATATTTCTATACGCTCCCAGTATGGAATGGCACCCTCACTGAATGCAATATCTTTAGGGACCACTTCTCCGCGACAGAATGGGCAAGTTCTATTCCCCTAACGTTCACCTGGCATGAACCATTTATTGGCACATTCCAGCCTATGAGTTTCCCACAGCAAGGCATCTTCAATAGAATATAGCTTGCTGAAAATGCTTCCTCACATAGGCATGTCCAGCCATCTTGTTCGTCAGGAAGACATTTCACAGGAACAACAGGAGCAAACACCAGTATCAGGTCCTCTGGAATCTTTATCTTGCGCCATGATACCAGAACATTTGCAATTCCAGCTAGACGAAGCTGCCTCTGCACGGCATGGAAGGCCCGGTCGTTTGCACACTGCTCCACTACCAAACTGCTCTACCAGATGTGGGACATTCCTTCATTCCAGGGTAAACAGCCAGCCAGTTTTTCAACAAGCAGGTGCGGCCGATACCCTCATGTGCCTGATTAAGTTCACCTGTCCCAGCACCACTGACAGAGTGCAACGTAGTGCTCCGTTGAATACGAACGAACATTTTATCATTGAGTTGATAAATCATCACCTTCAATTCAGCTAATCCAGGATATTGACTGACTCTCTCCATCACATCGCCTAGAGTCTCACCCAGTGGCGGAGGAGGGATATATTCGGCCCGTACATAAATAATTGGAATTTGTGAAATGGTAAAGTATTTAGAATTGCAAGCGTCTTGTAGAACTGGCCTAGGATCGAGCCGCTCTTCTGAGTTGATCACTCCTATCGTACTCCTAGCGTTAGTAGGTATATGTTTCTTCTTAATATCATATTCGTAGAGGTAGCGAGTGTAGTGATGCGTTTTGCGTCTACTACCTCCATTCTGGAATTCTTTTCGGGGGTACCCTGATTTAAGCATCAGTTCCATAGGGCGATCTGGTGTTGCGACCGTCGCCTACGGCCTGAGATCTAGTACTGTTTCTCTCGGGGGAAAGAAAGAAAGAAATTCTGTTGGCATTCTAGGCCATCGTTGCTGATCGAGGGCTTGTGAGAGAATAATTGTTTCTTGTGATGGTCCTTGAAAGCGTTATGTCCGAGGTCGTGTGTTAAAAATATTTCACAGGGATGTGGCAGTGGATAAAATGGTAGTGGGATTATTTTGTCTTGTTATGATATATCTCTTTTCCCCGGTGTGAATTCCATATGCCACCAAATCGTCGTTTGCAGGGAATGCATTGTATAGATACTTTAGAGAATCATAGTGAATGAGACCATGCTCATATAAAGAGAGATGCTATTCACATAGAGAGATACTTTCATAGAGCCTAGACAAAAATAGTGAGCTTAGAAGCAAATCTAATCTTTCAGTAGCAGCATCAGCGAGAGTTTTCTGCAATATCTTGTAAAGGCGCTTCATGTAAGACCTCTCTCACCTCAATACTACACTAAAAACTGTTTAATGAACTTCGAGCTACGACCGGGAGGCCATTGGCTCTTCTTCGAAAATACTACGCGTGATCTTCAACATATAAACTAACCTCAACCTTTCAATAGAAATGCTTCTAACTTTAGATTTTAGTACTATGCAAACTTGATGAAGGTCGTTGTCGACACAATCCTGTGCTGGTGGCAATAGACGTCGACCACACCACTATTCCCAGTAATATATCCGGTCTCTGAGTTGATTCCTAAAGGACATGGAATTATTATGATTGCCCTGCCCGTCACTAACGCAGCCAAAGAACTTGGGACGGGAAGTGGTTTTTGAGGACAACGAAACATTTCCCCAGGAACATTTTGGTAGTGGGGATTGATGGTCCTGGATAGTTTACACTGAGTATCTTGTTGGAAAACAAGCCCGCAACGATATCACGTGATGAGACTTGGGAGAACCTCTTGGCAGGAATCTGACCAATTAGAGAACTTCGACCGCCGGTCGAAGTTCCTTGAAATCTCTTTAACCACCTATATAGAAATAAGTAATGCACAGAGTTTTAGCCCCAATAACCTCATTTTAACAGGTTATAAGCCTGGGTTTGCGCCTGACGAGCTAAACCTAATTGCTTTATTGTTTACGATAATTGCTATCGCAATATCACCGTATGGGCGTTAAAAGGTTGTTAAACGTTTAACTAACTTATAACGCCAAAAACCTATAACAAGCGGCTACGTAGCTGCTAACGATAGACTCTATGCCGAATGTGATAAGAGGATCCTACTAAGGACGAGCCTAACTGTTACAGACGCTTTAAGTACGATGTTACGACTACTTGGGGAAGAGTCGCAGGAAGCTAGTTAGTTAATACAGGCACGATCTAGAATGGATCCGGTAGAGCCATGTGACGAGGAGTAGTAACCAAAGTCACGTGGTATGCTCTATAAGGTCTATAAGGTCTATAAGGTTTGTTATATACCTCACGTACCTCACATACCTCACGTACAAGAGAGGATTTCTTAGGAGTATAGTTGTATATTTAAAGAACCTTAGTCCCTACCATAGATAGTTCTCTCCTTATAGTAAATCTTAGAATATAATTAAAGTTAATCTATTAGGCAACCACTCCACCAGTTATTATTATATTGTTGTTTTATTCTTACCTATATACCCAGCCTAATAATAGAACCTACTGTAGTTCCTACTACAAGATTCCGTTATATATTCACTACTAAGGTTATGGTATTAAATAAGGTTAAATAATATACCACCTAAAGCACTAGTTATAACGGCGTTAACAGTAGCTATAACCTTAGGGCCAGGTAATACTAGTATAGATAATAGGGATTCTCAAGTAGTTATACAAGGTTAGTTATAGGAAATAGTTAATTACTTATAAGATAATAATAGGATACTTAAAAAACGCATTAATGGAATTAAAGTAGCAAAAATTAAGTTACCTTTAATTAAATAGTTCTTAGGAGAAAAGTTAAAGCTTAAGGGATTTTTTACGTAAACGGAGTGTTGGTGTCGCCGTATCAGGAAATAGAGGCTTCCTTTTTGGGTAAAGCGCCTCGCTTTTTAACCATTGCTCTGCCAAGACCGCCTCTCGACCTTAACCATAAAAGGCCGTTTCCCTCGCTGCTTTTCCTCTTATCTTCTATCTTTCTTTCCTCCCGATGCTGCGCCGCCCCCTCTTTTAACTGCTAGTCCCTGGCACGGTCGCATTAAGGCATTTCTGCCGTCCCTTAGCGCTTATGCGTATGTAAGTCTAGCCCGCTTATTCCTCTTTATTCCCCGTGTCTTAGACTAACAATTAATGCAGTAAACTGCGGCCTTTCTAATAGGGTGACTCTTTTACGGCGATATATAGATAGTTATAGCTTCCTTTCCTAATCCCCACCTCTGGTGCCGATGGCCTTAACTATTATTAAGCCCTTTCAGCGCTGCCTCTGTCCGCTAAGCGCGTGTATGTCCTTATAATCCTGTTTTCTCTCTCTCTCGCGCCCTCTCTTCCCTTGCACCTAGATGACGCTCATCCGCAGCCGTCCCATGGAAGGGGGTTGGGGGAAGTCCGTAGTTACCAGCTGCGGCAGCACCGTTATCTTGTTTAGCTCTGCCCGTATCTCCTACTAAACTAGAGGGTGACAAGCGTGCCATATTGCCCCCTTTAAGGGCTTGAGCTAGCTTATGTCGCACTTATTTTAGTTAACGCACTTAACTTAATTACGCGCTCTTTTCTTGCCTAGGATATACTGTTGGTTAGACCGCCCACTTTAGTGTTTGCTGATAGCTAAAGCCACCTGCATTATAACTAGCATACGTGCTAGGCTATTTAGCGGGAAAGCAGCTAGAGATTGCTAATTTGAGTAACCACGCCGTGCCGGCTTATATTAGGCGCCATTTAAATGGATGTTACACAGAGCACCGCCTAAGTGGCCATGTATGCCTGTCTGGCGGTATAGTTGCATTGCTACGGATGTTTTGGAGACGCTGTTTGATCTACTGGTTTAGGGCTAAGGGGCTATTAGCTCCGGCTATCTTACTACTTAGCGGTAGAGCGGTAAAGGATCGATAATCTGGCCTTCTAAGCTATGGGGCTATTATAGGAACTACCTAGATTAAATTGGAAGGTTGCAGCTTTTAGGCGTATAATAGATTAGCTATACGCCTACGAAGGAATCTCTAACACCAGCCAGCCACGTTAGGAGGGCGAGCATTATATAGCACTATATACAGCACCCTATGCAGTCCTTTACCTAGCATATTTATGCTTCTGTATACGATTACCATGCGAGCTGTAGACGTATCCGTTATTGGGTAGTTAGTATTAGAGAGCCCTACTACTAATAAGGACACTGCCTCCTTTTGTTATAAATAGCTTATAATGTATATGCATGAGCAGGGCTTTACATCCTGCTAATATAAGCGGCGCAGAAGACTAGCTGGATCGGCATTATTGGGAAGTAAATAGATATATTAGCGCCGCCCTTTACTAAGGAACGAGGGTGGAGAATTCACGCCACTAACCTCCTAGTAAGGGGCTAGATGTGATGCCTATATTAGCTAAATATGCCAGCTCGGATGGGTAGATACGGTTTAATTGCGATTTGCTAAGGGTGTTAATTAGGCGCTAGGAATTTAAGCCCTTATAAACCTTTATACCCTATAAACGGTAATCTACTCCAGTCTATGCCGGAGGCGCACGTATTAAATGCTTTGATTTGATAAGAAACCTAGGGTAATAGGCAAGGGGCGATGGGTAAGAGCTAGCGGCGAAGGGAGGACTAATATATACTTAAAAAGACCTTTGATTCCCCCTTAAAGCTTTTAAATGCTATAAAGTAATAGCAACTCTAACAGTAATACCAATATTGGCACTATTTTAATCTTTATTTTGTATCCCTTATGAAATTTTACTTAATAAGAACACTTTCTATACTAGTCCCCTAAGAAAATTAATAGCTTTATCTCAGTACTATGTAATTACAGCCCCTAAGAAAAGCACGAGCAGCAAACCTAAAAGAAGGAGTAGGGGAGTACCTCTTTTCCCCCTAAAAAGTTAAGAAGTATTAGAAGCTTGGGTAATCAACGGCATATTATTCTACCTAGGGTCTTATAGAGATTCCGTCTAATAAAGCGCCTGCAGACCCTATATATAATTATAAGAAAGCTTATAATAAGTATTATAAGGATGTTGAGGATAATAAGGATAATGAGGAAGATTTCTATAGGGATAGAAATAACAGTTAAGTCGCTAGAGAAAGTAGTTAAGGTAATTATCCTAATAATTACCTAACTACTCTCCCTTTTTCCCCGATAGTTCTAAATATGTAGTTTTAATGACTAGCAGTAAATATAATAGTTATTGAAAATGATATAACTAATCTAGACTTAGAAACTGAGGGTAACGAAGCTAGTAATGCTAATAATAAAGCTGACGAAGTTGGCAAAGCCAATAATCGACCAATACCTTATAGATTAAGTATGCGCTTCCCCCTTTAATTTATAATAGCCTTGTCTAATAACTAGTAGATGACGGAAATAATAGCAGTAATAAGGATAATAAAGATAATAAGGAGCTGCCTTTGTTAGAAGCGCTAAAAGAGGAAGTACGCGTATCTATATATAATTATACCACACCCTTAACGCTAGACAGCAATTAAACGGATAATTTAGCTAAGGGGCGTCGCATTGAAACTGCTCCGCAGCTTAGGCAGGAGATAAAGAAGCAGAGGTTTAATTATATTAAGCAACTAGATAACATTAATTATATCTCTAATATTTCTGTTGGTGAGAGTAGTGAGAGCCTATAACCTAGGAAGTAATAAAGCTTACTAGCTTCCTAAAAGACCTCGCCTTTTAGCCCTCCCACCTTTGGCCTTAATAATGGCGATAAACGTATTAAGGAGCGAGTGGCCTTCGCTATGTGGTCTGCTAGCCCTTCCCTTTAGCAATCTTCGTCTTCTCGTAACGTTAGATTACCGTAAGGCAAGGTTAATAATAATTGTAATTAAATTCTCAACGATCTTATTAATGGCTTGACTAAAGAATGCGATTATAGCGATAATAACGAGAATAGCGAGGACGTTGTAGACAAAAGTAATGCCAAGAACTGCAACTACGGAAGCGACGACAGCGGCTATACGGATAATAACGACGCTAGGGACGACAGCAGCGATAGCAATAGCAGCGATGGCGACGAGGGTAGCGGGGCCTATAGGTGTATAGGGCGACGAGGATTGCTAATAACTGTTAGTAGTGGATTGAAACCTGGATCCCCTATATATAATCGCCTTTATGCCTAAAAGCCGCTGTTAAACTTAGCCTCTGGCTCTAACTCTAGTAAAGTGATACTAGGAGCCGCCTTAAATGCTAATTTAGAAGAATAGTTAATCTAAGCAACTCTTAGGCGCTAGGAAAACGGGTTGTATATACTAGATATCCTTCCTTAATAATTCCCTTTACCTTTTAATATGGTTAAGAAGCCTTAGGAGCTAAAGCCCTAAGAGCTAAAGTCTAGAATAAAATTTACTAAAGTGGAAGACGCGCTGCTTATTAAATTAAAGGAGGAATATAATCTTTTATGGGTATAGATTAAAGACCGCTTTTTAAGCAGAAGTCTCGGATCACTATAGGCGCATTATTGTTTGAAATTGAAGGCCCGGCCTGCTATATAGAAGAGAAGGGGCCGGCCTGCTGCGCGGAAGAACCGGCGGTGATAGTGATTTAGAGTATACCTATATAAGACCCTATGCTTTTTTTTATCTTAGAGATCTGTTTTGAGCTTGTTCTACTTCTAGTATAAGTTCTATTTAGCTCTAGTGTCCTGTGATCTCCGGCTGTAAATTGTATGTAATACATTTGATAGATAAAGGGCAAGGATATACTAACTAATCTTGATTAGCTAGCGATATCCACCCTATAGCCTACTAGCGCTTTACTTTAGGAGCCTGCTCATTCTTATAATATTATACTACCGCACGAGGCTGGCAATTGTCTGGTAGCTGGAGTTTTGTGCCGTTTCGTAGATATTGCATATATATAGTTATAGGATAAAAGTCTTCGCGTTTAAGCGATTTTATACTAAAACTTGCTATATTCGCAATTCACACCTCGCTAATTGCTATAGGTGATAGAGATTGATATTTAGCAAATATTGCCGTCTACAATCCTGTCCCTCTTATAACCACTGTTCTGTATAGCCTTTATGTATAAGGCCGTTGCATTGCCCCACCCTCTGGTCCTTAAATGTAAGGTATGCATAGGTTTATATCCGCGGAAATAGTATAGAAGGCATCTATTCCTTTGTGTTTAGGATAAAAAGTAAACCGCCGCATAAGCCTACAAGCTTACGTAATGTGTTTAATTCTGGATTTTAGATAATTATTGATTGTTCCCAATAAGCTAATACTATAAACTGCGGAAGAGCTAGAAGGGTTGGCGCTGTTTCTTAAATTCTCTTTACTTATAATGCTTAGATCGTAGCTAGAAGCTCTTAATATAGTAAAGGGGCGTTTTATTTCCTTTATGTTTACTAATACTCTTTTCTAGCCAAGCACCCCAACTTAGAACTGCGAAAGTTTAACAATCTAGTTAATCTCTTCTGTAAGGAATTTCTTATTATTGCGAAAGCTTTATTAAGTTCTCTAAACTTAACTGCTAGACCTGTAAAAACCGCACATAGTATTACAGTAAACGTTATATAATAGACTATATAAAGAAGTAATTAAGCTTTCTTATTTCTTACGCTCCTGAAATCACTAAGGTCGAGTATAGGTCTGTCTTCAAGTTCCTTACTTCTGTACCTGCCCGTGATAAGCCAAAAGTATAATACCCAAATTGAGGCCTTATTCGCCATAACGAGAAAGAGCCCCGCACAGAGAAAGGCATAAGAAAGACGGTTATAGAGGAAGTGGTTCATAAATATACATAAGCTATTATGGTAAGCTTTAGATGCTAGGTAATAAACGTATAGGAATAACTTATACCACAAAAATAGTAAGTCTGGCGTAAAAGAGCAATGCTCTAATAATAAGTAGGAGATAGTTTATATGTTTCCCAGTAACGTTAATTGATATTAGCTTTAAAGTATATTAGTATAAGTAATAGAGCTATATTCGTTAAATCTGTCTACTATATATTAATAGTTAACTTACTTCATGGAATATAGGTATATATATTGCAACACCATATAAAGCAATCGTTAAAACTCTTCGATTTACTTTAAATAGGCATTAAAATGAGGAAATTGGGAGTTTCTAGCGTTTGATATACCTTCTAGGGTTTTTAGGGAGATTTGTAAAATTTGAATCAATAATAGGCAAATAGAAATTATAAAGGCCAGAAATGAGCTGATAATTTGAGGAAGAAATGATATCTATTTCCTTTCTATCTGTAGTTGGAATAAAAAGAGAAGTAAACATAATATTGGGCATAATAAAGTAGAGGCGGACGAAATGAGAGAAATAGTAACCGCGGACTTAGATTGGGAATAAGTGGAATTCTAAGGGGCTGAATACATCTCTTGTAGATGACACTGCTTTGGATATTGGGACAAGTAGAGATATGGCCTAAGAACGTTCATTTAAAAACTGTTATAAAAGTAACGTTTCTTTTAATCAAACTATCTTACGTTATTAAGGGTCTACAATGCTTGATTTAAGCTTTGTTCTTAAAATAGTAGTGGCTGTAAGCCTTACTGCGCTAATTAAGCGAGATCCCTAAATCGAGGGTTACTATATAAAAGTTATGACGCGTATTAAGGTCCTAAGCAAGCCATATTATACCAATAATGCAAGAACCTAAAATCGAGGGTTATCTATATAAAGCCTACCGTGTGAAAAAGCTATGGTAATAAGCCTAATTATGCTTATTAATCAAGATCCCCTAAATCTAGAAACACGCATAAGCCCATTTAACGATTAGAAAGTACCACTTAATACTAAAATTTTCTTCTTTAAGTAGGTTTAGAGTGGTTCCAGAACCTTGCTGCTATATCTACATAAATATCCCAGACCTTATCCCACCAACCTTCCCCTTGAAAAGAAAGGGGAGAACATTTGCTTCTTCACCCAAGCTAACTTGGCATTTTGTGGGGCATAGCGTCTTCGGATTTAAGTAATGGCGAGGTTTTCATTACTTCTCGGTGTCTGCCTTTATTGGCATTTCTGGCCCTTGGACTTCTCAAACGTAGCAAGCTCTATATTTTATTAAAATTTAGCCCTTTATAATGCGTTGTGGCTTGCCACTCTAGCCTATCTAGCTGTTATTGAGTTTATTGCCCTCTGTACCCAGTCCAGTCACTTTTAGCCTTCGCTTGGATGTAACATGGTGGGCTATATAGGGCTTTATAGACTTGTTATTAATAAAGATATTGCCCTAAACTAACACGGACACTGTAATTAGGGAGCGAAGCCTAGAACGCAATTTCCTTAGCTAGTAGGCCTAAAACGGGCGCGTACGAACAATACTATAGAGCATAGGAAGGAGATATTAAATTTTAACATAATTAAACCTAAATATCCAAAACCTGATAAATCCTTTTGGGTTAGAGGAATTTATAGAATGTAATAAAATAACCTTGGAAATTGCATACTCCTAATATTTAGAGTACTATATTACAGCGCCCTAAGTGATTATGCCCCTTAAATTCGTGTTTGCAATCGGAGCACAGATTTTGTAGTATATGTCCTATAAATAATAGGTTTTAACCATTTCCAAATGGCACGAAACCTGCATATAAGTACTAGTAACTTCTAGGAAGAAAAAGACCAGATGTTTATCTAGGCAGCTATAAGCCTGGAGTATTTAAGCGTGTTTTTTGGTTATTTAGGTTTGTAGGAGTGGGAGGAGGGCGACCTAAGAGGACTTGCTAGGAGACCGCTGGTATGGTAGAGAGGCTAGTAGCTATGTCTATTCCTTCTTGTTTAGGCGTCCAATGCTTTAATTCTATAGCTGGCTAGGAGAGACCTATTTGAATCGCGATTATCTAAAACATTTTCTTCTTATTTCTAAAGACTAATATTAGTTAATGTCTAAAAAAAGGTCAATAGCGGGCTTATATATTATATAAATAGGCTAGCTAGGCTTCCTAGTCCTTATTCTAGGCTGCGTTTCCTAATATCTTAAAGTATCGTTTCCTATGTGTGTCGCCACTACACCCTAGGGATTTAGCAGCAATAGTCTTCCAATTACTAGGTGATTTTTGTCGGTCTAGGAGCAATTTATCTTTGCCTTCATTCCAAGCTTTTAAAGTCCTAGATTGTCTATCACTAGAATATAATAAGTCTTTAATATTGGATGGACCCGTGTTATATAAAGGATTAGTTTAGAAATGCTGCAATAATCTAAACTTATCAGGCGCTACTAAAGAGTTTATTGGCCCTGCGGAGGCCAACTTTGGCCGCTTGACTTAGTGGAGTGGTTTATCTATAATGTCTATATTTGTCCATTTTTGTGCTGTCTCGCTTGTCATCCAAATATCTCCACGTCTACGTATATAGCTATATAATGTTGGCTTAATGTTTGTTAGTAATTGAAAAGGACAAGGCCTTTAAACTTACCTATAATTTCCTCTAGTCATTAAAGCCTATTTTGTTGTCCGGTGGAGTTGGAGAACGAATATATTAAAGTATCTTCTACTCTATCTCGACCTTGTCTAACTTTGGGACAAACTCCAAAGGTATATTGTAAATAGAGTTATATGCGAGCCTAAGCAGCTTACATTGTTCTGCACTTAATTCTTTTATAACTTTACTAGATGTATAACTTCTCACTACCTCGTTTATCTAGGGGAAAATATATTGGAAGGCGATATCTATAGCGTTTAGGGTAAATATTTTTATGTTATTATTGGCGTACGTAGGCTCCGCGAACCTGTTCCAACAGGTTGGCTTTATATTTTATTCCAGCAATTTATCGATCTTTGAAATGATAGACGGTGGCCTATTAAATATTTTCCTGCCTACTGTTAGTCCCACGATCTAATATTTAATAGAAATACAACCTGTAGACTAAGAAGTATAATAATTTGAAGAACCAGTAGGATGGAAAGGGTAGGTAGAGGGGAGGGCTTCTTTAATATAACTATTGCTTGCCTAATAAATCCCTATAGAGTAAGGCGTAGCTGCAGGATACAGCCTTACGGGCAATTAGATTAATATATTAATAAACTCTATACTTCTATCTATTGTGGTAGAAATTATAACCTATCTAAGGATATACTGGTTTGTTAAGGTGCTATGCTTACTAAAGGAGTCGGCATTTATTTTTTTAGGGGCCGTAATGAACTAGACGTTCCCTAAGCTACGACCTCTTTAATATCATAGTCGCGGAGCTTCAAAGCTGCTTGATCTGGTAAAGTTGGGTTTTAATATTAATGGCTAATTAGGTGGCTGGCTAAAGAGACTTATATAGATATAGAGGTAAGGTCTAAGATTAACTAACTCTAGTCTGCCCAGATATCTGTGGATTATCTTTATATACTAATTATACTGATCCGATGCCCTGTTGCACTTTTTGGCTGTTAAATATGGCAAATACGTGTTTCTTAATATATAGATCACCCTTGATTTCGGGATCTTGGCTAATTGATATAAAGGGGGTTACCTTCGATTTTAGGATCTCGCTTAATTAGCATAATAAGACATGCGTATGGGTGCTAGGCTTTAAATAGGGATCACCTTTGATTTTAGGATCTCGCTTAATTGGTACGATAAGGTGTGTATACGGCTTTGCTGTTAGGCTTTTCACTTCCTCTCTAGGACCATAATACTAGGCATATGTTGTGGGTTACCTTCGATTTCAGGATCTCGCTTAATTAGCGTAATAAGGCTTATATATAGCTTGCTATTAGACTTTTTACCCTTGAGTACCTGAAAAATTACATTTTAATATATTTTTAGGTAAGCTTTCTTGGGCTAACTCTACCTTGATTTCACTTTTTCTCCTTTTGAATTACTAAACTTTTATAATTTTGGAACACATTGTTACTATCTTCTCTTGGGTTTTGTCTGTCTCTATAATATTATACCTAGAGACAGAGGATCAACGTTCTCTTATTTGTACAGAGTTTAGTGACTATGAAGCAGCAAATGGCTATATAGTAGGAAATGATAACGAGGCAGCAAACGACCCTAGTGAGGTGACTATTTATTCTCTAAAAATGTAGGATAGAAAAGTACCGTCTCCTTCTACCTATAGAGACTAAAACTAATAATTTTAGATCGTTAACTTACTAAGGAATCTCTAGCGCGAAATAGAGCCCTTAATCAACGTATAGGGAGTTGGGTTAGGTGTTATAGATATTTAGGTACAGTGAGAACCCGAAATGTAGCAAATCTACTAATACTAATACTTAGCGCTGAGTCCTATATACTTCTTTAAACCGTCTTCTTTTATTAATTAGATTTCCGTATACTTTTTGTAAAAGGTCTATACTCTTTAAACTGTATAAGGATGACTGCTTTTTTCCAGAGTCCTTCTCTACCTAGAAAACTAACTACTAGTATTATACTAACGGAATCCCTTACGACCGATACCCTACTTTGGGGCTAGGTACGCCCTATATTTAGGGGTAGAATGAAAGGTATTAGGCCAGTATCTTATGCGTATATACCAAATATAACACAACACCCATACTCCTAAAGATAGAGTGTTCAAATAGCAATATGCTGGAAATTATTGCGATGGAATATCTTACTAAGAGTTATAGCGTGACGTTTACTTTGATAGAAAACTTAGAGTTTAATATAAATTCAAAGCAATCTGACCTATGAGGGAAATTGGTTGGGTTGTAATTGCTCGAGAAGTTTGCAACAAGAAGATGAAATTAGGGGAATTGGTTTCTTAATTTAATTATTTTAATAATTAAATAAGTAAGGCTGAAGAGGCTAAGATTATAAACTTAAATAGAATTGATTACTTACTAAAGTAATTACTAGAATATAAAAATTACTTTATCTAAAAGCCTGTGTTCCAGTATATAATTGATAAACTTTTGAAAACGATTTCGCGTATTATAGTTAAATAATTTAAATATCCGCACCGTCCGCAGCTTGGATATTAAGTCTTAACAAAGGGTCTTAGATATAATTTTGGCGGCGCGCCTATAAAGAGTTAGTCAGCGTAGCGGACTAATAGAATATCTACGCCAGCCAAAATTAGCGGAGTTTAAACTTTTGTTGCACGGCCTGCATCTAGAGCGGTTTGGAGGTGCACCTGCTACTTAGAATTATCGTTTACCCCTACCTACGTTACAACTTTCTCTACTTTATCTTCTCTACATTTTTAACTTCTTTACCTCCTTTACACGCTTAACTTTTTAGCCGCTTATATTCTCTGTACCTTTATCTCCACGAAGCCTAAGCTATATTTGTAAAGTAATGGGTAAGCCTATAAGTATACTCTCTAACTGCTTGCTTAACCTCTAAAACTAAGCCATTTGTCTTATAATTTATAGCTTTATAACCACTTAGTTGCAATATTCCCTCCCACATTTCCCTACGCAACGAACATACGCTATAAGAGAGTGTCGCTATAACCAATATGTTTTAAGCAATTAGGGGTCTTCGTCTATAAGTTCGTATTTTGTAAAAAGTCTATTATGCTTTAAAGCTACCACTAATCTCTCTATCCCTAGCCTTAGCAGCTCGGCTTATTACGTTAATTAGCACTGATGTTATTGAACTAGAGGAAACTTTTGGTATTTTATACCATTCGTACCAATAGAAAGCGTCCGGTCTGCTTATAGAGTACGGAAAGGAGAAAGGAAAGGAGAAATATCTGGTTGAGAATTGTATGCAAAAGTATTTAAGGCATAATAATCTTATTAGACATATTAGGGACTTAAATAGGCTTAGCTATTTATACGCCAAGAGTATAATTGACGAAAAAGTCTATAATTAATGCTATAAAAGATTCCGTGGCTTAACTAGCCGCATACATTATTAGTAAATGGCATATAATACCGGACTTATTAAGCATGTCACATATCACCTAACTTTCCTTAGAGTGATTACGCGTGAGTTTAGACAAATGACCTATTATATAGTAGATTTCTTACCTTAGCGTATAGCGGATCTTTTTAGTAATTTAATTGATGTCTAGGGAGATAATCTGCCTAAGCTTGGAATACCAACCTCTAAGCTTTAGCTACCAACCTCTGAGCTTTAGCTACTAGCCTTTAAGCTTTAGCTACTAACCTCTAAGCTTTAGCTACTAACCTTTAAGCTTTAGCTACTAACCTCTAAGCTTTAGCTACTAACCTTTAAGCTTTAGCTACCAACCTCTGAGCTTTAGCTACTAACCTCTAAGCTTTAATTCCCAGGGACACAATATTTGGAGGGTTATAATATAGAGATACTGTCTAGCTCCTATATAAGTGGACTTAACAATATCTCTAATGCTTACTATTTATTTAATAGCCCGTCACCTAATATCGTATCTTACGCTGATATCGACAAAGCCAACTTTCTATATAGTATTCCCGAACCAAACGCCTTTTCCGCTCCCTCTTGTATCGGAACAGCCCATTTTCTATATAATGCCCCTGGAATTAACTTTAATGGAGTATTAAACTTTTCACAAAGCACTCTATTCTGTAATAGTAATAATTTGATATATATAGAACAGGCTTCTTTATTATCCGATAACCCTAGGGTGAACTTTGAAATGCCTAAAGTTAGTAAAGTTTATACTTTATACAAAGCTTTATGCTAGGATAACGATATCTAACCTAACTATAGCTCTTATAGCAATCTTAACTCTATTGCTAATGCCTCTTTCCTTTCTAATGGTCTATACTCTGACAATAAAAAAGCAACCTTATGTGCATTGGGATTCCAACCTCCAGGACAAATCCTAAGGGTAATTAGATGGTCTTAAGGGTCTTAATCTGTTACGGCGACCTAAAATTTTTTAGAATAAGCACCTTTGTAGAGCATTGGCTTTCGTACGAATGGTATAATTTTACTACAAAGAAAATCCACGCCAGCGATACCGAACTATACCCATTATCGCCAAGCCGTTGGGTTAGGGGCTTTTAAGATAGAGCTAGTTATTATAAATAAACCTAAGACTTATTAGGCCTTGAATTAAAAGGGAGCTTAAAAGCCTATACATATCCTTTCTGTATACGTTGATTTGTGTTATATCCCCCGTCTCCTTTCTATTAGCTCCTTTATTGTAGTTTATTCCTTATTTCCGATTTATGCCCCCTCTAAAGTGATAGATAGTAAGTTGGACAATCTCGTTATTAGCTGCCAGCTTTTCCCAAAGCGTTGCCCTCCCTGTTACGACTTTCTTAGAAGGGTTGTATATAATATAGTCCTGTTATATTATATCGAACTCGCCATTCCGGATCGCATTTAGAATTGCGCGAATAAACTAAGAAATTGATGTTTAAATGGTTTGGGGAGATCTTAGGTGGATACTAACCTTGTTATCCCAAACCTAAGCTTTTGGAGTAGAATCTAGATCTGTTATATTCTTGAGTACTACCCATCTAGTTGATTGCAAGGTTTGTAACACCACGCTTAAATGCTCTGGCTTAGAGAGGTTAAAGTTTTCTATCCGTTATATAGTTTCTATAGCTATATTCAGTGACTCCATGATTTTGAGGCGTGAAAAGCGTGTACTTGGCCGAGGCGGGGCAACGTTATAGGGCATTTTTTCGCTATCCTGGCCCGACGGGTTGGCACGTAATTGTACGGCGGAACGTGCTAGGTTAGATAGGATTTTCTGCTATTGATCTAGAGACAGACCGTACTTATAAAAGTTAGCAGGACACCTAAATTCTGTATAATAGTGAAAAATATAGGTAAATGAGAAGGCCGGGGAGCCAGTATAAGTGTTATTTATAATCTACTTTGTATAAATAAGTCGATTACAAAACACAAAAGAGCAATAGATAGAAATTAGAGTAATAGTATAAATTAAAAGTAGTCAAAAACTATAAGTAAGTATTGCAAATTAAAATTTCTTAGGGGTTATTGTTCTTCTTATACTCCCTTTAATCCTGGAAATACCAATGGTAGTGTCCTGACCATTAGGCAGGCATGCAGCTCGGCCCCATTATAAAGCATGTTTAGCACCGTTGGTTAAATTTAGAGCAGGGCGTAACGAAGCCATAATATAATAAGTTTTTACTTAATGCAAGTCTCCTCTTATTATGTGCGTGTAAACTTATTGGTTTTGCCAGCCTTCTAGTTAAAAGAAGGACCATACTAAGCAAATAGCGGTAAATAGCAGCTCTTAATCTCTCTATATTATCACTTAGGGGCTTTTGTTCTTGCATATTTTTTAAATGTTAATAATCCGTGTGAAAAACAAGGAGTGGTATAAGAAGGAGCTAGAGGAGAAGAAGTGGGGAAAAGATAAAACTATTAACTCTAACGCCTAATTAATAGTAGTGGCTACTAGTAGGGTGCAGAATGTATTATCGCGTGTTCTTCCAAAGTGACGCCACGCTCTATAGTTTTGCTTTAAGCTACTATATCCACACATCCAGTCTGCGCTAAATGATGCATTTTGGCCTACTGATATGTATATAGAGGATCCGCAGATTAGCTATAGAGGGTATAGCTACTAGAGGATAGATTCTAGTATCTCTTAAGCTATATGCTGGTTCCTAAGCAGCTTGCGAGAGTATATGCCCTGACGAACATCTGTGCCGATTGGTATGACTACCCTACTAGAGTATCGCGAGTGTTGATTACAATAGCAATATTAGTCTTGATTAACCATCTATATATACACTTATATAAATCTTATTTTTAGACTAGTTAAGTGCATAATATATCTAAACACTAAGAATATATTAGTAACTGCGAGGTTACCTATAAAGATAGCAGCTATATGTTTAGAAAGCGTCTTTACTGGGAAGTATATATCTAGACTATCTAAACAAAGTCGACTGTGTTTTATCACTAGCTCTAAATATTTCCTTAGTAGCGTGTTTTTAACCTTCCTGCTTTATGGCTTTATAGAAAGTTTCCCCTTCTTTCCAAACGCTCTGTAATATCCACTGTAATTTACTAGCGGAGTGAACTATTTCTTTAGTTAATGTACTAGAGTAGAGAAATGTTCTTCCATTATTTTAAGGCTTGTGATCCTTTAAGATAACTAGTTCCTTTCTACCCTTATAATGCTGATATTGAAACCAATTGTCCTGTGGCGCCTTCTAGATAATATCTTGATACCCAGTCCGCTGGGTAGGTTGGATGTTCCACTATCCCAAATATTAATTAATTGAATAGCGTTGTTGAGTGTAGGAAGTAGGGTAGGGTTAGTCCTCCCTAACTTGACGCTAATAGTTAAATTAGGATAAGGCGCCTACTTTTGCTTTGGTATAACTGTCCTAGTAGAATCTTCGATTTTATAATCGCTTTTATTAAACTATATTGTTTATGGCGGTACGCCTTATTGGCCTAATTAAGCGAGATCCTAGAATTAAAGGTAATCTATATAAGCGAGTCTAGAAATTAACGGTTGTTTAGCAAGCCTTATTAACCTAGTTAAGCGAGATCCTAGAATTAAAGGTTATCTATAGAGAGTCTAAAGATTGATAGACTGGATGCGGACGGCCTATATATACATACTAATCAATCTCCCCCTGTTACATCTTATATGTCCCTAGAATTGTCTATTCTAATAAGCTAGGCGCGTTGCGGAAGGTTTTAAAGCTTAAATTTAAGTCTAATATAAAAGTGTCCATTCGCTTTTTTCTTGCGTGGATTACTATAAAATTGTAGAAATTGTAAAGGTTTAACTTTCTATTGATAAGTACCAGAGGACCTGGCGCTTAGAATATAAAAACATTATCCATCTTAGTATATAGCAGTGGCTTATTCCTACCTATCTATAGCGCTAACTGTGGGTCGCGTTTTTAAGGTAACAAGAAGGAGGCAGGCGTGTTGTTAGAGAAGGCAATTGGTGCGTAAAACTATAAATCGCAGTTGTTACTATAAGGCTGCCAATCCTAGCGTCCCCCCCCTTTACTTAAAAGCTCCTATAAGTAATTTATATCTCCCCTTAACTTCTAGCACCGACCTAAAAAGTTTATTGCGTTAATGGCTAATCTACTATAGAACCTCGCCTGCCTATTTTATAATGTGTGGATATTCCAGCAAGAGGACCAGCTGTTTAGCTATGTTAATCTTAAGCACCTATTAGAAGTATAGGGAGCGGGGCTAAATCTTTAGGGAGGAACTGCCCTTTTCTGGAAAACTCTATAAGAAGAAGAGCTTCGCAAAGCGTAAGTGTTAGGCTGCCTTAGGAAACCTAGCTCGGCTCCCTTTACTTGGCCCGCTCTATTATCCTTGGCATCTCTCCCTTGCTAGAAGCTAATTTACCTCTATAGGAAATCTTTAGCTGATTGGCCGATATAGAAAGCCTTATATATATTATCTAATGCAACTGGTTCGACACCTAACCTAACTCGGCTAATACTTAAAGGTAAGAAGAGTTCTAGTGGGAACGGCTGAGCCCCCTCAACGTATTGACCTAGTAGGAAACATACTGCTGGCTCTAGCGCGCGGCCTATAGAATTTGCTATACAAACTCTAATCCACTAGGGCAGTCTAAAGCGTGCTAAAGTAGTTAGGTATAAGATTGCTGGCGAGCTGTATATAGACGACTTGTCTAGTGATAGGTGGTCCGTTAAAGCAAACCCCTACGGGTACTACTACTCTACCTATTGGCGACAATCTAAGACCTATAGGCTGCTATCTTATGGAAGTCTAAAGTATAGCTTAACAGGTGGTTTACTGTTACCGTTTAATATACAACTAACCCGCTAACAGCAACCAGGTGTTATTGAAATTTAGTGATTTAATCCTCGATATCTAAACCTTCTACTTTAACCCAACTTACGCCCTATTTCTTAAGAGCAGCTTGCCTTAGAGGTAAAGTCTATATATACTGGCCTTACAATGGTAGAGATAAAATATATTTATATGGATAGAGCGTAGGCCTCTGCTGCTTCTAAAACTAAAGGAGATCCTAATTTTAAATTAGCAAATGATTACTGGTAAGCATTAATTGCTCTATACCGAACCCTACTTTATAAATATTATGACTTCTTCTTGGCCTTTTAATATCCTTCTGCTTCCCCTGTATTACGTCGCCTAGCATCTAAGTACTCTATGCCTGCTAGAATGTGGAAATATGGTATCCACTCTTTTCTTAAGCTATTACGCTGTTAGCTGCCTAAAAGTTTGGATTATATGCTCTAATTTATATACCTTGCTTATTAGATAATGGCTCTTCTCTACGAGACAGTGCCTATATTTTAGGATACCTAGATTGAATGCCTTGGTGATCTTGGTTGATATTGTATAGCTATTAAAGATAAGGACCTACGCGATCGCGAAACCTAGGCAGGTATTACACGTTTCTGGTATAGTAAAGCTGCTGATAAGAGTCCCTCTATAGGCCGTTTATACTATTATCTAGCTATATTAGCGCGGCCTAATGCGCTTTAATAACTTTACTACTATTTACGGTCCTTAACCTGCGTCTAGCTATTTATAAGCGCCCGAGAATCTATTTTAACACTATTAGATCCAATTCTTAGCCGTTCTAGAACGTTATATTTACACTCTCTACCTATAGATATAAGTTTTATTAAAGCTTATAGTATTCTCTTTGGAAAGCTATTATTGGAGGGCTTTGAAGAAGCTCTTGTATCGTTCTTAAGTCAATTAGATAATTATGTTGGGCGTGTAACCACTAAATAGAAAGAGTAAGGTGTCTATATTGCCGTTACTAATATTGCTAGACTTTTTGATTATGGCTTATAGGACTTAATCCTTAGGCATACCTTCTAGTTATACGCTGAAAAATTGCTCTGTAGCTCTTATACTAAACGACCGTTAACTCCTTTAGATAATAATTTAAGTTGTTTGCTATCTCTAGTTTCCCTAGAATTAAAACACTTTTTTAATAAAGAGCTATCCGCCTAGCTTCTTTAATTATCCTCTAATTTTGTATTCTCCTGTACTTATCGTCTAACATTTTTAATTTTAGCTCTTATTCTTTGGCGTATTAGGGACAAAAATGTTCTTTCTTATATTTACGTTTTGTTTGCATTCCTTTCCACCGCTATTTCAATCTTATATGTTAGCATATCGCTGTACGACATCGCCCCCTGGTCGGAAATCGTTGCTTTCCTTAATACGTTATCAAAGTCTAAGAGATATAAGCCGCTTGTTATAAGCGATCTGTTCCCTAATTAAGATTAAAACGACAACTGTCTGTTACCAGAAGATTACCTTATATATAGGCAAGTTTGGAGTCAATGCTATTTCTTAGAGTGGTGGTTTGGCAGTGAATATGATAAAGAGGAGCGCTCTCTTAAACTCGCCTCAACAATTAAATTAAGAACGGAGCGTATTCTACGCCTTGGTTAATAAATCGCATCTATAAAATTAAAGGCCATAATTAAGGACTTTTAGCCTAACTTTGTCTTAGTACGAACGCTGGATATATTATAACCGAACATCTAATATATGGTCTGTGTCCTCTGTATTCGCACAAGTCCGACTAGGATATAAAACTAATGAGGGTTCTTATTCCTCAAACCATATATTACTGTTGGTTGATACAATAGACATAGATTTATTAAGTGCACCGCCTTAAAAGTTTAATGATGTTTATAATATTAATGATAACTTACTAGAGATGCGAGATTTTAAAGCTGAATAAAGTCTTTTTAGTTAACTATAATTAGCGCCTGAAACTTAGAATCCGAGCGCTACCATAACTTGGAGCGGCCATGCGCCCGTTCCTACAAAGGTAGCTAATAGAATACTACTTAGGAATTACACTATAAGATAATACAGCGTGTCTTATTTTAGTGCTCTGTTAATGGTCCTATGAACTAGGTTATGGTTTATGACACTAATCTTTTACTTAACCAACAAGAGGTATTTTAGATGCTACTTAAGGAGGGCGACTGGAGCGTTATAGTTCCAGATAGTGGTACGTAGCCGTATATAATGTTAATTTGTAGGCGTATCTAACTAAAATATCTAGTTATCGCTAAGCTCTTTATGCTATCAAGGAATAAAGATTTAATAGGCATAGCTATATAAGATGCTCTTAATACCACTAGGGCTGCTATTATAGAAGAGAAGAAAGTGCGAATTGCTACTACTATAGGTAGTGACATTACTTACCAGTTTGTAACTAAGCAGATAGGCGACTATATATCGGAAGAAGGGAGGAGTTTAGTTAAAATTATTATTAGGGTGGCTTATAGAGAAAGTGATCTTAACTAAGAGGCTTGAGGAAACCGTTTAGGGGATTATCTAGGAGCAAAACCTGCCATTTTTGTTACCGAGGATAGAGCTATAAGACTTAAAGCTGCCATGATGGGGGTTGCCGCTGTTGCTATATCTATGATTAAGAAAGTCCTGATCGTACTAAGGAGAAAATCTAACCTTAAAGAAAACATCTCTTAAAAGAGCTCGATAATAATTTTTAACTACTGATTTTCTTTTAATAAATGGTCACTTGTGGGAAAAGCGCTAAGCGTTAGTAAGAGATTTTCTTTAAGCAAGATCTGTGTTTCTTTACAGCTGTATAAGTACTCTATGTATTTCTAAAGTTGAACCTCTACTATTTACACTCAAAACACCTAACTCTATATACTCTATTTAACTATTTACTAACCGCGGTCAAGATCCAGGATTATATTAGACGTATAGACACTGCTTTAAGTAGGATAGACTATGGCCAGTTAAGCAAGCAAAGGGTAACACTTAAAGAAGGTTATTAACTAATAATACTAGTTTATCCCGTATAGATATATCGAGATTTGTTGACTGTTAAGGTCATTGTTAGGTACTACCTTATGACTTACTACCCTGTTTCTTGCTATCTTTGACTTGGTCATTGATATGGTTACTAAGAGTTAGCTTTAATCAACAGAGTTCTTATAAGTGACTTGTCTGTCCGACAAGATTGTACTCCTTTCTTAGGATTTTAATATACTATAGCACTTATGTTAGTAACAACGCCTTTAGCCTTTGTAGAGGGAATCTATATATTATTTACGTCCTTTATTACGTCTTCTTCTATCTAGCTATTTGTATGTTCTTTAAATAGTATCTTAAGCACTCTCTAGTACTAGTAGAGACTAGATTTCTTCTGTATATAAGGGAAGAAATCTAAAACCCATCTAAAGAACGCTATATAATGTTCTGTGGTTAAAGATTTTAGAAAGTTGGTAGGATTTTAGTTAATCTCTCTGCAATATCTAATCGCTAGTAAGTAGGATTTGTAGGATAATAAGCACTTAACTTACAGCTTCCATTTCTTCCATACTCCGCCTATATTGGTCTTAGTGGTGTCTATAGGCTCTACTTTAACCGGACCTTGTAGTGCTAGCTTTTTATAATAATCCCCTATATGCTTAACTCTCTTTTGTTAGGGTTTCTGTCTTCGAACCTATATTGTCATCTTATAGGCCCAACTATGGGTAATAATATACTGGAAGAAGGGCGCTAGAGTGGCGTAGGGCTGTAGGTAGGAGGAGTACGACGATCACAAGTAAAACGGCAATAGAGGGCAGCGAAGCAGCTAAGGAGTAAGGAAGAGCAACCAGAGCGTATAAGATGGAGAAGCGAAGACATACGCTAAAAGAATAAAATAAGGAAAGAGGTCTATAGTTTAGGTTAAGAGAGTTACGACGTTGAAATGGGGATAGGTAAATCGCGAATAGCGGTAATAAAGAAGAGGCGGGTTTAGGTAAGAGGCTAGCGTAAGTATTTATACCCTTTATCTATGGTGCCGACCTAGTCGACTTTTAAGGACCTAAAGGGTGAGCGCTTCGATGGCTGATGTGGTGGGTTTTATGGGTTAGGGTGGTAAGTAGGGGGTAAAGGGGGGTGACACGTCTAAAGGCGGCAAGGGGTTATGTTGAACTGGATTAGATTTCCTTACTACTATCTTAATACTGGCTTTAAGTCTAGAACCTTATATTTTACTACCCCGCTATATTACTTAAATGTTCTATTAAATGTCTTAATACCTATTTCCATTATCTATTCCTAATTGAATGACGACTATGTTATTATTCTATTTACTACCTATTTTATGTATATAGAGAGGCTTCTAGAGCCCTCTTTAATAGACAGAGTTTTTATACCTTATTGTCCGTTTGACAGGTTGCGGGGTTTGACGCAGTGTTAGAGCCTCGATTTAGCTTAGAAAGTAGAAATTATTGGGCACAAACGGCAACTCTATTATATAGCATAGTGGGATTGGTGGATTTTAGCTTCAGAGCTGCGTAATCCAGGTGATATAATACATAAGTATTAGGCTATATCCAAATTCTTGCCATTTAGAGCATTCTATTTAAGAAAAATTGAAAAGTGCCTACTACTAAGTTTGGGTTGATATTCATTTCTTACTCGCTAGAAGAGGATGGTATTGTTAATAAAGAGCTGTTTCCTTAAGGCTTATGCTATTCCATCTTAATAAGCAAAATCTCCAGATAGTGCCCTCGCAAGGCTATTTTGTGTATATAAGATTTGACTCAAACCAAGCCATTATAAAGGGGATATTTTTCTGAACGCTACCATCTCCTAGGAATACCACTAAATTATAAGAAAATAAGAATGTTGTAAGTCTTGGCTAGTTTAAGCAGGCTATCTTTATATCTTGGTTATTATAGCTTGAGGTTGGGAGGAAATATAAGCATACTGGTTAAAAGGTTAAAGGAACCCTTTATATCCTACTCTTTTAATAATGCTAGAGTGTCTATCTCACTCTTGATATTGTAGGCTATTGGACAGTGCCACCTAATAAGGTGCAATAGCTATGAAATCTAAATAGAGGACGTGAGTTTGAGGATACGTATAGCCTGGCTGAACCGCGATCTATTAGAGTCGGATATTGTGGAGTATCCATATATTAAGAACCGCCCGACTGCGCTGAGGCGTAATGGGAGGACAAGGTAGCTAAGAGTTGTTTTTAGAAAGCTTATCTGCTAATCTAAATAGCCTAGGAGTTTACCTATTTTAGAGTTTATATTATGGTGAAAGATAATGGTCTTAAGACTAAAATTGGACTTAAGTATCTGTTACCGTTTAGCGATCGCCGGCTCTGGTTATTGCATCTTATACTTTATTATATTCTGCTAGGGTCAACTAGTTATCTATAGACTTAATAGGTGGACTCTTAGTAAACTTTTCCATCTAGGACTTGTAGGACTATTCGTGATCAAGTAATAAGTTATAATTAAGGCGATACTGGTAGGATTAATCGGTTATAAATGGTCTATATGTTTTTGGGCCCAATGAGCATATATGGTCCGCTTAAGTACATTGGCCTTCCCAGCATTTTGCTGCTTTATCCTACTTAGAGTAGGATACCTCTCGCTAGGGGAGCAGAAACTCTTCTTTAATTATTCCCACTAGCTTAAGTGATAACTTATTAATATAAACCTTAGGTCCTTGGCTAAACCGATAACAAAGTTATAAAGTAAGAATTGCGGAAGATCCTTTGGCGTAGGCCTTGAGATGTGCTCCAAGTTTGGTAATGCTAACGGGAAATGCCCATATAGTTTGAAAATGGGTTATTTTTAGGTTTGGTTAATAGGGTAATATTTATGCAGATCCCCAGAGACCGCTTAATTTAAAGCCTAGCTACCTATATCCTGCTCTAGCGATCTCGACGCCACTAGAACCGTTAGTGCAGGTTCTATTATGGCGTGGGGTGAACCATTTTAGTCCTGCCAGGAGGTCAAAGCGTTGGTTAGCGTATAGAAACGCTAAGGTTATACTAACCGCGACTAGGGAATACTCCGAGTTCTAAAATATGGAGCTGTTGGCGACAATTATGTTATCTTCTTTTGTTATTGAATTGAGCTAACTGCTATGTTTATGGTTGACTATCAACCTGGCGTTTTATGGTGGACACTAATTGGGTTCTTAAACGTCAGCTATATACAGCGTATTGAAATCTAGATTTGGCCGCGTAATATACCCTATCGTAGGCTTAAGTTCGTGTAAGCGAACCTACTGTGCTACTATGGTTTTCTGATAACTAAACGTTTATAGTGGGTTGTTCTTTCTAATGATAGGTTCTCACTATGCGGCGCGGTTAAGAAGTGTGCGACGTATTAAATGTGATATGTTCCATAGTCTAGAAATAAATTTCGAAGCTAGCAGCATACTAATAAATGGACCGCTATAATTAGCTAGGAGTGGAATAATAAAAAAGATATGTAACACTAGATATGGCGCGAAGCTCTATTATTAACTAAGAGTTTAGTAAAATTAAAAAGGCTGCTGAAGACCTCCTGGTACATTGAAGATATATAACTTTGGCCACATCTAACCAGATTTAGGAATGGGTAAAGGTATTCCGTACTAACAATCTTCCTTATATTTGCGAAAATGAGGATGTTCCAATCAATATAGGGGTTAAATAGGACAAGGTTTAGAAGGGCCTGGAGAATGTTTCTACGTATTTTAACAAATATATAGAAAATTCTAAGCCGCGTAAAAGATGTGGTAAAAGAATATTAGGTTCAGCGTCTACCCATCTAGGTATTTAGAGGGTTTAATATCCAGACTTAATTAAACTTTCCACTAGCGACTGTAACTAACTTACTATTAAGGAGTTGTAAAACCTTCCTTATACCTTTCGCTCTATTCTTACAGAGGAGGTTTGTAAGGACGGATTTATCTGGATTAAAGTGCCTGTGGAACTATTTGACTTTGGTAGAGCACACAAAAGATTTTTGTTGGTGATTTTCGAAAGCATTATATTTTAGCTTCACTATAACAACCTCTTAAAAAAGTCTCTAAACTCTTTGGTCTATTAGGTAAGCTAAGGTAGGCCCTATAAGAATCCTCTTATACCAGATATAAAGGCGCCTACTCTGTATAAAGATCTACCTTTGTTACCGACCGCGCAGTCTTGGGGAGATTGGCTGACCGAATTGATTAGAGGATTGCCTATTAATATAGACTACTATATACTTAATGTAAAAGACCCAGAGATATAAGCCTTAATTGGCTTACCTCTAATACTACTTTAATACGATAACCGCTTGATATAAACGGCCCAGAAGTTGGAAGGTATATACTATCCCTATATATATATTAGTCGAATAATATCACCGTTTAGTATGCATATTAAAGATACCAGTCTTAGCTCTATTAATCTCCTCTATACTAGCTCCCTAAAAGTATGGATTGTTATACCCCTATATTATTCCCGTCTCCTTGAATCTAAGCTGAGAGAAACCTTTCGCAGTATTAAGTCTTGTACTCAATTTGTCTACTATTTGGCTCCTCTTATTACTCCGTTATAATTGCTGAAATAGAGTATTAATTTTACTATTATCCATTAAGAACCTAGGCAGGTTATTAGAGTTCTGGGAGATATATACTATTTTAGGCTAAACCTGGGTCCTAATTGCGTTAAGGCTATTAACTTAACACTAAAAGGCGACTGGTAAGCTCCTGTCGGTTACCGATTTTGCTTAGAGAAATGTATAGGGGATATATATATTAACGTATAACATTTGTCTATCTTGCCCAGCAATTTAAACCGGGAATTTTCTCCACTATTTGAAGACAATATGAGGTCCGGACATAATTAAGTAGCTATAGATGGACGTAAGAGTAATATAAATATGGAATTTGATGATTAGCTTTTAGAAACGCCTAACTCGGCTAAATTGACTAACTTGGATGCTCTTAAGCGTGAGTTAAGGAAAGCACTTAAATTAGAAGATTATAGAACTCCCTCTAAAGTAGCTTTATCTGCTAGTGTTTCTGGTATGCAATCTATTGATATAGACGCTCTTTAAGGGTTCTCTAAGCTTTCTCTGTTGTTTAAAGAATAATCTTTTACCTCTTCTACCTGTGGGTTAGACGTTGAATCTACAATGGACCTCTATTTTATGGATATACTGATGCTAAACTCTATCCTAGATGGCGGTTCTGAGTACCCCTTACCGAGATCCTTAAGCGTACCACTACTAGATGGTTCTGAAGAACTACTAACTCTGGGCAACGACACTATTATGGATACATATACCCTAATATTAATGGTTATGTCCACAGACCTTGTAAATACCCACTACTAGACCCTAAGGTCTGAATATTGCGTTAAGTAAGCGTCGGGGCTATTCTTAGGAGATAGGGAAAGTATGCTTAAAGCAGGCCTTTATAGATCCTAGGTACTAGGAAGAAAGAGAAAATATATAATAGATGAGGGCTCTTCTCCAAATATATATATAGTCTCATTAATCTCAATCACTAGTGACCTTTGGATGTGCTGTCTTTGGGCCTCCATAGTAGCTGTGGGCTACGAAGAGCGTCAAACACTATACATTTTGGAAATGTGGGATAATTGTCTAAAAGATCAAGCAGCCGGATGTGTGCTTTGGACGATTTAACTTATATATAAGATTAGGAAGCTAGCGATTCTTAGATGTCTTAGAGATGCTATATATTATATAGAGTCACAGGCACCTATAAAAGATACAGCAAAGAGTATAGACGGCATTATGGAGTCGCATCTTGCAGTAGAAAATTTCGAGCGTAATATTAGTTTGAATTCCTTATATGAGTATAGGTCCGCTCTTTATTGATGCTTTCAGAGCTTTTCCGAGGAAGTTAAAGCAGTGAAAAACCAACGGGCCGAGTCCTGGGGTAAGATTAGGAAAAAAGCAACCACTATAGTCTATAACACGGTTGTCCCTTACCTGGAAAAGCTTTACCTATATAACGACTATAAGAAATCAAAAGCTGAGCTAAAGAAAACTATAAAAGCTAAGCTAAAGAAAACTATTACCAAAGGATATGCACTTTATTATGCCCTCCTATACCTTGATTTGAGTTTGCTTCTACTATTCCTAGGCCACCCTTTAACTCCGCTTTTACTTGACCTAAATTTGAATAATCTATTAGACCTAATCCCATACTTATCGCATAGATTTAAGAGACATCAGTCAGTAATCCGCTCTACTATAGGGTGCGGAAATTGCTAACCGTACCAGTTTATTCTAGCTTAGTTACCCCAATATAGGTTATAGGGAGATTTGGGAATATCTTAGAAAAAATCTAATTAAAATGTTACCTAAGTTGGAAAAACTTAATCTAACCAAAGTCCTTAACGTCTTGAATGGCTCACCTGTGGCTTCTACTAAGGTCGATGCTGATATCACAAGTAAAATAAGGTTGATGAGTTGCTTAGATAAGGAAATTGTAACGGTATAGCAGAAAAGGGGAATCCAGCGCTTATTTTAATATAACTAGAGGAATTCTTACTACTATACTAAAATGTTCTTTCTATTCTCTACCCTTTTGTATAAATTCTATAATATGGTGTATACTGTGTTCAACACATCCCAATATAGGTCACGAAAAGATTTGGGTGTATCTCGGATTACACTTAATTAAAATTTTACCTAAGTTAAAAGAACTTAATTTAACCAAAGTTCTTAAAGTTCTTAATGGCTTATCAGTGGCTTCTACTGAGGCCAATACTGATATAATAGGCAAAATGGGGCTAATAAGTTGCTTAAATAAGGATATTGCGATCGCGTGGCAGAAAAGGGAGATACAGAGCTTATTAAGTAGCATATATTTCGCACGTTATTGTACACGGTATTATTGTCTATCTATATATATGTGGCCGTAGGTGAACGATTTTATGTTCTACGTGCTATGGCAAGTAAAGTAAGAAGATTGCCTAGCGCCTAATCTGTAGGCTAGTGCGCACAAATTGAAGAAAGCAGTCCATCTAGAGCTGGATTTCTAATATTATTACTTATTCTAGCAATTGCGTTCTGGAGGAGAACTAAAAATGGATCAGCTTGTCTAGGGTTATATATAGTAATTACATTAAGAAGTCCTTAAGTAACTGCATCACCTGCTAGTAGTGCTGCGGGTATAGGTGCGGGTGCGGGTATAAGTATAGGTATAGGTGCAGGTATAGGCGCAGGTGCAGGTACAGGCGCAGGCGTAGGCGCAGGTGTAGATGCAGGTATAGGTGCTTAATTAAAGTAGCCCCTAATTGGATTTTAATAACCTCTAGCTGGATTTGGATAACCTCTAGCTAGATTTAGATAACCTCTAGCTGGATTTGGATAACCTCCGGCTGGATTTAGATAACCTCTGGCTAGATTTAGATAACCTTTAGCTGGATTTAGATAACCTCTAGCTGGATTAAAGTATCCCCCAGTTGGATTTTAATAGGCTGGATTTTGATAACCTCTAGCTAGATTTAGATAACCTCTAGCTAGATTTAGATAACCTCTAGCTGGATTCAGATAACCTTTAGCTAGATTCGGATAACCTCTAGCTGGATTTAGATAACCTCTAGCTGGATTTAGATAACCTCTAGCTGGATTAAAGTATCCCCTAGCTGGATTAAAGTATCCCCTAGCTGGATTTTAATAGGCTGGATTTTGATAACCTCTAGCTAGATTAAAGTATCCCCTAGTAGGACTAGAGAAGCCCTAAGCTAGAGAGGTATTTACCTGGCGTACATTCTATTTAGAACGGGCTTGTTGTCTATCTAGGGGCCAATTAGATAGTATACTCTGTCCACTATTATAATATATACTTATAACTTGTTGGCGAGCTACTATGTCTAAATGGAGCAGTACATTTGCGTAATTACTAAATATAAAGAATTTATACTCTTCTCTATTCCCCATTTCGACCTACATTTAGGTAGCCCTTCTAAATGTAATATTAGGGCGTCTTCTTAGAAACCTAACTCCTTGGACTACTAGATTTTCCCCACTACGTCGTATCTCTCTTAGGGTTTCTACGTTTCCAACATTTATATATATTGTTTGCTGTGCTACGCGGGCCCATTTAATAAAGTTTTATACGATATTAAGTCCTCCTAACATTATGTCTATAGGAACAATATTGAAAATTAGTGTCCCTTGTTATTATCCGTTATTCTTAAAGAATAAATAATATAAGTTGTTATTACTTCTTATTTATACTAAGATTAACTCTCTCTAAATATTTTAGTCCTATGTAAAAAAGCAATTATTACGTACTCTCCACATTGCCTTAGCTCCTTGGGGAGGTCCTATCCCTAGAGGAGTAGGAGGTACCCATTCTAGGGGTGCGCCATAATTAAGTAGAAGCTATTAATAGGGTGGAGGCTATTAATAGGGTAGAGGCTGTTAGTAGGGTAAAGGCTATTAGTAGGGTGGAGGCTGTTAAGGAAGTGGAGGAGGCGGAGGCTGTTAAGGAAGTAGAGGAGGTGGAGGCTATTAAGAAGGTAGAGGCTATTGAGGAGGTGGAGGCTATTAAGGAAGTGGAGGCTGTTAAGGAGGTAGAGATATATCCGGTATTACTAAATCAATTACTATTGGACTCCTCCAGTACTGATATATAAGTGTAATTGGGATAGGGTGCCTAGATATTAACTAAGATATTTTACCTTCCTAGCGACTTACATCATCAAAAAAGTTGTTATAGATTAAGTTTTTGCGGTTTTGAAATAGATTGTATAGATTTTGAGTAGGAAAAGATAGAGAACCTAATTATTAAAGCCTATCTAATGCCGCTTATAAGATAGGGGTTAGAATATTTATATTACTATTTTAAATAAGTAATTGTAGGTATATCTAAAGTTCTTCGTAAATTATATTAGGAGTTAGGTAACTTATAATGGCGCCTAGTAGCTATCTTTAGTATATAGGCCAGAAATCACTATCCTTATCTATAATAAGCCTATATACTGGACAAAGTATATTAGCTCCCCGCTAAATTGCTATAGCGCCTAGTTAAATAAAACACTCCCTGTGAAATTTGTGCTTATAGAGGCTAGTTCTAGATGCAGGTTTTAGGTTATCTACAAGTGCATATTAGTATATAACGTACTGTAGTTCTTAAGGTGGCCCCTAAGGAAGCTACTAAAGTGGCTGTTAATGTGGCTGTTGAAGTGGCTGTTAAAGCGGTTGCTGATGTGACCCCTAAGGAGGCTGCTGAGGTGGCTGCTGAGGTGGCTGCTAAGGTGGCTGCTGAGGTGGCTGCTGAGGTGGCTGCTAAGGTGGCTGCTGAGGTGGCTGCTGAGGTGGCTACTGAGGTGGCTGCTAAGGTGGCTGCTAAGGTGGCTGCTGAGGTGGCTGCTGAAGTGGCTGCTAAAGCGGTTGCTAAGGTGGCTACTAAAGTGGCTATTAAAGCGGTTGCTGAGGTGGCTGTTAAAGTGGCCCCTAAGGCGGCTGCTAAAGTGGCTGCTGAGGTGGCTGCTGAAGTGGCTATTAAAGCGGTTGTTAAAGCGGTTGTTGAAGCGGTTATTAAAGTGGTTGTTGAAGCGGTTGTTAAGGTGGCCCCTAAGGAGGCTACTAATGTGGCTGTTAAAGCGGTTGCTAATGTGGCTGTTAAAGTGGCCCCTAAGGAAGCTGCTAAAGTGGCTGCTAGAAAGGCAGGCTGACTTTAAAAACAATTTCTTTAGGAACATTTTGCTCTACTGGGGATAAGATATGGCTTAGATTTTGGCTTATTGATTGGTTACTTAGCCTATTAGTAGTTGCCGTCTTATCGTTAATATTTTTAATGGTAGGCGTAAGACTTTGTCCCCTTCCCTAATCTCTAGTTATTGTGGATATAGACTATAATCTAGAGCTTCTAGTAGTGTCTAGTGGGATTCTAGATTGCGAATTAACTTATATTAGTTAATTAGTTGTAATTGGATTAGATGCTCTAGATGTAGGTAATTCTACTAATATGTCTTATAAAGCGGAACCTCCTATAGGTCTATTAGTAGCAAAGAGGTTGGGTAGATATAAGGCAGAGCCTAGCTGTTATAAGGTGGAACCTCCTACGGGTCTATTAGTAGCAAAGAGGTTGGGTAGATGTAAGGCGGAGCCTAGCTGTTATAAGGTGGAGCTTAGCTGCTATAAGGCAGAGGTGGAGCCTGGCTGTTGTAAGGTAAAGCTTGGCTGTTATAAGGTGGAGCCTAGCTGTTATAAGGTGGAGCCTAGCTGTTATAAGGCGGAGCTTAGCTGTTATAGGGCGGGGCTTGGCTGTTATAAGGTGGAGCTTAGCTGTTATAGGGTAGAGCTTAGCTGTTATAGGGCGGGGCTTTGCTATTATAAGGTAGAACTTAACTGTTCTTATCTAAAGTTACGCCTAAGTGCGTTAGGGTTAGGAAGTCTAAATAAGCTTTATAGAACCCTATTATGGCGCCCTCCACTTCTTAATCCTGGCGTCTGTGCTAGATAGGCTGGAAGAGATCCTCTTCTAGGCGTTCTTCCTTAAGGAGATTTAATAAGAGATTCCTCGTCCTAGCGGCATATATGTAATCTTAGGGGAGCCATATTAGGGAAATAATAATTATCTTTAGTCCAGCTGATTTGCTCTAAAATAGACCTACATTTATAGTTCTTATATAGATTATAGAATTTAAATTTAGAGTATAGGTACCTTAATAGTCCCGCTTCTAAAGTAAGAAGGTAGGCTTAGTTAACTAAATTTAGAAGATACTCGTATAATTCTCTACTGTTAAAACTTAAATTATATTAAATTCTATGTTCCAAACTCGTTTACTTTAGGGGATAATAGTGGATGCCCTTAATAATATGACTCCTAAGCCTCCTTAGCCGAATTTGGAGTATCCATCAACTTCTTTTCTTCTATTATAGTATTTGGGAGCTAAATGTAATCTAGATATATTAATATATTTCTAAATATATGCGAAGTTCATTTACCAGGCTATAGAATAGCTCTTTTTAACTCTAATAGGTTTTGATATATTTGGTTAACCTCTAGGCTAATCTATGCAATATAATCTTCTAAGCACTTTACGGTCTTATACTTGCTTAGGTAGCAGCGGGGCTATCTCTAATTTAGTGACCAATTGGAAAATAAATCGATAGCTTACTTTAGCGACATCTATTGCAACAATACGATTTATTTAAAAAGATGCGAATATTTGTAATAAAATATAAGTTTCTAAACCTATTATTATTGTGTTTGAGGACGCGCGTGAGTACAGTGCTCTATATAAAGCAATAGTAAAATATAAGCCCTTAGGTTCTATAATAAACGTATTTAAAGACGCGCGTAAGTGCAGTGCTCTATATAAAGTACGGGATAAGATTTTTAATAGCACTAAGAGTATACCTAAAATAGGGGTAATATAAAAAGCATTTTCTATAACGTAGGAGGTTTTATTAGTGCCTTCTCATTTTATATAAATTATGTCTTTTTGACCCACTTCTATAAGCTAAAGAATTGATTCCTTACGAAATAGATCTTTAAGACGCTGCCTGGATAAATGATTTGGAGACCTTTTTTAAAACTAATATACTTCCTAAGCTTCCTAATAACTCTAAACGGCAGGAAATGTCGCTTTGGGATACGATTTCCATGCTAAAAACCCCCTACAGCTCTCCTATAACGTCGATTATAAGAGCAATTATCGACCCTTAGCTCCCTATAATAATAGATATAAATATATCTCTGCTATATTTTATACCGCTTAAGGACGACTAATTCTTTATAGGGCTTCTTTCTAATTCTAACCTTCCTTAGCCCCAATTCAATGCGTCTGGCTTGTTGGATATACCGCAGCTATAGGATATAACAAATAATTTGTTGCTTCTAAATCTAATATATATTTGCCTAGGCATTTTCCAGCAACCCATCTGCTCTGAGTTGAGTTTGGCATCTTTAGTTCAAGTAGTTTAATAAGAAATACTAGACCCTAACTTCGAAGATACGCCTAGTCGCAAAGAGTTATATAATTAGTACGTTTACCTACTGGCTTGAATTCGTAGTGTCGCTAAAAGTTTTGTAGAATTGAGGCATTAATGTGGTAAGTTGTATAGCTATTACTTATTCTTAAATTATTAACTCTTGCTAGTTAATTACAGTTATATAAAGAGTATCTGCAAGGTATACAGGCATAGAGCCATACTATTAGCAATGATATCGCAATGCTAAAGGATAATTTACGTTATAAAGAGGGCCTATAAGCCAAGAAACTGCGCACCTGAGCTTAAATAGTTGTATTATACTTATACCTTTTGTTTTATTGTTTTGTGCTATTAAGGACCGGCAACGGATATTAAGAAGTAGTTTCCTAATATAGATTACTAGCATTTTTTATTATCTTGGAAATGCCTTCGCCAAATCGAATTGTCTTGTTGTGATAGAATTTAGCCACCTCTGAAAGAATGCTATTATGTCTTTCTGTATTGTGAAGTCTTTTCTCCGCAATTACTATTTCTTTCTGCAATAATATTTCCCTTTTCTTAGCGTTTTTAATATTATGCTTTAGAATGGCGTTTTTAGCTTAAAGCTTTGCAATAGTAATGTAAAGAGTATCAGAGCCTACCAGTGCAATCTCCTAAAGTAATTTCTTTTCTTTAGGGATGGCTTGGAAACCCAACCCAATGCTATAATATAGGTTTTAATGCGCTTTGGTTAAGTGTTTGCTAATCTATTTAGTAAATAAATATTTTTTGTTAGAAGAGATTTCCTAGTCATAGGGATCCCGGCTTCTAGTTATTAACCGGACATTCTAGGGTAAAATATCAATATTTAAAGCCTCCTCTAGAATTGAAGTTAGTAAAACTAGATTAAAAAAGGTCTCTATTAACTAATATATTTAGCAAGCTGAGCCCGACACTACTCTCTTTAGTCGATTTTGCCTTCCTCTATATTAAGTAATCGCGCGCCCTTGTATTATATACCTAACAGCTACTATATATATGCGGGCCCTGGTCTGGGAATAGACCCCTATAAAATTTGATAGGATGTATCTGGGGGGAATAAGCGCCTACAAATATTCTCTAAAATTGAGGCATTAACAAAGTGTTATATTTATAAAGTAACCGAGGATTACTAACTCTTAGAAGTTAAGTAAAGATGCATTAAGAGTATCTTCAAGAGATTTAGGTATGGAGACATAATATTAGCAATAATATTACAACGATAAAGGAAAATTCACGTTATAAGAAGGGTCCACCTGCTAAAAAGTGCCGAGCTTAAATTACTAGTACAAGTTATATCACGCCTTTACTCTATATTTTATTGTTTTATACTATCTAGAATTGGTAATAAATATTAGGAACTAGTTTCCTGGTGAAGATTACTAGAGTCTCTTATTATTCTAAAAATACCTTCGCCTAATTAAATCGTCTTGTGATAAAATTTAGTAGCCACTAAAGAAATATTATTATGCCTTTTACTGTCATAAAGTCTATTATCTATAATTGCTATTAAAGAGTAATTCTCTTTTTTTAGTATTTTCTGGCGTTTTTAGCTTGAAGCCTTACGAGAGTAACGTTGAGAGAGTTGGAACCTGCGAGTATAATCTCTTGAAACGGGTTCTTCCCTTTAGAGTAGCTTGGAAACCCAACCCGACGCTATAATATAGGTCTTAATGCGCTTTAGTTAAATATCTACTAATCTATTTGGTAAATTCAATTTGGCTACTCTACGACCTTTAATACTTTACAATCTATAGGGAGCCTGTAACTCCCCGCCGATATTATTTACAAATAAGTGACCGGTAAGAAACTGGCAGTATAACAACCTGGGCAAAAACCGATCCCATTTGGCACCTAAGGAGACATCTCGCGCTTGTGACATAAAAGATCGTTAAAATATCTAGTAAAGAACGCTTTAAAGGATTTTAAATGTTTAAGGGGATATTATCTAACGTCGCACGCAAAATGCAGAGCAAAACACAAATAATAAACCAAGAAATATCAAATCTATACGGGATGGAAATAAGAATATAGCAAAAGAGAAAAGGTTAGGGAGAATTAGCAAATAAATGCTAGCGAATTAGTTAGAAAATGGATTATTTATGGATTTTTTGTTAAAAGGGGAGTTTCCTCTAAGATCTCTATAGCTGCTTATCTGTAGATGGCCAGGGCGAGCTACTAAATCGCCGATATTATGTGTATAGACTTGGCCAACCTTTTTAGCTTCCAAGCTATAGGCGTTAGAAGTTGGCTTAAAGGTTAGGAAAGGTTAGGGTTAAACTGTGTTTGGTATAGCTTTGTTAATAGGATATTTATACGGCGGTGCTGTAGTATTAGGCTAGTGGCCTCGAAAGTTTTTAGTAATAGGATTAACAATATATACTTAGCCACTTTCTACACGGGTTTTTTCGTGCCAGAAAAGGAGTATACAAATATAGACTATGCTAATGAGCGCAACGAAGACCTAAATTAGAACGAGGCAGCTTGCGATAATTGCTTCTATATAGATACCATTCTGAAGTTTGTTTATAAGCTTGAGAACTAAGGCAGAAATATTATCCGTGGTGCTGCTACCTAGGTCGGCAAGGAGATTCGCTAAAGAAGAATCATTGCTAATTTAGGCTACGGCACTAAGTGAGAAAGTGTTATTTGCAAGTATAGGGAAGTTAACTTATGCATTATCTGAGACCTATATTAAGGCTCCTTGAAAGCCTTAAAGCTTAAGCAGAACAAGGCAGTTTAAAACACCTATAATAGGGTTATAGAGAATGGTCCCTCTAAAGGTAGTATTAAGTGTACCTGTTATCTGGTCCACAAACTCGTTTAAAGTTGAATTTACGGCTATAGTAGTAATATTAACCCATCCAAAAATATTCTTATTGATGTCAGCGTTTGTTATATTAATAGTATCGTTTACCCCATTGGCCTAGGTCTTAGAAGTGTTGTTAAGGGAGCTAACAACCTTGTCTACAAAGCCTATAACCTAGCTTGTAAGTGCTAGAACCTCCTTTTCAATTACCTTAAGGAGGATATATTGGCATAAGCAGGCGGAAAGTCCAGCAAGCCCTAGGGAGAGTATAAAAAGTGCTAGGGTCGATGTCGCGTAGGCCACTGCCCATCTAATAAGAGTCTGCCGATGTGTGGATTTAAGGCGGTTTGCAACCTTGATACCAAATATCGCTATATGTGGTTGAGAAGCTATATAGATAACGTCTATTAAGTCGTACCTACTTTGACCGACAAGCTGGGCTCGTTGTTGTATCTTTTGCTAGTGTCAGATCCCTCTATAGGCTATAGGAATGCATGCAAGGATAGCCAGAACTATAACGACGCCAATAAAGATCTTTTGGGCTATAATCTCCAACTTTACTAAACTGTCGAAGAAGTCGTTAATCCCGTTATTTTTAGAGCAGAAGCTAAGCAGCTCCTTTTAGGGGACGGGTAGTAAGGAATAGTTAAATGTGAAATTTCCTAAGGTCTCGCTAATGAGCTTCTTTACTTCTTTAAATAGAAATTTAATAACTGTTTTGGTGAAGTTTTGGACGTTAGCAAAAGTAGGAATAGAATTATTAAGATCCTACAGTCCTATAGAGACATTAGTGGGCATTGCTAAATTTTTTAGCTTCTTAATATCCGTATTAAGATTCAGTGTTGGTGGGTTAATGTTCGCGAAAGGAATACTCTTTATACTGTTTATAAAGCTGTTGAAATCCTTTTCGAAGGTACTTGTAACACTAGCAATATTATCTCCAATCGCGGGAATGGTGCTGTTTAGAATCTTAACTACTTCATCCCTGAGTTAGACTACGGTATGGAGACTTCTACTAACAGCGAGAGTAATTAGACACATGTAGGTCTAAGTTATTATATTAATAACAAATAGTACAATGTTCTCAATAGCGGTGACGCTGAGGTTTATTATTAATAGGAGCCCATTTGCTCCCTTTTTAACACTACTAGCGGTTAGCTTATTAACGCCCTGTGCTATGTAATAAGGCATAGATACTATGGTGCTGCCAATATTTTCTACTTCTGTATAGGCGCGAAGGGCTTGTTGTCTAGCCGAGGAGAGATTATCATTAATACTAGTGACGGCGATAAGGGTTCTAGCAAGAATAAAGAGGAGGAGGACTGTCTAGCGATTAAGCTATACTTATAAGAGTCTAGCTCGAAGGCCAAGGTATGGTGTAAGGTATAGAGCTTGGTGTATTAAAGGCCGTGGTATATTTTATAGGGTGTAGTAGTCTCGCATCTTATAATCGCCAGCGGAGAGAGATGGAGGTACAGCTGGGAAGGTTTGCTGTTAATTCTCTAAGGAAACTATAATGACGGTAGGCAGTGCAAAAGGCCTTAGTCTGTGAGGATGAATATTAGGAAAAAGCCAGCTAGCGGCAAATAATATAGATGTAATAAGTAGACCTAGGGGAATGAGCCCTGGGGAATAAACCTGTACGGGATTAAGGGAATAAACCCCTACGGGATATATCCCCTGGGGGAATAAGCCCCTAGGGGAATAAACCCCTATGGGATGTATCCGAATCCCCTAATACTATTTATATCCCGCGGTTAAAGTAGGCTAGACTAGCGCATAGGCAGAGTTATGGTTTGCCTTACTTAAGTTATAGCTAATATGGATTATGCCTAGAGCCCCTTTAAACCTATTATTGAGCCTAAGGGGTATTGTTGTTAGATGTATCTCTATGCTTAAATACTTAAAGAAGAGCTTATTTAAGATCGTATTACTATCGCATCTCTATAAAATAAGTAGTCTAAAACTGAGTTACGGTTTTAGAATTTTCGGCTATAAACTTAACGTAGATTTTAAATACTTGAGAGAAAGTTTAATGAGAATAATAAAGTTGCTAAAGAAATAAAAGTTGCTATAAAGAGATTAAGACAAGCAATGGAGCGAATTACTATGGTATAGGAGGGGGACAAAGAGGATAATGCTTTAAGAGCCCTTATTAGCCTTAGGTTGGGTCTTCCTAAGTATCCTTTAGCTCTAGAATGGATAGACACTGACAGTTAGACCCTCTCTTATCTTTAATAGCTATAAACTAACCTTGTATTAGATCACGATTATATGGCGGAAGATGCTAAAATACTCTCTCTCGATGGTATGAATGGTGCGTTTGCAGATGGAAAAGATAATATTTAATGGGTGGATTTAGAGAGCTTAGTTAAGTTAAATGGTAATAACTAAAGCCCTTTTATAGGAAATTTGCTCACTACTGTAGACGAAATTTAGGTAGAGGCTGTTAGTGACTTAGTTAATCAAGGTATAAGTACGGCAAGAGGGACGCGCAAGCCTGTATAATTAGTAGTCTATAAACGAGGATCCAAAGCTAGAGAAAGGAAAGGGGAAGAACGGAAGCACTGTTTGAAGTTATGTACAATTCTCTGGTCACGTGATGGCAATTTGCGGCAATCTGCGGCAATATGCCAGCGCCGTAACAGAGGCAGATAGGAATTGTTGAAGGAATGTGATATCTATGGAGGTAAACAGTTTTGGCATTTATTAGGGAGAATCCTCTATAAATTTTAACCTTCTATAAGCCGTTTCTAAGAGATTATATTGCAATGAGTTATAGATTGGAAGGAGAAGCTTTGGCTAAGAAGTCGTTTTAAGTCCTATAGCTTAGTCTTGGCAATTTATTAAGGATACGAGATATAAATCTACTATTAATTGCTATATGTAACTTATTCCGAAATTCTAGTTTGCACCTAAAAGTGATTGTTGGTATCACTTTTGGTAATACGTATTGCTATTGCAATAGTGTAGGGGTGGTAACTGATTTTGATTGATGCTTATTTGATTCTCCTATTCTATAGGTGGAATTTGGTGGATTTCCTAAGCTTGCTTAGCTTATGTAACTAACCTAATTAGTTATAGACAACCTCATTTAGATAGTGATATAATTGTATAATAAGGGTGTAACTCTAGAGATTTTTAAGGTATACCTATAACCTTTTCGGTGAACCTATTAGGAGACTCGGAAGTGCCAAGGTAAAGTAAATATATATATCCCTTAGACTAGTAGCTAGTGTAGTTGTTAATAAGGCAATAAGGCTTTAATTAATATTGTTTATTAAACGTTAATATTAATTAATATTGACAACGCTTGTTAATAATGCTTAGTATTAACTGTATTACGCTTTAGGCTCTATTTTAAGCTTATTCTTTATAATACCAATTAATATTGACAACTCTTATTATTAATAATGCTTGGTATTGGTCGCATTATGCGGCTTATACTTTGGGCTCTACCCTAAGCTTATCTTTTATAATACCACTCCATTTGCAATGTTTTAAACACTCTACTCTCTTAATATTTTCAGCCCCTAGCCGTGCCCTTTCCTACGAAATTGTACGATGCCCTCCTAAAAAGGCTCGCTCTAGTGTATCGCTTATAGCTAGAATTGATAAAATATTAATTGCTATAATTAATAACCTTAGCCAACGCTTTCTTTGTTAATCTTAACACCACTATTTAAGAGTAGAAATTTTTCCAATATTATATGGTTCTCCATTGGAATAGTCTTTGTACTTATTCTAACTTGCTAGTTAAGCGTACTTTTTTAGGTCCTGAGCAATCTAATTAAACACGCCAAGATCTTAACCTTAAGTAGATTTCCTTTTATATAAAGAAATAGGAGGGAAAGGACTTCTTTCCTAATAGGACTCCTAAAGCTCTTTTACCTTCTTAAGTACTGGCTTTTGCTACTTTACCTTCTAATTCGCGCGAATGTACCTTATATGTTGGTTTGGATAAAGAATAAGAGCGGCTGCGTAGAGAGGGCAGTTATCTATTTTAGTATAGTACTTATTAAAGGCCTCTTATTTCTTTTTAATTCGGGAGCTAAACTCTTTATTATTAGTATAGTTAGAGAGAGCCTTTTTAAAGTATTAAACAAGGATATCCATCGTGAATAGTATACGATTAATTGTTACGTTATGTCCTTAAGTTTTAAGTGTCGCTCAATAGAATAGTTGAAGAAATGCCTTAATCTTCTAAAGTTGATCCCAGTTGCTTAGAGAGAGATAGTCCTTTTTAAGTATGGCGAAGTTATTTTTTAAGTAGGTGTTAATAGCTCCTACTTTTTTAATTACTACGAGTAGTATTAGATACTAGCTATTCTATCTTATTTAATTATTAAGGGGAATTAACCTTCCTACTAGAGCTTTAAACTCCTTTACATGATTAGCGGAACTGCGGATATATATAACAATATTATAAAGTTTTCTAAGTAGACCTATTACTTAAAAGGTTACCTGTTTCTTTTCTTTGTTTCTAACTTCTCCTATTTCTTCCTATTTATTGTACTATTTAACTTGCTTTATTTCAATTAGATTTTAAAATAAAAAGGCTTGCATGGCTAGGTTAATAATATGCCTAATATAGCAAATCCATTAATATAAAGCATCCTACTTAATTGCCTCTTCCTCCCGGAGGTAGATACCAAATTGTTAGCAAAGAGTATCGTTTAAAGAAGCATTATTAGAAACGATAGTACTAATTTTTTATACAATCCCATACTCTTAAAGGACTGGAAGAAGAGTAGAGAGTTGCTTGCTTTTACTATAATTTGTAACTAGACAAAGCGCAATAAGAACATTTAACAGCTTTTCGCTAATCGCTTTAACAAAGTGGGCGCAGATCCCAAGAAGAAGAAGTCTATTTAGAGAGGTCTAGATATTAAGCGAAAGATAAACGCTTGCTATTGCTAACTAAAGCTTCTTTCATACGAGGTCTTTATAGGATAGCTATAATTTTTTAATCTTCTTTGCAACTTCAGAGTATGCAGTTATAATATTGCCTTTTACTTTAGGGTTAAGAACTTGATAAAAGGCATAAAACTCCGGCCGTTCAATAATGCGGAACGGAAGATTTTCTATAATAATTATAGTAACCAGTGCCTTATTAATAACGTCTTTATCTAGGACTTTCTAAAGAACTTAGATATTAAGCTGTTGCGTTTAACCCGTGGATATTGCTCTAATATATAGCTGTTACAGTTAATTAAGAGTCGCTAATTAAACAGGGCTTGGAGTTAATTCAACCTTAATTCCATATTTGCTATTAAGGTGAGCTTAAAAGCTATTACTAGTAAGAGTACTATATAGTAGATCTAAATAGTATTTATAGTAAAAAATGCGGTTTTTTCCTTATTTTTCTGGCTCTCTATCCTTTGGCTTATGTGCGTGGGCCCAAGTTTTAGTAGCCGTAGGTGTGCATTTTCTACTCTTTTTTGACACGGTTTCGATTAAGTCTTAAGTAGTTAAAGGGGTAAGAGAAGATAAATTAACTTTAGAATCTATATTTCGTGTAGTGCTGGAAAAAGATAGATTTTTAAAGTGGTTTTAAAATTTATATAGGTGCCAAGAAATATTGATAATAAATTTAATTGATATTGATCTTATTGATAAGCGATATCGATAATAAGCTTGATAATAAATTATTAATAACTACACTGCTGGTAGCGTCCTACGATAATTAGACCGTGCGCAGAACGGAATCAAAAGTACGCGTATTACCTATATAGATTTAAATATTATACGCTAATTAACTATGCCTTCTAATTGTACTTCTGATGATATAGACTTTGTTCCACCAACTTAATATTTAATTCCACCGACTTAGAAGGCCAAATAACCCTCCCCTATAGCCGTGGCCGTTGCCCTCCTTTAAGCCTTTATATATTGCGGAGTTTGATAGCTTAAATCTTCCTCTAAACCTCGCTGTTTGTAAAATCCCGTTCTATAGAAATGATAGATATTAGTTGCCTTATCTTAAGCGACTTAACTCCAAAGATTGGGTGTATATAGTAATTGTATATGGAAACCAGCAGATTTTACGACATTATATTGTTATAGTACTGGCAGAATTTGGCTGAACTTGGCAGAGAGAGGTTTTATGGCTAAAAAGAGAACTGGCGAGAATATGTTAGTAATTATTTGTATAAGTTGCAGTACCACGTGATAAATAAAAATAAAAATAATTATTATTTAGCGTGAATATTTAGATTATTAATAGGGACCTTTAACTATTAAACTTGACTTTAGCGTGTATAGCTATAACTTAGGCCCAATTGAGGAATCAGCTCCGAGGACCGTCAATCCTAATATTGACGAGTTTAATATGGGTTTTAATGGCCGCTTATAGTTAGATCCTAATAACTAAGCACGATATTTAAATGTTAACTACTCCTATACTGCGTAGGGATATATTACTTTGGATATCTTATAAATAGTAACTACTAAGATATTTTATATTATAGGATTGTAGAGATCGATAAGGCGAATTCAATGGTATAAATATTATAATATTTCGATTTATAGTTAGTAAGAGATTTTAAGTTGGAGGGGTTTACTAGGGAATTTTGGTTTGGTAGAATGATTATAGCAGAAATCAAATATGTACTAGAAGAGGGAGAGGGGGAAGGTACACCAGATACAGAGCCTAAAGTAGTGATATTAGTGGATAGTGTAGTAACGGGTAATAGATAATATAAAGCTAATTGAATTTTTTAATGCTGCCGTTAATAGTGTGGCTGTAGAAGACGGTAGAACTGGATCCTGAGCTAAATATGCTTATTGGCTTGCTAAGGATATTTGTGGGAGGAATCCAGTGGAAGTAGTAGCGACAGTTAATGGGCTGCTCGCCGTTGGCGTAGTTAGAGTTAAAAGAACTTGTCAAACTGAATTGGACTTACTTGTTACCGTCTTACTACTGTCAGTTACCTACCCCTTGACTTGGTTATCGACTTGGTTATTAAATTAGTCTCTAATACTCTACTACCCCTTCCTTATATATATATAGAGGCTCTAGAGCCATATTTAATAGATAGTTCTTATTCCTAATTATCCGTTTAATAGAACTGTATTAGGAACGCTTAGTCTAATAGCCTATAAGATGCTGCTTCCAGATGTTGTCTAGTTTTGCTTCCTTCCGAAATAGTTATTTAAGATACTGAGATTATGCCTATTTGTAATTGCTGATGGGATGGCTTGTGTATTAGTTAGTATTGAGACACTCTACGTAGTAGAGGGAGTGATCGACTTTGGTAATGTCTATGGTTCTTTGCAGATAACCTGTATATAGTATTAGCAATAGTTCTCGGTAATTAGTGTTAAGTAGAACCTACCTCGCCTTTACTGTATGCCCAGAAATATATACCTATGCCAATTATATAGTACAGTGTCGCGTTGGTTGACTGATATTGGAGTACCGCTATAAGGGCGCTAAGAGGGAATATGATTAGGCGTGCTTTGATGGATCGGTGGATTGAGGTGCCGGCAATAAACTTCAGTGGCTATTCAAATACGATTCCAAAGAGACCGAAGAGAAGGTTAATGACTTAGAGGACGGGTATAGGTTTGACAGCGCCGTTAAGGTTCTTAGTGAGAAAATCCTAGAGTATCTTGGGCTAGAAGAAGCCTTTAATAGCTGCAGCGACTTGGTCTGAAGTTAGATATTAACACAATTAAATTGGGGTTAGTGGTAGCGGTGAGAGCTTATAAGTTGTAGTGGTAAGGATAATTAGGCGTGCCCAGTGGTTCTTAATAAGCTTTCCTATAGTATACTAATGTAATTGGGTTTTGTTATACTAATCCTAGCGGAAGCTAGGAGTCTAGGTAGTGATAGTGGGACAAGGGTGAGGGTGTTTAAGTATTAGGATAGTGGATATATTACAGCTCGCTACTAAGAGCGGTGATAAAAAGGGAATTAATTTCGTATTTAATTATTAAGCGGAAGTATTGCCTAGAATAAGAGCAATATTATATTTATTTTTAGGTTATATAAGTTCTACTTTAAGTTCTATTTCTAATTTATTTTATATATATTACTTGCAATCTTCCTAGTTAAGCCGCTACCGAAACTGCTATATACTATAAGTGATTTTAAAATAGAAATATATTATTAGAATCTATTAGTTAAAATATAAAGGCTTTCTTTATTTTATTTACTTTAAAATTAGTTTTTTCTAAACCTATGCATTTTCTGAAAACTCCTTATCCAAGAATAAATCAAAAATTCCTACCTCTTTAAATTATACTAGAAGAAAATAACCTTTCTTAAAGACATTCTTATACTTATCTTTACTTTAAAGAAGCCGCTGGTTCGGATTCAAGAAGCCCTAAGAGTAAGGATTTCCTTAATAAGATTGTTAAAGATTACTATAACCCAAGTAGTAATAGTAGCTTAGGTAGGACTTTAATACCTAGTAGTATAATAGCTAATAAAAGGAAGACTACTTATTTTTAGACATAATACCTATTATTATCCAGCCTAGTAACAAATATATAGCATACTAACAAAAAAGTATTGTATCATATTCGCCAAAGCTTTGGGATGATAAAGAGTGGGAGATAAAGGATATTATTGAAGAAAGATTTACTCTATAAGGCAAAGAGTACAAGATCGTATGGAAGGACTCCTGGGTCCTAGAGTTAGGACTACGAAATGCAAAACGAATACTTAATGCATTTAAAATGCGGAATAAACATTTAGAGCTGCCTTTAGATATAAATTACAACAAGACAAAGCTTCCACAAGCAAGAAGGGATTCGTTTTAATATAGGAATATAGAATTAATTAGGAATATAATAAGCAGTTGGATTAGAATAAAGCAGTTAATTGTCAACTAATAAAATACGTCTTATTTGTCTTCGCCAAGAGGACTAGTTATAAAGGCTCTGTGATGGTGCTGGGGCACCGCCCCTATAGCTGGCTTGGCGTAACGCCTATACTGTGTATATTACCCCCTAGAGCCTCCTTTCCTCTTCTTCTTCTCCTTAGCTTAGTATTTTTGTATAGTAGCAATCTACAAGCTTCGGTTTAGAAGCATTTGTGCGAGCCTATTATAGGCTTAGTTAATAGAACAAGAATCTATTAATAGCTAGTGAACTAGAATTCCAAGAAAAGGACTAGAAGAAGGTCGAGGAAAGGATACGTCTATATATATAGCGCTAAGGCTCGGCCAAGCCCCTGACTAAATTGCCTAGGAAATGGCAAAGTAGTAGGTGACGCGCTCTAGCACTGTTACAGCTTTACCTTGGACGCATTTGTTTGAGCTGTGACAATATAGAGAGCCTAGTATATAATAATATATAAAACAGTTATTTACAATTATATATATTTTAGCTATTTTAACCTAGACTTCGAAATACACTAACTAGTTAAAGATATGTATTTGTAAGAAGAGTAAAACTTATATTAGAAATACAAGAATTACAGTTAATTATAAGACATAGGTCTTGCCTAAAAATATTAATATAATTTAATGGTATCTTACTATTTAGATTTTAAATAGGGAGGTTATAAAGTTTATATAACCGGATAGTCTCCACTTTTATTAAGTCTTTTTTTGAAATAATAGTAAATCCTGGACTATAAATATAAATTCCTGGAATACTATCCCATGCAGTAGTAATATAGGGGTTATTGTAAATAAGTATATTAATACGGAACCCTTTTCTAGTGTAGAAATACGGTATATTAAATAGTATAGGTCCAGAGGGTGTAGATATATTAATATTTTGAAAGAGATCCCAAGTATTTAAGGACCAGTTGCAAAGTGGGCGAGTATAGCCTTTGCTTTAAAGTAATAAAGCTATTGTCCTTATAAAACTTGAAATTGTTGTTAACTGTACTGGGATAAATATATACATGTTTGTATTGGAGGTATTTATAGACCATATTTAAGCAAAGTTATCGAGGCATGGCCTATGGAGTGAGATAGAACCGGAGGAAAAGGTCCTTATAATATGCTTTGGATTAGAAAAGAGCATAAAAAGAAAATACTCTAAATCTTTTGAATGCTTTGTAGCTAGATCTTTTATATTTCGACCTAATCTGTACCAATCTGTAATATTAATCATTGAGGTATAACTAAGGATTTGTTGTCTTATTTCTACTACTCTAAGAATACTTCCAGGAGCATAAATAGTAGAGGAAGAGTGGTGTAAAGCTATAGTAATTATTATTTTTTTAACTCTAGAACAAAAGCCTATTGTTAGCGACTCAGTCAATCGAGGCACGAGCATGGTAAGAAGGTCGCGCAAGCCTATACAATTGGATTGTTTATAAACGAGGATCTAAAGCTAGAGAAAGGAAAGGAGAAGAAGGGTAGTGTTATTTAAAGTCTTATACAATCCTTGGGTTACGTGAGCTTACGTGACTTTATGTCTACCATAACGTCTACTATAATCCACCGTTTTCCACCAGCGCCGTAATACCTATTATATATTATTAAATAAAATATATTATTTATAAATATACTATAATATTACTATTTATAACTTTAAATCAAATAATATAGGCTTATTTATATCATTTTTAAAAAAAGA
>Ga0307507_10000245_pt1 | contig 105737 bp, 17 predicted proteins | sample 7_EM_MG_FD_207223 | JGI IMG/M metagenome (GOLD analysis project Ga0307507, IMG submission 207223) | Populus trichocarpa ectomycorrhiza microbial communities from riparian zone in the Pacific Northwest, United States - 7_EM | ecosystem: Host-associated > Plants > Roots > Unclassified | place... | reverse complement strand
GTCTAAATCTAAAATTTTAGAATTTATTATTAAGTGGTTGTTAAAATATTAGAGTATAGATTTTCTAATTTTTGGTGGGGTTTTAAGATGCGGCGCTCGGTCGTGTGCGGCGCTCGCTTGTGTACAATGTTATACAGAAATCTTCCTACTTATTATTTCTTTATTATCTATACCACTTCTAGTATAGCTCTATAAGCGTATACAATCTATTTATAAGAAAGTATCTCTTTATTACTATATCGTTATAATCTTTTATATATCATTTTGCGAACTTAATTAGGATCCCAAAATCCTCTTCTTATTTTAGTTTATTTAGCTACTTAACTCTTAGTATTTCTACCCTTAGCCTATTAATAACTTTTTATATAGGTGCTTTGTCCCTTGTACATCTTAGTGTACTAGATCTTTAGTCTAGTTTCTATTCTTACTATATAAGGATTTATTATCTAAATTCCTCTATTTGCTATTAAAGCCTTATAGGCCTTAGGGCTTATTAAGTTTTTTTAAATTTAGGCGTTAAGTTTTTATATAGTTTATATTAATAAAGCCCATGCTAGTAGCTCTACTGTCTATTAGGATTTATACTTCCTTTTATTTTCTAAGTATTTAAATTTCGCTAAGTATATTAAGGGAGTTATATTATATATTAGCGCGGGAAGAGCCTAGATACTTATACTCTTCTACTTTTATCCTAAGGCACGACTTAGCCCTAGGATAATTTGTTTTCCAAGTTAACTAAAGGCAAAATACTTTATGGCGTCTAAGTATAATTTATAAAATAGGTATAACTTAAGGATTAGGAGGAACTACGGCAGACCTTTTTAAAAGGGTAAGTTTGGTAATTCCTTTAAATACATCCCTTTTTACTGCATTTAAAGCATTCTCTATTTACGGCTTAAGTTCTTTATTTATTGGTTCCCAAGGATGTATAGGATTAAGTAGCATTAAGGTCTATAGGGTTATATATAGGGCTTTTAGGTTTTAGAAACGGGTTACGCTTTAGGGTATATACTGGTTTTATAGAGTTTTAAATATAAGGTATAGTTAGCTTCAGAGAATAAGTCTATTTATTATATTAAAGGTCCTTATTAATTTATTAACACATTATAGCAAATTTGGATTGGTTTTTTAGCAGTTCCCTGCCTACTAACTAGGCTCTAATTTTATCTAAAATAGCGTATTAAAGAGCAGCAACTTTAGCGGCTTTATTCTAATCTAGTTTACTAACTAGGCCTAAAAATTCCAAAAAGAAGCCGGTAAAGTCTTGGTTCCGTTATTATAGGTTTTTAAGTTTAGTAATAGCTATATATTTATAGCTAGCGTTATTATACGTTTGTTCTAATAGGGAGATAAAGATTTTAAAATTAATAAAGGTGCTATTATAAAAGAATAGATTTATAGTTTATATAGCGTCCTTACTTAAATAAGACATTTTATAGCTAACCTTACTAGCTTTAGTAGGGTATTAGTTAGAGTTTATTAAAAGCTTAAGACGGAGCTTAGTTATAAAGTGATGTAGGTTATTTTAATTTCTATTAAATATTAGAGGATTAGGGAGCTTTTTAGATTTTATAATAGGTACTGGGTTTATTACATGCATAGGTTAAGCTACCATTACTAGTTTAGTGTTTATATTTAATGTATTGGGTTTAAATACCGTTATTTTAATCTTATTTATAGGTATTGCTATTAGGGTCTCTAATAGATATGCCTTAGCGTTATAGAGTTCTTTATAGAGTGCTTCTATTAATTGCTAATACTAAGCTTCTAGTATAGCTCACTATTAAGCTAAGGTATCTATAAAGGACTGTTATATTATAGTTAACTATTCCCTAACTAGGGATATAATACTTATAGTTATTAAAAGGGATTTGGGTTTATTTACTATTTTAATAGTAGTTATTTTAATATAATGTAATATAAGGGCGCGAAGAGACTTTAGGGAAGATTTAAAGGAATAATATAAATTCTATCTAAATCTAAGGGTATATAGCTCTTGTAAAGTATAAAATGTTATATAAAGAAGAGAAAGGAATGATAAGAGAATTATATAATTAAACAGTTAGGGGATTTAGTGGTTAATATATGCATATATACGTACATGGTCTTTAACGGACTTTAATAGACTTTAGTGTTACGGCGCTAGTGGAAAATGGTAGATTATAGAAGACAGTTATAGATAGTTTCTAATAGTTATCTATTAAGTATTTTACCAAGACATTCCTACTATAACTGGGCTAGTCCCGTTACATATAAACACTTATACTTAGTTAATCTATTTTAAGGTTTATAAAAAGGATTGTTTAAAGAAGTAGAAACTTATTTAATAGGATCTCCTTAAGCTTAAATAAGAGGAGACTAAAAAGGATTTATCTTAAGCAGAGAGGGAAATAACTCTAAATACCTTAGTAGTTAATCCTCTTAGGTCCTCCTTAGGTAACTCATTCTTTAATAATCCTTTTTTATTAATATTACCTAACCTAATTTCCTCTAATACTTCTATACCTTTCTTATAGCATTCCTTAGGTTATCCAGTAGCTCTTAGGTAGTCTTATTATAGCCTATTTACTTAACCTTATACTATATTTTATTGTTAATATCCTTATAACTAATAATCGTTAAAACTTCCTATTTGTCTTCTTCTTATCCTTTATATATATCTACTTCGTAAACTAGTGGCTTAATATTTTTATATACTAGCTCTAGTATTGCAATATACTCTATAGGGTAGATCTTTACTTTAATTATATATGGTCCTAATTTAACATAGTTTAACTTCTTACTTAGTTATTAACTTTTAAAAAAATTGTATAGTAGCTATACTTTATCTCCCTCCTTAAGATCTAGTCCCTTGGATCTCTTAGTATTATAGTACCTTTTTATCCTTATCTATACTAGTTTAGCTATTTCTTTAAGGTGTATATAAAGATTTATTAAGTTCTCCATTTTTTACTTAGCTATATTACTTATTTTCTTTACTTAATATAGCAATAACAACGTTCTTGGCTTGTGTCCATAATTTACCTTAAAAGGTAATATGCCTATATCTTCCTATGGTGTTATATTATATATAAACTATATAACTAGTAATAATAATATCTAATTATTCTATGTGTAATTAATATAATGCCTTAAATACTATTCTAACATTTAGTTTAGTCTCTCTATTTAACCGTCCGTTTATAGGTAATATACTATTAACATTGCTGCGCGAATCCCTTATTCCGCTAAGAATACTTCCTAAAATACTACTATAAATCTTAAATCTCTATCTAATATAATTTTTATTAGTGCTCCGTAATTTATAAATACTTTTTTAATATAGATTCTAGCTATATCCTCTACTAAGATTTCTTCTATATATGCTATAAAATAGCCCTACTTAGTTAACTTATCTACTAGTACTAGGATTATATTATAATTCTATCCAGTAATAAGGTTCTTTAATTTTAGTAATTTAATAATAAAGTCCTATAATATAACCTCCTATAGTCTTGCTAGTACTTTAATAGGTTATAGCCCTCTATATAGCCTATACCTTATTAGTTTATTTCTTTAGTAGTCTAGGTATTTCTTAGTGGTTTATTTTATTAATCCTTAGATTCCATTAATAATATACTCCTCTTAAAGTCTTAACACTAAGCCTATAGCTCCGTTATATTCTTAGGTTATTCCCTTATAAAATTCCTTAATAAACTCCTTTACTACTAATTTTAGTACATATATTGCTTCTCTGTTAATATAGTCCTTATATCCTAGATCTTCTTTTTGTTATAGGACACCTCTATAATACCTTATATATGTCTACCTGTTTCCACTAATATAGTAAGAAGAGACCAACCGCGAAATGGCAATCTAATAGCAATCTGCCGCATTCTAATATATTCTGCCAAGTCTATTAAATCCTACTAAGTTCTGCCAGGACTGCTACTTAAATTCTATTTTGCTTTATGCACGTATTAACTAAGCAACTAAATTTACAATATATACCTTTTCTTCCTATTTCCTTACCTTCTCTCCTTACGTAACGTCTTGACTTTATTACGCAGTTTATGTATATAGCTTAATAATATCTACTTCGCTATATTTTATCCCCGCTTATACTTACTCTATAACACTTTTTATACTTTTTAAATTCTTTATAACTACTTACTCTCTAACGTTTTATAAACTTATTTTAGTTCTTCTTTAGTTATAGCCACTAGTCTTAGATAATTATCCCTAATTAATCTATCTTCGTCTTTGCGTAACATAGCGCCTAACAGTTTTTTATTGTTCTACAGTTCCGCCTTTCTACTAAGTGCGTCTACCCTTACGTTTTTAGTTCCCTTAGTATACTAAATTTTAAAGTAATATTCTGTAAGCATTTTAGCCCGTCTAACTTATCTATAATTAAGTTCTTTTATTATTAGGAACCCTATTAGGTTCTTATGGTCCGTCTTAACTATAAATAGCTTCTTTATATCTTATAAGAATGCTCTCTACTCCTTAAGTACTACAACTATACCTAACAACTCTTTATTATAGATATCGTAGTTTAGTTCTAGTAGTATTATCTTTCGGCTATAATATGCTACTAAATGCTATACATCCTAGTGCTTCTATAGTAAGTATGCCCCTAGTGCAAAGTCTAATATATCTGTCTCTTTAACTATATCTAGCTTTAGTTGGTAGATCTTAAGGATTAGATCCTAAGTAAATAATGCCTTAAGTTCCTTAAACAGCCTTCTCTACTTATTACTCTATATCTATAGTTCCTCCTTTTTTATAAGCCTTATAAAAGGTTCTATATTCTTTAACTACTATATAATAAACCTCCTATAGTAGTTACAAACCCCTAAAAACGACCTTAACTATATAATATTCTCTAGTTCTTATTAACTTAATATAGCTTTTACTTTCTTTAAATCCATTTAGATCTTACCTAGTTTAACAATAAATTTAATAAAATTGGTTTTTCTAGTAAAGAACTCGTATTTCTTAATTTCTACTAGTATCTTTTCTTCTTATAGTCTCTTTAAGACCTATTTAACGTATTCTCTATATTCTTCTTCACTTATTAAGTAGATAATAATAATAAGGTATACTATAATAATATTATTAAGGTATTCTCCTAATATACTATTAATTCGCTTTTAGAACATTTCTAGTACGTTTATAAGTCCGAATTATATAACTAATGGCTTATATAGGACTTCCTTAATCCTAATCTAATAGTATGCCTATCTTAGATCTATCTTTATAAAGATTTACACATTACTAATCCTATCCTAAATTTCGCTAATTAAGGGTAAAGAATACCTATCCTTTTTAGTAATGCTATTTAACTATCTATAGTTAATATATAGTCTGAGTTTTCCGTTCTTTTTTAGTACGAATAGTACTAGATATCCTACTAATAACTGTAATAGTCTAATATATCCCTTTTATAAGTTTTCTTAAATAAACTCTTTAAGTACTCTTAACTTGTTTTCTATTAACTTATAAATTAGAAAGAACTTTAGACTTATTCTTAGTTCTAATTCTATCTTATAGTCCTATACTATATACTCTAATAGTTTTTTACTCTCTAGGCTCTATAACTTTTTGCTATACTTATAGTATATCTTTAGTACATAACTTAAGCTTCGCTTAGTCTCTTTATATATTGCTCTAACTTAGTTCTATACCATCTTAGTAGTTTATTACGCCTTACACCGTTAAGTATCTCTAATATTAACCTAATCTATAACCTAATTAATTTTAGATTATATTCCTGTGACTAAGGCATTCCTAATATTATCTTATTCTTTCTTAATAGTAGGATATTAAAAGACATCTTAACTTGCCTCCCTTTAATAGTTAACTAAATAGGTCCTATTTTAAGATTAATAATACCTTCTTTATAGGCTATTAGATCTCCTAAAATTATTATTACTACGGGTATAGGTGTTCTTTCTATCTATATAGTAACCCTATCCTTTTAACTACTACTAGCAATATATAGTTTCTTATTACTCTACTATCTACTAGCGTCTTAAACCTTTAATCTTACTAATTTACTTATAAATTTAGGGGTTATTTTATAATTCTTTTAAGGATTTAAGGCTCTACTACTAGCTCCCTCTAGTTCTATAGGCCTTACCTTTTTCTAACTATTAGCTGCTAGATCCTAGTTATCCTTAGTCCTCCTTAGACTAATACCTAGTTTATTTCTTTTCCTTAATATACTATAGACATATATTTTCTAGACACTCCTACTACTATTATCTATCTAAGTTTTCTTCCATAAGGAATCCTTTTAGTTAAAGTATTAAGTTACCTGTCTCTTAAACTTCTACTAGGTGCTATCTATATATATACTTAGCATTTCTAAACTGCTTTTCCTCTATTAACTAATATATTCTTATTAGGTACTTATAATATTTATCTTTTAGTGCTCTATGTATATTATATATATTATCCACATATACAATCCACGCCAATGTGTAATATACTATGTATCTTAGGTTAACTTATAGCTTATCTTTATCTTCAAGTTTAAACCTCTTCTATATTAATCTAAACACTACTATATTATTTCTCTTTAGTCTATAGCTTATTCCTTTAGATTCTTTAATATTATAATTAATACTCCTTTAATATAACTTATCTATTTTTCTAATATAGCTTTCTACTTATTATTTTTACGTTGCCTAAACTACTTTTAGTATAGCTCTATAAGTGTATACAATCTATTTATAAAAAAGTATCTCTTTATTACTGCATTATTATAACCTTTTATATATTATTCTATAAATCTAGTTAAAATTTCTAGATTCTCTTCTTATTCTAGGTTATTAAGCTACTTAGCTTTTAATATACCTGCCTTTAGCCTATTAGTAACCTTCTATACTAGCGCTCTATCCCTTATATACTCTAATATAGTAAATTTTTAATCTAACTTCTACTCTTACTATGCGATAATTTATTATCTAAACTTATATATACTTTCTTATTTTCTACGTCTTATAGCTAAATCTTTAAAGTTTTTTTACTTCTTAATTGTTATATTAACTTTTTAACTTTTAGGCTAAATACTATATTTACCTAGAACTATTATAGACCATATTTGTTTTTTAAAATCTTAGCTTTCTAAAAATCTTTATCCCGTGCTTATTTATTTATCTTTAAACTAAGTTACTACCCTTTTTTATCGGTTTTCGTCTATTATAGGTTCTTAAGTATATCTTATCTTATCTTAAGAATCTTAAGCCTATAGCCTTTTACCTTTACTAAGTGGTAAGCTAGTACTAGCAGTTATCTACTTACTTAATTATTTTTAGATATTACTCCTTCCGTCTTATAGAGTAATAGATGCTATATCTAACGGTATTATAATACCCATTACTAAACCGCGTTCTATATTGGTTTTAGTCTCTACTTCCATTGCGTATTTAAGGTTTAAGTACCCCTAGTTAGCCTCTCCTTTTTCCTTATTACTATTAATTAATAAGTACTTTAACTCTATTGCCATTTCTACTAATCTTTATCCATATATTACTATAATATCTTAATTTAGCTTATAGAGTTAATCTTACTCTTTATTTAACTTTTTAATTTCTTTAAGTTCTTTTAACTTTAGCTCCTATAACTAATAGCTTACGCTATACTTAGCGTCCTTATAAATTTAGTATGCGTTATTATAATAAAACGTAAAGTGCCTAATTAAATACTTCTTAGTCCTATGTAATACACTTATATCCACATTATTATACTTTAATAACCTTATGCGCTTTACCACGTAGCTACTCTAACTACCTTTATAGTCTTTAGTAAAATAATCCTATTTTCGGCAATTTATATAAGCTCCTTTTTTAAACTATTCTTCTTATTATAAAGTCCGCCTAAATATCTTCTACTACTAAGATCCTTAGTTTAGCCTTTACTTCTTAGTTCTATAATTACTTAATCCTTAACCTTTAGGTTTCTATAGTTTCTTATTCTATCTTTTAGAATTTTTAATACCGCTTAGGTCTATTAGCTCTAGTCCACTATTCTATAATTTATAACTCTATATCTATTATTGCGTACTTTGCGCCTTATATAACTATAGAACTCTATTATAACCTTTCTTAGCCTATTCCCTTTAGTAAATCCTATTATTAATCTTAATTACTTAATTAATTAGTTCTCTTAGGGTATCTATATCTTCTATTAGGATAATTACATTCTAAACTTTTACTTTAAGTCCTTACTTATACTATACTATAAGCGCCTTATTATTCCATTTAACCTATATAGTAAGCGTTTAAAACTATATTATATACTCTATTACTAAAGTGCGTTATACTAGGGTTTAAAGCTTTTATTCTGCCGTTATTTTTACCTCTAGATCTCTAAATATCTATATAAGTTAATTTATAAACCCTTACTAGCTTAAGAATATATACTTAACCTCTAGGTTAGTAGTTATATTTCCATATTTCTATATCTTAGTAAGATAAGATTTAAACCACTTAAGTACTCTACCTATTAGAAATAGTCCTGTATAGACTATTTAATCTATTAATATAGTAAGCTTTATACCCTCTTATACTACCTTAAAGCGCATTTATATAAAAAACCGCCTAAGATTTAACTTCTCTCCTAAGAATTACTTAACTAATAATAACTTAACCTTTACTACTCCAATTCCATTAATTCTATCTTTAAGTATTTAATTATTAGTTGTTAACCAATTAACTATTTCTATAACTACCTAACTATAACTAGTTGTAAGTTAGTATCCCTACTAGTACTTAAGGTAGTTACTACCGTTAATAGCGTTGTAACTTGTGCTTTTGGTAGCATATTATTTAACTTTATTAATACTATAACTAGGTAGTAAATATATAACGAAGCCTTATAGGAAATACTATAGTAGACTTACTAATAGGCTGGGTATATAGGTAAACAAGAAGTCAATAACGTAATAATAACTAGTAGAGTAGTTGCCTAACAAATTAACTCTAATTATATTCTAAGGTTTACTATAAAGAAAGGAACTATCTAGGTAGGGACTGTAGTCCTTAAATACATAATATAACTCCTATAAAATACTAAGTACGTAAGGTACATAAGGTATATTTAGTACGTAACATTCCTTATAGATCCCATAGACCCTATATTCTAAAACGGAAACGTAACCTATTATATAACTTGGTTACCCCATATCCTATAGTTTAACTAGTTCCAGCGCCTCCCGCGCTTCCACTACTAGTCTATTTATGTCCTCTTTAAGTAGCCGTACTATTGCTGATATAAGGTCCGTAACATATTTTCCTAATATTGCAATAGAATAAATATAAAGGAAAATACTATACTAAGATCTATAAAGGAAACTACTTCCTTTCTCTTAAAGCCCCTAAGGATAAATATCCTAAAAGGCTATAATTAGCTTTTTTTTAAAAACCAAAACTAGAAAAAGCCTTCTTTAAATCCTTTTCTAAGACAATAGAAAAGGACGAAGAAATAGATGCTTTAGGGACTATAGAGCTATATAAACTCCTAAGCACCTACTACTAGAATATAAACTATATTAGGAAGAAAGAAAAGAAATATAAAGATAACTAAGCTCTTCTCTCTCTTTAGAAAAGCTTTTTTGTATAAAAAAAAGAAGAAAAGCACTTTTTCTATTTTTAAGTATGATAGAAATAGCTACTAGAAGGTAGCTAATAGCAGTAGGATCTCTAAAAGGAGGCAACTCCTACTAGACTTTTAGTAGATAGATAATAGAAAGCAAAAGGATAGAAATAAAACTATAAAAAGGATAGGGATAGGGGTTAGGACTTCTATTTTTACCGTTTTCCTACTATTTTCTTACTACTAGGATATAGCTACTAGTATATATTAAGCTGTTTAGAAAATATTTATATATATAGAACTATAGTGCCATAGCCCAGAGGCTGTATGTGTAGTATTGTACGTAGTATAATACAATAGATATAAAATAAAATAAAAGATACTTCTTTGTAATTTTAGATACGTAGCAGCTTAATAGATAATATAGTAATAGAGCTTTTAGGGGTAGTTAGTATTTAGACGCTGAGGATACAATAGGCTTGTTGTAAGGGATCTTTTGGCCCCTTACTCGGGTGCACGCCCGGGGGCTCTCAGGAGCTGCCAAGGCTAGCCTTGGCACCTCCTTATAAGCTCCTCGGGCCTGCAGCCCCTCCCTCCTCATCGGTTCGAATGTAAGGCTATTGCCCAGGTGTACGGTAGGGAGCAGGCAAGCCGAGCATGAGTCACAGGAGAGTCGATGGAAGAGGACGATATGGTAAAGAGTAGGTATGGCAATACCCTCGTACGGAGACGAACCGATGAGGGCTGCAGGCCCGAGGAGGTAGCCGAAGGCTAGCCTTGGCAGCTCCTGAGAGCCCCCTGGCGTGCACCCGAGTAAGGGGCCGAAAGATCCCTTACACTTGTGGAGATGTTGATTTATTGAGAAGCAGAATTACGGCTCCAGGAATTTGGTAGGAGCTTATGAAATATAAATGATTCACAGAGCTAAACCTGGTCTGCCTTTGCTAGACTAGTGAGAGATGTCGTGGTCGTTTAATGTAGTTTAACATGGAAAAGCTTCTCCCTGCTCCATATCATTCCATGCTTAAGCCCGATCGCGAGACAGGGACCGTATTACCTCGGCGATGACGATGCAATACACTAGATCGCGATACCTCCGCTCTCCCCATCCCTTCCAGATATATCAACAGATTAAGCCCTTCATCATACCAGACTTTGTATCTGTCCATCGGCTTTTACCCGTATCCATTCCTCCATCTTTGTATTTGTCTCTATATACACTCCTAGTTGTCGGGCGTCTGGACTGCGGAACCCCAAATTCACCATGGGCAAGTCCCCCTCGAAAGCCGAACCCAAGATCTTGCCTATCCTCCCTCTTACCAGTACCTCTGTGCTTCTCCCAGGAGTCACACTTCGTGTTCCCATTACCAACCGTGCCGATGTCACCGCCGTCCTCGCCAAAATCTACTCACGCGCTACGACCGCAAAACCGGATACCACCATCACGGTCGGTTGCGTGCCGCTAAACTCGACTCTGGTCAGCAAAAATGGGAAACTGCTGTTGGATGAAGGAGATGGGGGCGCGAAAACCAATGGAAAGGCAGTTTATGAGAGTGATCCAGTCCTCGCGAGGAATAAAGATCTCTTTGGGTTCGGGTGTGTGGCAAAAGTGTCTGGGGTGCAGGGACGGCGGCAGGGCGAACTAGCGTTGGTGGTAGAGGGGCTGGACAGGTTTAGGATTGAGAAGATACTGCAGGAGAAACCGTATTTCGAGGGGATGATTGAGGTGGTCGAAGATGAAGGTATGTGATCCCTTCTATAATATCTGCCCGAGCATTCGAGAAATATGGGAGGATGATAGAATGCATAATAGGATGAAACTATAGTAACAGAGAATTTGAATGGGCATTGGCTATGATAAGCTAACGGTTGGAAAGTAGTCAATGCCTCGAATACGGAGGTTGCAGAACTCTTCCAGCACCTAAAGCAGCTTTCTCGCGAGCTCCTTGCACTAGTTCGCCTCTCCTCCATCCTTCCCCGCAGCCCATCCGTCTCACTACCCCCCATTGTCGCACGTAGGCTAGAACTCTATATCGCGCGCAAGAACATCGAAGAAGCAGGTTCTTTGGCAGACTTCATGGCGAATGTTGTTGACTGCACACACGAGGAGAAATTGAGAATACTAGCTGCGTTAGATGTAAAGGATAGATTGGAACGAGTAATTGAGGTGTTGCAGAGGCAGATCCAAGGGATCCAGGGAAGCACGAGGATCACAGTATCATCAAGCACTGCACCAAGCGGAACATTTGATATAGACCGTCTAAGGAAATTGCAACAAGAAGCACTGCTTAGGAGAGGCACGAATGGACTCCCCGGTGGTATACCTCCAGGTTTCCTAGGCTTCCCTGGAGGAAATCAGGGCGGTGAAGAAGTCAATGAGCTGGACGAATTAAAAAAGAGGTTGGAGGAGGCGAAACTGTCACTCGAGGCAGATAAAGTGGCGCAAAGAGAATTACAGAGACTCCAGAAGATGAATCCGGCGCAGGCGGAGTATCAGGTCTGCCGAAATTATTTAGAAAATCTAGCAGAGATTCCGTGGAGTAAGACGACGGAGGATCATCTCGATGCTGCCACTTTGGCACGGGCGAAGAAACAGCTCGATGATGATCATTATGGGCTGGAAAAGATCAAAAAAAGATTACTGGAATATCTGGCGGTCCTAAAATTGAAACATGCAGCGAATGCAGACCTCGATTTGCAAATTAAGCAGTTGACCGCTGCTGCTACTGGTGCTAAAAATGAGAAAAAGGAAGATGAAGCAGAGAAACCCACCTCAAAAGAGCCGGGGGAAGCAGAATTAAGACTACTAGAGAAGAAGCGTATGGTTGACAAATCTCCTATTCTCCTCCTCGTAGGTCCTCCAGGAACAGGCAAAACAAGTCTCGCTAAGTCTGTGGCCACTGCACTTGGACGCAAATTCCACCGCATCTCTCTCGGTGGTGTACGAGACGAGGCTGAAATCCGCGGACATCGACGAACGTACGTAGCTGCGATGCCGGGACTCATTGTTAATGGGCTAAAAAAGGTTGGCGTCGCAAACCCAGTCTTCCTGCTCGATGAAATTGATAAGCTGGGCATGAGTAACTTCCACGGCGATCCGAGCGCTGCGATGTTGGAAGTGCTAGATCCGGAGCAGAATCACACATTCACCGATCATTATGTCAATATTCCCATTGATTTAAGCAAAGTACTTTTCATCGCCACCGCTAACTCTCTTGATACAATTCCGCCTCCTCTCCTTGACCGTATGGAGACGATCCAGCTATCCGGATACACTACTCTCGAAAAACGCCACATTGCAACCCGACATCTGCTCCCCAAGCAAATCACTACCAATGGCCTTGCCTCTGACCTTGTGCAACTCACTCCGGAGGTTCTAGACAAGATCATAGCTGCCTACACCCGTGAGTCTGGCGTGCGCAACCTTGAGCGTGAGATAGGCTCCGTCTGCCGCTCTAAAGCCGTTGAATATGCTTCCGCAAAAGACGCGGATTCCTTAACCGCATATAACCCCGCCGTATCTCTAGCCGATCTCGATACCATCCTCGGGATTGAGCGCTTCAGTGAGGAACTCGCGGAGCAGCACTCACGACCCGGCGTTGTTACTGGCCTGGTCGCTTACAGCACTGGTGGGCAAGGTAGCATCCTCTTCATCGAAGTCGCCGATATGCCTGGGTCGGGTCGCGTACAGCTGACTGGAAAACTAGGCGATGTGCTGAAGGAGAGTGTAGAGGTTGCCTTGACATGGGTGAAAGCTCATGCATACGAACTGGCATTAACGCACTCACTAGAGGAAGATATCATGAAGAATCGCAGTATCCACGTGCATTGCCCAAGCGGCGCAATCCCCAAAGACGGACCTAGCGCTGGGCTGGCGCATACTATTGCCCTTATCTCATTGTTCAGCGGAAAGCCGGTCCCGCCAACTTTGGCTATGACTGGCGAGGTGAGCCTGAGGGGGAGAGTCTTGCCGGTTGGTGGGATCAAGGAGAAACTCATTGGAGCGTTGAGGGCTGGGGTGGAGAAGGTGTTATTGCCAGAGGGAAATAGGAAGGATGTTAGGGATATACCCATTGAAGTACTCGAGGGATTGCAGATTGTGCATGTTGCCCACATCTGGGACGCGCTGAGGTGTGTGTGGCCTGAGGCGAGTTGGCCGGGAGAGAGGAGATGGGGCGCTGGTGGTTTTGAGAGTAGATTGTAGAGTGCTAGCGAGCCTTGTGTGTTTGGACTCAATCTTAGGATGAGGTGTGCATGCGTTTGAGGAGCTTTTCCGGGGACATTAACAGATCCGTGTAATATTGAGGTGCTTGTTAGAGTTACTAATGATATTTGTTTCACGTTAGGGAGCTAATAGCGATGAAGGCTGGGATAGGGTGTCTTCTCACTTCCCTACTCCAACTCTGACCTATGCACACAGCCAAGAGCGCTTACGAATATTCTAATTCTTCTAGTTTTTTTAAACTAATACTAGCATCACGTTTTAAATTCCTATAATTGGTCGGAACGGCCTTTATAATTCCTCTATACTACAGCGCTCAACCTTACTGTATAGAATCTTCACCATGTTATTCCTAGAGGTAATAAGCACATGCAAACACCACTGAAACAATTTAGCGTATTAGTCGTTTTGGGAAAGCCCTACCTTCCTTAGATTCTATCTTCTAAACCTAACCCTATAGAGCCTATACTACAACTACGCTTTAAGCGCGAGGATTTACTACTACTAACTATATAATCTTCCGCAAGCATTATAGTATTAAGCAATTGCTCTATATAGCGGATTTTTGCAAAGAGGTTTTTAGTAGTTCTTACCTATATAATAAAGTTCTGGCGGAAGAGCTCTACCTATATATAGGTAGGGAGATATAAGAACTAAAAGTCTACCTATTAATTAGGATTAATAAAAGGGGTATATAAAAAGAGGTTCTCTAAGCTATATATATAGGCTAAAAAGGTATTAAACTTCTAATTCTCCTTTATTATAGTTATATAGTATATAGTAGTATTATTAAAGCGTCTTACTATAGGGTGCTTAATCTAGTCTTGGACTATAGTTTTAAATTTATTCTATAGTAAAGGACCTTTGTTTTTAGTGTCTACGTTAGGAAAAAATTTACTAGCATTTAATTTTACTTTTTAGCCATTTTAGCATTTTCCAGCATTTTCTAGCGTTTATTACTAAGTACTAGCATTTAGCTGCTAAATGCGGCATTTATAATTAAGTCTTAGCATTTAGCTGCTAAGTGCTAACTATAAGATTACTAAGCATATATAAAAGTATAAAATTTATAAATTTAAAAATTTATATATACTTTATTAATATTAGTAAGCATATATAAAAGTATAATTTTTATAAATTTAATATTATTAATAAAAACATATTTTATATATACTTTATTAATAAATGTTAAAATTACTACCCCTAAAGCTCTGTATAAAGCTATGTATAAAGCTTTATATAAAGCTCCGCATAAAGCTCTGTACAAAGCTCTGCACAAAGCTCTGCACAAAGTTCTGTACGAAGCTCTTCACGAAGCTCTACACAAAGCTCTACACGAGGCTCTACACAAAGCTCTATATATAGAGGCTCTGCACGAGGCTCTGCATGAGGCTCTACACGAAGCTCTGCATAAAGCTCTGCGCAAAGCTCTGCACGAAGCTCTGCACGAAGCTCTACACAAAGCTTTGCACAAGGCTCTACACGAGGCTCTACACGAGGCTCTACACAAAGCTCTATATACTGAGGCTCTGTATGAGGCTCTGCGCGAAGCTCTATACTGTTATGGCACTAACCTAACGCGTTATTATGACTTGGCGTTGTTATGACATAAGCACAGACCTAATCCCTGAGCACTGACTCTATGCGCACGCGTATATATATCCTGCTTTATAGCTCTTTATATAACATTGTTTATCAATTATACACAGTCACCTTATACTTCGTACCTTAATAGTTGGTACGTACTATAATATACATGAAGCTTTACACGAAGCTCTATATATAGAGGCTCTACACAAAGCTCTATGTATAAAGGCTCTGCACAAAGCTCTGTATAAAGCTCTACACGAAGCTCTATATATAGAGGCTCTGCACAAGGCTCTGCGCGAAGCTCTGCGTATAGAGGCTTCGTATTGGGTCCCCGCCATATTCCTCATAGCCTCTATATGTGCCTCTGCCAAGTATACCCCTATATAGCTACCTTGTTTTTTCTACCCTTCCTTCCTTCCTTACATCCTCCCTACCTAGGGAGGCACCAGAACGGCAGCTAGTAGAGGACCGTCGCCAGAACTAGACGACCGTTGCTAGAACTACACGACCGTTACCAGAACTAGACGACCGTCGCTAGAACTATACAACCGTTACCAGAACCAGACGACGACCGTTTGAATAACTAGCCAGCGAATACTACGAACAATTTAATTAATCGATCGATTAAATTAAACCAGAGCTTTAATATCGGCCCATTACCAAATTAGAGCCTTTAATTAGGCCGACCCCTCTCCTAAATTAAATTAGATACTAACACAGGCAGGCAGGCAGGTAGGTAGGTAGGTAGGTAGGTAAGTAGGTAGGCAGGCAGGCAGGCAGGCAGGCAGGTAGGTAGGTAGGTAGATAGGCAGGTAGACAGACAGGTAGGTAGGCAGGTAGGCAGGCAGGCAGATAGATAGGCAGATAGGTAGGTAAATAGGCAGATAGGTAAGCAAATAGATAGATAGGTAGGTAGATAGGCAGGTAAATAGATAGACAGGTAGGTAGATAGGCAGGTAGGTAGGCAGGTAGGTAGGTAGGCAGGTAGGTAGGTAGGTAGGTAGGTAGGTAGGCAGGTAGGTTGGTAAATAGGCAGGCAGAAGAGAACCGTCATTGTGTTATATTAAATTATCTAAAATAATATAATTTATTTAGCTAGCTACTATTAAGTGCGCGGGAAGAGCAACGCTTATCTATTATTTAAAGTAAGTAAGATATACAGAATGCGCGAGAAGGGCATTATATATTAATTGCGCATTAAGTATAAAAAAAGCTTAATAGAATAAAGGCACTACTTACGCAATTAGCTGCACCACGTTATTGGTTACTATTAAATGCAGCAGTATGCCGCTCCTTAGTTGATACCATACGCTACATATTACAATGCGCGAAATGCCGCCAAATGCTGCAAAAATGCTGGTAAATTTTTTCCTGACGTAGCTAGCAATATACTAGTTAGGCAATTATCTTCTCTTTTATAAGGCCTTTAATAGCCTATTATATATGTCGCTTATAGTTATAGTTAGCGTCGTTAACCTTAAATTAGTTCTCAACTGTAGCAATATATAAGTTAAACCTTTATTAAGTAATACTACTAATATTAGGTAGTAACTTCTTAACTAGGGCGTCAAGATCTGTTTAGCGTATACGTTTAATGCATAACTTATACTCTTTACTAAAGAAGCAACAGGAGGGCTTTATTAAGTTAATAATGCTTTATAAGTTAGCTATCTTCTTAACTAGCTTATTTAGCTCCTTTATATTAGTAGTATTTAGTAAGACGCTAGTAACCTTACTAAGCTCCTATTAAGCCTAGGTATATAAGTTAAACTAATCTTTAGCGCTTATAGATATCTAATTATTTTAAGGTTTAGAAGGTGGCTTAAATTCTGTTAGTGTAGCGGCTTTATCTGCACTAGATCCTAAGGCGTTTTATGGTTATGTCGCTAGCGTATTGCCGTTAAGTATAGGCGTTAATCTTGTCTTTGGAGGGATTATAGATTATAGAAAAATTAAACCGACTATCCTCCCAAGGGGATTGGTAAGAATTTAAATATAAGGTAAGGATATAGATAGAGAGCCCAATTAATAGAATAATAGGGTATATTATATAGACAGACGAATCCTTAAGGGAAAAGGAGGAGTCTGTGTGCGAGGTAAGGGCTTTCCCTATAGACCTGCGGAGGATAGGCCGGATAGCCCTCTCGGATAATACACCTATCAGCTGATAGTATCCGGAGACTATCCGGATAGTCTCCGGATAGTCTTGGCAAAATCCCCTAATATGCTTATACTTGTAATGCACCCCCTAATATTAAATAAATAATTTTTCTATTAGTATAGATTTATAGAGCTTGTAAAGCGCTTTAAAATGGTACCACTTTTATTTAAATATCCTAAGGATGAGTAATATTATATAGATATAAAGCTTACAAGAGCTCTGCGGAATAAGGGAGCCCCGCACGGAGCTCTACCAAAGCTCACCAAAAGCTCTGCACGAAGCTCTGCGGAGGGTCTGCACGAAGCTCTGCGTACGGAGGGTCTGCACTAGGCTCTGCATCAAGCTCTGCGTACGGAGGCTCTGTGCGAAGCTCTGCGGAGGCTCTGCATAAAGCTCTGCACGAAGCTCTACACGAAGCTCTGCACAAGGTTTTTATATAGAGCCTCCGTAGTAGAGCCGTTGTACGCAGAACCGTCGTACGCAGAGCCGTTGTGCAGAGCCTCCGTATACAGAGCTTCGTGCAGAGCTTCGTATAGAGCCTCCGCAGAGCTTCGTGTAGAGCCTTAGCAAATACCTTTAGCTTTCCTACTAATTAGATATCTCCTTTCTACCTTTTTATTTATACTTCTCTTTATATAAAATACTATAAAATAAAATAAAAATAGTACAAAAGAGAGGAGACCCAGCAGTTTAAATTTAGTAACTTTTATCTATTCCTTATCCTCTTGTTCCATAATCTAATCCTTACCCTCTAATACTACTACTGCCGCCGCTATAGGCTAAGAATTTTTATTATACGCTGAACATTAAGCCCTATAATCCCGCCACTTGCAATTTCTATAGCACCCACTATGGAACCCTAGGACTCTAATACTTAGTAAAGGGGTAAGGGCCTATTTGTCACGGGACATCTCCGTGACACCTTACATACGTCCACCTGTTTCCACCGACGCAGCAAGAAGAGACCGACCGCGAAATGGCAATCTGACGGCAATCTGCCACATTCTGCCATATTCTGCCAAGTCCATTAAATCCTGCCAAGTTCTACCAGGACCACTATGCAAATCCTATTCTACTCCGTGCATATATTAACCAAGCAACTAAACTCACAATATATACCCCTTCTCCCCATTTCCTTATCTTCTCTCCTTATATAACGTCTTAACTTTATTACGCAGTTTATATATATAGCTTATTAATATCTACTTTGTTATATATTATTACCGCTTATACTTGCTTTATAATACTATATTATATTAACCTTATATACTACCCTCTAAAATACAGAATAACCCTAAAACCCCTATAATAGCCGCTAGCATTATATCTGCACTTTAAAAATAATTAGTAGAAATACAGAAGTCCTTTATAAACACCCTTATATAAAATTAAGCCACTTTAATTTAATAATAAGCTAAATAAGAAGTATAATACTAGCAATTAATTAAGGACCTTTAAGAAGAAGTCCGCACCCTTAAGATGTCTATACTAGGGCCCTAAGACTAAATACTATTTCTAGAGATAAATATGCAAAATAAGAGTTCTAAACCTATAGTAGTTACTTACCCCAAATTAACTACTATACTATAATAATCTAAATAACTATTAAACCCTCTAATATTTCCTAGTAAATAATAAGAACTCTAATTATTTCTAAGCTAACTAGTAATGCTAACTACTACCTAACTAAAGCTAATTAACTCTGCTACGCCCTAAGTTAACTAAAAGAAAATATAGCTAACCTTATTAAACCTTTTTAACTAAACTTAGTATAAAGCCTAGTTATACTTCTTAAAGCTATATATAGTAACCTAAACTACTAAGCTACTGCCTAGAGGAAGATAAACTATATAACTTAAGGAATAAAAGGCTTCCTAGTATACTTCTTTAAGTTTAACCATTATATAAAGAAAATAGGCTAGAATAACTCCGTACTAATTAATAGCCTTATTAAGTCCCTAAGCCCTAAACTAAAAACCTTTTTAATATATATAGACCTACCGGGAGCCCTTAACGCCTATATAAATGCTATTAATAAATAGTATAATAAATACTACGTCTAATACCAAAGCCCACTTCTTAATATAATACAACAGCCCTATAAGTCCCTACTAAGTTATCTTCTTAGTTTAAGCTCCCTAATACTATAGATATTAACTCTAAAACCCTAGAGTATGCCCTACTAGGGTCTCCTAAATAAGAACAACATATTAAGCTAGGCCTTTACTTTAAATGCGGAAGCAAAACTTATATCTTAAGATACTGCTCTATCCCTATACCCTAATATAATTTATAAACGGCTAATACTAACAACTGTTTACCATATTAATCCTCCAGTTACCATCCCTAATCTTTACCTAGTTTTAGCCCTATATTTAGTAAGCACTACTTATAAGGATAAAGCTATAACTAATATTTTACAGAAACCCTACCCTAATTACCTCTAAAAGGAAGGTCCTAGAGCTAAGTCGCTCTCTAAAATGGCGCTGCCTGAGGATCTTATTAAATACTCTAGATATTATAAACTCTAACTCTTAGGATTATAGTATAACTATTAACTATTATCTTTAGCAGAATAATTAATAGGCTAATACTTAAGTCCTAATTAATATAGAAGCCAGTAGCATAGGATTTATTATAACAGTTTACCAGCACTGCGCTGAGACACAAGATCGTCGCCTAAGAGGCTCTGAGACAGGATCGACCCTACCCTCGTATGTCTTGGATATGGTTAAATATTGAGTTATAGACTTCGGAGTTCGGGGTCTACTTTTATGTATTTAGTTCACTTGATTTCCATAGTGTCTAAACGAGGTTGTCTGTAACTAATTAGGTTAGTTACGTAAGCTAAGCGAGCTTAGGAAATCCACTAAATTCCACCTATAGAATAGGAGAATCAAGAAGCATTAATTAAAAATCAGTTACCACCCTATACTATTGCAATAGCATTATATATTACTGGAAGTGATACCGACACTGATTAGTGATTATAGATTAGGAGACATACCACCTATGAAGAGAGATAAGCTCGATTAGTCCCTGCTAAAGGCCTCTACCAATCTTATTTACTAAGGAGCATTAGTTGACGTGTATTTAAAAAGTCAACCCCTATCTAATAGGCCCTTAATTTTTTATATACGGCCCTTAGGTGTTTAAGGAACCGACCCCTTTTAATAGGCCGTTAGTTTGCGTCTATTACGCATTTTATACTACCCAGATTATATTAAGGAGCATCAGTTAATATGTACTTAAAAAGTTAACCTCTATCTAATAGGCCCTTGGTTTACGTTTATTACATATTTAAACTTAATAAAAGTCAAGCACTCGCGTCCATTACGCATTTTAATTAGCTTGCGTTTATTACGCGTTTAGAACCCAAAATTAAACTTAACAAGAGTTATGAGACAAAAATTGACATGTTAGACATTAGGGCACAAGTTAATATAGGACAGAAGAAATGGCTTAAAGGCATTAATCTATAGTCTAATAAAACCACCACAGAGGACATTAACAAATTTGTGAAGTACAAGATCCTTAAATATAAAGCCTATAATTTTAAGGACAATAAACTATAGGAGGTCTATAAGGAAGATTTTAATAACTTTATATTATAAACCTTTAAGGATTGCAACCAATACGCTATCTAAAAGCTTTGAACGTTCCTACAAACTAATAGTGTATAGGTAAGGAAGTATAGGAATACTACAGTCCCTAAATTGCTATTTAACACCTTATAAGAAGAAGACCCTATAAAATAGACTAAGCTTAAGATAAGGGAACATATAGCAACTAGAGGAGAGTTTAATTTAGGATAAATTAAATACCTCCTTAAGAACAACTTTACTAGCACTAATACTATTAAAACCCTAATCTTAACCTTACCAACTATAAACCCCACTCTACTCATAATACTATCCATAAACCCCGTCCTACCTATAATACCACCTACACCTTAACCTACCCCTATACCACCCCTATAACGGGAGTCTAATTATATTAACTTAACCCTACTACCAGAACTACCTAGGGGACAGAGTTAAACCTAGGGTTTTGGCAAGGAGTTAATAAACCTCGCGAAGATGTATATAGAAGACAATAAGTATAGCGGAGAAGATGATAATTTTGACTTTAAACTCACCATCTTCTATAACCTCTGCAGTAGAGTTAACGTACCCTAAGAAGCCAAAGTCAAAGCCTACCCCATAATGTTACGCGGCTTAGCACTTAACTACTACTACACTAACCTTAAAAACGTTATACTAACCCTTTTGTTTGACTAAATCTATAACGCTATATATAATTACTTTAAGGGACCTAAGTATAGATATAGTATACTAGGGTAATGGAACTTGATAATCTTGAGGTCTATAATAAGTAAAGGCAAGAATGCTAGAAAATCAACCCTAGACTACTTATAGTTGCTTATTAAAGAACTAAGACACCTCCAGTATGGTCTTAACCTAGATTTATATATAGACAAGTTCCTTTATAATAAGCTTATTAACGCCTGCTAGGAGTTACCAGCGTATTAATATGCCTGCTTTAAACCTTCTAACAGCTTAACTGGTCTAATTAATAACTTATGATCCTCTATTATAATATTTAAAAAGTTAAACAGTAAGAACCCCTAAGCCTTCTTTACTAACCGCCGCTACTATAGATAACACCCCTAATCACCTTATAGAACACAATTATCCTTATCTGGCTAATATGCATTATTAAAGAAGCGCAGCTTTATCTGTTATAAGGAAGGTTAATAGTTATCTAAATACTTAAGAGAAGAACGTAATAAATTAAAGAAGAAGTTTAAGGACAGATTTAACCGCTGCTTTAATAGACATGCCTAATAATATATTACTAAGTATAAGGGAACAGATTATAACGATGAACCTAATTTAGAATCTATTAATAATATAATAGAAGCTCTTATAATTAACATTAAGTTACTACTATCATCTCCAACTTAGGAATAGACTGAATTATTCCTTACCTCTTTTAGAATGATATAGTATAAAGGAGCCATTAATACTGTAACTGACTTAGCGGACTAATCCTTTACCTATGTGATTACCAGCACTAACCCAACTGCTTACTATAACGACTTAGACCCATTTACCTACGTTGCTACCAGCTAATATACCTCTAATGAGTTCTATAGAGTAATAATTAATACTAGAGCTTTAAAGAGATTAATAGTAGGTTATGGATAATACGTCGTATACAGGAAGACCTATAATACCGTTATTAATACCTTAAAGGCCGGCGCTATTAACGTCTAGTTTAGCATTGGCTCTGTTATAGTTAATACACCAGTTGGCGATGTTAAATTCTATATTATAAAGGCTGATATACCCTTCCTACTATGCCTTGCAGATATAGATATACTAAAGGTCTATTATAATAACCTTAAGAACGTTCTAGTTACCCCAATAAAATTGGTAGTAGTGGTTTGCTAATTTAGCTACCCCTTCTTACTATAGGAAGAGTCACTGCAGTTATTTATAACCCACTTATTTAATTAAAACCCTTGCTACCTAACTACTACTAAACTCTGCTAACTCTACTGCCGCTTTAAATACCTATTGGCAGATAAGCTATATAAGGTATTAGAACGCTCTAGCCATAATAATATTAATAAGTAGGTTATTAACTATCTTACTAAGTATTGTTCCTACTGCCAGAAATATAGTAAAGCTACTAGATTTTAAGCTGTAAGATAGCTATATAATATCTCCGCAAAATATACCTGGGATATCCTATAACTATACTGGATTGACACCTATATTAGACTACCTGATTATATTACCTATAATGCCGGGAAGAACTTTATAAGCAAGGAGTTTTAATAGTATGCTATGGCAATAACTATATTAACTAAGAGCGTCCTAGTAGAAGCTTACTGGTCTATTAGAATGGTAGAAAGAGCTTATTTAATCCTATACTAAGTATACCAGATAATTATAGAGGAGCTATAGGACTTGGGAATAATCAAGGAATTAGCTCTGCAAATGGCAGTAAAAGCCGCCAATGACATAGCTAGCCCAGACGGCTTAGTCCCAACACTTCTTGTCTTTGGTGCCTATCCTTATATAAGCAAACTCAACCTACTAGCACCCTCTATTATATAGCGAGCGGTAGCTATAAAGAAGGCAATAGAGGAGATCGCAAGGATTAGGGTAAAGAAGTAAGTTAATAATGCACTAAACTAATAAAACGGTCTATCTGTCACCATAATCTATAACCTCCCCCTTAACTCAGAAGTACTTATATGGCGTAAAAGCAATACTAGACAGAGCAGTAGATAGACTAGCCCATTTAAGTTATTTAGAATTAATGGAGAGATATATAAGATATAACTTCCTAGTAGACCTCCTAATTTTAGGACCATAGTAGTAAAGCTATACCTATAACCTAAACTAGAAGAACCTAATAAGGAACCAGAGGAAGAACCAACTAAGGAACCAACTAAGAAACTAACTAAGGAACTTACTAAGGAACTGGCAGCTAGTGCACCCCCCTAAAGATTAAAACGGACATGACAATCGCTGATAAAGTCCTAGTAAAACATTACAGATATATTAATATTTATTAATAACAGCCTAATAAAACCTAATACTACAACCTTTAAGTATACCTTACTATTATTTATAGAGTCTTGGCGCAAGGAAATAAACGGCTTAAGAAAGGAGTCTTTAAGTTTATTAATATAGCAGATATCCCAGAAGGAGTTAGAATCTTTAACTCCTAATTTATTAATAAGATTAAGAACGCCGGAACAGACAAGGCCTTTAAGAAGTCTAGATTAGTTATATAAGCCTATAACAACTATAGTAAAGATCTGGTCTTAATATAATTATTAACTATTTAATATGTTAGCTAGAGAATTATCCTAGCACTTATAGTAACCCTATAAGGAAATAAAAGAAAACTAGCTTCTCTATACCTACGCGATATCTTACAAGCTTATATATAGTCTAGTACCCACCTAAACAGAGACTTTTTTATACGCCTACCACTAGAACTTGGACTAAAGGATGGATTAATTCTAAGAGTTATTAAACTACTCTATAGTGTCCTAGAAGCTGGCAACCATTAATTTAATATATACCACCATTACCACCTTAATAAACTACAGATGAACCAGTTAATATATAATCCCTGCTTGTTATATATAAACAGCAACAGCTTTAGAATTATAGGATTGCAGACCAATAATATACTATTCCTTACTAATAAAACCTTTACGGAGGCTGAAGAAGCTAGACTTTAGGAGGCAAAGTTCCTAGTAAAAGAGAGAGAGAAGCTTACGCTAAATACCCTAATTAAGTTTAATAGAGGCTACATTAAGTAAGAAAAAGTTTAATAGCCTTTACCTAGGAACGTTAATGCTAGAACCTAAAGTTGGTTACTATAAAGACTATAGACCTAACTAGCTCTAGAGGGGAAGTCTATAAGGCAGTTATACTAAAAGACTAGTATGTTGCTTAGAGAGCAAGAGGAGCCTATATCGCCACAGTCTGTTAACTAGAAGCTGCCTTTAACCTCTCTTTTATAGCATAAGTCGTTAACCTAAAGGAAGAATATGCGAAGTAGCTTAACAAATGGCTATAATGGCAAATTAATAATCCCTCCTAAGGACTTCGCTTTGTATAACTCAATATAAGCACTTTTAAACTAATAATATTTACGGACTCGTCCTTTGCCAATAACTACGACCTCTCTTCTTAGATTGGCTTTATTATTATACTTGCAGATAAGGATAATAGGGCTAATATCCTCTATTGGTTATCTATTAAATATAAGCAAGTTATATAAAGTGTCCTGGCATCTAAACTATATAAAATGGCCTACGGATTTAATACCGGAGCTGTAATTAAGGCAACTATTAAGAAGATCTTATAACTTAAACAACTGCTGCTTATCCTTTATACTGATTTAAAATCTCTATATAACTGCTTAGTTAAACTTAGGACAATACAAGAGAAACAACTTATAGTTAACCTAATATGTTTATAACAATTGTATAAAAGAATAGAGATAGTAGAGATTAAATGGATTGATAGGGGTAGTAACCTTATAGACGCTATAATAAAATTAAAGCCTTGCTAGACGTTAAAGGACCTAATTAATATAAATATAATTAAGCTATAAGTTACTGAGTGGGTAGAGAGAAAAGAAGATGTTAAAGTAGGAACAGAGAGCGCAAAGATATAAGGCTAGCCGCTAAGGCGCTAGTACTAAGCGAGCTAATAGCAATTTTCCATCCCAGGGATAGAAAATTGTAATTAGCCACTTTAACTACCTAGCAGAATTCGGCAGAATCTAAGTGGAATATAGCAGAACTTGGCAGAACTTAATGGAATTTGGTAGAATATGGCGGAATTTGGTGGAATATAGCAGAATTTAGCAGAACTTAATGGGACCTAGCAGAACTTGGTAGAATTTGGCAAGAGGCGTGCTTAAGTACTATTAAAAACTAAATACCCCTAGTGTCTGAACGAGGTTGTCTGTAACTAATTGGGTTAGTTATATAAGCTAAGCGAGCTTAGGAAATCCACCAAATTCCACCTATAGAATAGGAGAATTAAGAAGCATTAATCAAAAATCAGTTACTACTCTATACTATTGCAATAGCATTACGTATTACTGGAAGTGATACTAACACATAGATTTATAATAAAGCCGCTCATTTAATTCTCCCACACTGCACTGTTACATTTATTAATAGATCTTTATATAAAATAATGGGTTTACCCTAACCTCCCTTAACTAGCATATTAATGTATTTAGATTTAATGGTAAACGCACTATCTTAGGCCGTATTACCTATATAGTATTCCTAAAACTCTAATACCTATAATATAAAGAATTAATTAAGCTTTTTGTTACTACCCTAGGTTACCTAGTAATCCTTAAATAACCCTAGATAAAGCTATATAAGGTAACCATTAATTAAAACAACCTTAAGCTTCTATTTACCGCCTCCCGTTATAAGTAAAAGTGCCTTATAACTCACTACTTAGACCTAGAACTAGAACCCAAATCTACTAGAATCCACTAGTCTGAAATTTCCACTACCGTTTACCCTATACCTAAGAAGTCTACCTAATTCCATTAACCTAAGAATTCCACTAAATTCCACCAATATAAGATTTCTACCAATATCTATTAAGAACCCAAAAATTATACTAAACCATATAAACCGATCCTAACTACTATACTGTCCTAAACTAAATAGAAGCTTAAGCTTAATATATAAAAGTACTAGAAGAACTGGTATTCTACTATAAAAAGGATACTTAAAGAACCTAAACTTAAATCTAATACTAACTCCATACCTAATACTAAACCTAAAACTATATAAGAAACTAAGGATAACCTAAACTTACTTAATACCTTAGATATCTATATAATCGGAGCTACTCCATTAGTATAACTCGCCAAAAAACCTAAATATACAACCTTTACCATTATAATAGTCGATATTAAAAAGGCCCTAGCACTAAAGAAGCACACTAACCCTGCTATAAAAGTACTAGTATGCCACAATAAGTATCTAGAAGTATTCTTATAAAAGAAAGCTGATAAGCTAGTAGAGTACTAACTATATAACTATAAGATTATACTTAAAGAAGGAAAACAGCTAGGATTTAGACCCCTATATAGAATGTCCTAAAATAAACTCTAAGTACTATAGAAATACTTAGACAAACACTTTAGTAAAGAATTTATTAGAGTAAGCTCCTCGCCTATAGCTGTACCTATAATCTTTATTAAAAAACCTAGCAGCAGTCTGCGCTTTTATATAGACTACTAAGCTCTTAACGCTATTACTATTAAAAACTAGTACCCGCTTCTATTAATTTAAGAGACACTAAACTAATTAAGTAAGGCTTACTACTATATAAAACTCGACCTTATTTATATATTTAACCGCATTTATATTATAAAAGGAGATAAATAGCTTACCGCATTCTATACTAGGTATAGACTATTTAAATACTTAGTAACGCTATTTAGCCTTGTAAATGCCCTAAGTTTATTCTGGTACTTTATAAATAATACTCTATAATCTTACCTAGACGTTTTCTATATTGCTTATATTAATAATATTTTAGTATATAGTAATAACCTAACTAAATATAAGAAACACGTTAACCTTATCCTAGAAGCTCTGCATAGAGCTAGCCTATAGTTAGATATAGATAAATGCGAGTTCTATAAAACAGGAGTCCTATAACTTAGACTTATTATTTTTATAAATAGTATATAAATGGACCTAGAGAAGATTAAAGTAATTATAAACTAGTAAGAACCTAAGAATGTTAAGGATGTAAAAGCCTTTATAGGATTTGCTAACTTCTGCTAATAGTTTATTAATAACTTCTCCGCTCTAGTTTTACCCCTTATAACTCTAACCTAAAAGAATAAAGCCTTTATTTTTAATAAGGAATATAAAAAGGCCTTTACCTATTTAAAAGTTATATTTACTACCATACCTATACTCTAATACTTTAACCTAAACTAAAATAGTGTTATAGAAGCTAGTTTATCTAACTATATTACTAGAGGTATTCTGTCTTAGTATAATAAGGAAGGAGTACTGTACTCTATAGTATACTTCTTAAAATAACGAAGTCCAGCTAAATATAACTATAAGATCTATAATAAGGAACTATTGGCTATTATTAGATATTTTAAATAATAGCAACCTAAGCTAGAAGGTGCTAGATTTTTAATTAAGGTTCTTAGCGACTATAAGAATTTATAGTACTTTACAACTATAAAATAGCTAAGTTATTATTAAGCCCGTTACTTAAAATATCTGTTTTATTTCTAATTCTTAATTATATACCACCTAGGCGTTTAAGGTTAAAAACCTAATACCCTAACCTAATGTTTATAAAATATACTAGCGTAGGAAGAAGCGCGTACTAATATAATTAAACCCTACTTCGCCCTAAGCTATTTAACCCTCCTATTAAAGACGTTATTATACACATCCTTAAAATAACTAATTAATTAATTAAATAGATAATGGTTAATAAATACCTAAATAATAAGTTTATTTAAGAGATGCTTAAGCTAATCTAAGGTAGCATTTGTTACGGACGCTTTAAGTACAATGCTACGACTACTTAGAGAAGAGTTAGAGGAAGCTAGTTAGTTAGTAAGAGCATAGCCTAGGATAGATCCGGTAGAACCATATAACAAGGAATGGTAACCAAGGTCACGTAATATAATCTATATAATCTATATAATCTGTAAGATCTATAATAGAGCAAATAGAGTAGACAGAGCAGGTAGAGCAAGGACTTTTTTAGGAGTACGGTTGTGTATTTAAGGACCCATAGTCCCTACCTAAATAGTTCTCTCCTTATAGTAAATCTCAGAATACAATTAGAGTTAATCTATTAGGCAACCACTCCACCAGTTATTATTTGTACTATTATATTGTTAACTTCCTATTTACCTACATACCTAGCCCATTAACAAGTCCACCGTAGTATTTCCTATAAGGCTTTATTACACATTTACTACTTAGTTATGGTATTAATAAAGTCAAATAATATGCTACTAAAAGCACTAGTTATAACGCCATCTACAGCAGCTACGACCTTAGGGTTAGGAGGAGATACCAGTATAGGAGATACTGGTTTGTAGCTAGTTACGGTAGATCAGTTACAGGAAATAGTTAATCAATTAACAGATAATAATTAGATACTTAAAGACTAAATTAATGGAATTGGAGCAGCTAAGGTCAAGCTACCCTTAATTAAATGATTCTTAGGGAAGAAGTTAAAGCTTAAAAGGTTCCTTACGCAAATGCACTTTAAGGTTATGCAAGAGGGGGTAAAGTTAGCAACACTTATAGACTAAGTAGTATACGCAGGACTATTCTTAACAGGAAGAGCACTTAAGTGGTTTAAACCTTATCTTACTAAAATCCAAGCAAATGGAATAATAACTACTAACTAAGAAGTATGGTTTATGTTTACTAACTAGAACAGGTTTATAGAAAGGCTTATATAGATATTTGGGGACCTAGAAGCGGCAACCATAGCGAAAAGAAAGCTTTAAAACTTAGTATAACGCACTTTAGCAATTAAGTACACAACATAGTTTTAAATACTTGCAATATAGGTTAAGTGGAACAACAAGGCGCTTATGGTACAGTATAAATAAGGACTTAAGGCTAAAGTCTAGGACACGATCATCCTAATAGAAGATGCGGAAACTCTAAGGGAGTTAATAGATTAGTTAATTAAGATTAATAATAGGATCTATTAAAGGTGTTACGGACAGCTTAAGTACAATGTTACGACTACTTAGAGAAGAGTCGGCGGAAGCTAGTTGGTTGATATAGACACGGTCTAGGATGGAACCAGTAGAACCATGTGACGAGAAATAGTAACCAAGGTTACATAGTGTGCTACATATTAAACGCAAGGAATAGGAGGAACTTATATACCTTATATATAACACGTACCTCACGTATAAGAGAGGATTTTATAGGAGTACGGTTGTGTATTTAAAGGACCTTAGTCCCTACCGTAGATAGTTCTCTCCTTGTAGTAAATCTTAGAATATAATTGGAGTTAATCTATTAGGCAACCACTCTACTAGTTATTATTATATTGTTAACTTCTTGTTTACCTATACACCTAGCCTAATAATAGGACCTACTATAGTTCTTGCTACAAGGTTCTGTTACATGTTTACTACCTAGTTATAGTATTAATAAAGTTAAATAACATGCCACCCAAAGCACTAGTTACAATGCCATTAACGGTAACAACTACCTTAGGATTAGGAGACACTAGTATAGCAGATACAGACTTATAAGTAGTTATAAGAGGTCAGTTACAGGAAATAGTTAATTACTTATTAGATAATAATAGGATACTAGAGGAACGCATTAATAGAATTAGAGCAGCAAAGGTTAAGTTACCATTAATTAAACGATTCTTAGGAGAAAGGTTAAAACTTAAGGGATTCCTTATATAAATACACTTTAAGGTTATACAGGAAGGAGTAAAGTTAGTAACACTTATAGATTAAGTGGCGTATGCAGGATTATTCTTAATAGGAAGAGCACTAGAATGGTTTAAACCTTACCTTATAGAGGTATAAGTCAGCGGTATAACAACTACTAACTAAGACGTACGATTTATATTTACTAGTCAGAACGGGTTCGCAGAGAGACTAATATAGATGTTTAAAGACCTAGAAGCGTTAACTATAGCGGAACAGAAGCTTTAAAACTTAGTATAACGTTCTTTAATAATAGAGTATACGATATAGTTTTAGACACTTATAACGCAGATTAAGTGGAATAATAAGGCGCTTATGGCATAGTATAAATAAGGACTTAAGGCTAAAGTCTAGGACATAATTATCCTAATAGAAGATGCGGAAAGTCTATAAAACTTAATAGATTAGTTAATAAAGATTAACAATAGGATCTATTAAAGGGAATAAGCTAAGAAAGGGCAAGATAGAGTTCCACAGTTGTATAAGGCGTAGAGTATATATTAATAGACATAGAGCCAAAAACTATGGAATGGCGCAGAGCTAATGGACCTAAGCGGTACTAATAAATCTAAAAGATAGATAAAGAAACTATAGAAACCCAGAGGTTAAGGATTAAGTAATTATAGAACTAAGGAGTAGAGGCTAAACTAGGGATCTTAGTAGTAGAAGACGTTTAGGCAGACTCCACAATAAGAAAAATGGTTTAAAGATAGAGCTTATATAAATTACGGAAAATAGGGTCATTTCGCCAGAGACTATAGAGGTAGTTAGAGTAACTACGCGGTAAAGGGCACCAGGTTGTTAGAGTACAATGGTATGGATATAAGAGTATTGCGTAGGACTAAAGAGTGTTTAATTAAACACTTTATATTTTATTATAACAACGTATACCAAATTTATAAGGACGCTAAGCTTGGCGCAAGCTATTAGCTATAAGAGCCAGAGTTAAAAGGGCTTAAAGGAACTAGAGAGTTAAATAAAGAATAGGATTAACTCTATAAGCTAAATTAAGATATTAAAGTAATATACGGATAAAGATTAGCAATAATAACAATAGAGTTAGAGTACTTATTAATTAACAGCAATAAGGAAGAAAAGGAGGCTAACTAGAAGCACTTACACCTTAGTAATATAATAGAAGTAGAGACTAAAACCACTATAGAACATAGATTAGTAACGGGTATTATAACACCATTAGATACAGCATCCATTACTTTATAAGACGGAAGGAGTAATATCTAGAGATAATTAAGTAAGCAGACAACTGCTAGTGCTAGCTCACCACTTATAAAAGGTAAAAGGCCACAGGTCTAAGATTCTTAAGAAGAGATAAGAAAAGCTCTAGACTCACAGGACATAATAAAAACAGCTTAAGAATCTATAATAAACAAAAACTAATAGGAAAGAGCAGTAACTCAGTTTAGTAATAAATAAATAAGTATAGGACGTAAGTTTAAGAACTATAAGTTTAGGGAATAAATAAGAACATTAATAGGAAACCAAGATTTTAAGAAATAAATAAGGACTATAGCAATTCTAGGTAAATATAGTGTTTAGCCTAAAGATTAAAGAATTAATATAGAGATTAAGAAGTAAGACGACTTTAAGGATCTAGCTATAAGATGCAAAAAATAAGAAACTATAGATAAGTTTAGATAAAGAATTATTATATAGCAAGAGCAAAAGCTAGACAAAAGATCAGCTATGCTAGGTTGTATAAGGGACAGAGCACCTATATAAAGAGTCACTAATAGGCCTAGTATAGGGACGTCTAGGGCTAAGTGGTTAAATAAACTAGAATAAGAAGAGGATCTAGACATCCTAGTTAGGTTTAAAGAAAGATATACTAAAGGATATTATAATGCAGCGATAACAAGGTACTTTCTTATAGATAGACTATATACACTAAACCAGTTATACGGAAAGTAGTATAGGCAACAACATAATAACAAATAGGAAGACTTTTATATATAGCTATATAAAAAAGTTGTCTAAGACTAACCTATTATAGAAAAACACATAAACTATATTAAAGGAGTATTAATTATAATATTAAGGAACCTAGAAGAGGGATCTAGGGACTAGAAAAGAGAATAGCAAATCTTAATACCCATAGCGGAAATACCAGTAGTTAGGTTAACTAGGTATTAGTTTAAACTTAAGGATAAAGATAAGCTAAGAGTTAACCTAAGTTACCTAGCGCATTATACGTTATTATGTATAGCTTGCGTGGATAATATATATAATATATATAGGTCACTAAAAGACAAAAACCGGAAGTACCTAGTAAGAATATATTAGGCACCAGAGGAAAAACGGTTTAGAGATACTAAGTATATACATAAATAGTACCTAGTAAAAGTATAGAGTTAAGGGGATCTAATACTTTAACCTAAAAGATTCCTTACGGAAGAATACCTAGATAAATAATAATAGTGGAACTACCTAGAGAACACTTATCTATAGTATATAGAGGAAAAGAAATAAACTAAGTATTAGCTAAAAGTGGACTAAGTATAAATAGGATCTAGCAGCTAATAGTTAGGAAAAGGGGAGGCCTATAGGACTAGAGGGAACTAGTAGTAGAGCTTTAGACCCTTAAAGGAGTATAAGGATAACACCTAAACTTATAAGTTAAGTAGCAAGATTAACAGTTTAAAGCACTAATAGACAGTAGAGTAATAAGAAACTATATATTACTAGTAGTAGTAGAAAGAATAGGGTTACTATATAGATAAAAGGAATACCTATATTTACTTATAACAATTTTAGAAGATTAAATAGCCTATAAAGGAGGTATTATTAATCTTAAAACAGGACTTATTTAGTTAACTATTAAAAAGAGACAGGTTAGAATATCTTTTAATATCCTACTGTTAGGAAAGGACAAGGCAATACTAAAGATGCCTTAGTTATAGAAATACAATCTAAAGATTAATTGGGTTATAGGTTAGGTCAAATATTAGAGATACTTAATAATATAAGACGCGATAGTAAACCAAGTTAGTATAGTACTAAGTTAGAGCAATATATAAAGCGACTAAGCAAGGCTTAAGTTATATACCAAAGAGATACTACAAGTATAGTAAAAAGTTATAGTCACCAGAAAGTAAAAAGCTGTTAGAATATATAGCATAGGACCATAAAATAGAATTAGAACTAGGAATAAGTCTAAAGTTCTTTTTAATCTACAAGCTCACTAAAACCAAGTTAGTAGCGCTTAAAGAGTTTATCCAGGAAAACTTATAAAAGGGATATATTAGACCGTTATAATTATCAGTAGGGTATCCAGTACTATTTATCCTAAAGAAAAACGGAAAACTTAGGATGTGCATTAACTATAGACAGTTAAATAGTATTACCAAAAAGGATAAGTATCCTTTACCCTTAATTAACGAAATCCAAGATCGGATAGGCAACGCAAAAATCTTTATAAAGATAGATCTAAGATAGGTATATTATTAGATTAAAATCAAGAAAGGCGATAAATAGAAGGCAGCCTTTAGGTTAAAGGAAGGACTATATAAGCCATTAGTTATACAATTCGGGCTTATAAACGCACTAGTAACGTTCTAAAAGCAAATTAATAGCATATTAGGAGAACACCTTAATAAGTTTATTATAGCATACCTTAACAATATTATTATCTACTTAGAAAGCAAGAAAGAACATAAAGAACATATAAAGTAGGTCTTAAAGAGACTACAAGAAGAACAGATGCTGGTAGCAATTAAGAAATATAAGTTCTTCACTAAGAGAACCAATATCGTAGGATTTATTATTAAACTAGGAAAAATTAGTATAGACCTAAAGAAAGTTAAAGCTATAGTAAATTAGCAAGAACTAGAGAATGTTATATAGTTAAAATTGTTTCTAGGGTTTTGCTACTACTATAGGAGGTTTATTACATAGTGGTTAAGAAGTATTAAGCCGTTTACTTAATTAACAAAGAAAGAGGAACTGTGGGTATAGGCTAATAAGTAAAGAAAGTTATTTAAAAAACTTAAGGAGTTATTTACCTAGAAACCAATCCTTAAGATTTAATAACCAAAGTTAGAAACGGTTATTAAGACAGATATATTAGACTTTGCACTAGGAGCATATTTACTATAGAAGCACTAGAACGCATAGCATCCAATAGCATATTATAGTTAAAAGATAACACTACTAGAACTAAACTATAATATCTATAACAAGGAGTTATTAGGTATAGTTATAGCGTTAAAGGAATAGAGAGTATTCTTATAAGGCATAAAGAAACTATTTATAGTTAAGACAGACTATAAAAACCTTATAGGATTCCTAATAATAAAGGAACTCAACCAAAGACAGGTTAAATGGGCGGAAATACTTACAGAATACTATTTTAAAATTCAGTATACTAAGGGTACAGACAATATACAAGCAGATACTCTAAGCAGGAAAGCTAAACTATAAAATAACAAAAAACTATTAGGGGCTATATTACAAAAAGACAAAGATAGATTAATTAGGTATAATTATCCTAAAATAGCAGTAATATAAGAAAGCTAGATCTACAAATTACCTAAGAGTAATTAAATATAGAAGATCTAAGAAGTATAGGTAGAGGATCTGGATACAGAACAGTATAAAAATAGAGAAGCAACCTATATTCCAAGGTCTATTATAAAAGAGTTTATTAAGTTATTCCATAAAGGACTAATTTAAGGACATAATAGAGCTATAGGCTTAGTGTTAAGACTTTAAGAGGAGTATATTATTTAAGAAATCTAGGGACTAGCAAAATAAGTTATAAAAGAATATCTAAATTGCTAAAGAAACAAACTAATAAGGTATAAGCCGTATAGAGGGCTACAACCTATTAAGACACTAGAAAGACTATGGGAAGTTATATTATAAGACTTTATTATTAAGTTACTAAAGTTAAAAGATCCTATTATAGGATAAGATTATAATGCGATCTTAGTAATAGTAGACAAGCTTATAAAGTAGGGGTACTTTATAGCGTATATAGAAGAGATATTAGTAGAAGATATCGCTAGAATCTATATTAAGGAAATGTTTATAAAACACAGAGCACTAAGCAAGATCGTATTAGACAGAGATCTAAGATTTATAGCAGTATTTTAGGAGGTGTTCTTAGCGGAACAAAGAGTTTGCGCAGTAACCTTAACAGCATATTATCCGCAGACGGACGGATAGACAGAAATATTAAACTAGATACTAAAATAGTATCTAAGGCACTATATTAATCACGTTTAAAACAATTGGGTATTATTACTACCAGTTATATAGTTTATATACAATACAACACTATAAGAAGGAATGGGGACATTACTATTTAAGGCGAATTATGGGTATAAGCCAAGATCATTATTATTGCTATATTAAGTAAAGAAAACAAGTAGCACAGCTAAGTAAAGAATAGAGACTTTAATAAATCTTTATATAGACCTTAAGGAAACAGCGAAACTAGTATAAGAGCGAATAAAAAGGTACTATAATACTAAAAGATCTAAGGGACCAGATCTTAAGGAGGGAGATAAAGTATAGCTACTATATAAAAACTTTAAAAGTTAATAACTAAGTAAAAAGTTGGACTATGTTAGACTAGGACCTTTTAAAATTATATAAAGAATTTTATTAGTCACATATAAACTAAACCTACTAGCCAGAATAAAAATTTACCCTATACAGCATATTGCAATGCTAGAACTAGTATACGGGAGTATTAAGTTATTAGTCTACAAGGCAGATATATATAGAGGGTAAAAAGAAGACGAATAGCAAGTTTTAAAGATTATTAGTTACGAGGACGTAGATAACAAAATATAGTATAAAGTAAAGTAGATAGGCTACAGTAAGACTACCTAGGAACCACTAAGTAACCTAGAGAACGCTATAGGAAAGGTATAGGAGTATTAAAAGAAAGCAGGTTAAAAAGTATTAAAAAAGGATTGCCAAAGAATAAGTCACCTAAGGGGGACCTAGGAAGAGCAACTACTATATTACTTAAAGTTGTTTCCTTCTCTAAAAACTCTACTCTCTTATTACTTAACTTAGCAAGGCCCTACTTAACCAGTTTCTACTCCTTAGAACAAACCTTCTTATAAACCTTCTTAAGACGGAGTAATTAAGCGGACGCTATAATCTAAGCGTCTAAGGCTTTCTGCTCCGCATCCTAAGAACGCTCAAGCTTAGCCAGGGCCTACGCTAGGTCACTATTAAGCTTTGCAGTGGTAGATTAAACGCAAGACCCTATAACAAGTTACTTAGGGAACTTAAAGACTACTAAAAGTTATAGGACGCGCATACTTAGCGTTAGAAGTAGAGCAAACGTTATATAACAATTAAACGTTTGCTTTAGTGCACTCCGAGCAAAAAGAGGGTTATTAAGATAAAGGACTTGCTAGCACCACGCAAACTAACCCCTCTTTCACACAACAAGAATAAGGAGAAGGTATTATTTCACCTAGCAATAGTATGGCAGCAATAGTATAAGCACAACGTTGCGCGTATAAAGAAGAAGATGCTTTAGGTATAATAAGTAAAGATATTAACCAAATTAATTAGACGGATATTATACCTCTAGTAAACAACTTAGAGATATTAGGAATCTTTAAGGACAAAGATAAAAAGGAGGGAGATAGTATTATAGACAGCTTAAGTATAATGTTATAACTACTTAGAGAAGAGTTGGCGGAAGCTAGTTGGTTAATATAGGCACGGTCTAGGATGGAACCGGTGGAACTATATAATGAGGAATAGTAACCAAGGTTACGTGGTATGCTATATATTAAACGCAAGGAATGGGAGGAACTTATATACCTTATATATAACACGTACCTCACGTACAAGAGAGGATTTTATAGGAGTACGGTTATGTATTTAAAGGACCTTAGTCTCTACTATAGATAGTTCTCTCCTTATAGTGAATCTTAGAATATAATTGGAGTTAATCTATTAGGCAACTACTCCACCAGTTATTATTACGTTGTTGACTTCTTGTTTACCTATACACCTAGCCCAATAACAGGACCTACCGTAGTTCTTGCTACAAGGTTCCATTACAAAAGGGAATAAGCTAAGAAAGGATAAGATAGAGCTCCACAGTTATATAAGGCGCAGAGTACGTAGTGATAGATATAGAGTTAAAAACTATAGAACGGTGGGCTAGAGCCAATAGACTTAAGCAGTACTAAAGAATCTAGATAATAGAATAAAAAACTATAGAAACCTAGAGGTTAAGGATTAAGTAATTATAGGACTAAAGAGCAGAGGCTAAACTAGGGATCTTGTTAATAGAAGACGTTTAGGCAGACTCTATAGCAAGAACAGTGGTTTAAGTTAGGAGCTTATATAAATTGTAAAAAACAGGGTCATTTTGCTAGAGACTATAGAGGTAGTTAGAGTAACCACGCAGTAAAAGGCACTAGGTTATTAGAGTATAATAATGTAAATATAGGAGTGTTGCGCGGGACCAAGGAGTATTCAATTAAACACTTTGCGTTTTATTGCAACAGTGCATACTAAATTTATAAGGACGCTAAGTATAGCGCAAGCTATTGGCTATAAGAGCTAGAGTTAAGAGAACTTAAAGGAACTATAGAGTTAGATAAAGAATAAGATTAACTCTATAAGCTAGATTAAGATATTACAGCAACATGCAGATAAAGATTAGCAACCATAATAATAGAGTTAGAGTACTTATTAATTAACAGCGACAAGGAAAAAGGAGAGGCCAACTAGGGGTATTTAAACCTTAATAACGCAATAGAAGCAGAGACTAAGACCACTATAGAACGCGGCTTAGTAACGGGTATTATAACACCGTTAGATATAGTATCTATTACTTTATAAGACAAAAGGAGTAATATCTAAAGACAATTAAGCAAGTAGACAACTACTAGTGCTAGCTTACCACTTAATAAAGGTAAAAGGCTATAAGCTTAAGATTCTTAAGAAGAGATAAGAGATAGTTAAGATTCTTAAGACAAGATAAGACATACCTAAGAACCCACAATAGACAAAAACTAATGGGAAAGGGTAATAGCTTAGTTTAAGGACAAACAAATAAGCACAAGACGCTAGTTTAAAAACTATAAGTTTAGGGAACAAATAAGCACATCAATCCTAGGTGAACGCAGTATTTAGCCTAAAAATTGAAAAGTCAATACTAAAATTAAGAAGTAAGACAACTTTAAGGATCTAGCTGCAAGACGCAGAAAATAAGAAACTATAAATAAGTTTAGGCAAAGAATTATTATATAGCAAGAACAGAAACTAGATAAGAGATTAGCTATACCAGGATATATAAGGGACAGAGTACCTATACAAAGAGTTACTAGTAGGCCTAAGGCAGAAACGCCTAGAGCAAAGTAATTAAATAAACTGGAGTAAGAAGAGGATCTAGGGATTCTAACCAGATTTAAAGAAAGACACACTAAAGGTTGTTACAACGTAGTAATAATAAGGTACTTTCTAACAGATAGACTATACACACTAAACCAGTTATACGGGAAGCGGTATAGGCAACGACACAACAATAAATAAGAAGACTTTTATATATAGCTAGACAAAAAAGTTATCTAAGACCAACCTATTATAGAAAAACGCATAAGTCACATTAAAGGAGTATTAGTTATAACGTTAAGGAACCTAAAAGAGAGATCTAGGGACTAGAGAAGCGAATAATAAATCTTAGTACCCACAAACAAAAGACTAACAGTTAGGTTGGCTAGATAAAGGTTTAAACTTAAGGATAAAGATAAGCCAAGAGTTAATCCAAGTCACTTAGCGTATTATACACTATTATAGATAGCTTATATAGATAACGCGTGCAATATATATAGAGCACTAAAAGACAAAAACTGGAGGTATCTAATAAGAATGCACTGGGCACTAGATAAAAAAAAGTATAGAGATGCCAAGTATATATATAGATGGCACTTAGTGGAAATACAGAGTTAAGGGGACTTAACACTTTAACCAGGAAAATTCCTTACAGAAGAATGCCTAAATAGACAATAGTAGTGGAACTATCCGGAGAATACTTATCTATAATATGTAGAGGAAAAGAAATAAACTAAGTATTAGCTAAAAGAGGACTAAGTACTAATAGAATCTAGTAGTTAATAGTCAGGAAAAGGGGAGGCCTATAGGACCAGAGGGAGCTAGTGGTAGAGCCTTAGACTCTTAAGGGAATTTAAGGTTAATACCTAAATTTATAAGTCAAATGGCAAAATTAATAGTTTAAGGCATTAGTAGACAGTGGAGTAATAAGAAACTATATATTACTAATAGTAGTGGAAAGGATGGGGCTGCCATATAGATAAAAGGAGTACCTATATCCACTTATAACAATTTTAGGAGATTAGATAGCTTATAGAGGAGGTATTATTAATCTCGGAATAGAACCTATTTAGTTAACTATTAAAGGGAGACAAGTTAAGATATCTTTTAATATCCTACTATTAGGAAAGGATAAGGCAATATTAGAAATACCTTAGTTATAGGAATATAATCTAAAGATTAATTGGGTTATAGGTCAGGTTAATATTAGAGATACTCAACAACACAAAATGCAATAGTAAACTAAGTTAGTATAGTACTAAGTTAGAGCAATGTATAAAGAGACTAAGCGAGGCTTAAGTTATATACTAAAGAGATACTATAAGTATAGCAAAAAGCTATAGAGCCCAGAAAGTAAAAAGCTATTAAAGTATGTAGTATAGGACTATAAGATAGAGCTAAAACCAAGAACAAGTCTAAAGTTCTTTTTAGTTTACAAGCTTACTAAAACCAAATTAGTAGCGCTTAAGGAGTTTATCCAGGAGAACTTATAAAAGTGATATATTGGACCATTACAGTTATTAATAGGATATCCAGTACTATTCATCCTAAAGAAAAACGGAAAACTTAGGATATGCATTAACTATAGATAGTTAAACAGCATTACCCAAAAGGATAGGTATCCTTTATCCTTAATTAGCGAAATCTAAGATAGGATAGGCAATACACAAATCTTTATAAAGATAGATCTAAGATAGGCATACTATTAGATTAGGATTAAGGAAGGAGACAAATAGAAAGCAGCCTTTAGGTCAAAGGAAGGACTATATAAGCTATTAGTAATGCAGTTTAGACTTACAAATATATTAGTAACGTTTTAGAAATAAATTAATAGTGTGTTAGGAGAACACCTAGATAAGTTTATTATAGTATACCTTAACAACATTATTATCTACTTAATAAGTAAGAAAGAATATAGAGAATATATTAAATAGGTCTTAAAGAGACTATAAAAAGAATAGATGCTAGTAGCAATTAAGAAATATAAGTTCTTTACCAAGAAGACCAATTTTATAGAATTTATTATTAAACTAGGAAAAATCAGCATAGACCTAAAGAAAGTAGAAGCTATAGTTAATTAGTAAGAACTAGAGAACATTACGCAGTTAAAATCATTTTTAGGGTTTTGCAACTACTATAGGAGGTTTATAGCATAGTAGTTAAAAAACATTAAGCCATTTACTCAATTAACAAAGAAAGAGGAACTATAGATATAGGGAAATAAGCAAAGAAAGTTATTTAAGGAACTTAAGGAGTTGTTTACCCAGAAACCAATCTTTAAGATCTATAAACCAGAGTTAGAGACAGTGGTTAAAACAGACGTATTAGACTTTATACTAGGAGTATATTTACTATAAAAGCATTCGGACGCATAGCATCTAGTAGTATATTATAGTTAAAAGATAACACTACCAGAGTTAAACTATAATATTTACAACAAGGAGTTATTAGGTATAGTTACAGCACTTAAGGAATAAAGAGCATTTTTATAAGGTATAGAAAAACCATTTATAGTTAAAATAGACTATAAGAACCTAATAGGGTTTCTAATAACCAAAGAACTAAACCAAAGATAAGTTAGATAGGCGGAAATGCTTATAGAATATTACTTTAAAATTCAGCATACCAAGGGTACTAAAAATATATAAGTAGATACACTTAGCAGAAAGGCAAAGTTATAAAACAAAGAAAAACCATTAGGGGCAATATTACGCAAAGATAAAGATAGATTAATTAGGTATAATCATCCCAAAATTACAGCAACTAGAGAAGAAAGTCAGACCTACAAGACACTAGAGAGTGTATAGCTATAAAGAATTTAAGAAGTATAGGTAGAAGATCTAGAGATAGAGCAATACAAAAATCAAGAAGCTATATATATTCTAAAAAAAATTACAAGAGAGTTTATAAAAGAGTTTCACAAAGGAATAACATAAGGACATAATAGAGCTATAGGCTTAGTGTCAAGACTATAAAAAGAGTATATTATTTAAGGAATCTGGGGGCTAGCAAGACAAATTATAAGGGAATATCTAGATTGCTAAAGGAACAAACTAATAAGGCACAAGCTATATAGAGGGCTATAACCTATGAAAATACTAGAAAGACCATAGGAAGTTATATTATAGAACTTTATTATTAAGTTACCAAAGTCAAAAGACCCTATTACCAGACAGGATTATAACGTGATCTTAGTAATAGTAGACAAGCTAACTAAGTAGGGCTACTTTATAGCATATATAGAAGAAATATTAATAGAAGATATAGCTAGAATCTATATTAAAGAAGTATTTATAAGATATAGAGCACTAATAAAGATTATATCGGACAGAGATCTAAGATTTATAGCAGCATTCTAGGAGGTATTCTTAGCAGAATAAGGGGTTTAAGCAGTAATATTAACAGCATATTACCTATAGACAGATGGTTAAACAGAGAGACTAAACTAAACATTAGAATAATACTTAAGGCATTATATTAACCATACATAAAATAATTAGGTATTATTACTACCAGTTACACAGTTTATATATAATGCAACACCATAAAAAGGGATAGGCATATTACCTTTTAAGGCGAATTATAGGTACGAGCTAAGAACATTATTATTACTATAATAAGCAAAAAAGACAAGTAGCACAGCCAAAGAAAGAATAGAGAACTTAATAAATCTCTATAATCACCTTAAAGAAACAGCTAAACTTGTATAGGAAAGGATAAAAAGGTACTATAATACTAAAAGATCTAAGGGACTAGATCTTAAAGAGGGAGACAAAGTATAGCTGTTAGATAATCTGTATTCTCTAAAGGCGTGGATTATGTGCACGAGTCACGTGCACGGAGTATGTGTATTATAAATCTCCTTAGAGCCCCAAGGGCCCTAAGTTAATTAACAAGAACTATTAATTAACGATCAAGTTAAGATTATTAATTAATTAACCTATTTTATTAATGAACGGTTCTATATAAACTTCGTGACAGTTATAAGCCCGGTCCGCCGACTTAAGAAGCTATTTAGCTATTACTCAATTATTTGAAGAAATTCTACCTTATTGTTAGACTCTGACTCCTTATTGTCAAGACGTAGACTCTGACAGAAATCCTACCTTAATCGTCACAGGACGATTCTAACACGAGACTCCACAAGATTCCATAAGATTCCATAAGAAATCCTACCTTAATTGTTACAGGACGATTCTGATGACAAGGACAATCCTGACAATAAGGACAATCCTAATAATAAGGACAATCCTAACGACAAAATACCATCTTAATTCCTTACTTGCCTATTAGTTAAATGACTCTACTAATATTAAGTTCGTTAACCACAATTATCCTTAATAAGCCAGAAGACTGGGAACAATAGCTATAGCAACTCCAAGCCCTTGTGGATTAGCAAATTTAGGCCCATATTAACCCAGCCATAGAAGCACCTTAAGAAGGTCTACTTGAAAAACCACCTTATCTAAAGGTTACAGATTTTAATAAGAATGCAACCTTATATATATAGCTCTTGACAAATTAATAGAAAGCGTATAAGAATAGCAGATAATACTACAACTAGGATATAAAGTATTTCCTAAAATAGGAAGATTATCTTTAACAGATCCGCACCTAGATTATATTTATAGTATTAATTTAAAAGAAGCTACTGCTTAACCCTTCCTTAACCGTTAAAGAATGGCTATCCCAGCTAAAAGAGAATATAAAACCTACCTTATTATTTATTAGAAAGAAGGTACAACACTAGTATACAGAAGCCCTTAAAGGGTTTAAACACTTATTAAAATTAAACTAATGGCTAGATTAATGGGAATATGTAATATTACTAGGAGAGAAGTATAAGATCCCTTAAATGTCTAATGGAATCTAGCTTTAAGATTTAGCAGAAGTTATTTAACCTTTTAGCAATACCTACTATATAAAGTATACTACCAAGTTAAATAACCCTTAGAAGTTAAGATCTTCTAAATACCGCAGAGTAGCAAAGGAGCTGCAAGAAGGACTTAGAAGACCCTTAGAGTAAGCCAATACTACTATAAGAGGGAGTACCTTTAACACAGACTTCGCAGAGTAAGCCATTAAGGATCACTCTAATACTACTAAAGGTTTGTAAAGAGGAAAGGCCTTAGCATGTAAGAGCCGCTTAAAGAGAGCCAGGACATTAATAGATAAGGAGACGTTCTGTAAGAAGCCAATACCTAAGTACCTAGCGTGCGGAATACAAGGACACTCCATTTGGGACTATTAGTGTTTATTTAAAGATAAGAGACCTACAGGAGTTATAATCGGAGATACTTATATTAAAAAGGCACTAAGGAAGGTAGAATAGAATAAGGATCTCGCTGATCTAGTTGCTAAAATTAGACTTAAATAAGAATACAAAGCTTAATAACAACAGGACAAGAGTTAGGAGATAGTTAAGAAGATTAAGGGAGCCCTACATCTCAAAGACGTTGCCTTCTATACGGACTTCAACACCAATCTAGTATTATTCTGTCTACTTCGAAAACAAGGGTACTACGGAGATAACAATCTTCTAGTTCGGAAGGATGACTATCCTATATTAAATGGAAGAACGCCACAGACAATAGACTATCGAATACGTCCAACCAGGAAGTCTATTAGCGTTTAATATAAGCCGACTGCCACGCCGCCAACGGAAGCGCAGAGTATCGTTAAGAGACATTCGTCTAGATGCGAAAGGTGATGTATAACTATGGCATCTGCGTTTAGGTCATCCAGGACCTATGAGCCTTCATTACTTAGGTCTTATGAAGGTTCTTAGATCGGAATATCGATAAACCCTATCTCGACCTCCATATTAACTGACCTTAAGGAAGCGCCAAGGGATTACATTTAAGCCTTCGGCGCTATATACCCAAGCTTAAAACGGTACCGCCAAACGCTTAGGGGGTGTAATTATTGAAAAAGCACGCAAAGGGACAGCAGACCCTTAGCTCAATAAGACCTACTGTATTGGCGAGTACGACATACCGGACCCTAATGGCCATTCCCGTAAAATTCGACCTAGAGACAACACAGAGAGATGCAGTTAACGCGTTTGTCCATTACAATCTCAATAAAGTTTGTTAATAATATTGTCTTCTACTACCGAAAGACAGATAAAAAGAAAGCTTAAGAAGTAATTAAGGTGCTGAGCAAGGAATATCAGATAAGTACCCTTAGCGAGCTAAAATGGTTCCTAGGAATCTATATGCTATGTAATTGTAGCTAGAGGCTCCTGTGGCTATCCCAGGAAGCCTATATTAAGAAGATAGCTAACTAGTATAAGATAGATCTCAAAAGGGCGTCTTCTAGACACTCCTATGGCAGAATCTAAACTCCTTCCTACTAATTACCGATTGATCCGTCTAACGTGTCTATCCCCCGATATAGACCTACTAGTCCGTCCTATATCCCTACTAAGAGAAGCAGCTTCTATAATGCTATATTAGAGTATTCCAGTACCTATATAGCACGAGGAGCAGAGCAATCTACTATAGAGGAGATAAGGAAGAAACAAACGGTAAAGGGAGAGATAAAGGAATACGCAACAAAGGATATGACGACAGAAGAGACGGTAAAGGTAAAGCGCAATCATTTATCTGTGCTAGCAATGTATTATTTACGGGCAATTCCGTTAACAGAAAGAGCTCGTAAGGATATATTATGAAGCTATTTAGGGGACCGATTGTATGGAGAGCAAATAAGCAGGATATGGTAACTACGTTAAGCATAGAAGCCGAGTTGTTAGCCCTATCTTAGACAGCGAAAGAAGCTATCTTCACTAGTAGGATGTTCAAAGCAACTAAACAAGCCCTTAATTATCAACTCTCTAACACGTTAACATCCATTAACACTTATTGCGTTAAGAATACGCAATAAGACGAGTGGTATTTCAATAGAAAGCGATGAAGGAGATAACCGCTAATGGACTTACGAAGGCCCTGCCCAAGCAGAGGTTTTAGAACTTCGTTAACCTAGTTAGAAAGGTGGATATTAAAGAGCAGCTGGATAAGGAGAAGCAACTGGAGGACCTAAGGGAGAAGGTTAGGGCAAGAATGAAGGATTTAGATAAGATTATGGTTTAATTAACACATTAACGGACACAAGAAGGTGGTTAGCTTTGACCTTAAAGAGCTTAAAGCTAAGGGGGTGTGTTAGATAATCTGTATTCTCTAAAGGCGTGGATCACGTGCACGAGTCACGTGCACGGAGCACGTGTATTGTAAATCTCCTTAGAGCCCTAAGGGCCCTAGGTCAATCAACAAGAACCATTAATTAACGATTAAGTCAAGATCATCAATCAATCAACCCATTTCATCAATAAACGGTTCTATACGAACTTCGTGACAGTAGCTACTATATAAAAATTTTAAAAGTCAACAACTAAGTAAAAAAAAATAGATTATATTAAGCTAGGACCATTTATAGTTAAAGTAAAGATCTTAGAAGGTATATATAGACTTAACTTACCAGAGAGAATAAAGATCTACCCTATATAGTATATTATAATACTAGAGCCAGCATATAGGAGTGTTGAACCACTAATCTATAAGGCAGATATATATAGAGGTTAAGAGGAAGACAAATAGGAGGTTTTAAAGATTATTAGTTATAAGGACATTAATAATAAAATATAGTATAAGGTTAAGTAGATAGGCTATAATAAAACTACCTAGGAGCTATTAGACAACTTAAAGAACGCTATAAGAAAGGTATAAGAGTATTAGAGGAAAATAGGTTAGGCAGTATTAATAAGGAAGGATTACTAAAGAACAAGTCACCTAAGGGGGACCTAAGAGGAGCACCTACTAATATATTTAGAGTTGTTTCCCTCTCTATTAAAAGAGAATCTGTTCTTTTATTACCAAGTTCCTAAAGGCCTTATTCTATAAGTTTCCACTCTTTAGAACGCACCTTCTTATATACCTTCTTAAGATGGATTAACTAAGCAGATATAGCAAGATAAGAGTTAAAGGCACGCTATTAAGCGGCAGCAGCCTCTTACTTAGCATTATAGAAACAATAAAGTTTAGCTAGCGCTACTAAGAGCTTATTATTAAGCTTTATAGCAGTAGATTAAACCTAGAACCCTAACAGTAATTAATAAGGGTACTTAAAGACTATTAAGAGTAATAGGACGCGTACACTTAGTATTAAAAACTAAGCGAACGTCACAAGATAACTAAATATTCGCTTTAATGCACTCTAAACATAAAGAGGGTTGCCAAGATAAGGGACTTACCAACACAATATAAACCAACCCCTCTTTTACACAACAAGAACACAGAGACGGCATTATCTTACTAAGAGATAGTATAGCAGCAACAGTATAAGACTGACGAGCTATAGAAGAAGAAGGAGCCTTAGGCATAATAAGCAACAATATTAACCAAATTAATTAAGTGGATATTATGTAACCGACTACCCATACACCGCCAGAATGCCAATCTGACTCGCCTGCATATTGACTCGCTCACCGACTCGGTCACTGACTTGGTCAAATAACTCAATCAATTACCCCTTATTGTCTACACCTTTTATGTATATATACCACCTGATTTCCATAGATTTAGAATTAAGTCGCTTACTTAATTCTCCCATACTTACACTGTTACAGTTATAAGTCCGGATTGCACTACCTGCTAAACCAATTAATCTACTACCTTATTTACAAAGTTACTACTTTTACCACCTTTACAAGTGTCTTAAGCTTCTTTACCTACTAAACGAACGGACGGTCGCACCTGACTAACAAACGTACCCAACAGACAAACGAACTGACGAATCAAAAAACGTCAAAATAAGGTTTCGCCAAGACGCTAACCTAGGACCCTGCTTGGCCTGTTAAATTCTAAAAATAACAACCAATACAGACGGACCTTATTCAAAATTTAACCTTATCCTTAAAAGGCCATCTGATTGGATGCAATGGTTCTTTATTATTTAAGATACTGCTAAAACAAACAACGTATAGCAGTATATCGACCTATTAAAGAAGAAAGACAAGCTTCCAAAGCTAGAACCTCCAAATCGGCCTATACCAAGAGACGTGCTTCCTACTACTACATTAATAGCCAAGCTAGATCTAAACCAACTTATTACCTATAATTAACTATACGCGGAATACAAGGATAACCTCCGCGTGCACCAGAAGCAAGAGCAAGCTATAAACGATATTAGCAATTATATCGTCCGCACAACGTTAGTAGCCTACCTCCCTCTCATTAAAGACCTTGGAACAGTATACGAACGCCTTTAAGAGTTAAAGACTGTACTTGCCCCTACCACCTTAGGTTAAAAGCGCAACGTCCTAAATTAATACACGGCTCTTAAAGCCTATAATAAAAAGCAGAGCATTAAAAAATGGTTAAATAACTGGAGGAGCGTCTATAAGCTGGCAGAGGAATTAGAGCTTCTAGACGTACAGGGATTTAGGCCCCACTATAATTTTATATAAGCTATTAAAGCCATCTCTTCTAGTTTTGTAGGAGCACTAGAAGTAGACCTAATTAGGAAAGAACAAAAAGACGAAAAAGCCCTATCCATTATTAACCTCATTAAGGAATTTAAGGAGTACTACCGTATACAGCAAGCATTGTCTACCTCAACTGCTAATAACTCTATATTTGCAACCCTTTAAAATAATTCTAATTTAGACTCTAACGGCAATTCTAATTCTAACAGCAATTTAAATTTAAATTTGAAATGGAACAAGGAATACATATACGGCATTATATATTGGTTTAACGACTGCTATTATATTACTAAGCACAAGCGCCCTTAAAGATAGAGACCAAGGGCAGACATCTAGAAAAAAGTAGACGAAGCTATCTTATCTACACCTTGGATTAAACGCATCATTAACCAAATCTAAAAAAGAGAATAGGAAGCAAAGGAGAACAATTAGAATATAAAATCTATAATTAATTTTAATTCTAAAACCCCACCTTCTATTAAACCAACTAGCCATGCTGCCGTATTTAGTACTAGTTAAATTCCTTTTAAACTCTAGAATACCTAGATACTTAACCCTGGTGTAGATACCTACGTCTGTAATAATAAAGAAGACTTTACCTTCTTATACCCAGTAGCAGAAGACGACTACCTAATTGCTAGCGGAAATTTCATAAAAATTTAAGCTTACGGAATAGTAACCATTACTGTTAATACACCTACTAGGGAGTTAAAAATGAAGCTATCCTATATAGCACTAGCACCTACCTTTTTTATAAATATTGTAGCACTCTTAAGAGCTACTAATAACGACATCTATTTTGACTTAGGACGAAATGTGCTATACCGTCTAGCAACTAGCAAAACAGTCTACTATGCGAAACAACTAGGGGGCCACTAGGCACTAATATACAGAGAGCCTATAAGTACCCTAGATTTAACTTAATTAATATTCTTAACCTCTAAGAGGTACTAGCTAAGCCGCATGGCCCGTAAACCAATCGGAGCTATAGCTACAAGATGGCATAAAATTCTCAGCCATATAGGACCTAATGCTATTGCGTAGCTTCCTAAGTATGTTATTGGCGCAGAGCTAACCGAATTTAAAACTAATAAATGAGCACCGCTTAAAATTAAATATAAAGTTTGCTTACTAGCAAAGTACACGCAATAGATCTTTTAAAGACAAGAATATGAATTTCTAGCCACTCAACCATTTGAACGGCTAGTATTTAATATTATCCACCTTAAAGTACTAGGGTATAACGGCGATAGATATATTATATATTTCTATTACACGTATTCCAAATTTAACTTTATATATACTGCTAAAAATAGGGACAAAGCTACCGTCCTACCTACCATTTATAAGACTTACCGCTTAATTAAGACACAATTCTACTAAGACATTGTCTTCTTCTGGAGTAATAACAAACAAGTATTTAGACAAACGGAAGACACCCTAGATACGTGGTGTATAGATAAAGGTATTACCTTTAAATGCCGAGCACTATACACCGAAGAATAAAATGGTGGAGTAGAACGATCTGAACGAACCCTTATAGAATGATTAAGGTCTATATAGCTGGAAGCATCCTTACCCCCGTCTCTAGGACCAGAAGCCTTCCTTACTACTAGCTATGCACTTAATTAAACACCAAATAAACAACTAGGGTGGAAAACTCCGTACGAGGTCGCCTACGGCAAGCTACTATTACTTACCTATATACACGAATACGGTTGCAAGACCTATACGCTAAATAAATAAGTTAGAAAGGGAGACAAGCTAGCTCCTTATGCATTAATAGGACACCTAGTTGGCTATAATTTAACAAATATCTATTAAATCTGGATTCCAAGCCTTTACAAAGTCATTTAAACTAGAGACGTTATATTTAACAAGACCTCGTTCTATAACCCCAAGGGTTAAAATATTAATTACCTACTTAGGGAAGCATTAGAAGATACCATCTAGGCAATTGGTCTACTAGAACCTCTCTATAAGGACAAATCTAAGGATAAATCTATCTTATATAGACCTACCTTAAATGCAGATCAAACGACTACATTAAACGACTTAGCAGAGCTTTCTATAAAGGACATCGAACAGCTACTGACACCTAGCAGAATGGTATCTCCGGATCTGCTAGAAACAAATACCATACCGGAAGGACTTTAAGACGATATCCTGGATATAATTAAAGCAATTCCTACCCAGCCAGGTTCGCTAGAACCGTTAAATACAGCTCTATAAGCTAATAAGGTCTCGGCCAATCCTTCTACTGACCTTGTCCTACTAGAAGGTTCCAAACGAATTTAATATTAAGCGTACGCAGCAGCACTAGCCAATATACCTACCCTATTTAGTTACTACGCTGGCTTTGCCACAGGACTAGTAAAAGATATTAACCGAACTAGATCCTCCCTATATAGAGATAATCTTCCTCCTAAACCAAGGAACCTAAAAGAGCTAAGAAAGCACTTTTTAACTACTGGCTTTTAAAAGGCCATAGAAAAAGAATATAATAACCTAAAACGCCGAGGGACATTCAAGACTGTACCAAAAGAAGAAGTATATAATAAGCAGATCCTTCCACTGAAATAGGTCTTTAAATATAAGTTTAATAGTGACGGCTACCTATAAAAGCTAAAAGCTTAACTATGCGTCCATGGAGACCTGCAGATTACTAAGGAAGAGACCTATGCAGTAACCCTAGCTGCTCGAATATTCCGTGCCCTTATGGCTATAGCAGCCGCATTTAATTTGGAGATTTGACAGTATAACGCTGTGAACGTATTTACGAATGCAGGACTAGATAAGCTAGTCTACTGTTACTACCTAAAAGGCTTTAATTAAAGCGGATATATCCTAAAGCTACTTATGGCGCTATATGGGTTAAAGGTCTCACCACTACTTTAGTATAAAGAGCTTATAAATACACTGGCCAAATTTAGGTTGAAGCCTGTCCTAGGTACAAACTGCCTTTACACTAATAGATGACTTATTATCTTCTTTTACGTAGACAATATTGCTATTCTATTTGCCAAAAAGGACCTTTAAAGACTTGAAGAATTTAAAGCTAAACTTCTATATTAATACGAGATCCGTGCACTAGGAGACCTATAATGGTTTCTAGGAATTTAAATTAAACGAGATTGGGCAAGTAGAAAGCTCTAGCTCTGCCAAGACTCCTATATTAAAAAAATAGCTAGTCGATTTAATATTCAACTAGGAAGATTTCCTAAGTTATTACTTTCTGCTGAAGAACTAATTCTGTCTAACTAGCAGACGAACCCTTAAAGAACACTAGCCTACTAGTAATGGGTTAGTTCTCTTGCGCACCTTGCCGTATTTAGGAGACCTAATATTGCGAAGACGCATTCAAAGCTAGTAGAATTTCTTACCAATCCAAATTAAAAGCACCTTAATGCATTAAACCAAGCCATCGCCTATTGCCTTAGAACAAAATCTACAGCTATTAAATACTCTGGCGAAGTATTCGGAGCACACGTCTACTTTAGAAACCCTAAAGGAAAAGACGTTACCTTTTATAGAGCATCCGACGCAGCATTTACAGACCATAAAGAGACTAGATGGAGCTCTTAAGGATACCTATTTATCCTATTTAGAGGACTAATCAATTGGAAGGCAACCCTATAAAGATTAGTAACTCGCTTAACTACCGAAGCAGAGCTTCTCTCCCTGTCTACGGCTGCTGTTGAGATTATCTGATGGCAGCGTTTCTTTAAGGCAATTGGTCTTAATTTAGAACGCGATTTTACCCTACTATGCAACAATATGCAGACTATACGACTCCTAAGATAGGATACACCAAAGCTTAACACCAAGCTACGATATATCGATGTCTATCAGCATTAGCTCAGACAGGAAGTCTAAGATAAAATGATTGACGTATAGTGGGTCCCTATAGATAAAATGCCTGCCGACGGCCTTACCAAGATTCTACCCCGTTAAAGGTACGAGGCATAGATAAAGCAACTAAATTTGGTGGATATTTAATATTAAATTGCTACTGCATTATCTGATAAAGACTCTTGAACATCACCCTATCCCTTTATTACTCCTAAATTGTATCTGAAATTTCCTATTTTGGTATAGTCTCTACCTTTATTTTATTGTCTATAGCTTTAACTACACCGTTAAATCTAGGGGGGTGTGTAACCGACTACCCATATACCGCCAGAATACCAATCTGACTCGCCTGCATATTGACTCGCTTACTGACTCGGTCACTGACTTGGTTAAATAACTCAATCAATTACCCCTTATTGTCTACACCTTTTATGTATATATACTACCTGATTTCCATAGATTTAGAATCAAGTCGCTCACTTAATTCTCCCACACTTGCACTGTTACATATTATACCTCTAGTAGACAACTTGGAGATATTAGGAATCTTTAAAGACGAAGATAAAGAGAAGGAAGATAGTGTTATGGACGCTTTAAGTACAATGCTATAACTACTTAGAGAAGAGTTAGAGGAAGCTAGTTGGGTAATAAAAACACAGTCTAGGATAAATCTAGTAGAACTATATAACAAGGAATAGTAACTAAGGTTATATAATATAATCTATAAGATCTATAATAGAGTAAATAGAGTAGACAGAGTAGGTGGAGCAAGGACTTTCTTAGGAGTATAGTTGTGTATTTAAGGACCCACAGTCCCTACCTAGATAGTTCTCTCTTTATAGTAAATCTCAGAATATAATTAGAGTTAATCTATTAGGCAACCACTCCACCAGTTATTATTTATACTATTATATTATTAACTTCCTATTTACCTATACACCTAGCCCATTAACAAGTCCACCGTGGTGTTTCCCACAAGGCTTTATTACAGCATTAGACGCTCTAAAAAGATTTCTCTAAGTAAATGCGAAGCTTATAGAGACCGCTTATACTATAGGAACTACCTAGTTATACTTAACCATAACAAACTTAAGCTTAAGCTCCTCAAACATATATATAACCTACTAGTAGCCGGTTACCTAAGCTAAGAAAAACCCTAGAACTACTCTAACAAGAATATTACTGGCTAAATATATATAATATAATATAATGGTATATCTTTAGCTGCTATACCTACTAATAAGCCAAAGCTTTGCATAAGATATATAACGGCTTCTTAAAATTACTACCTATTCTAAACCAAAGATGGAAGGACATCTCCATTAACTTTGTTATTAAGCTCACCGTAAGTAAAGGCTATATAAATATTATAGTAGTTATAGACAAACTATCTAAGATAAAATATTTAATTGCCTATCCTAATATATTAGCGCCTGCCATTACCTAACTATTCCTAGATTATATATAAAAACGCTATAAACTCCCTAAAACAATTATCTCTAATAAAGGCAGCTAGTTTATCTTTATATTCTGGAAAGAACTAACTACCTAGCTCTATATTAAAGCACTATTATTTATAGCATACTATTTAAAAATAGATGGTTAAATAGAATATATAAATGCTATAATGGAACAGTATATTTAGATATATACGTTATATTTACAGGACAACTAGATAGATTGGCTTATATTTACTAAGTTTACTATAAATAACTCCGTTTTAGAATCTATAAAGGTCTCCCTATTCTTAGCTAACTATAGCTAGCATCTATAAATAGGGTTTAAACCCTTTAGCAATGTTCCTTGCCTAGCTTATTACGCCTTATAAGTTATAGAAGTAAATAAATTTATAAAGAAGATGGAAGAACTATAAGAGTTCCTTATTAATAAAATAATATAGGCCTAATCTACCTATAAAGCCGCAGTAAATAGGAACTATACCCTAGTACCGGCTTACTAAATTAGTAACTTTATCTGGCTAGATATAAAAAATCTAAATACAAAACAACCTACTAAGAAACTTAATTAGAAGAACGCCGGCCCTTATAAGATTAAAAGGGTTGTCTCTCCTTATGCCTACTAGCTGAAGCTCCCTAATACGGTTAAAATCCACCCCGTATTCTATATATTAGTCCTCTACCCTACTGCCCCTATATTAGATGCCCTGCCTAAACAGATTTAGGACCCTCCCCTACTAGTTAAAATAGATAGTAAGAATAGGTACTTTATTAAAAGAGTTAATAATATTAAGTATAATAAATAGAAACGTAAATATATATACCTTATAAAATGGAAAGGCTTTACTAAGCCTATATAGAAACCTATTAACTTTATAGGACTTATATAAGCTATAGAAGACTTTTACAAACTCTATCTAGAACTACTACAGCCCTATCTCGCAGAAGCTTAAGTTTAAGAAGGGGGTACTATTATAGGACACCTCTATAATACCTTATATATATCTACCTATTTCTACTAACGTAGTAAGAAGAGACTGGCCGCGAAACGGCAATCTAATAGCAATTTATGGCGATCTGATGGCAATCTAACAGTAATCTACCACATTCTGCTATATTTTACTAAGTCTATTAAATCCTACTAAGTTCTGCTAGGACCATTATACGAATCCTATTCTGCTCTATGTATATATTAACTAAGTAACTAAACTTATAATATATACCCCTCCTCCCTATTTCCTTACCTTCTCTCCTTACGCAACGTCTTAACTTTATTACGCAGTTTATATATATAGCTTATTGATATCTACTTTGTTATATATTATTACCGCTTATACTTACTCCGTAACATTATTATATAATATAAAGTTGCTATATAAGCTTTATAGAACTAGTATTAATTAGCTCTCTACCTTATATAAGTAATATAGATTATTTACAGTTATATTTAGAGATCTACAGCTCTAAATTAGAATTATATTTATATATAAGGGCCTTACTATCTATATCTACTTCTCTAATATACCCCTGCTTAAGCCTCTATATAACTAGCTCTATAATTGCTAATTGCGTTAATAGATCTACTTATAGAGAGCCCTTAGCATTTAAGCGAAATACTAGCCATACTATAGACTCGCACTTTAATTTTCGCGATATAGGCGCAAATAAGTCAAACGTATATATTATTATTATTTATTGCTTAACGTCCGATTCGGATCCCTATGTTAAACGTATATAATATTCTAACTTAATAAGGAAGTATTTAAACTAAATAAGGTAGGGGGTGTATACGTATTAATTAGGGTGTGTATATGTATTATTTAGGGTATATATAAATAGTAGCGACCTAAAAGTATTCTCTATTTATAGCTTAAGTTCTTTATTTATTAGTTTCTAAGGGTGTATAAAATTAAGTGGTCTATAGGGTTGTATATAGGGCTTTTAGGTTTTAAAAAAGGATCGCGCTTTAGGGTATATACCGGTTTTATTAAGTTTTAAATATAAGGTATAGTTGGCTTTAGAGAAAAGTTTATTAATTTTATTAAAGGTCTTTATTAATATATTAATATATTGTAGTAAATTTAGGTAAGTTCCTTAGTATTTCCTATCTACTAACTAGGCTTTAATCCTATTTAAAATAGCTTATTAAAAAGCAGTAACTCTAGCGGCTTAATTTTAATCTGGCTTATTAATAAGGCCTAAATTTTCTAAAAAGAAGCTAGTAAAGTCTCGGTTCTATTATTATAGGTTTTTAAGTTTAGTAACAGCTATATATTTACGGCTAGCGTTATTATATATTCGTTTTAGTAAAGAGATAAAGATTTTAAAACTAATAAAGGTGCTATTACGGAAGAATAGATTTATAGTTTATATAGCGTCTTTACTTAAATAAGATATTATATAGCTAACCTTGCTAGGTTTAGTAGGATATTAATTATAGTTTATTAAAAGTTTAAGATGGAGCTTAGTTATTAAGGGATATAAGTTATTTTAGTTTTTATTAAATATTAAAGGATTAAAGAGCTTTTTAGATTTTATAATAGGTATTGGATTTATTATAAATATAGGTTAAGCTACTATTACTAGTTTAAAGTTTATATTTAACGGGCTAGACTTGGATATAGTTATTTTATTTTTATTTATAGGCCGTATTAGGGTCTTTAATATAAGTGCTTTTATATTATAGAGTTCTTCGTAAATTACTTCTATTAATTACTAGTATTAAGCTTCTAATATAGCCTATTACTAGACTAAGGTATTTATAAAAGACTATTATATTATAGTTAATATAGGGGATTTAAGTTTGTTTGCCATTTTAATAATAGTTATATTAACGAAATATAATATAAAGGTATAAAGAGGCTTTAGAGCAGATTTAAAGAAATAGTATAAATTATATCTAAATTTAGGGATATAGCTCTTATAAAGAATAAGATATTATATACAGAAGAGAATAGAATAATGCGAGAGTCTTATAAATAAATAGTTAGGGTCTTGGCGATTAATATATGCGTATATATATATGTAGTCTTTAACGGACTTTAGTAGAATTTGGTTAAAGCGTCCGATTTTATCTATTAAATATTTTACTAAGATACTCCTGCTATAACTAGGCTAGTCCTATTATAAAAAGCAACCTAAGGTAACTTTAATAATACCTTTTATATTAAATTGGTTATAACCTATAAAGCAGTTAGAACCCTATTACCTATATTAGCTAGATTGTTTTATTAGAATTTTTTTTACCAGTATTTGGCCTACACTTTACTATACTTTGCCGCATTTCGCTATATTTAAAAAAAACTATAGGCCTTAAGCATCTTATAGCCAGCTATATTTATATATTATATTAAAAAAAAATTTTTTTTAGATAGTCTATTAACATGGCACACGGGGTTTTGCTCGGTCCCCTAGTTTTACTTAAGCTAGTAGACCGCCTCCCTTTCTAGGCTAGTAGGTTTCCTAAAGTAGAATATTGCCACTTCCGACCTTTAAACATTAACTTTTTACCAACTAAACTATATTTCAACTCCACAAAATCTATTATTAAATAATAGCTATGCCCTCTAAACCTTATGTGCTAGATACAAAAGACCGCCTATAAGCTGCTTTGACAGCCTAGCAAACTAATAGCCTTTATTATAGCCTAGAAGCCTACGCGAAGGCCTATAGGGTTCTTCCTTCTACCTTTTAAAGACGCCTATAAGGTAAACACCAGCCTTATTAAGTCGCCCATATTAACCAATATTGTATTATACCAGCTAGCAAAGTAGTAATTATTTGGCACTGTATTTATCTTGCCAATGCTAGATTTATATATTAAATCTATATAATCCAGATAATAGCCACTATTATCCTATACTGCGAACAAGCCTATCTTCCTTAATACTATAAGATTTAACCACTAGGCAAGAACTGGGTTAGTTACTTCCTAAAGCAATAGGATAAGCTTTAAATCTGCTATATATAGTTAATTAACCTAGAATAAGCCATTGCCAATAATAATCCCGCCCTTATTACAAAGTTCTTTGCTAACTACTCTAATACTAAAATCTAGTATAATATTGGAGACGACAACATCTAAAATATAGATAAGACTGGTACCTTAATGGGCTATGCATATAGCGCCAAGGTGGTAATATTGCGAAGCAGGGCCACAAATTTTAAGATAATTAACGGCTCTAGGGAGTGGGTCTTATAGATTAATTGTATAGGCATAGGGGGAATAACTATACCGCCCTTTATTGTCTTTAAAGGCCATATATATACTAAGAGAATGTGGGAGGAAGCTCGCGAAGCTCTTGGCGACTGTTTAATTAGTATTAGTAAGAATGGTTGTCAGATAATCTGTATTCTCTAAGGCGTGGGACACGCGCACGGGGCACGTGCATTGTATATCTCTTTATAGAGCCCCAGGGGCCCCAGGTCAAGGTCGATCAAGACAAGAACTATCAATCAACGATCAACCCATTTCATCAATGAACTGCTCTATATGCACTTCGTGACAATGGTTAGTTAAATCAAGAAATCGGACTAAAGTGGCTAAAGTACTTTAAGCACTATACCTAGCGACCTAAGGTATAGGAAATGGTAGCAGTAGAGGTAGCAGAAGAAGGAAGAAATAGTAAATTAATTGGCTATTAACTACTAGTAATAGATGGCTATAGCAGCCATATTAACGTCGACTTTGTTAAGTACTGCTATAACTATAAGATTATACCCATATGCCTGCCTCCGCATTTAACACATATACTCTAGCCATTAGATCTTGTTATATTTTCGCTTCTTAAGTACATATACTCTATAAAAGTTAACGAATATGTAGCTTATAGAATTACTAGTATAAACAAAGACTATTTTATAAAGATTCTTAGCGAGATTTAACCGCAAATTTATACTAAGACTTTGATAAAAAGTGCCTTTAAGGCGGTAGGTCTCCTCCTCTATAACCTAAATTAACCTCTTATACGCTGCTCTGCTTGACCATCTACTCCTCCACCTTACCTAGCTAAGGCAGCAATTCTATCCTCACCTCTACATCCTCTCCCTTTTAATAGTGCCTACGCTAGATCTTGTTATTAGCAAACAATTTTTTATTAGGAAATAACTCTAGAGGCAACAGAGGCCTATATTAACTTGCTAATAAAGCACCTATAATCTTTAGAGGATAATCTTAAGTTGCTATAGGTGGAAGATAAGGAGCTGTGGCAATATACTGATAAAAGGCGGGAAAGGAAGAAGTGGAAACAGACAGTACTCTCTAAGGAGTCAGTTCTTACACTAGCGGCAGCTTAGGAACTTATAGCTACTAAAGAAGCCGTTGTAAGGGCTAAAGAAGAAGCTAAAATAGCTAGAGATAAGCTATAGAAGAAACGTTAAATAGCAATTACGCTTAAAAAGGAATAGGTAAAAGCTAAAAAGGAAGCTTAGAGGATTGTTACTAATGCAAAGAAACTATTTATAGTTTATAATAGAAAGGCAGGGGACGCAGTAAAGGTAGTAAAGAGATTAAAGAAGGCCTTAGACGCTGCCGCTAAGATTGCTTAAAAGAAGAATACTGCTAAGGCTTAATTAGCGGCTATTAATGCAGCTAAGTAATGGCAATTGCATGAATTAACAGCCAAGACACTCTGGAAGTAGGTAGAGGAGTCTTCTTCTACATGCGCTACAGCTTAAGTTATTGTTAAGTAACTTTAGAATGCAGCCAAGAAGACATTAGATCTTCTAGGTCTACTAAAGGACTTTTAGAAAGACTAGAAGGACAATAATATAACCAACAACGAGTCCTTAGATAAGGAGGGTAAGCTAATTAATGGTGACAGGGGCCAAATACACTAGCCAATTAAGCCTTAAAACGCCAAGAAATCGACTTTAGATAGACCTTATATATATTTTTATTGCTTCAAGACTCCTTACCAACGATGTGATGATTTGTGATGGTTTTTACTAATTATTTACTACCAAGTTGGCATTTTAGCGAATTTTGATGTTTAAATCGAGCAAAACTTAGGGACCGAGCAAAACCCCGTGTGCCATGTTATATATAGTCTATTATATAATATATTTTTTTATAGATTAATAATTATAATAATAATATTTATTTATTGCTTAACGTCTAATTCGGATCCCTATTGAGCCTACGTAGACTACTCCTTATTTACATATAGGGAGAAAACTCTATTTAAGAAAACCCTATAATCTATCTCCCCGCCTTTTGGGACTCGCCTACTTAACGCCTATAAGTTACCTATAGTGCTCTACTACCTTACTTTTTAACCTCTTTAGGAACTACTGCTGCCGTAACAAGCCTATAGACGCGCTAGTATTATAAACTTTACTCTACTACTTATAAAGTCATTAGGGTTTTTTTATAAATTACTTATAAATTATATGAGTTATTCTACTTCTAAAAAAAGATTTAAAAAATGGAATAACTTGTATAATTTATAGGTAATTTATTAAAAAAATTTGTGCAATATACTATATCTAATAGACTATCTAAATTTTTTTTAAATATAATATATAAATATAGCTGCCTATAAGATGCTTAAGGCCTATAGTTTTTTTTTAAATAAAGTAAAATATGGCAAAGTACAGCGAAGTGCAGGCTAAAAGCTAGTAAATTTTTTCCTAACGTTAATTAATTTAATTAATTTATATTTTAAAAAGAAGAGAAATAAAAGAAGAACTTTTTATGGAAACTACCTATAACATTTTGGTTTTTGTAAACTTAACTAATACTACCTAGCTAGCTAGCTAGGTGGCCGCTAGTATAGTATATAGGTAGGCAAAGAACCTAGAAATTTTTAACTAGCAAATTGCTAACAAAATAAATAATTATTTAAAAAAATTAAAAAATTAAAAAATAAACTATAGACTATATAAATAGTATAATCAAACTTGCTGTTACGGACCTTATATTAGTAGTAGTACGGCTATTAAGAGAGAATATAAACGAACTAGTGGTGGAAGCGTAGGAGGCGCTAGAACTAGTTAAACTATAGGATAAGGGGTAACTAAGTTATATAACAGATCACGTTACTAGTTTTAGTATATGGGATCTATAGGATTTATAAGGAATATTATATACTAAATGTACCTCGCATACCTTATATACTTAGTATTTCTTAGGCGCAGTATTATATATTTAAAGGACCATAGTCCCTACCTAGATAGTTCCTTTCTTTAGAGTAAATCTTAAAATATAATTAGAGCTAATCTATTAGGCAACCACTCCACTAGTTATTATTATATTATTAACTTCTTATTTACCTATATACCTAGCCTATTAGTAAGTTTACTATAGTATTTCCTACAAGGCTTTATTATATATTTATTACCTAGTTACAGTATTAATAAAGTTAAATAATATACTACTAAAAGTACTAGTTATAACGCCATTAATGGTAGCAACTACTTTAAGGACCAGTAGGGACACTAGTATAAGGGATACTAATTTATAACTAGTTATAGTTAGACAATTATAGGAATTAGTTAATTAGTTAATAGATAATAATTAATTGCTTAAAAATAGAATTAATGGAATTGGAGTAGTAAAGGTTAAGTTACTATTAGTTAAGCAATTCCTAGGGGAGAAGTTAAAACTTAAAGGATTCCTTATATAAATGTGGTTTAAAGTAGTATAGAAGGGTATAAAGCTTACTATACTAATAGATTAAGTGGTCTATATAGGACTACTTCTAATAGATAAAGCACTTAAGTAGTTTAAATCTTACCTTACTAAGATATAGAAGCATAGAGATATAACTACTAACTAAGAGGTTAAGTACATATTCTTAAGCTAGCAAGGATTTAAACCAACTTATATAAATATTTGGTAATTTAGAGGTAATAATAAGGGTAAAGCGGAAGCTTTAGAACCTAGTATAACGTACTTTAGTAATTAAGTATATAATATAATTTTAAACGCTCGCTGTATAGGTTAAATAGAATAATAGGGCGCTTATAGTATAGTATAAATAAGGACTTAAAGTAAAAGTCTAGGATATAATTATCCTAATAGAAGATGCGGACACCCTAAGAGAACTAATTAATTAGGTAATTAAAATTAATAATAGGATCTACTAAAGGAAATAGGCTAAAAAAAGGTTAAGATAGAGTTCTATAGTTATATAAGGCGTAAAATATACAGCAATAAATATAAAGTTATAAACTATAGAATGGTAGACTACAGCTAATAGACTTAAGCAGTACTAAAGAATTTAAGAAGTAAAATAGGAAACTATAGAAACCTAAAGGTTAAAGATTAAGTAATTATAGGACTAAGGAGCAGAGGCTAAACTAGGGATTTTAGTAGTAGAAGATATTTAGACGGACTCTATAGTAAGAAAAATGGCCTAAAAAAGGAGCTTATATAAATTATAAAAAAATAAGGTTATTTTACTAGAGACTATAGAGGTAGTTAAAGTAACCACGTAGTAAAAGGCACTAGGTTGTTACAGTATAATAATATAGATATAAGTATATTACGCGGAACCAAGGAGTGTTTAATTAAGCACTTTCTGTTTTATTATAATAACGCATACTAAATTTATAAGGACGCTAAGTATAGAGTAAGCTATTAGCTATAAGAGCCAAAGTTATAAGGACTTAAGGGAACTAAAATGTTAGATAAAGAATAGGATTAACTCTATAAGCTAGATTAAGATATTATAATAATATATAGATAAAGATTAGCGAAAATAGGAATAAAGTTAGAGTACTTATTAACTAGTAGTAATAAGGAAGAAAAAGCAGCTAACTAGGGGTATATAAACCTTAAATGCGTAATAGAGGTAGAGACTAAAACTACTATAAAATGAGGTTTAGTAATAGGTATTATAACACCGTCAAATATAGTATCTATTACTTTATAAGACAGAAGGAGCAACATCTAAGAAAGATTAAGTAAGTAAATAACTACTAGTACTAGCTTACTACTTAATAAAGGCAAAAGGCTATAGGCTTAAGATTTTTAAGAAGAAATAAGAGAGACCTAAAACCCTATAATAGATAAAAACTAATAGGAAAGGGTAATAGCTTAGTTTAAAAGTAAATAAATAAGTACGAGATAAAGTTTTCTAGGGAGCTAAGATTTCAAAAAATAAATCAGGTTTATAGTAATTCTAGGTAAATATATTGTTTAGTTTAAAGGATAAAAAGTTAATATAACAGTTAAGAAAAACGAAGATATTAAGAACCTGTTTATAAAATATAGTAAAATAGAAACTATAAAGGAGTTTAGATAATAAATTCTTATATAGTAAGAATGGAGGCGGGACTTAAAACTAATATTAGGATGTATAAGGGATAGAGTACCTGTATAAAAAGTTACTAATAGGCTAAGGATAGAAATACTAAAAGCTAAGTAGCTAGAGAACCTAAAATAAGAAGAGGATCTAAAAATCCTAACGCGATTTATAAAATAATATATAAAAGGTTACAACAATATAGTAATAAAGAGATACTTTCTTATAGATAGGTTATATATACATATAGAGCTATACTAGAAGTGGTTTAGGTAACGTAAAAATAATAAATAGGAAGATTTCTATATATAGCTAAATAAGAAAGCCATACCGGATTAAGCTATATTAGAAAGATAGATAAACTATATTAAAGGAGCATTAATTATAATATTAAAGAACTTAAAAGAATAAGCTATAGACTGGAGAGAAATAATACAGATATTAGTACCAGTAAGTAATATAGCAATAATTAAATTAAAAGGGTAGTGGTTTAAACTTAAAGATAAAAACAAACTAAGAGTTAACCTAAAGCACCTAGCGTATTATATATTAGTATAGATCGTATATATAGATAATACGTATAATATATATAGGCCACTTAAGGATAAATATTGTAAATACCTAATAAGAATATATTAGGCACCTATTAGGTAAAACCTAAGTAGATAATTATATAGCCACAAGGTATAAGCGACCCTATGGCGACCTAGGGATGACTTACCTATAAGGTATATATGCTATACATACCTAGGGAAACCCCTTTCTTACCTCGCATATAGACTCGTCCTTTTTCCCTTAAGGATTTGTCTATCTATACAATATACCCTATTATTCCATTATTGAGCTCCTTATCCATATCTATACCTTATATTTAAATCCTTGCTAATCCCCTTAGGAGGATAGCCAGTTTAATTTTCTCTATAATGCCTCTAAAAAGAAAACTAACGCCTATACCTAACGGTAATACGCTAATAATATGACCGCTAAACGCCTTAGGATCTAGTGCAGATAAAACCGCTAGAAATATACTAGTAGAATCTAAGCTACCTTTTAAACCTTAAAACGATTAGCCACCTATAAATACTAAAGACTAGTTTAACTTATATACCTGGGCTTAATAGGAGCTTAGTAATATTACAAGCGTCCTACTAAATACTACTAATATAAAGGAGCTAGATAAGCTGGCTAAGAAAATAGCTAACTTATAGAGCATTATTAATTTAATAAGGCCCTCCTGTTACCTCTCTAGTAAAGAGTATAAGTTTTATGGCAAACGCATACACCAAATAAATCTCAACGCCCTAATTAAGAAGTTATTACCCGATATTAGCGGTACTACTTAATAGTATTTTAACCGCTAGATTACCGCAGTTAAGAACCAATTTTAGGTTAATAACGCTAACTATAACTATAAGCGACGCACGCGCTAGGCTATTAAAGGTCTTATAAAAAAGAAGATAATTACCTAACTAGTTTATTTCCGGCTAGGCACTAAAGATAAAGGTCCTTTACTATAGGATAAGTTTAAGACTATAGTCCAAGACTAGATTAGGAACCTTATAGTAAGACGCTTTAATAATACTACCACATACTATATAACTGTTATAAAGGAGAACTAGAGGTTTAATGTCTTTTTAGCCTATATGCGTAGTTTAAAGGACCTCTTCTTATATACCCCTTTTATTAATTCTAAGCAATAGGTAGACTTTTAGTTCTTATATCTTTTAGCCTACCTATAAGCAGAGCTCTTCTGCTAGAACTTCGCTTAATGGGTAAAAACCGCTAAGGGCCTCTTTAATAAAATCCGCTATATAGAGCAATTGCTTAATACTATAAAGCTTATAAAAGATCGCGTAAGTAGTAGTGGTAAATTATTACGTATAAAGCGTGGTTGCAGTATAGGCTTTATAGAATTAGGTTTAGGGAACAGAATCTAAAAAGGGCGACGCTTTTCTAAGCAAACTCCTAAAGAGACTACTTAAAAGCTAGATAGCTTAAAGGACCCCTTGGACGCTAGTAGTATATATACAAGTTAAAAGAGACCTATAGGTAACTACTGTAATATTAGAAGTAAGCCAGTAAAGATAAGTTAGGCTAGCTTTTAGAAAACCTAAAGCCCTAGTAGCGCATCTCCTTTAACTATAACTAGAGCCTAATATAGAGGGAGAAAAGAAACGCATTATGGTATATATTGCAATAAATACGCCCTAGGGTAAAGTCCGCCTATATTACTTATACAACAATAGGTGCTAAATTAACCTTATTAACCAAGACGTTATTTATAGGTTTAAACTGCCTATAAGCTATATGCTATATTTATATAAACCTATTATACATTTTCTTAATAGCAACTAGATAATAATTTAGGATACTTATAATCTAATGGTTACTATTAGCGACTTCTAGGGTACCCCTTACACTATTAGCCCCCAGACCTTTTAGGGTGGCTTATTTAATAGTTATAATATAGTTTTTAGATAGGACTGGCTTATAGAAGCAGATCTATTAATTAGCTTTTATTTTAGATAATTTATCTAGGGTATTTCGGACCCTAGACACCTCTAGATAGTTACCCTTAATACGCTCCTAGTAGATATTAAGACTAGTAAAATAGTCTATTTACTATAGCCAGAAGACTTCTTTTTTATACTGGTTGTAAATATAATAAAGGACCTGTTGTTACTGGTAGTAAGTATCTATACAGACCCTTTAGATATAGAGATACCGGTTGTAAACATAATAGAGGACCTGTTATTACTAGTAGCGAGTACCTATAGAGACCCTTTAGTACTAGTATAGATTACCTTAACTTAAGGGGGAGGTAATTAAAACTCTTAAACTATTAAGTATACTGCAGCAGAGCTATATGCACTCTTTATGCAAGTATACCTACGAAACGTATATTGGCCGCATCCTTCTCTTTACTGGCTCCTAAAAGCACACTACTATATAATGGATGCCTTAACCTCCGTAGGCCCTAGCCTACTAAATATATATATAAAAAGGAGATTAATATCTTCTTTAATAAGTTAGCAAGTATACTACCTTAGAACTCTAAGTATGACTATATAATTATTAAACTTAGAAGAAGGTAAAACGCCACTATAGATGCCCATCTATAACCTCTTATAGAAAGAGTTTCAGATCTTATAGGAGTACCTAGAGAGTGCTCTTAAGAAGGCCTGGATTAGGCCTAGTAAGTCGCCTATTAGAGCGCCTATTCTCTTTATACTGAAAGTAGAAGGTATAATACGGCTATATGTTAACTATAGACGCCTAAATAAGATTATAATTAAAAACCAGTATCCCCTACCGCTGGTTGGCAAACTCTTTGATAGGCTTAGCTATGTAAAAATATTTACAAAGCTAGATCTTTATAATGCGTACTATAGGATTTATATTTAAGATACGCTATAGTTACTTTAAGTACCTAGTAATGCCCTTTAGTTTTACTAACACCCCTATAACTTTCTAGAGCTATATTTAAAAGGCTCTAAAGACCCTAATAGATACTATCTATGTAGTTTACCTAGATGATATTTTTATCTACTTAAATAATAAGGATAAGCACGATAAGTATATTAAGTAGGTACTGCAACAGCTTCGCGCTTAGGGCCTATATGCTAAACTATTAAAATATATCTTTTATACTAAGAATATTAAGTTCCTAGGCTTTATTGTTATACCTAATAGTATTATAATAAATCCTGCCCACGTAAAAGCTATTAAGGAATAGCCTAAGCCTAAGTTTTATAGGGATATCTAGGTCTTTTTTAGCTTCGCTAACTTTTATAGACGATTTATTTGGAACTGCTTAGATACCGTATACCCCCTATATATATCTCTTATACAGATATATCGCAACCTAACGCTGGATGGGGAGAAAAAGAAATAAAAGCGTAAGAAAGGGCCCACTAAATGGTACTAACCTTAGTTATAGCCTAATAGCGCTTAGTAGCGTTTTATAAGCTACGCGCTGCGTTTATATAAGCTCCTCTACTTTACTACTTTAACCTTAATCTACCCCTAATAGTAATTACTAACGCTTCTAATTATGCCTATAGCGGTATACTTCTATAGCCTCTTAGGTAGGGAGATTAACTCTACTAGCACCTAATTACTTATTATAGTTAGAAGCTTACTAGCCTAGAAGTATGATATAATATATATAATAAGGAACTACTTGCTATAGTGCAATACTTTAAGACATAGCGCTACTACCTTAAGCACGCCGTATATATAACGCGCGTGCTCTATAATTATAATAATTATAGGTACTTTATAACTATAAAGAGCTTATCTGCTTGCTAGCCCTAATATGTTAAGAAACTGGCTAGGTTTAATTTTAAAATTAAATATAAGCCAGGTAAAGTAAATTCCGCTAATATACTATCCTAGCGCCTAGATTATGCTAAAGGCTTTAAAGATGGTAGTAAAAGGATAGTCCTTAATACTATACTGCCTATATTATAGTAAAATTTACGAGTTATAGGCATTGTGGGCGGCCTTAGTGCTACTATACTAAACTAGCAAGTAGTATACATATAGTATATAAGTAACTCTTATAAATATAGCGCTGGCGGACTAGGGTGTCCTACTATTCTTTCTAAGACCTTCTTAACTGGCCTAATAGCGTTTAACCCTAGGGAAGATCCCTTAGCTTAGGCAATAGTCTCCTATAACAACCTGGCAAGTTACCTATGTATTATATATTACCTTACTAGCACCGACTTTACGTAGAGTCTTATGCTATAGTAAGAGATAGTAGTAGCTGCCTTAGCCGAAACGGCGTTTATAAAATACCCCCCTAAGTTACTGATTAATTTTATTTATAGAGTATAAAAAAGGGACGCCTTTATACGCTTTATATATAATTAGTTGGCCGTTAAAAACGGACTTTGCATCTATATGTGGTGACGGCTACAAACCCGGGTCTTTGAAGTTTAGACTTAGAGCCAACGTAAAGACGTCGCACAGCGTGCTGGTGGCCTAGTGGTAGTTATATGCGTTATAGGGCGTAGTGAAAAGTTTTTATATAGGATGCTAAGATCTCAAAAACTACTGCTAATAGTACCCCTTTATAATACAGCTACTACTATTCCCCTACTAAGCACCTGTACGATTTAACATAGATATATAGTATTTAATAATATCCCTAAACCCTAATAGAAAAGCATAACGACCTTTTATATTAATGGACGAGTGAACAAACAATCGAACAAATATACCCCCCTCCTAGCCCTAAGGACGATTGCCCGCGGAGTATACAGTTACTCGCCGTTCTACTGCTGTAATACTTCCTTGCAGCCTAAATAATACTATACGGTTTTCCTTATCTCCTCTTAACGGAGTAGTGACCCTTAGAAAGGGCCTAGTAACTAGGGCCTAGGCATAAAAAATACTCAGGCATATATATCCCGCTTACCTTTTGGTATTAAATAGTAGTTGGAATGGATAAATCCCCCTTACGCCTTTAAGAGCTCTATGGGGGGGAGGGAGGTGTATATAGTAATAATCTACGAGAGATAGTATATAGGGGGTGGTTAAGATATAGGAGACAATAGCAAGACATAGCAATCGATTAGCAAGGCCTAGCTAGGACGTAGTAAACCCTAGCTCTTTAGATAAGCTAAGGAAAGAAGCAGTGGTTCCTAAGGAGTTTGAACATCTAAGGAGGACAGGACGTAGCCGTAGGCCTATAGGGCCGCTGCTATAGACAGATATGGCAAATTGGAGTTTTTTATCCTACTGAGGTAGCTTATAGGGTTTTTCCTCCCCCAACTGCAGGGTTTTCTTTATGTAAACTATAAGTTTTCCCCCTGTAACGGAATAGTCTGTATAGGCCAGTAAGATCTGTATCAGACGTTAATTAAAGAGTTATTATTATTATATAATTAGTTAACCTAGAGATAGATTCCTACTAGTAATAAGGACTATACCCTTAATAATTAAGGACTCCTAAGGCAAAATAATAAGGTCTAGGTGCTAAATTGTATACTACTATAATAGGAGATCCTTAAGCGAAATTATAATAATCCTATAGGTGGCCACTATGGATTTAATCGTACTTATAAGGTAATTGCGTGGAAGTAAGCTTAAATTAGCCTTACTAAAGATCTCCGCGAATACCTGGATAACTATAATACCTGCTAACGCTATAAATCGCGCCACTATAAACCCTATGGTAAGCTATAGCCTCTCTAGGTCCCCACCCAAGTCTAGCAATATTATTTACTTAACTTTATTATAGATCTCCTTAAGTCTAAGACTCCTAATAGCGTAAAGTATAACTTTGTCCTTGTCCTTATAGACTGTTTTATAAAGCTAGTACGCTACTATCTAGTGCGTAAAATAATTAATGCTATATAACTTACAAAACTCTTATTTAGAGTCTTTATATAAATAGGGCCTCTAAATAATAGTATCTTTAATAGGGGTAGTGTGTTTATAAGTAAGTACTAAAGCACTATATACTACTACTTACGCGTTTAGTGTAAGCTTAGCATCACATTCTACCTATATATAGTTAGTTAGATGGAACGCTAGAACTAGGAGCTTAAGGCATACCTACGTATATTTATAAATTAGAAATAGTCTAATTAGGCCTCCCTACTTAATAAAGTAGCTTTTACCTATAACTCTAAGGTCCATACTATAATAAAGTGTTCCCTTATTAAGCCTACCTATGGCTAGCTACTAAACGTCCTAAATAGAGTCCTAGATGGTATTTAAGACGCCTAGCGAGATGGGGAGAGATTTAAGTTAATAAATATTAAACTTATAGAGACATATCTATAATGCCTATGCCTTATATATAAGGTCGTGGTAGCGTTAATAATACACACCTAATAGCTTTAGGTAAAATACTATAATCATTACTATCTAGCCAAGCATTTCGCCGTTAGTAAATAAGTCCTACTCTCTTCTAAGAATATTTATATAAAACGTCCCTATAAGAAGCTTAATAGTAAGTTTATAGGACCATTTTAGATCCTAGAGCGTGTAGGGTAGTAAGTATATAAGCTAAAGCTTCTACCTGCTATAGCACGGCTCTACCTAGTCTTTTATATCTCCTTACTAGAGCCTTATAGGTTACGCTATAGGTTTTAACCCTAATAGTAAAAGAGCTTAAGAAACGCAGCTAGGAAGTAGAAGTAATTATTACCTACTAAGATCGTGCTGGATAACCATAGTACCTTATTAAACGGCTAGGATAGCTAAATAAGTATAATAAATGGAAATTTAAAAGCAGAATTTAAAAATTGTTAATAACTGCTAGATAAGTACCGCAAGCAGAATACCCTAGCGTTATAGCTAAAGCATAGGCAAAAATTAAGCGCTGCTACTAAGATATAACCTATACTAAAGCGGAGTAGAGGATGTTCTAAGGGATTAAAAAATAAGTAACGCTTGTAATAAGATCTGCGGAATATATATAGGGTAAAGTATAATTTATTAATATCCTATATAGGCCACACTCTAACGCAACCAAGCTATATTAGCGACTTATAGATAACTTATAGGCAAAGCTACGGCGTACGCTAATAACAAAGCTTAATTTAAAAAGCACCCTTTCTAAACCTAGTCCGTTACTCTATACTAGGTTAGTAGATTATTATATTAGAGAACAGGTCTAAGACCGACTAGTAATCTACTAGCAGTAACCTATACCAATAACTTATATACTATATACATAATATATAAGGCTAAAGTATAGGTTAGCGGCGGATTTAATAGGTATATAGCCTTACCGTCTATAAATCTAGCTATATATAAGTAACCTATAACCTACCCGCGGAATATATATAACGCTATACTAGTATAGCGTAAGGCTAAAGTATGGGGTTAGTAGTAGATTTAATGGGCATACTGCTTTACTACCTATAAGTCTGGCTATATATAAATAACCTATAACCTACTCGCGAGGTATTAGCGACCTATCTATATAAGCAATCTTTTGGAATATTTTTAATGGTCTACTAAACCCAGGCAAGCCCTAAATAGACTAATTAGGATTTTCTATTCTGGGGATAGAAAATTACTATTAGCTTAGTTAAATATAGGGAGTTTTAGTAAGGCAACTTTAACTAGTGGTTAAAGTTCCTTAACATCCTTGCGCCGCGCGTATATACTACCTATCTCTCTATACGCAAAATTAAGACACTCTTTCCCCTCCAAAAAAGATTTTCCTTATTAAGGTTTTTATAGGGTTTTATTAAGGCTTAAGTATATAAAGGATTGGGGATAATCATTTTTAAAAGGGGGGGGGCATTGTTAGGTAAAACCTAAATAAATAGTTATATAGCCGTAAGGTATGGGCAACCCTAGGGCAACCTAGGGGTGACTCTCCCGTGAGGTATGTGCGCTATATATGCCTAGGGAAAACCCTTCCTTACCTCGCACACAGACTCCTTCTTTTTCCCTTAAGGATTTGTCTATCTATACAATATACCCTATTATTCCATTATTGAGCTCCTTATCTACATCCTTACCTTATAGCACCGGATAAAAGAAGGTTTAGAAATGCTAAGTATATATATAGATGGCACTTGGTAAAAGTTTAGAAGTTAAGTAACTTAATACTTTAATTAGGAAGATTTTTTATGGGAGAATACTTAGACGGATAATAGTAGTGGAAATGCACTAAGAATATATATCTATGGTATATTAAGAAAAATAAATAAACGAAGTATTAGCCTAAGGAGGACTAAGTATAATTAGGATCTAGTAGCTAATAGTTAGGAAAAGTGAAGGCCTATAGAACTAAAGGGAGCTAGTAGTAAAGCCTTAGACCCTTAAAGGAATTTAAGGACAACACTTAAATTTACAAATTAATTAGTAAGATTAAAAGTTTAAAGCGCTAGTATATAGTGGGGTAATAAGAAACTATATATTACTAATAGCAGTTTAAAAAAAAATGGGGTTACTATATAGGCAAAAAGAATACCTATATCTATTAATAATAAATTTAGAAGACCTAATAGCCTATAGAGGAGGCATTAGTAATCTTAAAATAGGACCTATTTAGATAACTATTAAAGGAAGACAAGTTAATATATCTTTTAATATTCTACCATTAGGAAAGGATAAAGTAATACTAGGAATACCTTAGTTATAGGAATATAATCTAAAGATTAATTAGGTTATTGGTTAGGTTAATATTAGGGATACTTAACGCCGTAAGGTGCGATAAACTACTAGTATAGTATAGTATTAAGTCGGAGCGACATATAAGGAGACTAAGTAAAGCTTAAGTTATATACTAAAGAGATACTATAAGTATGGTAAAAAGCTATAGAGCTTAGAAAGTAAAAGGCTATTAGAGTATATAGTATAAAACTATAAAATAGAATTAGAACCAGAAATAAGTCTAAGGTTCTTTCCAATCTATAAGCTAACTAAATATAAGTTAAGAGCACTTAAGGAGTTTATCTAAGGAAACCTATTAAAAGGGTATACTAGACTATCGCAGTTATCAGCAGGATATCTAGTACCGTTTATGCCAAAAAAACGGGAAAACTTAAGCTATATATTAACTATAGATAATTAAATAGCATTACTAGAAAGAATAGATATTCTTTACCCTTAATTAGCAAAATCTAAAATTGGATTAGTAATGCGTAAATCTTTATAAAAATATATTTAAGATAGACGTACTATTAAATTAGGATTAAGGAAGGCGATAAATAAAAGGCAGCCTTTAGGTTAAAGGAAGGACTATATAAGCCATTAGTTATATAATTTAGACTTATAAACGCACTAGCAACGTTCTAAAAATAAATTAATAGTGTATTAGGAGAATACCTTAATAGGTTTATTAGTAGTAACTCTTTAATTAACATCTAATACAGATCCTACTGGCCCACGCAGACTACTCCGCACAGGGGGGAAAACTTATATATTTATAGGAAGAAAACCCCTGCAGTTGGGGGAGGAAAAACCCTATGAGCAGCCTTAGTAGGATAAAAAACCTCAATTTGCTATGTTTGTATGTAGCTGCAGCCCTATAGGCCTACAGCACGTCCTCCTCCTTAGATATTTTAAACTCCTTAGGAACTACTGCTTCCTTCTCTAGCTTATCTAAAGCTAGGGTTCACTACGCCCTAGCTAGGCCTTGCCAATTAATCGCCGTGTATTTGCCTCTCCCATATCTTAACTATCCCCTATATGCTATCTCTTATTAACCATTGCCATATACGCCTTACCTCCCCCCCCCCCCACTAGAGCCATTAAAGGCGTAAGGGGGATTTATCCATTCTAACTACCATAATACCAAGCAGCGGGATATATTATATTGGGTATCTTTTATGCCTAGGCCCTAGCTAGGCCCTTTTAAAGGGTTACTACTCTGTTAAAAGAAAACAAGGAAAACCGTGGGTTGTAATCCAGGCTATAGTATTATAGTAGTAAAACGGCAAGTGACCGTATGCTCTGCGGGCAATTGCCCTAGGGGTTAAAAGGGGCCGTATATTTGCCCGTTTGTTTATTTATTTGCGCGTTTACTTATTTATTAATATAAGGTTATTAATGCTTTTAATTAGGGGTTAGGGGATGTTATTAAGTACTATTTATCCATGTTGGATTATATAGGTGCCCTAGATAGAACAGTGTAGTGGTTGTCATATTATAGAGGGCTAACAGTGGTGGTTTTCAAGATCTCACTATCTGAAAATTTTTCACCACCACTCTTAACGCCCACAACCACCACTAGGTCCTGTCCGCACGCTGTGTGACGTCTCTGCGTTGGCTCTAGATCTGATCTTCAAAGACCTAGGTTCGTAGCCGTCACTACGTATAGGTGTAGAGTCCGATTTCGACGGCCTAATAGGTTTATTATAGTATACCTTATTATTATTATTATCTACTTAATAAATAAAAAGGAACACGGGGAACATATTAAATAGGTCTTAAAAAGACTATAGAAAGAAAAGATGCTAGTGTGGAAGGGTACGGTATCTCTCAGATTAATAGTTATAGCGTGGTTAGTCGGTCGGTCAGTCGTAACCAGCCAGTAGGAAAGCAGGCAGTAAGAAGAGAAGAAAAGAGTGTATTTAAAGAAGCAACTGTATATCCGTCGTCTCTGTTTGAGTTGTTGAAGACTTTTAGGCCACGGGCCAATCTATATACCCACGGGAGGCCTACGCTCTCCCAAAACCATACCCAAACTAAATATTAAATATAGTGGGCCAATTTACCCCACTACACTAGTAGTAATTAAGAAATACAAGTTCTTTATAAGGAAGACTAATTTTATTAGATTTATTATTAAACTAGACAGGATTTAAATAGATTTAAAGAAGGCTAAGGCTATAGTTAGCTAGTAAGAACTAGAGAACGTTATATAGTTAAGATAATTTCTAGGATTTTATAACTACTATAGAAAGTTTATTATACAGTAGTTAAAGAACGTTAAACCGTTTATAAGACCTATAAAAAAGGAGGAACTATAGATATAGGGTAGTAAGTAAATAAAGCTGTATTAAGAACTTAAGAAGTTATTTACCTAAGATTTAATCCTTAAAATTTATTAACTAAGATTAGATACGATTATAGAAACAAATATATTAGACTTTATACTAGGAACATGCTTACTATAAAAGTATTAGGACGTATAGCATCTAGGAGCGTATTATAGTTAGAAGATAATATTATTAGAACTAAACTATAATATCTATAATAAGGAGTTATTAGGTATATTTATAGCACTTAAGGAGTAGAGAGCGTTCTTATAAAGTTTAGAAAAACTATTTATAGTTAAAATGGACTATAAGAACCTAATAGGGTTCCTAATAATAAAGGAACTTAACTAAAGATAAGTTAAATAGGCAGAGATGCTTATAGAATATTACTTTAAAATTTAGTATACTAAGGGTACTAAAAATGCAAGAGTAGACGCACTTAGTAAAAAGGTAGAATTATAGAATAATAAGAAACTGTTAGGCGCTATATTATATAAGAACAAAAATAGATTAATTAGGTATAATTATCCTAAAATCGCAGTAACTAAAGAAGAAAGGACTTATAAGACACTAGAGAGTAAATAGTTATAAAGGATCTAAGAGGTATAATAAGAAGATTTAGGATACGAGGACTATATTAATAGAGAAGCGATATATATTCTAAAATTAATAGTAAAGGAGTTTATTAAGAAATTCTATAAGGGAATAACTTAAGAATATAATAGAGCTATAGGCTTAGTGTTAAGACTTTAAGAGGAGTATATTATTAATAGAATCTAGGGGTTAGTAAGATAAAATATAAGGGAATACTTAGATTGCTAAAGAAATAAATTAATAAGGTATAAGCCATATAGGGGGCTATAACCTATTAAAATATTAGAAAGACTATAGGAGGTTATATTATAGGACTTTATTATAAAGCTACTAAAGTTAAAAGATCCTATTACCGGATAAGAGTATAATGTAATTCTTATAATAGTGGACAAGTTAACTAAGTAGGACTACTTTATAGCGTATATAGAAGAAATCTTAATAGAAGATGTGACTAAAATATATATTAAAGAAGTGTTTATAAGACACGGAGCACTAATAAAGATTACACCGGACAGAGATCTAAGATTTATAGTAGTGTTTTAGGAGGTATTTTTAGTAGAATAAGGGGTTTACGTAGTAATATTAATAGTATATTATATCCAGATAGATAGTTAAATAGAAAGACTTAACTAGATATTAGAGTAATATTTAAGGCACTATATTTGTCAGGAATAAGGCATGTAGTTATTACGTACCGCCGCGGCACTAGCGTGGTAAGAAACCTTAGGTTTCTTACCCTTCCTCATTTTCTAGATAAAAAAGCTTTTTAACCAATATTACTGTAACCTACTCGAGTAGTCGTTATTGGTGAGTTACCCTATGTGACCAATACTGATTAGTGGTTGAATACACAGTCAACCACAAAGCAGCTAGGTTTTTGAACAGAAGAGATAGTCTCATGCAGGGGTGCTATATGCGCTCATATAGAATGGATCCCGGCGATACTGTGCTACCTTAGACTTGCAGAAAACTAGTAATAGAAGTGTTACTGAGTACTAGGAGATACTAAGTTGCGTCTATTACGCAGAACAACCACGTTTATAAAGATTTAGTTAAGTACTTTAGGTTAAAAGTGTCACTAAACCTAGGGTCCTAAGTTAACGTCCAAAACGCGTTAAAATAACTATCTTAATACCTTTGGTGTACCTTCGCAGACTATAGGATTACAATTACTACCTAACTATACGTTAAACAACCTTTATTTCCCTTAATTTTTATTAAAACGCGTTAAACAATCTTTAATAACAGCTATTATGGCGTTAACCTACCCAAAGAAGTACAAGGACAACATTAACCCAGAGATATAGAAAACCGCTATAATTAATCCTAAAGATGTTAATTAACAAGACTTAAACGGATTCTTATTATACTATATAGCACACTACAAAGACAGCAAATACAACGACATTATGCTATAGTACTATATAAAGGAGGACTTTGTTAAATAGACAAAGGAAACATAGGCTCCTGTGAACAAGGATATTATATAGGACTTCCGTAACTTCCTATGGGAGAATGGAGTGTTCGTACCTATGGATAGGGGTGCTATTGGAGATAACATTTAGGAGCAAGTTATTAACGTAAAAGAAGAGCACAAATGGACTCCATAAAAGATTAAGCACTAACTACGCACTATAAGGAAGCTTAATTCACGATAGAACCTAAGTAATATACTATTAGAGACGCTTCTACCTCCATCTTTAACTCCCCTATATTAACCAATTTAACCCATAACTTTAACTACTACCCTTTAGCAAGCATAAGATCCCCCTACTTCGTGATCTAATAGCCTTTGGACCCTACTAACTAGACCTACGTCCCTACTGCAGCCTATAATATAACTCCTACCTCCTCTATCTTAATCTTAAATTGGAGGCAGTTCTAAATTGCTTATAGAGCTTGCGAAGCTCTATTCGGATTAGGAGAAGAAGTTTGGCAGGGAATTATATAATATTCTTAATTCGAAACTACGCATCTTCTATAACTGTTGCTAGAAGGTAGGAATAGAGTCTAATAAATACCACAACGCCTATTCCATTATGCTTAAGGGCCGAGCTAGTACCTTCTATTATAATCGTTTAGCAGGAAAAGGATACGATTTTAACCGCATAATATATAAGTTAAGATGCCACTTCGAAACAGAAGAGAATAAGCAGCAGTATATATTAGAATAGAGAGAGACTACCTTCCTAAGGATCATTACTACAAACCCAGGTATCCCTTGGCTTGATTATCTTTAAAAGCTCTTTAATTAACTTTAGACAATTTAGCGTGGTTTATCCAAATTATATTAAGAGGATTTCAGCCTACGTGATTAAGTCATTAGTGTATACTAAGGCATTAAAGAATACAACCTTACTCTCTTTAATCCTGTAAATACTTACAAAGGAGTATGTGCTTAATTAAGATCTTCTATTAGCACTACTCTATGCTCTTAAGAAGTATAGCAATTTAACGCCTAACTCTAACCTACTTCAATTGACCCGCCCAATTAATATAATTATAACTGGACTAATCAAACATATGGTGGCCGTGGTAGGCAATACGGTAGAGGGTACAATCAACAACTATAAGGCAAAGGTGGAGGTCCTTATAGAGGTTTATTCCAAAGTAATCGCTAGAAAAAGTGCTATGTTTATAAGAAACCAAATTACTGGTTAACTAGGCATTCTCTTAATAAGCAAAAGGAGGCATATAACAAGTTTCGCTAGAGTGTAAGAAACGTTAGAAATTATAAGGTTACTATGGCCTACTTCCAAAGCTTTCTAGTTTAATATAAAGGCGTAAAGGATCTTAAGGGTAAGGCTAATAAGGCCAAACAGCTTTTTATAGATATGGAAATTAAGGACTACTCTCCCAACTAATACTTTACTAAGTATGGTAAGGTAGATAGCATATAAACCATTACTATTCTTAATAACTAATCTACGCTCTATGCTATTATGAAGTCAGACATCTTTAATAAGCTAAAGAAGAGTTCCACATTCTCCTTTAATAACAGATACTCGGCGAACGTCTTCTATAGTATTATGCCAGATACTAGAGCCGTAGGAGTATCTACAGTAAGAGAACCTTAAGTTTAAGCTCTTTAGCAGCTTAATAGCTCTATTTAGATCGACTAATTAATAGCAGGCCAATATACAATTCGTTTTAGCAAGGGTACTATAATCTCTCTCGGCATAATTAGGGTCAAAACCCCCTTAGGGTATATTACTTTCTATATTATTCCCGCGAACACCCCATTTCTATTTTGCATTAGAGATATAGATAAATTAGGCGTTAAACTTAATAACCTTAAAAATATACTCGTTTAGGGAGATAATCGGGTGCCTATTATACGCAAATAGGGTCACCCCTAGTTACTCCTCTATTAACTAGAAAAGGGCGTTGCTTAAAGCCACTTAACCAAGTTAGAGCTACGTTAACTACACCGTTATTTTAGCCACCTATTTATTTACTAATTACTTAGGGTTCTTTAGCAAGCAGGCCATAAAGTTGAGGTTAAGGCAATTAAGCATCTTATAAAGTACTACTATTACTGCTAAATGAACCAGAAGTCCCCTAGCCGATTTAAGTTCACCCTTAAAGATGACTATAACTTTAACTTCTATATTATCGTTAACGTTATATATCTTAGCGGCAAGCCAGTACTCTAAGTTATTAACTTCTCAACCTCCTTTTAAGCCGCACGTTTCTTAAAGGATATATTAGCTAGGAACGCATAGAATACCCTTTAATTATACTAGATTAATATCTACTAAGGACCCCCTAACCAAATCGTCTATAATATAGGAAAGAACTTCTTATTTATAGAGTTTTAATAATAAATAAAGGCAATAGTAATTAAGGTTAAGGAAGTCCCTATTAAGGCATATAATAGTATTAGAAAAGTAGAGCGATATTACATGCTATTATACCACGCATATAAGATTATCTCTTTAGAACTAGAGGACGCTAGTAAAGAACTTACCTTATAAATAGCTATTAAAGCTATTAACGATTCTGCTAGCCCGGATAGACTTGTACCCACGTTACTAGTCTTTAGCGCCTACCCTTAAATAACTAACAATTCTCCACCATCTCCCTCCATTGTGTAATGGGCTAAAGCTATTTATAAAGCAATAAAGGAGGTCCAACGTCTCTACGCCACATACTAGGTTAACAACGCACTAGGAATAAGAAATGGCCTAAATACCTTAACTATACTTAATCTGCCACTCCAATCTAAGGTACGCGTATGGCGTAAAAAGGGAGAATAGTTAGGCCTATATTAACTTATTATAATTAATGGTTAAACTTGCACTATTTAGATGCCTTACAAACCCACTTAATTCTATTTAACTATTATTAAGCCTTACTATAAAGATAACAGTTTTAAGCCTTTATAGGATACCCCAGAAGATGCCCTAAAGAAGAACTATGATTAACGTGCTCTAGAAGGCGGCTACGATCCTAATATAATTATAGTAGATATGCCGCAACCACGACGCGGTAGAGGTTGCCTAAAGGGATCACGAAATTGCCAACACCTTATTAATTTTAAAGAGCAATTTGTTACCGCCATTAAGAATAGAGTTAAGTTATTAATGGCCTTTATAACAGCTAAGGAGAAGGCTGACTTTAAGCTCGCAAAACAGCTTTAAAAGGAAGGTTGTATTATAACTCCTAGAGCTCCTTTCCAAGCATCTAATAAGCAGGAGATTAATAGTCTTATTACAAGAGGAGTCTTTAAATTTAAGAAGTATAACCCTACTAAGTTTAATAGAGTTCGCATCTTTAAGTTAAGAATAGTTAATAAAATTAAGGGCAAAGCTACTAACACCCTATTTAAGAAATTAAGGCTTATTATCTAAGGTTACAACAATAATGGTAAGGAGGTAATTCTTATATAATTTCTTATAATTTAACGAGCTAGTTAGCGAGTTATTATTACGCTGGCTCCCTCCTTAATAAAGAATAGAATAGCGGTTTATTTATAAGATATTACTTAGGCCTATATCTAATTAGAGACGCACCTTTAGCGCCTAATATTAGCATACCTTCTAGAGCAAATTTGCCACTAATATCCCGAAGATACGATTATGGTTATACTTAAGCCATTATATAGAATTGCAGAGGTAGGAACTCACTAGTAGGCTACCTACAGCAAGCACTATAAAAAGAAGCTTTTAATAACTACTTTTATATTTAACCCCTACTTCCTTATCACAACTATAGGAACTCCATTTAGAATCATCGGCATGCAAACTAACAATATAATTATCTTAGGAGACGACCAATTCTTAGCTCTTAAAGAAGATGAGCTAGTAAAGGCAAATCTAATAGCAAAGCTAAAGGAAAAGCTTAATTTAACAACACCATTGCCCTTTAATAGATGCATCCTCTCCTTAAACAAGGATTCCATTACTTTACGCCAGAAGGGTTAAGGTAAAAAGATTAACGTTATTAACGTTAATTCTCTAAAACAAGGATACATGGAGCAACGCGCTTATAGAGCTTATATTGCTTCTATCTGTTAACCCAAGGCCTCCTTTAATCTCTCTATTACCGCTTAGCACTAGGAACCAACTAAGGATAACATTCTTGCCCTAAATAAACGTTTTTCCTGGCAAATAAACCATCTTGATTGGGGACTACTCTATATACCTATTAATCTTCCCACCACTAAGCTCTTCGTATTTGTTAATAGATTATTTATAAACAACAAAGATTTTAGCTCCTAGCTAGGATATAAAATTATTATTGCAAACAAATCTACCAGAGAGAATGACTTTATAATCCATAGCAATCTTATCTATTAGAGCTTAACTAAGAGTAAGTGCGTTACTTAAAGCGTTCTAGCGTCAGAGATATATAGAATAGTTAGCGGAGTTAATATAGTAATCGCAATTGGAACTACCCTAAAGATAATTATAGATTAACTCAAACTTCCCATTATCCCTATAATCATATACACCAACTTATATTCCCTCTATAAGTGTTTAGTCAAGCTTAGTACTACAAAGGAAAAGCGCCTTATAATCGATATTATAGTACTTCGGCAATTCTATAAGCGTTAAGAACTCTTCAAGATTTAATAGATTAATGGCCAAGATAACCTAGCAGATGCGATAACAAAGGCAAACCCAAATAAGGCACTAGAGACATTTGTTAATATAAATACTCTATATATACGAGTTAAAGGTTAGGTTAAGAGGGAGTAGGAGATATAGCAAGGGCCGCTAAGGCATAAATATTACTGGCAGAACTTGGCAGAATATAGCTGACAGAACTTGGCAGAATACGGCTAGCAGAATTTGGCAGAATATTATAGCTGGCAGAATATAGCAGAATACGGCAAAATACAGCAATATAGCGGGTGCTAGCACCGTCACAGCTTGATTGCGTTATTTGTATATAGATAGCAACCATAAAAGAAAGGTTGCCAGTGTCGGGAATAAGGCACGTAGTTGTCACGTGCCGCCGCGGCACTAGCGTAGTAAGGAACCTTAGGTTCCTCACCCTTCCTCATTTTCTAGATAAAAAAGCTTTTTAACCAACATTACTGTAACCTACTCGAGTAGTCGTTATTGGTAAGTCACCCTGTGTGACCAACAATATTAATTATATATAAAATAATTAGGTATTATTATTACTAGTTATATGGTTTATATATAATATAATACTATAAAAAGGAATAGATATATTACCATTTAAGGCAAATTATAGATATAAGCTAAGAATGTTATTATTGCTATAATAAGTAAAGAAGATAAGTAATATAGCCAAGTAAAGAATGGAGAACTTAATAAATCTTTATAAATACCTTATAGAAACAGCTAAATTAGCATAAGAGAGAATAAAAAAAATACTATAATGTTAAGAGATTTAAGGGACTAGATCTTAAGGAGGGTGATAAAGTATAGTTACTATATAAATTTTTTAAAAGTTAACAACTAAGCAAGAAATTAGACTATATTAGACTAGAACTATTTATAATTAAAGTAAAGATCTTAAAAGTTATGTATAGACTTAACTTACTAGTAAAGATAAAGATCTACCTTATATAGCATATTATAATATTAGAACTAGTATATAGGAATATTAAGCTACTAGTTTATAAGGCAAATATATATAAAGGATAAGAAGAGGACAAATAGGAGGTTTTAAAGATTATTAGTTATAAGGACGTTAATAATAAAACATAGTATAAGGTTAAGTAGATAGGCTATAATAAGACTACCTAGGAACTACTAGATAATCTAAAAACGCTATAAGAAAGGCATAGGAGTATTAAAAGAAATTAAATTAGGCAGTATTAATAAAAAAAAGATTAGTGAAAAATGAGTCATTTAAAGGAGACCTAAGCGAAGTAACTATTATGTTACTTAGAGTTTTTTCTACCTCTATTAGACACAAATCCTTTTTTATCTTCTTTTATTTTATAAAGACTGTTACGGACAGCTTAAGTACAATATTACGACTACTTGAAGAAGAGTCGGCGGAAGCTAGTTAGTTAATACAGGCATAGTCTAGGATAGATCCGGTGGAACCATATAACGAGGGATAGTAGCCGAGGTCACGTAATGTGATCTATATAATCTATATAATCTATATAATCTGTAACGGAGTAGACAGAGCATACATACCTTATAAAGCGAAGGGATTTCTTAGGCGTATGGTTGTGTATTTAAAGGACCATAGTCCCTACTTAGATAGTTCTCTCTTTATAGTGAATCTTAGAATATAATTAGAGTTAATCTATTAGGCAACCACTCCACTAGTTATTATTACGTTGTTAACTTCTTATTTACCTACACACCTAGCCCAATAATAGGACCCACTGTAGTTCTTACTACAAGGTTCCGTTATATATTTACTACCTAGTTACAGTATTAATAAAGTTGAACAATATGCCACCCAAAGCACTAGTCGCGATGCCATTAACGGCAATAACTACCTTAGGATTAGGCGATACTAGTATAGCAGATACAGACTTATAAGTAGTTATAAGAGGTCAGTTACAGGAAATAGTTAATCGCTTATTAGATAATAATAGGATACTTAAGGAACGCATTAATGGAATTAGCGTAGTAAAGGTTAAGTTACCATTAATTAAACAATTCTTAGGAGAAAGGTTAAAACTTAAAGAATTCCTTACGCAAATACACTTTAAGGTCATATAGGAAGGAGCAAGGTTAGTAACACCTACAGATTAAGTAGCGTATGTAGAATTGTTCTTAATAGGAAGAGCACTGGAATAGTTTAAACCTTACCTTATAGAGATATAAGTTAGTAGTATAACAACTACTAACTAAGACGTACGGTTTATATTTACTAGTTAGAACAGGTTTATAGAAAGACTAATATAGATATTTAAAGACCTGAAAGCATTAACTATAGCAGAATAGAAGCTTTAAAACTTAGTATAACATTCTTCAGCAATTAAGTATACGATATAGTTTTAGACACTCGTAATATAGGTTAAGTGGAATAATAAGGCGCTTATAGCATAGTATAAATAGGGACTTAAGGTTAAAGTCTAGAACATAATTATCCTAATAAAAGATATAAAAAGTCTATAAGACTTAATAGATTAGTTAATAAAGATTAATAATAGGATTTATTAAAGGGAATAAGCTAAAAAAGGGTAAGACAGAGTTCTATAGTTATATAAGGCATAGAGTACGCATTGGCAAACATAGAGCTAAAAACTATAGAATGGCGCAGAGCTAATAGACCTAAGTGGTACTAAAGAATCCAAAAGATAGATAAAGAAACTATAGAAACCTAAAGGTTAAGGATTAAGTAATTATAGGACTAAGGAGTAGAGGCTAAACTAGGGATCTTAGCAGTAGAAGATATTTAGGCGGACTCTATAATAAGAAAAATGGTTTAAAGATAGAGCTTATATAAATTACGGAAAACAAGGTTATTTCGCTAGAGACTATAGAGGTAGTTAGAGTAACCACGTAGTAAAGGGTACTAGGTTATTAGAGTATAATAACGCGGATATAGGGATATTGCGTAGAACTAAGAAGTGTTTAATTAAACACTTTGCGTTTTATTATAATAACGTATACCAAATTTATAAGGACGCTAAGTATAGCGCAAGCTATTAGCCGTAAGAGCTAAAGTTAAGAGGACTTAAAGAAACCAAAGAGTTAGATAAAGAATAGGATTAACTTTATAAGCTAAATTAAGATATTAAAGTAACGTGCGGATAAAGATTAGCAATAATAACAATAGAGTTAGAGTACTTATTAATTAACAGTAATAAGGAAGAAAAGGAGGCTAACTAGAAGCACTTATACCTTAAAAACGCAATAGAAGTAGAGACTAAAACTACTATAAAACGCGGATCAGTAACGGGTATTATAACACCATTAAATACAGCATCTATTACTTTATAAGACGGAAGGAGTAATATCTAGAGATAATTAAGTAAGCAGATAACTACTAGTGCTAGCTTACCACTTATAAAAGGTAAAAGGCCATAGGTCTAAGATTCTTATAAAGAAATAAGGAAGGCTCTAGACTTATAAGACGTAATAAGGATAGCTTAAGACCCTATAACAAACAAAAACCGATAGAAAAGAGTAGTAATTTAGTTTAGTAACAAATGAATAAGTACAGGACGTAAGTTTAAGAACTATAAGTTTGGGGAACAAATAAGAACATTAGTAGGAAACTAAGATTTTAAGAAACAAATAAGGACTATAGCAGTTCTAGGTAAATATAGTGTTTAGCCTAAAGATTAAAAAGTTAATACTAGGATAGAGAAGTAAGGTAACTTTAAAGATCTAGCTGTAAGACGCAGAAAATAAGAAACTATGGATAAGTTTAGAGCAAGAATTATTACATAGCAAGAGCAAAAGCTAAATAGAAGGTCTATAGCAGGTTGTATAAGGGATAGAGCACCTATATAAAGAGTCACTAATAGGCCTAGCGCAGGGACGCCTAAAGTAAAGTAGTTAAACGAACTAGAATAAGAAGAGGATCTAGATATTCTAGTTAGGTTCAAAGAAAGACATACTAAAGGATATTATAACGCAGTAATAACAAGGTACTTTCTTATAGATAGACTATACACACTAAACCAGTTATACGGAAAGTGGTATAGGCAACGACATAATAATAAATAGGAAGACTTTTATATATAGCTAGATAAAAAAGTTGTTTAAGACTAACCTATTATAGAAAAACGTATAAGTTATATTAAAGGAGCGTTAATTATAATGTTAAGGAACCTAAAAGAGGAATCTAGGGACTAGAGAGGAAAACAATAAATCTTAGTACCTATAGTAGAAATACCAGTAGTTAAGTTAACTAGGTATTAGTTTAAACTTAAGAATAAAAATAAACTAAGAGTTAACCTAAGTCACCTAGCGTATTATACGTTATTATAGATAGCTTATGTGGATAACGTATATAATATATATAGGGCACTAAAAGATAAGAACCAAAAGTACCTAGTAAGGATATATTAGGCACTAGAGGAAAAATGGTTTAGAGACGCTAAGTATATGCATAGATAGCACCTAGTAGAAGTATAGAGTTAAGGGGACCTAATACTTTAACCAGGAAGATTCCTTACGGAAGAATACCTAGATAGATAATAGTGGTAGGACTATCTAGAGAATACTTATCTATAGTATATAGAGGAAAATAAATAAACTAAGTATTAGCTAAAGATAGACTAAGTATAGACAGGATCTAGCAGCTAATAGTTAGGAAAAGGGGAGGCCTATAGAACTAGAGGGAACTAGTAGTAGAGCCTTAGACCCTTAAAGGAATTTAAGGATAATACCTAAATTTAAGAATTAAATAGCAAGATTAACAGTTTGAAGTACTAGTAGATAGTGGAGTAATAAGGAACCACGTGTCACTAGTAGTAGTAGAAAAGATAAGGTTACTATATAGACAAAAGGAACACCTATATCTACTTATAACAATTTTAGGAGATCAGATAGCCTATAGAGGAGGTATTATTAATCTTAAAACAGGACCTATTTAGTTAACTATTAAAGGGAGGCCAGTTAGAATGTCTTTTAATATCTTACTATTAGGAAAAGATAAGGTAATACTAGGAATACCTTAGTTACAGAAATACAATCTAAGGATTAATTGGGTTATAGGTTAGGTTAATATTAGAGATACTTAATAATGTAAAGTATAATAGTAAACTAAGTTAGTATAGTACTAAGTTAGAGCGACGTATAAAGAGACTAAGTAAGGCTTAAGTTATATACCAAAGAAATACCACAAGTATGGCAAAAATTTATGGTTACTAGAAAGTAAAAAGCTGTTAAAGTATATAGTATAGGACTATAAAATAGAGTTAGAAGAGGGAATAAGTCTAAGGTTCTTTCTAATTTATAAGCTTACTAAAACAGAGTTAGTAGTATTTAAGGAGTTTGTCTAGGAGAACTTATAAAAGGGATATATTAGACTATTACAGTTATTAATAGGATATCTAGTACTGTTCATCCTAAAGAAAAACAGAAAACTTAGGATATGTATTAACTATAAATAGTTAAACAGCATTACTAGAAAGGATAGGTATCCTTTACCCTTAATTAGCGAAATCTAAAATAGGATAGGTAACGTAAAGATCTTTATAAAGATAGATCTAAGATAGGCGTACCATTAGATTAGGATTAAGGAAGGCAATAAATAGAAGGCAGCTTTTAGGTTAAAGGAAAAACTATATAAGCCATTAGTTATACAGTTTAGGCTTATAAACGCACTAGTAATATTCTAAAAATAAATTAATAATGTATTAGGAGAACACCTTAATAAGTTTATTATAGTATACCTTAACAATATTATTATCTACTTAGAGAGTAAAAAAGAACATAAGGAATATATTAAGTGGGTCTTAAAGAGACTATAAGAAGAATAGATGCTAATAGCAATTAAGAAATATAAGTTCTTTATAAGGAAGACTAATTTTATAGGATTTATTATTAAACTAGGAAGAATTAGTATGGACCCAAAGAAAGTTAAAGCTATAGTAAGTTGGCAAGAACTAAAGAACGTTATATAGTTAAAATCGTTCCTAGGGTTTTGTAACTACCATAGAAGGTTTATAGTATAATAGTTAAAGAGCATTAAGCCATTCACAAGGCTAATAAAGAAAGAGGAACTATAGGTATAGGGAACAGAGTAAAAGAAGTTGTTTAAGGAACTTAAGGAATTATTTACCTAGGAACCAATTTTTAAGATCTACCAACTAAAGTTAAAAACAGTTATTAAGATAGATGTATTAGACTTCGCACTAGAAGTATATTTGCTATAGAAACATTAGAACGTATAGCATCCAGTAATATATTATAGTTAGAAGATAACACTACTAGAACTAAACTATAACATCTATAATAAGGAATTATTAGGTATAGTTATAGTATTAAAGAAATAGAGAGCATTCTTATAAGGCATAGAGAAACCGTTTATAGTTAAGATGGATTATAAGAACCTTATAGGATTCCTAATAATAAAGGAACTTAACCAAAGACAGGTTAGATAGGCGGAAATGCTTATAGAATACCATTTTAAGATTTAGTATACCAAGAGTACAGATAACGCACAAGTAGATACTCTAAGTAGGAAAGCTAAACTATAAAGTAACAAAAAGCTATTAGGGGCTTTACTATAAAAGAATTAAAACGGATTAATTAGGTATAATTACCTAAAAATTATAGTAACCAAAGAAGGTCAGATCTATAAATTACCTAAAAGTAATTAGACATAGAAGATCTAAAAGGCATAGGCAGAGGATTTAGATACGGAACAGTATAAGAATAGAGAAGTAACCTATATTCTAAGGTCTATTACAAAAGAGTTTATTAAGTTATTCTATAGGGGACTAACTTAAGAACACAATGGAGCTATAGGCTTAGTGTTAAGACTTTAAGAGGAGTATATTATTTAAGGAATCTAGGGACTAGTAAGATAAGTTATAAAAGAATATTTAGATTTCTAAAGAAACAAACCGACAAGGTATAAGCTATATAGAGGGCTACAACCTATTAAAACACCAGAAAGACCATAGGAAGTTATATTATAGGGTAAGATTACAATACGATCTTAGTAATAGTGGACAAGCTTATAAAGTAGGGGTACTTTATAGCGTGCATAGAGGAAATGTTAGTAGAAGATATCGCTAGAATCTATATTAAGGAAGTGTTTATAAGACACGGAGCACTAAGTAAGATTATATTAGACAGAGATCTAAGATTCGTAGCAGCATTCTAGGAGGTATTCTTGGCGAAATAAGGAGTTTACGCAGTAACCTTAACAGCGTATTATCCGCAGATAGACGGATAAATAGAAAAACTAAACTAGACACTAGAACAGTATCTAAGGCACTATATTAATTATATATAGAATAATTTGGTATTATTGTTACTAATTATATAGTTTATATATAATGCAACACCACAAGAAGGAATGGGAACATCACTATTTAAGGCGAATTATAGATATAAGCCAAGATCATCATTATTGCCACGTTAAGTAAAGAAGACGAGTAGCACAGCTAAAGAAAGAATGGAGACTTTAATAAATCTTTATACAGACCTTAAAGAAACAGCTAAACTAGTACAAGAGCGAATAAAAAGGTACTATAATACTAAGAGATTTAAGGGACCAGATCTTAAGGAGGGAGATAGAGTATAGCTACTATATAAAAATTTTAAGAGTTAATAACTAAGCAAGAAGTTAGACTATATTAGACTAGGACCTTTTAAAATTACGTAAAGAATTTTATTAGTTACGTATAAGCTAAACCTACTAGCCAAAATAAAAATTTACCCTATATAGTATATCGCAATGCTAGAACTAGCACACGGGAATGTTAAGCTACCAGTCTATAAGGCAGACATGTATAGAGGGCAAAAGGAAGACAAATGGCAAGTTTCGAAGATCATTAGTTATAAGGACATAGATAACGAAATATGGTATAAAGTAAAGTGGATAGGCTATAGTAAGACTACCTAGGAACCACTAAGTAATCTAGAGAACGCTATAGGAAAGGTATAGGAGTATTAGAAAAAAGCAGGTTAGGGAGCATTAAAAAAGGATCGCTAAGGGATAAGTTACCTAAGGGGGACCTAAGAGGAGCAATTGCCGAGCTACTTAGAGTTGTTTCCCTTATAGGAGGAAGGTCTGTTCTTTTATTACCTAACTTAGACAAACCCTATTAAACAAGTTTCTACTCCTTAGAATAAACCTTTTTACGCATCCTCTTAAGACGAAGAAGACGCGCCGAGGCAGACAAGTACGCCTTATAAGTAGCATAAGTACGCTAAAGCTCTGCGAGGGAGGTAGAGAGCTTATTATTAAGCTTCGCAGTGGCAGATTAAATACAAGACCCTATAATAAGTTACTTAGGGAACCCAAAGACTATTAAGAGTTATAGGACGCGCATACTTAGCGTTAAAGATAGAGCGAATATCATAGAACAATTAAATGTTTGCTTTAGTGCACTCCAAATAAAAGGATAGTTGTTAAGTAGTAGGACTCGCTAGCGCAATATAGACTAACCCCTCTTTTACGCAATAAGAATATAGAGACGGCATTATCTCACCTAGAGATAGTATTGCAGCAATGGTACAAGACCGACGAGCCGTAGAAAAAGAAGAAGATGCTTTAGGTATAATAAGTAAGGATATTAACTAGATTAATTAAACGGATATTATACCTCTAGTAGACGACTTAGAGATATTAGAAATCTTCAAGGACGAAGATAAAAAGGAGGGAGATAGTGTTATGGACAGCTTAAGTATAATATTACAACTACTTGGAGAAGAGTCGGCGGAAGCTAGTTAGTTAATATAGGTATGGTCTAGAATAGATCTAGTGGAACTATATAACAAGGAATAGTAGCTAAGGTTATATAATGTGATCTATATAATCTATATAATCTATATAATCCGTAACGGAGTAGATAGAGCATATGTACCTTATAGAGCAAAGGGATTTCTTAGGCGTACGGTTGTGTATTTAAAGGACTATAGTCCCTACTTAGATAGTTCTCTCTTCGTAGTGAATCTTAGAATATAATTGGAGTTAATCTGTTAGGCAACCACTCCACTAGTTGTTATTATGTTATTGACTTCTTGTTTACCTATACACCTAGCCTAATAATAGGACCCACCGTAGTTCTTGCTACAAGGTTCTGTTACAAAGACCCTACTTAGCAAGATAAAGTTCCTTTAAATAAACCTTTTTATAACCCTTTTTAAGACGGACTAACTAAACAGAGGCGTTTATTTAATTCTTTAAGGTTTTTTATTTATAAATAGAGGCAGTAAAACAAAGAGAGACAGCTTCTAATTCCGCTATATAGGCACAGCGCAGTTTTTTAAGGGCAGCTAATAGCTTACTATTAAGCTTTTTAGTAGCAGACTAAATCCAAGACCCTATAATAAATTTAGTAAGGTACTAGACGCCTATAAATAATAATAAGACGTATATACTTAGCGTTAGAGATAGATTAGATATTGCAGAAAGACCATATATTTAATTTTATATATTTAGTATAAAAAGAAGGTTAGTAACTAGATGAAGCCGTAATTATAATATATACTAACTTCTTCTCCGCATAACATGAATAAGATAGTATAATTTCACCTAGTAAAAGAATCGTTAAAATTATATATATATAACGATTAGATATAGAGGATCTAATAGGAGATATTAAAAATAATAAAAGTTACTAAATTAAAGATGGGAATGCTATACCTTTAGTAAACAACTTAGAGATATAAGATATCTTTAAGGATAAAGATAAAAAAAAGAGGGAGATAGTATTACGGACCTTAAATTAGCAGTAGTACGGCTACTAAAAGAGGATATAAATAGACTAACGGGTTGGCCACTTAAACGAGACAGCCATCCATTTAAGATAGTGCACGGACCTCCTACCAAAATCAAAATCAAAACATCAAAATACTCCTTTACTACACCACTATTATGTCCTCTACCACCCCCAAATCGCTATCACTTAGCATGGAAGATCGTATGCAAATTGTTCTTTAATTACTAGAAGCCAATCCTAATCTATCTAGCCGTAAACTTGCCAATATATACAATCTGTTGCCTTCTTCTATTTACCACCATTATAACAGCTACTAATTAAGCAAGGAGTATTACTAAAAGCTTTAAAAGCTCTCGGTTATTAAGAAGTCCTCTTTAGTTAAATGGATTAATACAATAGGAGCTTAGGGCTGGCCACTTTAAATTTAACACCTTAAATCTATAGCTAAAAGTATCCTTACTGCGAAGAAATGTCCTCTAGAGCTTAGTATAAAAACTTCCTTACCCGACACCTAGAACTTTAAGCTTAATTTACCTAAGGTCTTAATTAAAAGCGAAAGAATTCTAAAGATCCAAAAATTATTTAGAAATAGTTTAACCTCTCTAAAGCTACTATTGCCAAGTACGCGATTCCCCTAAGTAATTAATATAATATAGATAAGAAAGGAATTGTAATAGAGGTAAGCGATAAGGTTAAGGTGCTTATTCCTTAATTAGAGGCTTAAGCCTTTATTATAAAGCTAGGTAATCGCGACTAGGTGTCTATTATTAAGTGTATAGAAAGTTAATATTAATTACCTCCTTACCTTATATTTTAGGGAAAATAAGTATAACAATCTTGGATATTACCCAAACTTAATTATAAGACAGTAATTTAAGTAAGCGATTTAGGGTAGACAAATTTGTATATTATAGTTAATTAATTAAAACACTTTAATTAATATATAAAGCCATAACTTTAGGAAATCTATTACTTATTAATTCTTAACGGATATAAGAGCTACGTGTTAATACAGTTTGCTAAGTATTGCGAGACTTATAAGATTATCCCTCTTTATCTACCACCTACTTTAACACACCTACTTTAACCCCTAGATGTTGGTATATTTAGTCCTTTGGCAAAAGCTTATAAAAAGCGCCTTTACAACTTTGCCTTTTATAGAGCTATTAATATTACTAAGCCTAAGTTCCTTAAGTATTACCAAGCTGTACGATATAAAGCTATATCACCCACTAATATAGTAAGTGCATAGTGAGTAACAGGCCTTCTACCGTTTAATCCTTTAGTTATTTTACAAAAGATTTAGCTAACGGCTTAACTAACGACTTAGCCAACGACTCCTTATATAAGCTTTACGGACAAGAACGGCCATCAATTTGATATACCTATATCTCCTTCTATAGAGGAGAGACTTACGGCTATATTTAGGCAGCTTTTATAAGGTGCATCACCCTTTTATTCTAAAGTTATGCATAATATTTAGCAGTTTACCTTAAGTACGGTAGCTAATAATACAATCCTTAAGTGAATGAATTAAGAGCTTCTTAAAAAGCTGAAGAAGTAGTGTTATAGTAAGACAAAAGCTGCATATGTGAAGGCGCGAGTTCTGTCTATAGCTGAGGCTTAAAAGAAAAATAAGGAAAAGCTTTAAAAGAAACAGGAAGAGGCTATAGAAAAGGAAAGAAGGGCTATACTATAAGGAGTTATTACCTTTATAAAGAAAGTTTGAAAGGAACTACTAATAGATTATAGTGTATTTATATAATAGGGTAGATTTAGGTTGTTAATTTTGAAATCAAATTGATCTTGATTTTGGCGAGAGTCCATATACTATCTTAAATAGGTGGCCAGACCTACGGAGGATAAATTATCCTATCTGGCCGGGCGGATAATAATTATATCCGAGGATAGCCCGGATATTAGATAATATCCAGATAGTATTTAGATATCCGTAAAATTTTAACTATAAACTATACCTTTACCCCCTATTATATAACGCTATAAATATAGCTAGTGCTAGTAAAAATTACCCTAAAAACTTTAACGATAATAATTCCTTTAAAGTTAATATACTTTCTACCCTATTAAGCAGCGTTAAAACTAAAGCTAATACTAGTTTAATCCTAACTACTTATATAACACAGATCTTAAGATAAGTTTCCTTAATTTATAAATATACTTATATGGCAATAAAGGAAGAAAAGGCTTATATAAAGAAATGCTACTTTTATAAATACTGTCCTTCTTAAGACCTAAAAGGACACTGTTTCTCAACCATTAGATTATAAGGTTATCTTAAAAAATATAATATTAAATAGAATTTAGTAAAGAATTAAGAGTGTATAATATTAAAAGATTAGGGGAAGAGATCTCTTTTAGAACTATATTTAAAGCTTTTAATAAAAGGAGAAGTTTAAGATCTTAAGGGTAAGGTTCTAAAGCGTATAGTATATTAAAATACTATAAAGCAAGCACTTCTAGATCTAATTATTATATAATGGCTTCCCTTCTTATATATAAAATGGCTAGAGTTTTATACTTTTATAAAAGCATTAAATTAAGAAGCACCCTTAATTATATCTATATACTACTTAACAATTACAGCCTAGATTTTTAAATACTTTACTAAGAGTTAAGATATTATATAAAAAGTACTTAAATCTATAAAAATTAATATTTACCTTCCTATGGATATTTAAACCTTTTTAAGTCATTCCCTTTTTCTTAGAATTTATGCTAGCTTTATTAATATCTAGGATAAATATTAGAACCCCTTAATTGCCCTTTATATAGTATCTAGTTAAAGTAGTATAGATTAATAGGAGGCGCTTCGTCCAGTTTTTATTAAGTATAGCATTAAAATAAAGATTGGAGCTTTTATTGGCGATAATACTAGATTAAATAATGTTCTGTATTATATAATTAGCTAATAGCTTAGCCTTAAGTATAAAATTAACTGGATTATAATGTATTAAAGAATTTGCTGTTAGGGGTATGTTATTAATTTTATTATTTAAGCCTTTCTATTTAGTTTAAAAAAGGATAAGAAGCTTATAGACTTATATAATAAAGAGGATAAGGAATAGGATAAAGAAGAAGAGAAAAAAGAAGAAGAAGTTGTATAATAAGTACTACCACTAGTTAAAAGAGAAAAAAAGAAGGATAAAGAATTAGAGCTAGTATTAGATAAAAAGCGTAAAAGGGTTTAAAATATTTAAAATATTATAGGGCTAATGGTAAAGCTTTATAACTATATTATTTATATCTATAGCTTAGCTAACCGTATAATATAGTTTATTAAATATACTAGTAAAATGGTTCCTATTAATAATTATATAAGATAGAATAGCTAGTTTCTTATACTATGTATAGCTCTAGAGGATAAGGTAAAGGCTAGGCTTTAACTCCATATAGAGCACTATAAGGATAACTTAAAAGATAATATCCTCTTAATAAGTAAATGGATACATTTTTATATAATTTATAATTTCCTTTAGTCTTTCTATAAAGTAACTCTATTTTTTTAAGGAGATTATATAATACTAGAGAGAGTTCTAAAATTAGTTAATATTTTTAAGGATATAATATAGACCGCATTAGTATATTATGTGATACTCTTAATATTTCTTTAGCTAACTTTTCTATAGGTAATAGCTACTAAGGCTAAGGATAAGTTTATAACTCCTTAACTCTAATATACTAAGGAAAAGCTTATAAAGTATATTAAGAAGCTAGATAATTCTCCCTACTATTTAGCGGCATAAGTTCTTAACCTAGAGTATTATACGGCTTTCTTAAAAGATTAGAACAATTATATTACCATTAAAGGAGAAAAGAAGCTTTTTAGCATATAAAAGCTCTAGGAGAGATTCCGCGAGAGAGTAATACTTTTAGGTTTAACTATATTCTACACAGCTAAGAAAACTTAAAAGTTGCCTTTAGAGTTTAAAGAAAACCTCTCTACCTTCTATAAGGCTCGTCTTTAGTATTATTTAAAATATACTTATCCGCAGAGTCTAGATAAGTTTAATACCTATATTAATAAGAATCTAATTATACTTAATAGCTATATAATAGCTATTTAATAGTAGAACTAACCTCTTTAGTATATAAATTTTCTATAACTCTTATAGCCTGTAATTAAAGTTCTTTTAATATCTAGAATAAGTAATAAGCTAGAGAAAGTATTTTTAGGTTCTTAATATTGCGTTCTATAGGATTGTATAAGTACTACTCTATAAATACTTAAGGCATTAGAATGTGTAAAGGACTAGGCAGCTTATAAGATTCTAAGTATTCTCTTATAGTTATATAAGGGAAAGTATATAAGGGGTATGTTATATAATACTAAAGGGGGGAAGAGGGGTATATAAATAAAATAATTTTAGGTAAAAGGTAACTACTAAAGGCGTATAGGTAGCGTAGGTAAATATATACTAACTTTAAACTTAATAGATTATAAGTTTAGATCCTACTAATGTTGTCCTTTATTAGGAATTGGGAAATATAATTATTTAGTATACTTCCCGTCCTATTATATAAGAGATTCTCTGGCAATATTACCATACTATAAGTAAACTCCCCTCTCTATATAATATACCTATATAACTAACTACTCTTAGGATAAGTAGAAGAGGGTAGAAGCTTTACCAGTAATTAATATAGAGGCTTAGGTAAGGGGTGTGTTAAAGAGGTAGGTATAGATAGGGAGGGCCTTATATATAAATGCAATTCTAATTTAGAGCTATAGGTCTCTAAATATAATTATAAGTAACCTATATTACTTATATAAGGTAGAAAGCTAATTAATACTAGCCTTGTAAGGCTTATATAGCGACTCTATATTATCTAGTAGGCCCTTGCCCCTTTACTAAATGTTAAAGTCTCCTAGGGTTCTATAGTGGGTGCTATAGAAATTATAAGTGGCGGGATTATAGGGCTTAATGCTCGTTGTATAATATAAATTCTTAGCCTATAATGGCGGTAGTGGGAGTACTAGAGGGTAAGAATCGGATTGTGGAACTGGAGGATAATAAAAAGTAGATAAAAGTTACTAAATTTAAACTGCTAGGTCTCCTCTCTTTTTTTATATTTTTATTTTATTTTATAGTATTTTATATAAAGAGAAGTATAAATAAAAAAGGTAGAAAGGAGATATCTAATTAGTAGGAAAGCTAAAGGTATTTGCTAGAGCTTTATATAGAGCTTTATATAGAGCCTCCGCAAAGCTTTACGTAGAGCCTCTACACGTAAAGCTTCGTGTAGAGCTTTGTGTGGAGCTTTTGCTAAGCTTTAGTAGAGCTTTATATAGGTAAGCCTTATTCCACAGATCTCTTATAAGCTTTATATCTATATAATATTACCTATCCTTAGGATATTTAGATAAAAGTAGTACTATTTTAAAGCGCTTTATAAGCTCTATAAATCCATACTAATAAAAAAAAATTTATTTAATATTAGGGGGTGTATTATAAGTGTAAGTATATTAGGGGTTTTTGCTAAGACTATCTAAAGACTATCTAGATAGTCTCTGGATACTATTAGCTAATAGGTCTATTATCCAAGAGGGCTATCCGGCCTATCCTCTGCAGGTCTGTGGGTAGCTATTAGGTATAGGCAAATAAGTTATAGCACACTTTTTTTTGGCCTATACGAAGAACAACTGAGGTTTAACAACTACACTTTGAATAAAATTTTCTAAAATTTCATATATAAAGCCCGTTAATATCTTTATACTTTGCATAAGTTTTTTTAAAATTCTACCTCTTACCAGCTTTGCAGAATTTAACTTTAAAGAAGCTGTTTAGTAAGAAAGTGTGTTATAACTTATTTGCCTATATCTGCTGTCTCGTTTGGATGACTAACCCATTAGTAGTAGAAACGTAGGAGGCGCTAAAACTAGTTAAACTATAGGATAAGGGGTAACTAAGTTATATAATAGGTTATATTACTAGTTTAGTATATAGGATCTGTGGGATCTGTAAAGAATATTACGTACTAAACGTACCTTATATACCTTACGTACTTAATATTTCTTAGGCGCAGTATTATATATTTAAAGGACCACAGTCCCTACTTAGATAGTTCCTTTCTTTATAGTAAATCTTAGAATATAATTAGAGTTGATTTATTAGGTAATTACTTTACTCGTTATTATTATATTATTAACTTCTTATATATCTATATACCTAGCCTATTAGTAAGTCTACTATAGTATTTCCTATAAGGCTTTATTACACTTGCTAAAACTTTTTATTATTACTATCTTTCTATACCTGCCTACTTTTTAAAGTATAGAAATCTACTATATTCTTATAAAATCTAAAACTATAAAAATCTTAATTATCTCTCTACTAGAAAATAAAGATTTTATTCCTAAAGAGAGTTTAATATTTAAAAAGATAGCAGGTATAAAGAGATAGGACTCTTTATTATTTCTACCAACTTAGATTATAATAGTATATACTATGTGGTTTATTATCTTAGTTTTAAGGGAATTTTTGTTTTGTTAGCAATCGATAGTTAAAATCGGCTGGGTTCCTTGCCCGCCGAGTTGGCGGCCACCTAGCTAGCTAGGTGGTGTTGGTTAAGTTTACGAAAACCAAAACGTCACGGGTATTCCTATTTTTAAAAATTTAAAGTTTTTTTAGTAAGAAAAGGCCTTTGTAATTATATTGCTGCAGAGTTTTGCGTCAAGCCCTAGCCGCGTACTTTCAAAAAGCTTTGCCCTTTATCTTCTGGCTCGACGTTAAAAAATCGTCCCGTCTAGCTATCTGCAAAGCGCTGGTATACCCACTCGGCGTACATCAGGAGCATGCACATGTAAGCAGAGTTACGCATTAATCTCTATGTCGAAGATCTACCAACATTCTGGATAGCCATGATCTATCCAAGAGCACATTCATTACGCACATTCATTCCAATCCCAAAACGCCAGGCTACTAAACCGATTGAGGTCGTGGATTCCAGTGCTGCCATGGCGCAGCTCGAAGCATACGAATGCCAGACCACTGCCTACCCAAATCATTTCGCCCCCTAAAACTTAGCAGATATAGAAGCTAAGACGGTGGGGAAATGCCACTTAGATCGAAGACGTTAAAAAATACTCGAGCAAATAGGAAATTCATTGTACAACGCGCATCCGCGGGGAAAAATCATAATGAAAGGCGAAAGTCGAGTTGAAGCTCACGCACATTATTACAAGCCATTAAATCCAGAGAATGGTTGGCTCAATGCGTCTCCTCCACCTCAGTAAGCCATCTTCGAATTCCCTCCTTCAGAGTTGAGTCTGCCGTCGGCTTGCTAGCATTCTTACTCTTCCTCTCGCGTATTGAATCTGTATCCGTGCCCTTGTGGTCCTGACTCGCACGCTCAGCAGCGACGCTCTTTACAACCTGCTCTAATGCACTGAGCACAAGTTGTTTACATTCACTCCTTGGGATTTCCGGCCCGGGGGCTGCATCGGAGACAGATCTGCGATCTCTCCTACCACGGCGAGAGCTCGAACGAGATGAGGAAGCAGACTGCACCCGGGATGGCTGACCGCTCTGTGCAAGCACGCGTTCAACAGCATCCACCAGAGTGCCGTCCATATCCATGATTGGTTCTTCAATAAATGTTTCCTCTAGGTGTAGCTCCGTCATTGGCAATGTCGGTGAAAGATTGGATTGTGTGTACGGATTACCATACTGCGAACGAGCAGGACCGGAGATGCCGGGAGTGACACCTGGTTGACTAGGTGTGGGAATGAGCTTAACAAGTCGGTGGAGACGAATGCGTTTGACAGTGAATGTGCGGGTGTCGGCGACTAAAGCTGAACAAACCTCGATCCATTTCTCTATAGGACCTTGTTCAAGAGTGGGGGTTGTTGCGGCAGTGATAGGAGTTGGCTCAGCGCTCATAGCATGTTTGATATCGCGCTCCAGATCGCCGTACGGAGTAACGCCTTGTAGTACGAAATCAGCATGGAACTTTCCTAGCCATCCAGCAACGTTTACGGGTTGTTCAGTTTCCCGGTGAGGAAGAGAAAAGACTGATGATTGATCAAAACTAGACCCTTCAAGACTGGAGACGGAATGATATCCTCCTAGAAGAGGCGATTGCAAAGGAGACCCAAATCCCGGCAGAGGGATATCTACATCAATGACGCCATCATTCTCGTTAACTGATAGCTTTAACGGCGAATCAAGAGGTTTGGGTCGCTCAGGAATTGCTCGGGCGGCAGATGCTGGAACACCGCTAGATCCAAGAGGGCGTTGCTCTGGCGGGCTGTCTGCGGTCTTCATGGCTGATAGGTCAAATATTTCAAGATCATCTCCATAGATTTCGGGGTCTACTTCTAGCTCGTGCACCATTTGCTCAAGTGCATTGCGAGAAGGGTGATCTGCAGGTCGCTTGAAACCCATGCCGGTTATCCCTAGTCCATCGTCTGTTGACTGCAATATATCACTTTGATCGGTCGAAGACTCGCGACGACCACCATTGCTCCAGAAACTCATGAAACTTCCCCACCGACTAGCTGATTGTGAGTCAGTGCTTGGGCTGCTAATATGCCCACTAGAGCTTCGCTGCAGGGTATGCATTAAATTAGCTGATGCTAGACTCTCACTGCTACCAGGACGGTACTCAGTGGTGGGACCAGACGAATTTGTTCGTGGAACGGTAAAGTGCGCAACGGGTACTGCATTTTCTGGGGTGACAGTAGAAGTGGTAGCTGCGCTACTCTTGGATGTTGTCGCGCTGTCAGTCATGGATGGAATGACAAGGCTAGTTCGTATTGACTGGGTTTCCGAAGGATGCCGAGAATGTCGAATGGCTTCCGGGGGATCAGCGACACCAATATCTGGCTTGTCATCGGCCGACTCGAGCGTTGAAAGGCTATTACCTTTCGTGCCAGGAGGCTGCAGCCGCATGTTTGAATAGCTTTGTTTCCCTCTGCGATTGATTGTTCGACGTAAGGACTGTTGTCTTGAGATTGGTACATTTGATGGAGGTGACTGAGAATAAGCGCGAAATGATGCTGAAGTGCTTGGCCTTATCGGCGAAGCGCCATCATACATTGTATGAGAAGATGATGGCAAAAAGGCCGCCAGAAGGAATATCAACCTTCGGGCAGCCATCTTGTCGGTTGACACAATAATTGTGCGACTTGAAATAGTCAAATCTTCGCCAATGTTCGACTTTTGCTGCTCGCGGTGGCGCTTCCGATACCATTTCGGACCTAGAATATTAAGCCACTCAGTGTGGTTTCCGAGAAAGGCCGTAAGCAAGTTGAAAAAGAAGAAATTCTGATCTCTTCCACCAGCCCACCTGCCGAGCCACCTTGCTTCTTCCCGCCAAACGCCCCATCTACCTTGACCCGTTATTACCCGAGGAACCTTCATTCCACGCACCACCCTTTCTCCGGCTAGATCGGTTGCTTTCTTGATATCTCGGTCGAATGCTAGGGCATTAGATTGAAGTCTCAGAGCTCGGCGAGGCTGGAGTTGAAGGGGAGGATCTCGACTGGACGAACGTACTGGCTGAACACGAGGTTGTTGAATGATGGGTGGAGATCCGACCTCTGCGGCTTTAAAGTGGGCAAGAACTCTTTCATGGGTAACAGATTGAAGGCTAGTGAGTGTCCTTGTAATAACATCCCAATGCTGGCCGATTACATCTACACGATCATCAACATCGCTGCTAAGCGAAGTGGATAGTAAGGAATCGACACCAAAATTAGAGTCAACCAGAGCCCAGCCGGCCCGTCGGTCAGAGTCAAATGAAGAACCGAGTGAATCATGGCCGTGTGTAGGGGCTGTCGTCTGGCTGCTCATCTTTTGGCCTGGATGGCTGGGGCGAGAAGGAGGTCGAGCAGAAATGGGTGAAGCCACAGGAAGTTGGATAATAATGGTAATAGCATACATTGGCGTCTTTCGCGGTTTTGCTGGCCGCTGTGCTGTCCGGGCTGGCGCTCCTCCAGCGCCGGTTTGAGGAAAGGGGAATCCATTGCCCTTTCCTAGCGAGTTCTGAGGTGTGGGTGTGTGAATATTGACTGAATCTAGTGGCTGATCTTCATCTGGAAGTGTTACGGAGAAAGTACGAGTAATCAGTATAGTTCGTCTTCGTGGCTCCCTTGACGGGATCTCTGGCATTTCCGACACCGATCGAGGGAGCTCTGGAGGCGGATTGGAAGGCGTGTATGACTTTGCTAGGTGGCTCTTCTTTCGACCTTCTGCTCTACCGAGGGAGCTTGTTCCGTCATGGAGGCTGGGGCTGGTGATACCAGGGTCGGCTGCTCTTGAATCCAGTGGGACGATATGAAGCTTGTTGCTTGGACCTCTATAGCTCATCGCAGTGTTTCCAAACATACAATCCAAACATATGTTCACTAGATCCACAGATTCCTTTGTCCTACCCTGAGAATGTTCATCTATATTTGGCATTGAGGATATTGAAGATCCTCGTGTGCGGGCTCGCTGGAAGGCACCAACGGTGGGGGAACGCGGCGTGGTTGTCTCAGATGTTAGAGAGGATCTGCGCGCATGTGTTCCACCGAAAGCTGGGCCAGCCGTGTTCGATCCTCCAGCTCCTCCAAACAACCTAGCTCGCGGGTTTGTCTGCGTTGGTGATTCAGAGCGCGGAGGGCCTGGTTTCGAGTCGAAGAGGACAGTTCTCGGCATAGGACCAGACTCATCTTGGGCTATTATTATTCTAATATCTCTTGAGTGTTCCAAGTCAATTTCCCCTTGCGTCCCATCATACCCATTTCCGGGAGTGATAGCACCAATCGCGGACCCATTCGGAAGAGGATACGGCTGTCCCTCGAGATGGTACAGAGTATTAGCATCGGGGAAAAGCAGATTACGCGTATGAGACTCTTCGGTGACCGATTCGATGAGCGTGGGTTGGCGAGTGACTCCTCTGCGAGAGGGATTGATTGAGTGAAGGAGTTGGCCGAGCATGTTCATGAAGCTGCTCAATCCATGCAGGTCTTAACAGTCGCAAATTTGGAGGCGATATGCAAGTGAAACACCAATATTGGGTGAGGCAGGCTGTCGGACGCCCATGGCCGTGGAGTGGAGCACACACAGACGAGAGGTGTTCTGCTGAAGCTGGAGTGTAATGTCCCGAGGCCGGCGGCTGACTGGCAATGTTGTCACGAGGTAGGCGAAGTAGGCGAAGGCGCAGGCAGCTCGGACAGAAGGAGCCCAGGCGCGATTGTTGGCGGAGAGAAGAAGAATGAGGTCGCGTGGAGAATTTTGGATGTTGTGGGGATGAAAGCGGGTGTGGACAAGCTCGTTGCGCTGGTCTGCTTCCTCGGTGGTTCTCGGGTCTATTTCAAGAGAGGCGGTGAAGCGACGTTCTTCGCCGGACCTGGTATAACAGCAATGCACCATCAGGCCAGAAATTTGCCTCCGAGGATGCAAAACCCCCTTAGCCTGCGTGTTTGCCAGAAGTCAGCGTGATGTGTGCTCTGGGCTATTTATTAGAAGGTGAGACGATTGTTGTTCTAAGCATCTCTCCTGAGCCTTTGTCTGGCTACTCTTGATGCTGCAAAGCCCAGGATTCAAGTTGTTCCACGCAGATCTCGTGGGCTCTCATCCAACAGGCCGATCGCGATCACAGCTCGCTGGAACAAGACTGCTTAGGCTGGAGTCTGCCCGTTCCCTGACGGTCAAGATAGGAAGCCACCGGCAGGGACGAGGTGCTGGAGTTCTGAGAGAGCTCTCGGTGCGGTGATAGGCTGGAAAATCGCAAAAGGGCATAACAACGGCTGACAACTGGTTATCCCTTGACCCGTCAGCGTCCAACCAGTAAGTAGTCCGTGCACGAACACCAGTTTCAAAACAACACGTACACCTATAGATTCCATCAATTAATTACCTACTTTAACGCAAATACAGTTCTACAGGAAGGACAAGTGCTGGCAACCTCATATCGAGCGACTTAACTCCTAAAATTGGGTGTGTATATTAATTTACTATAAAATCAAAAGCTGTATTCCTCAGTACGAGCTTTAAATTCAGCTCGGTTGATTGGCTAGTTTTTATCGATAACCGTTGGACGCGAATTAACGGGTCAAGGGATAGATATCTTAGGTGCTGGGCTAACCGATGCACAGGTGCGTAGAGCCTGAAAACAAAAAATAGGCCAGCAAGCTACAGGTCCTCTGCCTCCTTTACCCGTGTAGCCTCCAGTATAGCCTCCTTCGCCTTCTTCGCAGTTGAAATATTTGCGGATCTACGCCGCGAGCTTTTGCATAGTTTTCTCTAGATAGATAAAGGCCAGAACGCCAGGCAATAATAGCCTTCTGTATCTAATCCTCCCTGCTAATCGGCAGAGGCCACCGGGGCATGGTTGCGTTGGTGGTTATTTTTTGATTGAGGATTAAGCATTAAAAAGTGGGCGAAGTTGTTGATATTTTGATTTTAGAGGCGGCAATATACTCAATTGGGAAGGCGGTAGGCCTAATGCGGAAGGCGGTAAGGCCCCACCGTCATAACCCTAAAGACCGTCATAACCCCGTTGCTCACGTTACGCTAGCTAGGGTGCCTGCAGCATGCTAGCCTAGGCAGGAGCGCCTAAAGCGTCCAATACGAAAAGTCACATTTGCCAAACGAAGGGAGGGCAAACTTAAGGTCGGTAGACGGCTAATTGGTTAAAAGATAGTGGCGTTTTTTAGTATGGAGCCTAGTGATACTTTAGTATTAGTGAGTGCGCCTTCAGTTTGCCCTTGCCGAGTCGCTTACTAAGATAATTTTTTTGCTGTTATAAAGTACCCTATATAATTCCACCAATATTAGTCCAATGTATATAAATAAGGGCTATAAAATAGGCCTCTATTTATAAAATATAGAGTTATATTGGTGGGGTGTGTATTGTTTTGATGGAGGAGTAATACGCGTCGTGCGGCTTAGCGATTTTTACCGATATTTTGAAAACGACAGTTGCAAACCACAATAAGAGTGTTATATCGGCGTTGGGATCTTGCGATGCACGGCCACGTAGACCGGCAATGCCCAAATCATTCCCGTCCTCCCCCCCAAAGAGGCTCTTTCAACGATCAATCCCTATCTTCATACGGCAGCCACAACCCTCCTCGCGCTGGCTCCACCTTGCCCCTCCGTTCCTCCTCGACCGCTACATTCCCCGCCATCTTCTAATATCCTCCATCGACGCAGCAAAGAAGAGGTCTGAAGCTTACGCCCATTTACGCAATTGTAATCTTTGCCCAAGACTGTGCGGTGTGAACAGATACGAGAAGACAGGAGTGTGTCTCATCGGTGCTGAAACAGTCAAGGTCAATACGATAGCTCCGCACTTTGGGGAAGGTGAGGCGTGTATTTAAACTTTATTCCTTAATAGCCGACACGGTCTTCAATCAAATACAGCAGAATCGGAATTTGACTCGTTAACCTATAGCAATGTATAGAACCATGCATTCAAGGACACAAGGGCTCTGGCAGCGTCTTCTTTTCCGGCTGTAACCTGCGATGTGTCTTTTGCCAAAACCATGACATTGCACACCAGCGAAACGGGTTCGACCTTACTCCCGAGGAGCTCGCAGAGTGGTACATGAAATTACAAGAGGTGGGCCGAGTGCATAATATCAACCTCGTCACTCCCGAACACGTCGTCCCTCAAGTTACACTGTCTATCCTTCATGCCCGGGAACTAGGCCTCAGATTACCCATCATATACAACACATCCTCTTTTGATTCTCTCGAAAGCTTGAAACTTTTAGATGGTCTTGTAGACATTTACTTACCAGACTTTAAGGTGTGGAACACTGAAACGTCCAGGCGGCTCCTGAAGGCGGATAATTATACAGAAACGGCGATGGAAAGTATCAAGGCAATGCATGCGCAGGTTGGCGATCTCTGTTTTACTGCGGATGGCATCGCGAAGAAAGGTGTACTCGTTCGACACTTGGTAATGCCTGGAAAAGAAGATGAAGGCAGAGAAATTGTAAAATGGCTCGCAGGGAATGTTTCTCTGGATACCATGGTTCATATAATGGAACAGTATTTTCCTCGGGCACATGTGGGAAAACTATCACGCGGAGGCATAAAAGCTTCTAATACAGTCAAGGCCAAGGTGAGGTATGGGGATATAAACAGAGCTGTTAACTTAGATGAAGTGGCATCAGTACGGAAAGCGGCTGAAGAGGCTGGACTTTGGCGGTTTGTGGAGGCTGCGAAGCACGGCGGCTTCAACATCTAATAGCCGTAGATTCTCACGGCTAATAACTTGCAGGAATGTTATTCTGGTAATTCTAGCAATCTCGCAAGCATCAGGGTGCCTTTGAGGTAATCTAGGACCATGTTGATAAGCTACCTATCCCATAACCAGTAGAGGTTCAGGAGTATACCGTTATTCCTTTCGGTATGCTTGATCATCTGGTGGGATGTATCTTGCACTGCACTAGAAGGCAGTATTACTCCAAGATTACCCTTTTTTTTTTTAAAAATAAACCTCGTTTATTCCATTATTATAATTATAGAAGCTCCACTCTAAATCAGGGTTGTCGATGATATTTTTATTCATTGCTTTATAACGATATATTCATTCATAAGGAGTGATAATGATTGAATAATTTAGCAGCCCTTATGAATGAATATTTATAAAATTATGAATATATATAGAGATTTGAAGCTCTTGTGGTGTAGTAAAAGGTTACCAAGGTGTAAATATAGGACTAATTTTATGCTGTACGTTCTGATATATACGCAAGAGCTAAATTTTTTAGACTTGCCCATAGATGCTTTCTTTCTATAATATATTTAACCACACCCCCTAAAATACTACCCGCGATCTAGTACTATGCAGGGATGCATATAACTATTCTATTAGTTACATAAGTTATGATTACTATATAATATAACTAATCGCAATCAAAATCAATCTTTTGATTATGGTTACGATTGTGTAATCA